>Ga0335078_10005668_pt1 | contig 18472 bp, 19 predicted proteins | sample Lox_Sample_32_FD_206711 | JGI IMG/M metagenome (GOLD analysis project Ga0335078, IMG submission 206711) | Soil microbial communities from Loxahatchee National Wildlife Refuge, Florida, United States - Lox_Sample_3.2 | ecosystem: Environmental > Terrestrial > Soil > Wetlands | place: USA... | reverse complement strand
CACGATATTCATCGCCGTCTCAGTTCTCCTGACCTACGCCGCCGTCAAGTTCAGAGTCAGACGGAGTGACGACCGCGCCGAGCCCGCTCAGATCTACGGAAGTAACCAGGTGGAGCTGGCGTGGACAGTCATCCCGGCCCTGATCGTAGTAGCCTTGTTCCTGGCGTCGGCGCGGGTAATTGCGTCGGTTCAGGATGCTCCGCGGCCAGCTACCGCACTGGAGGTGGTCGTAATCGGCCACCAGTATTGGTGGGAATATCGCTATCCGAAGCTGGACATCGTCACGGCCAACGAGCTCCATGTGCCCGTGAGCGATCCGGCACATCCGACTCCCACTTTTCTGACGCTGCTCTCGGCGGATACCGATCACAGCTTCTGGGTGCCTCGCCTGGCGGGCAAAACCGACCTGATCCCGAATCATCCGAACAGTATGTGGATCGACCCGCACCAAACGGGACTCTTCCTGGGCCAATGCGCGCAATACTGCGGAACACAGCATGCCAAGATGCTGCTGCGTGTCTACGTGCAGACGCGCGAAGAGTTCGAGCGCTGGGTGCGAAAGCAGCAGCAGTTGCCAACTGCTGCGGTCGTGTCGGCCGGGCAGCACGTCTTTGAATCCACCGCATGCGTCAACTGCCACGCGGTATCAGGTACGCCGGCAAAAGGCGTCTTCGGCCCGGACCTGACGCACCTCATGAGCCGCGATACGATCGCCTCCGGCGCCGCACCCAACACACACGAAAAGCTGCGCCTGTGGATCCAGAACCCGGACGCCCTTAAGCCTGGATCGAAAATGCCGGCCATGGGATTGAGCGACCGGGACCTCGATGCAGTAACAGCTTATCTGGAGACACTTCGCTGATGTCTACGAATATCGTCGAATTAACCGAACTTCCGGCATCCCGTCCGCTTACGCTCCGCCTTCACGACTGGGTGACCACGGTGGATCACAAACGCCTGGGGCTGCTCTATATTCTGTTCGCCACGGTATTTCTGATAGTCGGCGGCGTCGAGGCGACTATCATGCGGCTGCAACTCATCCGCCCCCTAAATACTCTCGTTTCTCCTCAGACCTTCAACCGCATGTTCACGATGCACGGCACCACCATGATCTTCTTCGTCGCCATGCCCATGGTGTTCGGGTTCGCGAACTACCTGGTGCCGCTGATGATCGGCGCCCGCGATATGGCCTTTCCGCGCCTCAACGCGTTCAGCTTCTGGATGACCGCGCTGGGCGGGATGTTCCTCTACTTCAGCTTTCTGGGCGGCGATGGCCTGTACGGAGCTGGCGGCGCGCCAGACGTAGGCTGGTTCGCCTATGCTCCGTTGACAGCGAAAACCTTCTCGGTGGGACACAGCACCGACTTCTGGACGCTGTCGCTTCTGGTTTCCGGTATCGGCAGCGTCGGAACCGCGATCAATATTATCGCCACGATTCTCTGCATGCGCTGTCCGGGCATGACGCTCGGGAAAATGCCGCTGCTGGCGTGGTTGAACCTCACCATGGGAGGCTTGGTGGTTCTGGCAGTAAGTCCACTTACCGCGGCACAGCTGATGCTGTTGGTTGACCGCTACCTGGGAGGGCATTTCTTCGACGCGCAGGCCGGCGGTTCGGCCGTAATCTGGATGCACTTCTTCTGGGTCTTCGGCCACCCGGAAGTCTATGTCCTTGCTATTCCCGCCTTCGCAATCGCCTCCGAGATTATCCCCGTATTTTCGCGCAAGGCGATTTTCGGGTACCCGGTGATGGTGCTGGCGACCGTTGCGATCGGATTCATCAGTATGAGCGTCTGGGCCCACCACATGTTCACGGTCGGAATGACGTCCGGCGCAAACACGTTCTTCGTGCTTTCCACCATGGCGATAGCGGTGCCCACGGGAATCAAGATTTTCAATTGGCTGGCGACTATGTGGGGAGGCAAAATCCGCTTCGCAGCGCCCATGATGTTCTGCGCCGCATTTCTGTTCCAGTTTCTGGTCGCCGGATTGACGGGAGTTACGCTGGCTGTCGCGCCGTTCGATTGGCAGCTCGGAAATTCGTATTACGTGGTGGCTCACTTTCACTACGTCATCGTGGGCGCTATTCTATTCGCCATCTTCGCCGGCTTCTACTACTGGTTCCCCAAAGTGACCGGAAAGATGTACAACGAAGCGCTTGCCAAGCTCCAATTCTGGCTGTTTCTCATCGGCTTCCATCTGACCTTCGATTTCATGCATATTCCTGGCCTCCTGGGCATGCCGCGCCGGATCTACACCTACGAGCCGGGCCGTGGATGGGACCTGTGGAACGTGATCATTACCATTGGAGTATTCTTCCAGGCCTCCGGCGTGCTGGTTCTGGTGGCTAATCTAGCTATTTCTTACTTCCGCGGCAAGGCGGCTGGAAGCGACCCTTGGGACGCGTGGACGCTGGAGTGGTCCACAAATTCGCCGCCGCCGGCCTACAACTTCGCCGTGACGCCAGTCGTCCGGAGCCGCCGGCCGCTCTGGGATATCAAGCATCCGGAAGATCCTGATTGGAGGTACGAGTAACCGATGAGCACTTTAGCTTTGCGCTTTCCCGACCGCGACTTTGAGTGGCGGCTTCCTTCGCGAGGACGGGTTGGCATGTACTGTCTGATCGGCGCCGAGGCCGCCATCTTCACTATCTTCGTGGTGGCGTATCTGTTCTATGTCGGCAAAAGCGTTTCCGGTCCTCAGCCGAAAGATGTTCTGCATGCGCCGGTCTTCTTCACGGTCTGTCTCATGGCTAGCAGTTTCACGATTCACGCAGCGCTACGGAGGCTGGTCGCGAAAAACATGGCGGAGTTCGCGCGTTTGTGGGTGCTCACGATCGTCCTGGGTGCCGCGTTCCTCTATGGAACGGCGCGCGAATGGGTCCAACTGATCTTTCATGATCACCTGACGGTGAGCACCAACCTGTTCGGCACCACTTACTACTCGTTGGTCGGCTTGCATGCCTTTCACGTGACGATGGGACTGCTTGCTCTGATTAGCGTGGCGCTGTGTTATTTCACAGACCGGCTGCGGCCCGAACACAGCGAGCGGCTGGAAATCTTATCTATGTATTGGCATTTCGTCGATGCGGTTTGGGTGGTCGTCTTCACCGTGGTCTATATGATCGGAGTTTAGCGGAGGAAACAATGGACATCCCTGGAAAAATCGAAGTGCCCGCTTCAACCCCGTGGCCCATCGTTCTGGCGTTTGGCTTGACTCTGGCCGCCGCTGGTCTCGTGACCGACGCCTCCGTCAGTATACTAGGCGCGGTACTAGCCTTCGCCGGCGCAGTCGGTTGGTTCCGCCAAGTCCTACCTGTGGAGGCGCACGAGTGGGCTCCTGTGGTTCAGGAAGAGATCGTAATTGCGACCTCACGGGAAACAGTGGAGCGACTTGCCGGTATGGGCAGTGTCCCACGGACATGGCTGCCGATCGAGATCTATCCGATCTCCGCCGGAATCAAAGGTGGTCTCGCCGGCGGCGCCGCGATGGCATTGCTGGCCGCAGTCTACGGGATCGCGAGCGGGAACGGAATCTGGTATCCGATGACTCTCCTAGTTGCGGGATCGTCTCCCTCAATAGCAATGGAAACAGCCAGGCAGATGGGAACATTTCGTCTTCAGAATTTCCTGCTCGCTGTTCCCCTTCACCTGCTTATGTCGATGATGGTTGGGCTGCTCTATGGTGCAATGCTCCCAATGACTCCGCGGCGGCCCATTCTGTTGGGCGGTCTAGTGGCCCCGCTGCTTTGGTCCGGCATCATGTATGGCGTCCTCACGTTCGTCAACCCGGTGATGAACCAGCGCATCGATTGGCGATGGTTTGTTCTCTCGCAGATCGGATTTGGAATTGTAGCGGGTCTGATCGTTTCGGCTCAGGAACGAATCCCCACACGCCAACGCATGCCACTGCTCATTCGAATGGGCATCGAGGCTCCCGGACTCGTGCCTGAACCGCAGGGAGAGGCGAAGCCATGAAATCCGGCACACTGTCTCTGATAGGCGTCCTGGGGCTTGCATCGTGCGGAGCGCCGGACGGTCGGGTTGTGGAGACGCCCGTCATCCGTCCCATCGAAGTCGCTGATTTCCGAGCGCTGTATACGCAGAACTGTTCAGGCTGCCACGGCCTCGATGCACAGGGAGGCTTGACCGTCGGAATCGGCGGCCCAGTGTATCTCGCCATCGCGGATGATTCCAGCATCCGCCGCGTCATTCAGGACGGCAGGCGTGGAACGGCCATGGCCGCGTTCGCACAGAAAGCCGGCGGCCTTTTAACCGATGCCCAGATCGAGATCATCGTCCACGGAATTCGCGCGCATCAGTCCGCGGAAGGGACTGCCGGGCGCGATCAGCCTCCGGCCTACGCAGCTTCGCAGCCGGGTGACGCAGTACGCGGCCACAACGTATTCACGGCGAACTGTTCTATGTGCCACGGGCCCAACGGTCGGGGCGCCAGGACCATTGCGGACGCGTCCTATCTCGCGCTGGTGAGCGATCAGCACCTGCGCACCGTAATCATCACCGGCATGCCGCACCTGGGTATGCCGGACTGGCGCACCCACGCCAAGCCTCTGTCCGACGCCGACGTGACCGATGTGGTCGCCTGGCTTGTGGAACAGCGCACGCCGATATCCGCGCAACTGAATCCTTCGGGAGGTTCCAAATGAGTGTACCTGGCGACCTTTCCAGGCGTCAGATGTTCCTGAAAATTGCGATACTGTTCAACGGTGTCGTGGGCATTGTACTGGGAATACCGATCATCGGCTATCTCCTCGGTCCCGTGATAGGCGGGCGAAAGCCCGGCTATCAACGTTGGATTTCCCTGGGCCCGGTCGATCAATTTCCCTCCGGCCAGACGCGCCTCGCGACGTATCACAACCCGAGCACACGTGCCTGGGACGGTGAAACCGCGGACATCCCCTGCTGGGTCCGCCACACCGAAGACGACCATTTTCAGGTATTCGCGATCAATTGCGCGCACCTGGGATGCCCCGTGCGATGGTTCCCGCAGTCTGGCCTCTTCATGTGTCCCTGCCACGGCGGAGCCTACTACGCCGACGGCGCGCGCGCCTCCGGTCCGCCCGAACGGGGTCTCTTCGAATACCCGTTCAAGATTCTCGATGGCGCGCTGCACATCGAGGCGGGTCAGATGCCCACGCCCGGTCTTTCCGCGAGCAACTGCACGAAGAGGCCTCCATGCGCCTGATGCAAAAACTCGGCGCCTGGCTCGACCAGCGGCTGCAACTCGGCGCGCCCATCCGCGAAACGATGGCGCACCCCATTCCGCGCGATACCGCAAGCTGGTTCTACGTGTTCGGCAGCGCCGCCATGACCGTATTCGGGCTGCAGGTCGTCACTGGAATCCTGCTTGCCCTGATTTACGTGCCTTCGGCCGGCGAAGCCTGGAGCAGCTTGCAGATCCTCAATCACCAGGTAACCTTCGGGTGGTTCATCCGGGCGTTGCACGGCTGGGGCTCGAATTTCATGCTGGCCATCGTGCTGATTCACATGGTCCAGGTCTTCCTCTTCGGCGCCCACAAATATCCGCGGGAACTGACGTGGACTGTCGGCATTTTCCTGCTGCTGATGACGCTCGGCATGGCCTTTACCGGCCAGGTGCTGCGATTCGACCAAGATGCGTATTGGGGGCTCGGCATCGGAGCATCCATCGTCAGCCGCGTGCCTGTCCTGGGGCCAGCCCTCGTGACGCTCGTGTTGGGAGGCCCGATTATCGCCGGTTCCACGCTCTCCCGGTTCTTCGCTCTGCACGTGTTCGTCGTACCCGGCCTCCTGATGCTGTTCGTGGTGGTGCATGTACTGCTCGTTCTTAAGCTCGGAATTAACGAGTGGCCCATGCCCGGCCGCCTGGTTCGCCGTTCCGACTATGTGGAGAAGTATCACGCCCTGACCCGCACAGACGGAGTGCCCTTCATGCCCTACGGGGTGTGGAAGGATGTGGTCTTCTCCGGACTGATTCTCCTTTGCGTTGCAGCCTGTGCCCTCTACTTCGGTCCCTTCGGCCCGACAGGCCAACCCGACCCGCGCGTGATCCAGACTGCGCCGCGCCCCGATTTCTTCTTCTTGTGGTTATACGCGCTTCTCTCGCTGCTTCCACCGGAGCTCGAAACTCCTGTTCTGCTGATCGGACCCGTGATTGGGTTGATTGTGTTGCTGGCGCTCCCGTTCTTTTCCGGCGAAGGGGAGAAGAGCTGGAAGCGCCGCCCGATCGCGGTGTTGACAATTCTGTTGGCCGCCGTGGCACTGGGTACGTTTACCAATCTGGCCAGCCATGCGCCTTGGAGTCCCGTGATGGATGCCGGAACCGGGACTCCGGTCCCACCCCATTTGTTGCGCGGGCGAACGCCGCTAGAAATCCAGGGTGCGCTGGTCTTTCAATCGAAACAGTGCCACAACTGCCATGCGCTGGGCGAGGGCGGCGGCAAGCGAGGCCCGGCTCTCGATGCGGTCGCTGTCCGGCTGACGGGGGATCAACTCGTGCGCCAGGTGCTGCAAGGCGGCGGCAATATGCCCGCTTATGGAAAGAATCTGAATCCGGCGGAGACTACGGCGCTGGTGGCGTTTCTCGAGACGCTGCATCCTGCAGGCCAAGCTCCGGCCCAGGACGCTTCCCGTACTGCCGGAGCGCAACAGTGACAGCCGTGCTCGCGGCTTTTGGCGCGCTCTATGGTCGCGGCTGGAATCGCCTCCACAAGGATCTGCCGAGCGCGGTTCCTGCGGGGCGTCTGGCGGCTTTTGCCGGTGGAATCTCGGTGGTGTGGATTGTGGTTGCGTCGCCGGCCGCCCATCTCGATCATCATCTGCTCACCGCTCACATGGTGCAGCATCTTCTCCTCATGATGCTGGCTGCACCATTGATCCTGCTCGGGGCGCCCGCAATCGTGATGATGCACAGTCTGCCGCAGGGCTGGGTACGCTGCGCCGTCACGCACCTTCATGGGTTCGGTACTCTTCGCCTCTTGGGAATGGTTTGTACACACCCGGCGGTCTGCTGGCTGGCGGGCAGCGCTACTGTGATCGCGTGGCACGTTCCCGCTGTTTTCGAACTGGCGCTGCCTTCGCAACATTGGCACCAGTTCGAGCAGGCCAGCTTTCTTGTCGGCGGGATTCTGTTCTGGTGGCCGGTGGTTCAGCCGTGGCCAAGCATTGTGAACTCGCCCCGCTGGTCGACTCCGGTGTATCTTTTTCTCGCGACGCTGCCATGCGACGCTCTTTCCGCCTTCCTGGTGTTCTGCGGCCATGTGGTGTATCGGCCTTACTTATGCCAAGCCGGACATTTTGGACTGTCTGCTCTCCAAGACCAGGCGCTAGCCGGAGCGCTGATGTGGGTTACGGTGACATTTGCATATCTGATCCCGGCGTTGGCAGTGACAGCTCAGCTCATTGCATCCGAACGAAGGCGTGCCGGAGTGATGGTCTTTTAAATGCCGGGTTCTTACACTTCAGCGTTGGTGCTGGAAGCAGGCGCGCGGCCGACCCTGGTGGCAACGCTACGTTCGGCGGTTCCCGATCTTTGGACTCTTACCAAGCCGGAGGTGAACTTCCTCATCGTAATCGCAGCGCTCACCGGCTTCTATTTGGGTTGCCCAGGAAATCTGGGCCCTTTCCCCTTCGCCCGGCTATTTGGTGCGCTGTGGGGCACACTGCTGGTAGCGAGCGGTACGGGCGCCCTGAACCAATACGTGGAATACCGCTTCGATGCGCGGATGCGGCGAACGTGGAGACGCCCAGTCGCTGCCGGCAGGTTGCGTCCGTCGACAGCCCTCCGTTTTGGAATCGCGCTTTCAACCATTGGAGTCGCGTACCTTCTCGTCGTTGTCAATGCACTTGCCGGCGTGCTCGCCGCCCTCACGTTGATAAGCTATCTGTTTGTTTATACCCCCTTGAAACGAAAGACTCCGCTGTGTACCTTGGTGGGAGCGTTTCCCGGCGCGATGCCCCCGCTGATCGGCTGGGCCGCCGCCTCGGGTTCCGTCAGCAGCGAAAAAGCCTGGATCCTGTATGCAGTGCTGTTTCTCTGGCAGTTCCCGCATTTTATGGCGATCGCGTGGATGTATCGCGAGGATTACGTTGGCGCCGGTTATCTGATACTTCCGGCTAAGAGCGAGGTGCGCTTCCTGGCGTGGCTGACATTGGCACCGTCGTTTGCCCTTTTTCCGGCCAGTCTTGCCGCTGTGGCTGCGAACGGTGGAGGCATCACTCCATACTGCGCCACGGCCGTATTGGGAGCGGCCCTGCTTTATTATGCCGGCCGGCAGGTTCGCCTCCGTTCGAGGACCGCCGCGCGCGAATTGTTGAAAGCGAGTATCATCTACCTGCCGTTGGAGTTTCTGATTCTCGTGCTGGGGAAGGGCTGACGTCAGGAGCGCCGTGGCAGCCTCGCCAGAAAGGTGGTAACGATCAATAAGTCCGCACTGCCGCCCGGGCTGAGATTGCGCGCGATCAATTCATCATCAAACGCCGCCAACTTGTCGATGCCGCCGACCGCCAGAACTCCTCCCTCGGCCAACAATCTTCGGGCGTGTTCACGCACATACTCCAGACCGGCCGGGCCGCCGCGAGAGATGAGATTCGTATCGGAGTTGACCGCCAGCAGGTGTAAGAGCGTTTCCAACAAAGCTATCTCTTCGCTGGCGCCGGCATCGCGCAACCCATCGTATGCCGGTAGAGCCGCCGAGCGTACGGTCCAATAACCGGGAGCAGCCTCGCCCCTGGCACCGGCTACTCCGTATCTGCGGAAGGCACGTTCTCCAGCCGTCTGCGCCGATGTCCTATCATCGAGCTCGCGACTGACCAGGCCGGCGCAAATTTCCGCGACTTCGGCGCAAAGCCGCCCCCGAGTCAGTTCGATCCCGTTCGCGACCAGCCGTCCGCCGGCAGAGCATAACAAGCCGAGCGCGAAAAATCGCCCCTTTATGCGTATTAATGCCGCGGGTCGCCTCAAACATCTCCTCTTCGCACTCGAGGCCGATCGAACGCGCCTGAAGGAGGAACTCACCAGCTTCGACACTCGCCGCGTCGCAGCCGATCTGCACGACGAATGGGAAGTATTTCGCGAGAACCCTAGCGCTCTTTAGGGAGGTATCGATATCCATGTCGCGGTGCGCGCCGGAGTTGCGGCGATCGACGAGCCCGGGCTTCGGCGTGAGCATCACTTCCGACAGCAGGGCTTCATATGCGTAATCCGGCAGCAGTTTACAAATCGCGCGGTGGACGATCTGCCTAATTGCCTTCATCAACTCACGTAAAGAGTGGCGCCGAAGGATCGCCCCCGTTCCGGCAGCCACGTTTTTGCGGGCTCGGTTTTACGTGCGCTGTGCCAACCGCAGGTCTGCGCCCCTGTCGCCGGTGCCGCGCTCGTCATCCTGGATATACCGGTACCGAAGTTCGTGATCGATTCGCTGCACTTGATGGGGCAGCCGATAACCGGTCTCTCGCTCTTCGTGGTGGGACTCATCGTCGCCGAAGAGAGAGTACGGATGACGCTGGAGGTCGCAGTCGATAGCCTTTTTAAGAACCTGCTGCATCCCGCGATTATGCTGGCGACCGTTTACGCGTTCGGCGTTACCGGCGTGCTTGCCCGCGAGGCCGTCCTGCTCGCGGCGATCCCCTCTGCCGTGATCACCACCATGTTCGCGGAAGAGTACAACATTCTCACATCGGAGTCTTCGACCACGATTCTAGCCACTCGCGTGCTGTCATTCGTGACGATTCCGATAGTGATACTGGTCACGCGGAGCTGGTAATACTCGCAGAACCTTACTCCGGATCGGGTACGAACTGAGTATCCGCCCCTTCCTTAAAGACAACATACGCTCGCCTCCAGGGATCGTCGTTTGTCAGCCGCCACCTATGTCCGGAGCCGGTGTGGTCCTCCGCGATTAACACTTCCCCGGATTGAGCGTGAAGATCTCCCCGCCAGCTGTCGTGAATTCGAGCACGCCCGCCAAGGTGATGACATATTGAGGTATTGGGTCGTTGTGCCAGTCGTATGACGAGTGTGGCGGGGTCTGCTTGAAAACGATCGACCGCGCCTCCACCAGGGTGGTGAGGTTCACACTGCCCTGCACGACGTGTGAATTGCCGTCAACTCCTGTGTACAACCGATAGGCTCGAATCATATTGATGTCCGTCTTGATATCTCTACTCCAGCGTGAGCGCTTGCAGTACCGGTTTCATGCGGCAAAACCTTCGGGGTTGACTTCCGTCGCATCGGCGTTGTCTCGCTTGACGTGGAAAGGAGCGGCCTTCTGGTGTTGCGCGTAACCACACGGCAATGTGAGGGTGAATCGGCTGCCTTTTCCCGGTGCGCTTTCCACGCGAATCGAGCCACCGTGGAGTTCCACCAGGAGTTTGGTGATGGACAAGCCCAAGCCCGTGCCCTCCCGTGCACCGTTGATGGTGGCACTGACCTGATGGAACTCTTCGAAGATCGCCTGCTGCTCCTCGGCGGGGATACCCATGCCGGTGTCCGCCACCGCAATCGCGACGGACTCGCTATACCGCACCGCTTCTATCGAGATGGTTCCACCCTCGGGAGTGAACTTGACCGCGTTGCTAAGTAGGTTATAGAAGATCTGCTTGATGCGCGTGCAGTCTGCGTGGACGCAAAGTCCTTCGGGAAGTCGGACCGCAAACAGAAGCTTATTCGCGCCCGGCAGGGATTTAATGACGGACAAAACTTCGGCCAGATGGTCGGCGACATTGATATCGGATCGGGACAACTCCAAACGGCCCGCCTCGATTTTCGAAAGGTCCAGCACGTCGTTGATCAACGAAAGCAGGTGCCTGGCGCCTTCGCGGATATGCTGTACGTAATCCATGTAGCTCTCTCCGAGAGGGCCCTCGGCCTCTTCGGCGAGCAGGTCCGAAAACCCGACAATCGCGTTCATGGGCGTGCGGAGCTCATGGCTCATCCGGGAAACGAATTCGCTTTTCAACCGGCTCGCTTTGGCCAGTTGCTCATTGCTTTGGCGAATTGCTTCCTCCGCGCGCCGGCGCTCCTGAATCAGACGCGCGCTTTGGAACGCGGTGGCGGCGTGATTTGCCGCCATGGAGAGCAGCAGTTCATCGGTCTGATCGGGAAAATCGGCGCGCTCACAGGCAGCCGCAACCAGGCCGCCCTCGCCATCTACCCCGACGGGAATGAGAATCCCGTTGCATCGCCGGAGTCCTCCGCCAACCTCTGTAACGATCTCCCGACGCGCACGCGACCCGTTGGCAAGGGGCCGCCGTTCGAGCCACTGCGAAAATGCAGCCCACGCGTTTCCCAAAGTCGCTTCGACCGAAGCTCCCCCTTCAGGATCTCGCAATCGCACGAAGACAAAATCCAGGTCCAGCAACTTGAAGATTACGTCGGCGAGGCCGGCGGCAATCGCAGTCGGCGTGCGCCCAACCCACGCCGCTGGAATGGTGGACAGCGCTACTAGATCCCTAAGCACTCTTTTCAGGCGGAGCGCCTCGGTATCGGCAATCATGACGACTACTGCGCCACGCCGGCGCGCGCTCCACCCGGCCGCCGCTCGCGCAACTCGGCCAGGAACTGGTCGGGAGGGATGAAGAATGGATTCTCCTGCAGTACACCGCCGATGATGACTACTGGGTGTGTACGCAGGATGTCGATCGCTACGCTGGCCCCGAATTTCGACAGGTCGTAGGTGCAGATTACCGGATCGTCGTACTTTGGAAGCACGTAGTTGAGGCGGGTCTCGTATTCCACCAGGTCTTCGACGCCCTGTTTGTCGAGCAGAGCCCATTCCATATGCGCAAGGAGCCTAGTGGCGGCGTATCCGGCCGCTGCCCCCGATTGCAGCACCTCTTCGATCAGAGCCAGCATTGCATTCATGTCGAAGTGTTCCCCGCGCAGATAGGCCTCCTGCCAACGCCGCAACTCGAGCTGCCCGGTATCCATCGCGTGTTTCACGTCGATTCCTGCTGCGATGAGCAGCTTTAGATGATCTTCCTGCAACGCGGGGTCAACGATGTGGAGAGCTTTATCCCCGATCTCGAAGCCGTCAGTGATGAACGAACGAAGCACCCTGTGCTCCTCGTCGATACTATTGAAGAACGCGCAAATGTGACGGTGCCGGCCTAGCGTACCGCCGGCCAACTGCAAGGAGCCACCGTTCTTTCCCATATACTTCCCCCTGACTTCAATATCAATTTTCGACTGCTGCTGCCTGCAATGTCCGTGCGCAACCTGCAAGCCGCGTGCGCCGGACAGTTTGCGCGCTTCCAAGCGGCCTTCCGGGTGAGGCGTCAGTGCGATGCCTGACTTTGCCTAGGCTTTGCACCTCGGCGTCCGGCAGGAATAAACCTAAGGACCTAGACCGCACATTGAACCCCCTCACAACGAAATCCCACGGCCTGAGTGATACCTTTAGTACGGACGAAATCACATTATGAGACCGCCTCATTCATAACATCGGCCGCTCAACATGAAACGCCGCGCCCACTTCCGCAGAACTCGATAACAACCGCCCTGCGCACGACGAATTAAGGGCAACTGGCATTCCAGATGGGTCATGACGGGAAACAGATGGGAGGATGAGTCGATAGCGGCGGTTTGCCGATAGCAGACAGAAGCGATGTAGCAAACAGGTGTCGAGTATCGCGACTTGGTGCCGAAAGTCCGACAATCAAATCAGAATCATAAAGCCAGGGGCTGGCCAATCAAGATTTCTCTTCCGACGGGTCGACCAGTGCCCGGGCTGGCCGTCTGTGTTTAATCGAAGACGGCAAGAGGCGATTGTTCTGCATCCTGCGAATTCAGCCGTGGCTCACGAGTTGCCGGCCGTGGTGCACCCCGAAGGCAGGTTCGGTTCACGCGTGCGGCACCGCCGTGCTGAAAATGCCCTTACATTGGGCGCCATCACATCAACGGTCATCCAGGTGAGAATGCGGCGATGCTGCTGTCAGCAGTCCCGAGAATCCAACACTAAAAAACCCACGCGTTAAGCAAACACTTTTAGCGAAGCGAGGATCTTCTTAAATGGGATGTGAAGGAGCTGATGGCTCTGGAAAGTGCCAATGCTTATTGAGGGAGGCTGAGACATTGATACCCCGCGCCAGGGCGCGAGCGAATGAGGGCGGCATGAAGTCCCCTGCGACCCTTCAGTGCCCCCGCTGCGGCATGTTCGGCCGGCACGCTTCACCTTTGGAGTGCATCGACGCGTTACGCGACCGGATAGCCGTGCTGAGCTTCCAGTACGAGGCCCAGCGCGGTGCACGCTCCGAGGCGCCATTTGGCGGTCGGGTCCTGCGTCGTGACCACCGAATCGTGATCCTCGACGGCCAACGCCTCTGCCTGACCGATGCTGCTCGCCGGGTGGGCATTTCCCCAGTTGCATTGCATTTCCGGCTCGTGAACCGAACCGGAGATGCCAATTATGGTCGCGTCGACGTGCGAGCGGTCGGCGCCGATCGATCAAAAAGGGGCGCGGTGGCCAACGCTGGGCCATGAACCGCCGGTTCCCTGGCCTGAGAAGCCACCTGTAGTTGGGCGTCGGGAGAAGCTATGTGGAAGAGAACTGTCTGCCTTTCGGGGATGCTGCTTCTTGTCGAGTTTCCATGCCTGCCAAAACTTGAGCTGCGCTCCCTAACCGGCGTGGTGACTGACAAGAGAGGCAACGGACTTCGGGGCGCGGTCGTGCAGCTTGGAAATACGGTTCTATATCAACATTCGAAAGGCTCATGATTCCGCCATCGACTGCGAAGAGGCGATTGTGGGTGTTCCGGAGGATCGGACTATCCGGACCGACTTCGGGCACGAAACGGTGTTACACCTGTCCTCCGCCGAGCGCGAGTATGCCGCGCTGGTGTATCCGGTTTCCCAAGGCTTCGGCTGGGACGCTTGGCAGGGCGGCTTTGACGCCCATTGGCATGGGGACCCAAATGACAGGGTTCGCCAAAAAGTTCGGACATTCAAGTGCCAAGTTCTGGAGAACTTCACATACTACCGTGTGCTGGTGATCGCCCTCGATCGATAGACATCCAAAGAAGCGGTTTGCGTAGTTTTCGAAAAGGTAAATATCGGCGGCAAACTGCTGGATGCGTTTGTGCTTGTAACCGCGATGTACACCGTTGTCGGCCACGAGCTTCGAAAGGACTGGCACGGCGATGACGGGACTAAGGGGCGCCATCGTCGTTTTGCGGAGACGCTCCGCTACCCTGGAGAGGAAGCGGAATCCTAGGCTAGGCTAGCCGGCATTTCCAATACCGCCTTCCTTCACGGGCCGCAGAGGCTGAGTCTAAGCAGGGCAAAGAACTGTCAGCGGTAACGGGCATCTTCGCGTTCGATGCCCTGATCCAGAATCCGGATCGCCGGTTCAACAATCCGAATCTATTTACCAGGGGAAACAGTCTGTTGGTTTTCGATCACGAAACCGCGTTCTCCTTCCTCCTGGCTATCCTTCCGTCTACGGAACCGTGGGAACTGAACGATCAGCAGTACCTGACCGACCACGTTTTCTACCGGAAACTGAAGTCGAAGCCGATTGATCTCACAGGGTTTACCGCGTCCCTGGGTGGTTTGTCGGATGCCCTCCTCGCCGGGATCGTAGCGGATGTCCCTGGGGAGTGGAACAATGATAATTTGCCAAAGATTGAACGGCACCTCCGGACGGTGCGTGATCGCGCCGGGGAGTTTGCCGCTGAAGTCCAAAGGATCCTCGTATGAAAGTTCCGTATAGCTTCAGCATTTTGCGCTACGTTCACGATCCGGTGACGCAGGAATTCATCAACATCGGCGTCGCCGTGTTCTCTCCGGAAGCGCAGTATCTGCGCGCGATCTGCACCACCAGCTACGGCCGCATCACGCACATGTTCCAACCGATCGACGGTCCGCGGTTCCGGCAACTCGCCCGGCACATCCAGGATCAGATCTGCGCGGCGGAAGAAGGCTATCAGTCCGCGCTGCCGTTTGAATCCGCACCCACCCTTGAGCAGCTGTTGGCGAAGGTCCTGCCGCCGGATGACAGCGCCATTCAGTTTTCGAAAGCGGGAGTCGGCCTGAGCGCGGACCTGGACCGGACCCTGCACGAACTGTTCCAGCGGCACGTGGAGCAGTACACTGCTTCCGGCGAATCACCGCGCCGGTCTGATGAGGATATCTGGCGCGTCTTCCGGGAGCCGCTGGACCGGGCCCTAGTCACACCGCGCCTGAAGCCGAAACGAATCGTGGCGCCGAACTTCGATTACGAATTCGAAAGAGCGTGGAAGAACCAGCGGTGGCATGTCTACGAGCCTCTGTCTTTCGACTTGGTTGAAGCATCTTCCATGCTCATGAAGGCGAACCGGTGGTTGGGCCAAGCGACCAGCCTGATGGAAAGCAGCGAGCCTTTCAAGATCCACTTCATGTTGGGCGAGCCTCAGGATGAAAGGCTGAGGGGCGCGTTCACAAAGGCTGAGAATATCCTCAATATGATTCAATCGCCGAAAGAATTCATTCGGGAATCCGAGGCGGAGGCCTTCGCGCAGGAGTTGGCCAGAGAGGTCCAAGGACATCCGGAGGAGGAACCTGCGGAATAGCCGGCCGCCGCGCGCGCTATGGACACCTCCGAAAAGGACTTCGAGACTGGAGTATTCAGTTATCTGGCCATCAACGGCTACGTCTGCCGTGATGCTTCCGGGTACGACCGCGCGTTGTGCCTGGATACCGACGCCCTTTTCCAGTTCCTCTACGCGACCCAGGCTAAAGTTTGGGAGAAGCTGAAACTGCAATATGGCGAGCAGGTCAAGGAACGCTTCCTAAAGCGGCTCGCCGGCCAGATTGAAAAGCGCGGCACGCTCGATGTCCTCCGGAAGGGCGTCGACGATCTGGGCTGCCATTTTGAGCTTGCGTATTTCCAGCCGGAAAGCACGCTCAACGAAGAACACGCGCGCCTGCACCAAGCCAACATCCTCGGCGTGATGCGGCAAGTTCACTACAGCGAGAAGAACGACAATAGCCTCGATCTGGTCCTGTTCGTCAATGGCCTGCCGGTGATCACCGCGGAGTTGAAGACGCCGCTCAAGGGACAGACCGTCCAAGATGCGGTAGCGCAGTATAAGCACGACCGCGATCCGAAGGAGCCACTCTTCGCGTTTCGCCGGTGCCTGGCGCACTTCGCCGTCGATACCGACCTGGTGTTCATGACGACCCACCTGCAGGGCGGAAAGACGTGGTTCCTGCCGTTCAACAAAGGCCATGATCGCGGCGCAGGCAATCCGCCGAACCCGAAGGGCTTCAAGACCGCGTACCTGTGGGAAGAAGTGTGGCAGCGAGACCGGCTGCTGGAGATCCTGAACCACTTCGTGGTGGACCGGGACAAGCTGGACGAGAAGGGGAAGAAGACCGGCGAGCGGGAGGTGATCTTCCCGCGGTATCACCAACTCGACGCCGTGCGGCGCCTAGTGTCGCATGCCCGCGAGAACGGCACCGGGCAAAACTACCTGGTGGAGCACAGCGCCGGTTCGGGGAAATCCAACTCCATCGCCTGGCTCTGTCACCGGCTCGTCGGGCTGCACGACGCGAAGGACCAGCGGGTATTCGACTCCATCGTGGTGGTGACGGACCGCCGTGTGCTGGATCAGCAACTCCGCTCCACAATCCGCAGCTTCGAGCAGGTGAAGGGCATCGTCACCGCCATCGAGAAGCACAAGTCGCAGGAACTGGCCAAGGCTCTAATGGGCGGCAAGGACATTATCATCACGACGCTCCAGACGTTCCCCTTCGTGGCGGAAAAGATCGGGGAACTGCCGGGACAGCGCTTCGCGGTAGTGATCGACGAGGCGCACTCCTCGCAATCGGGCGAGACCAACCGCAGCATGAAGGAGATCCTGACCGCGAGCAGCCTGGAAGACGCGGCCAAGGAAGATGCGGCCGAGCAGCAGGACGAAGAGGATACTGTCAACGCCGCTGTCGAAGCCGTGATGCGGCGGCGCGGCCGCCTGAAGAACGTCAGCTTCTTCGCTTTCACCGCCACGCCGAAACAGAAGACGCTGGAGTTGTTCGGATCGCCGCAGGCTGGCGGCATCGGGCCGTTCAGCCTGTACTCGATGCGGCAGGCCATCGAGGAAGGCTTCATCCTCGATGTGCTGCAGAACTACACCACGTTCAAGGTCTACTTCTCCCTACTGAAGAAGATCGAAACCGACCCTCAGTACGACCGCAAGAAAGCCACTTACCTGCTGCGCTCGTATGCGGACCTGCACGCGCACGCCATCCACACTAAGACGGCGCTGATGCTGGATCACTTCGAGGAGGAAGTGAAGGACCGGATCGCGGGCAAGGCTAAGGCAATGGTGGTGACCCGCTCCCGCCTCCATGCGGTGCGGTACAAGCTGGACTTCGATCGGGAAATGAAGAAACGGCGGCTGCCGTACAAGGCGCTGGTGGCGTTCTCCGGGGAGGTGCGAGACCCCGACAGTGGTCAGAAGTTCACCGAGGCGGGCATGAACGGGCTCCCGGAATCACAGACCGCCGCCACGTTCAAGGGCAAGGATTACCGGCTGCTGGTCGTGGCCGAGAAATTCCAGACCGGCTTTGACCAGCCGCTGCTGCTACGATGTACGTGGATAAGAAGCTGGGTGGCGTCAATGCGGTCCAGACGCTCAGCCGGTTGAACCGGGTCCATCCTGAAAAGGAAGATACCTGCATTCTGGATTTCGGCAACGACGTGGACGACATCCAGAAGGCCTTTCAGCCGTACTTCGAAGCCACCCTGCTGACCGAACCCACGGACCCGAACAAGCTGTACGACCTAAAGCGCACCGTGGAAGACCATCACCTGTTCGGTGCGGAGGAAGTGGAAGACTTTGCGCGGGTCTACTTCAGCGCGAAAGGCAAACAGGAACAGCTTCAACCGCTGCTCGATTCGGTGGTGGACCGCTACGAGTTGCGATCCAAGGACGAGCGGGTCGACATCCGGAAGCACGTCGGCGACTACGTCCGGCTGTATGCTTTCCTTTCGCAGGTCATCACGTTCAGCGACTCGAACCTGGAGAAGTTCTACCAGTTCACGCGCCACCTGCTGCGGAAGTTGAAACTGCCGGACGATCCCCTGCCGCTCGAAATCACCAAGAACATCAATATGGATTCGTACCGGATTCAGCAGACCAGTTCCGGCACGATCAAGCTGATGGACGAGGACGGCCAGTTGAAGCCGATCTCGGCGCTTGGCACCGGACGCCCCCAGCAGGAGGATCCGGCTCCGCTGAGCCAAATCATCGAGTACATCAACGATCACTTCGGCACGGATTTCACCAACGCGGACAAGGTGAAGTTCTTCGCCGAGAACATGGGCCGCCGCCTTGAGGATCAGGAAGGCCTGCGGCGCGCGCTCGATATCGGCGTCAACCCGTCAGAGGAAACTCGCAAACTGGCGTTCGACACGTTTTTCGGCGACACGCTGGAAGACATGATCGATTCCGACTTCGACATCTACAAGAAGATCAAAGACGACCCGAACTTCGGCGCG
>Ga0335078_10005667_pt1 | contig 18475 bp, 17 predicted proteins | sample Lox_Sample_32_FD_206711 | JGI IMG/M metagenome (GOLD analysis project Ga0335078, IMG submission 206711) | Soil microbial communities from Loxahatchee National Wildlife Refuge, Florida, United States - Lox_Sample_3.2 | ecosystem: Environmental > Terrestrial > Soil > Wetlands | place: USA... | reverse complement strand
TCCGGTCGTCTTTGTCTGCGAAAACAATTTGTACATGGAATACACGCCGATCAGCGAGGTCACCGCGGTGGAACACCCGGCGGCCGATCGCGCGGCGGCTTACGCGCTGCCGCGCGTTATCGTCGACGGCAACGACGCAGACGCGGTCTATCGCGCCGCCTCGACTGCCTACGATAAAGCCCGCTCCGGCGGCGGACCGTCTTTGATCGAATGTATGACGTATCGCTACAGCGGCCATTCGCGTGCCGATCCCGCCAAATATCGCCCCGAGGGCGAGCTGGAAAAGTGGAAGGAACGCGATCCGATTAAGCTCTATCGCGAGCGGCTCAAACAGTTCGGCATCAGCGACGAGGCGATCGTGCGCATCGACGACGACGTCAAACGCGAGGTGGACGAGGCGACCGAAGCCTGCAAGGCGGCGCCGCCGCCGGCGCTCGATCTTCTGACCACCGACGTCTACGCCGACGGAGGTTTCGCATGGCGGAACTGACGTATCGCGACGCCGTCATCCGCGGCATCGCGCAGGAAATGACGCGCGACCCAGACGTGGTGTTTCTCGGCGAGGATATCGCCAAGGCCGGCGGAGTGTTCAAAGCGACGGTCGGCCTCTATGACCAGTTCGGTCCGGTGCGCGTGCGCGACACGCCGATTTCCGAGCAGGCGATCCTCGGTGCCGCGATGGGCGCCGCCATGACCGGATTAAAGCCGATCGCCGAAATCATGTTCTCGGACTTCATCGCCGTATGTTTCGACTACATCGCCAATGAATTTTCCAAGAGCCGCTACATGACCAACGGTCAGGTGAAAATTCCGCTGGTGGTGCGCACCGGCAATGGCGGCGGCGCACGTTTCGGCGCCCAGCATTCGCAGAGTGTCGAGAACTGGTGCATGATGATTCCGGGGCTCAAGGTCGTGGCGCCGTCAAACCCGCGCGATGTGATCGGACTGATGGCGGCCGCCGTGCGCGATCCCGATCCGGTGATTTTTTTCGAACATAAGTCGCTCTACGCCACCAAGGGCGATGTGCCGGACGGCGAGATCGTCGACACGCTCGGCACGGCGAAGATCGTGCGCCCGGGCAAGGACGCGACCATTCTCGCGCTTGCACTGATGGTGCCACGGGCGCTCGCCGCAGCGGAAAAACTCAAGAGCGAGCGCGGCATCGATTGCGAAGTGATCGACGTTCGCTCACTGGTGCCGCTCGACACGCAAACCATTCTCGGCTCGGTCGCCCGCACCCACCGCCTGTTCACAGTCGAGGAAAATCCGCGGTTGTGCGGCTGGGGCGCGGAGTTGGTCTCGATCGCCGCCGACGAGGCTTTCTACGATCTCGACGGGCCGCCGGTGCGGATCACCACACCGCATATCCCGCTGCCGGCCGCCGACATTCTCGAAGATCTGGCGCTGCCGAGCGTCGATCGCATCGCCGAGCGGGTGCAACGCAGTTTGAACGCGTAAGCGGAGGAGCGAGATGGCCGACGAACCGACCCGCGAAAATCCGTGCGGACCGATCGGCACGGAAGTGATCTTCGAGAATGATCAGGTGCGGGTGTGGGACATGAAGGTGGCGCCTGGCGGAAAGAAGGCTTGGCACCATCACAAGTTCGACTACGTCATTATCAACGTCACCGGCGGCAAGATCGAGCTCGAAAATATCGACGGTCGCACCATCATCGCCGACGACAAGGTTGGCGGCGTGATCTGGAACGATGCCGGCCAAAAGCACGAATTGCGCAATTTGAGCGGCAAACCCTATCAAAACATTCTGGTTGAGCTGAAAAACGGCAAATCGAGCTCCTAATAAAGGTCCGCGTGTCATGGCCATGTACGATAATCTGCTCGCCAACGTTCCGACCGACCTTTGGATCGGCGGCAAGTGGTGCAAATCCTCTGATGGCGGCCGTTTCGACGTCATCGATCCCGCGACCGAGAACAAAGTCGCATCGGTGGCGAGCGCAACCGTCGAGGACGCCAAGGCCGCTTTAGACGCCGCGAGCGCCGCGTTCCCCGGCTGGGCGGCGAAGAGGCCACGTGAGCGCGGCGAGATTTTACGCAAGGCCTTCGAACTGATCATGCGCGACGCCGAGCGGCTGGCGAAGCTCATCACCATCGAAAACGGCAAGGCGCTGTCGGATTCGCGCGGCGAGGTCGCTTACGCGGCGGAATTCTTCCGCTGGTTCGCCGAGGAGGCGGTGCGCAATATCGGGCAGAATTCGGTGGCGCCGGCGACCGGCGCGCGCATCCTGGTGCATCACAAACCGGCTGGAGTTGCCGTGCTAGTAACGCCGTGGAATTTTCCGGCAGCGATGGCGACCCGCAAAATCGGTCCGGCGCTCGCCGCCGGCTGTTCGGTCGTACTTAAGCCTGCGTCCGATACACCGCTGACCATGCTAGCGCTGATGCCGATACTGGAGGAAGCGGGCGTCCCAGCGGGCGTTGTCAACGTTATTCCCTCGCGCTCCTCCGGCAAAGTCGTCGGGGCGATGCTGCACGATTCCCGGGTGCGGGTGGTGTCATTCACCGGCTCGACCGAAGTCGGAAGGAAGCTCCTGCACGAAGCCGCCGACAATATCATCCGGCCGGCGATGGAGCTTGGCGGCAACGCGCCGTTTATCGTTTTCGACGACGCCGACATCGATGCCGCGATCGATGGCGCCATGATCGCCAAGATGCGCAACATGGGTGAAGCTTGCACGGCGGCAAATCGTTTCTATGTGCACGAAAAGGTGCACGACGAATTTGCCAAAAAACTCACCGCAAAAATGTCCGGATTAAAGATGGGCAACGGGCTCGACGACGGCGTCGCGCTTGGTCCGCTCGTCAACAAGGACGGTCTCGACAAAGTGATCGAATTGGTCGACGACGCCGTGAAGAAAGGCGCCAAAGTGTTGACCGGCGGCAAGGCGCCAGGCGGGCCGGGATTTTTCTATCCGGCAACCGTGCTGGCGAACGTGTCCGAAGATGCCAAAATGCTCAACGAGGAGATTTTCGGCCCGGTCGCGTCGCTGCAGACGTTTAAATCCGAGGACGAGGTGGTCACGCGCGCCAACGACACCGAATACGGGCTCGTTGCCTACCTTTATACGAGCGATTTGAAACGGGGTCTGCGTGTTTCGGAAAAGCTCGATTTCGGCATGATCGGACTGAACCGCGGCATCGTCTCCGATCCGGCAGCGCCATTCGGCGGCATGAAGCAATCGGGCCTCGGCCGCGAAGGCGCGCACGAGGGACTGATGGAATTCTTGGAGACGCAATACGTGTCGGTCGCGTGGTAGTCGCGCTTACGACAGGTAAGTCATGGACATTCTGATGCCGCAGCTCGGCGAGACCGTCGCCGAAGGCAAGATCACGAAATGGTTCAAATCGGCCGGCGACACTGTCAAGCCAGGCGACAATTTGTTCGAGATCGAAACCGACAAAGTGTCGATGGAAGTGCCGGCGACGGAAGCCGGCGTGCTCAGCGAAATCCGCGTTGCTGAAGGCGAGGTCGCGCCGGTCGGCGCCGTGGTCGGTGTCATTGGAGGGTCCGGAGGCGCCGTCGCCAGCGCGGCCGCAAAATCCGCCCCTCCACCGCCTGCTCCGACGACAGCCATGCCGCCGAAGGCGGCAGCACCCCCTACCGGATATGAAAGCATTCCGGAGTCCTCATCGCCCCCGGCTGCGCGGCAACCAATCAAGCTCGATCCCTTCTTCGAGGTACGCACGCCCGGCCGGAATTTCGGGCCGGCGCGGCTTTTCGGCGGCATTGCGGTCACCCCGTTGGCGCGTCGGCTTGCGAGCGAAACCGGCATCGATCTCTCTAAACTTCGAGGCTCAGGCCCGCACGGCCGTATTGTGGCGCGCGACATTGAAGGCGCGCCGCGGCCGGCCGCGCACGCTCCGCTCGCCGAAAGCCTGGGCGCCGATCAGGTCAAATCGCTCTACGATCCGGCGGGTTACGAGGAACTGCCGCTCGATGCCATGCGCAAGACGATCGCGGCGCGGTTGCAGCAAGCGAAGCAAACCATTCCGCATTTCTATCTGACGACCGACATCACGATCGATCGCCTGATTGCGCTACGCGAAGAAGCGAACGCGGCCGCAACAAATGATCGTGACGGCAATCGGGCATTCAAACTATCGCTCAATGATTTCATCATTCGCGCGCTAGCGCTCGCGCTGCAGCAGGTGCCGGCCGCGAACGCTGTGTGGGCCGGCGATCGCATCTTACGCTTCAGGCACTCCGACATTGGGGTCGCGGTGGCGCTCGACGGCGGATTAATCGTGCCTATTATTCGCAATGCCGAAGCAAAATCCCTGTCCGCCCTTTCCGCGGAAATGAAAGACTTGGCTGCACGCGCGCGAGATAAAAAGTTGAAGCCCGCGGAGATTCAGGGCGGATCGTCGGCAATCTCCAATCTCGGCATGTACGGCGTGCGCGAATTTTCCGCCATCATCAATCCGCCGCAGGCGACCATCCTGGCAATCGGTGCGGCGCGACGGCAGGCGATTGAGCGCCCTGACGGAGGTGCCGCGTTCGCGAGCATGCTTACGGCAACGCTATCTTGCGATCACCGCGTCGTTGATGGGGCACTTGGCGCCGAACTCTTGGCCGCCACCAAAGCGCTGCTGGAAACGCCTGTCGCGATGCTCGTTTAAGATCGCTCCGCGCACGATTGTCGCAGCTAAAGCCGCCTTCCGTCGGTCACCGAAGCCGCGTATTCTCGTTTTTTATGCAGCAACAGGGGAGGATTGCCATGCCGCTTTACATGTACCAGGCCGCCTACACCGCGCAGTCTTGGGCAGCGCAGCTGAAAAGTCCTCAGAACCGCATCGAAAGCGTTGGCCGGCAGGCTTGCGAGGCCGTCGGCGGCAAAATGATCGGCGGTTGGTATTGCTTCGGCGATTACGATTTCGTTCTCATTGCCGATGTGCCGGATAACGAAAGCATGAGCGCGATTGCGCTAGCTGTTGCGGCGGGCGGCGCGCTCAAGTCGGGCAAGACGACGGTCTTGATGTCGGGCGCGCAGGCCGTTGAAGCCATGAAGAAAACGGCGGCAGTCACCAAAAGCTACCGGCCCGCGCAGTAGCCGCTGGAAGGAGGCGCGACCGCGCCACCGCGCTCATTTTGTCCGCTTTCGAAAATGGCGCGCCGGATTATATAAGCCGGCGTGCTTGTCGCGCACCGCAGACGGCTGCTCCGGCAAGTCGGTGCAGTGTTCTTGTTAAGATCCGGACTCCCACGTGCGCGGCTACGCCCCCCTCGCCCCGTTTGCTGTGCTCTGGTTGTCGTGGCTTGGCTACTGGATCGTTGCCGCACGCAACGTGAAAGCGACGCGGCGGCGTGAGACATACGCCTCGCGGCTTGGACAAGTCGCTTTGATCTTGCTTGCCGCGGTCCTCCTGGTCCGCCATCAGCCTCTCGGCTGGCTCAACCAGCGTTTTCTGCCGGAAACCGTGGCGGTCTATTGGATCGGCCTTGTCATGGCTATTACCGGCCTCGGCTTTGCCGTGTGGGCGCGGGTGCACCTTGGCAGCAACTGGAGCGCCCGGGTTACCGTCAAAGAAAATCACGAGCTTATTCGCTCCGGGCCCTATGGCGTCGTCCGCCATCCTATCTACGCCGGGCTCCTCCTGGCAATTCTCGGCACGGCGATCTCCTTCGGCGAATGGCGGGGCTTGCTGGCCTTCACATTTTTGACAGTGTCGCTAGTGCTGAAATTGAAAATCGAGGAGCGCTTTATGGCTGAGACTTTTCCGGATCAATATCCGCGCTATCGCGCCGAAGTACCGATGCTTATTCCATTCGTTATGTTGTAAGTCACCGAGACCTCGCAGGCCTGAGAAAATCGAGGAGAGCTTTTGCCGCAGGTATCTTCCGAGCTGTTGATGATTGGGCCGCTGCGTCCGGTCCTCGCCAAAGGTTTGGCCAATTTCACCGTCCGTGAGCTGACCGCGGCAAGCGATCGCGACGCGCTTTGGCAGTCGATCGCTCACGTGCGCGCCATGGCAGTGAGCGCGCCAGTCGAACCGGTGAACGAAGCCTTGTACGCGCGCTTGCCCAACCTCGAAATCATCTCGAGCTTCGGCGTCGGCTACGATCACGTCGATGCGCGCGCCGCGGCCAAGCGCGGCATCGTGGTCACACACACGCCTGACGTGTTGACTGAAGAGGTCGCCGATACGGCGATTGGACTTTTGCTTTGCACCGTGCGCGAACTCCCGCAGGCTGAACGGCATTTGCGCGCCGGAAAATGGCTGGACGACAACTATCCTTTGAGCCGCGCGACGTTGCGCAATCGCACCGCCGGCCTGGTGGGGATGGGGCGCATCGGCCGCGCCATCGCCCGGCGGATCGAAGCTTTCGGGGTGCCGATCGGCTATCACACCCGCCAACCGCGCCTGGACCTGCCTTACCGCCACTATCCGCGGCTGATCGACATGGCGAGAGATGTAGATACCCTCATCGCCATCGTCCCCGGCGGCCCGGAGACCCGTAACATGATCGATGCCGCGGTGCTGGAGGCGCTTGGCCCCGACGGCATTCTGATCAACGTCGCGCGCGGCTCGGTAGTGGATGAACGCGCTTTGATCGCGTCGCTCAAAGACCGGAAGATTTTTGCCGCCGGGCTTGATGTCTTTGTCAATGAGCCCGCCGTGCCCGCGGAATTGCTGGCGCTCGACAATGTTGTGTTGTTGCCGCATCTCGGCTCGGCATCAGTCTTTACCCGCGAGAAAATGGACCAATTGCTGGTCGACAATTTGCTCGCGTGGTCGCGCGGGCAACCGCCGCTAACGCCGGTGCCGGAAACACCCTGGCAGGGGTGGCGCTAAGCTTTTCACTCCGCGGCAATGCGCACTTCGGGCGCGGCCGCGCGCACGTCGGCTTCGACGTAATCCTCGAACTGGACGAAGTTCTTCTGAAACATGCCAACGAGCTTGCGCGCGGTTTGATCGAATTCGAGTTTGTTCTGCCAGGTCTTCTGCGGATAAAGCAAATGCGGCTCTACGCCGGCAAGCTGAGTCGGTACGGAAAATCCGAAATATGGATCGGTGCGGAATTTCACGTTCTTCAGCGAGCCATCCAGCGCCGCGGTCAACAGCGTGCGGGTGACCTTGATCGGCATGCGGCGGCCGACGCCGTAAATGCCGCCGGTCCAGCCGGTATTGACCAGCCAGCAATCGACATCATGGGCGCTAATCAGCTCGCGCAACAAATTGCCGTACACGGATGGGTGACGGGGCAGGAACGGCGCCCCGAAACAGGTGGAGAATTCCGGCTGCACGCCGACCAATCCCTTTTCCGTGCCCGCCACCTTGGCCGTGTAGCCGGAGAGGAAGTGGTACATCGCCTGCGCCGGCGTCAGTTTAGCGATCGGCGGCATGACGCCGAAAGCATCGGCTGTCAGGAGCACAATGTTCTTCGGCATTCCGGCGCGGCCGGTGCGCGAAGCGTTGGGGATGAAGTCCAGCGGATAAGCGGCGCGGGTGTTTTCGGTCTTTGATTCGTCGTCGAAGTCGCATACGCGGGTATCCGAATCGAACACCACGTTTTCCAACACGGTGCCGAAGCGTTTGGTCGTGGCGTAGATTTCCGGCTCGGCTTCCGCGGAAAGCCGGATGCATTTGGCGTAGCAGCCGCCCTCGAAATTGAACACGCCCTGCGGACCCCAGCCGTGTTCATCGTCCCCAATCAGCGTGCGCTTGGGATCGGCCGAGAGCGTCGTCTTGCCGGTGCCTGAAAGACCGAAAAACAGAGCAACATCGCCGCCAGGCCCCACATTGGCGGAGCAGTGCATCGGCATCACGCTTTCGGCCGGCAGATAATAGTTGAGCGTGGTGAACACGGATTTCTTCATTTCGCCGGCATAGGACGTGCCGCCGATAAGGATGATGCGTCTGGTGAAATCCAGCGCGATCACGGTCTCACTGCGCACACCGTGACGCTTGGGATCCGCCTTGAACGACGGTAACGACAGGATCGTGAAGTCGGGTACGTAGTGCGAAAGCTCGGCGCGCTCCGGCCGGATCAGCAGCGCGCGAATGAACATCGAATGCCAAGCCAACTCGTTATAGACGCGCGTCTTGATGCGATAACGCGGATCGGCGCCGCCATAGAGATCTTGCGCGAATAACGTCTTGCCTTTGGCGTGAGCGATAAAGTCGTCAAACAGGAGCTGAAATTTCTCGGCGGAAAGACGGCCGTTCTTCTCCCACCACACCGATTTCTCGGTCTGAGCGTCGGCTACAACGAATTTATCTTTCGGACTGCGTCCGGTGTGGACACCGGTCTCGGCGCAGAATGCGCCACCTTCGACCAGGAAACCCTCGCGGTTGGCTATTGCGTGTTCGGCGAGAGCGGTATCGGGTAAATTCCAATGAACGGCCGCGAGGTTTTTGAGCCCGAATTTGTCGATACCGTGGGCGCGATTGCGCAGACCGGTTTCCTTCACGCTTACCTCCGCAGTCCGCCCAGCTTGGCCGGAGACATTTTCCGGAAGCCCGCCGGCAGCGCCGAGCGCGTTCCTATAACATCATCTTAGCATGTGCCAAGGCCGCTCCCATCGCAACCCTAACTGGCGGAGCACGCGCATGTTCCGCGCTGCAATGCAAAAAGCGCCCAGTTAATGGCGTTCACCGGTGGCTTGGTCGGCAACGGCGATAACGGGTGCTTGCTGCGCACGCGCGGCGGCCGCCAATTCGACAACCGCTTTTCGTAAGCTCTCCGCGCTGGTGACGCGCGCGGCGAACGGCAGCCGCATGGTTGCGTCGCCGAGCGCGAGATCGAGACCTTCCGGATCAAGCCCGGTCAGCCGCCATGGACCGTCTTCGCCGCCGAGCAGCTTTGTCGCATATGATCGTACCGCCTCCGCATGATCATCGTTCATGTGCGCGATGGCCGTCTCTTCGGCTGCAAGCAAACTCTCCGCGCCGGAAAGATCGGTCGTAATCTCGCTTCCTTTCAGATCGGCGGCGCGGGCAAATCCGGCGTTGAGATGAGCGGAAGCGGCGGATAGCCGCCAAAACGAGAAATCGGCAAATCCGGCATAGAGCTCGGATTTGGGATGGCGTGCGAGAAAGCGCCGGCGGATCCGCAGTTCGGACTCCGCAGCGCGGGCGATAGGCGCAAACGTCCCAAGCACAGTGAGGCGTGGATGGGCGAGTGGGTCGCCCCGGCCGCCCGACGCGAGCAGCAACGAAGCGCGGCCGTCGCATTCGAGGTTGGCGGTGTGCGTGGAAAGCCGGGAGACTAGAATTAACGGTGAACCGTCGACGTCGGTCGCCACGTTAACCAGCGATGCGAAGGGGTGCCCGGTGTTACGGTCGAGGGTTGCGAGCGTCCCGGCCCGGGTTGCGCGCAACAGTGCTTTGGCGATGGTTTTTGCCTCGAAGTCGGCGGCCGGCGCGCCTTCCGGCAGGCGATCAGGCATAAAACCAGGCAATGGCGCAGCCTTGGACGATCCAACCATGTCACTCTCCGCTACGCACCTGCCGCGGCAATTGCCCCGATTTTGCCTTGTCTCGTCACACTTCCGCCCCTACATGGGTTTTCAAAGACTTATGGGGCCGGGGCAGGTAATGCTTGCGGCCGAGTCATTTAGAAGGCCGCCATGCCGACCATCGCTCTCGTCGATGACGATCGCAACATCCTGACCTCAGTGTCGATCGCGCTCGAGGCTGAAGGGTACCGTATCACAACCTACACCGATGGCGCTTCGGCGCTTGATGGTTTCAAGTCCGCGCCGCCCGACCTTGCCATTCTCGATATTAAAATGCCACGCATGGACGGCATGGAAACCCTGCGCCGGCTGAGGCAGAAATCCGATGTGCCAGTGATTTTCCTCACCTCCAAAGATGAGGAAATCGATGAATTGTTTGGTCTGAAAATGGGGGCCGACGATTTCATCCGCAAGCCGTTTTCGCAGCGGCTTTTGGTCGAGCGAGTAAAGGCGGTGCTGCGCCGTTCATCCCCTAAGGACGGGACAGTTCCGAAAGAAGCCGACAGCAAAGTATTGGAGCGCGGGCTCCTGCGGATGGACCCTGAACGTCACACCTGCACCTGGAAGAACGAGCCGGTCACACTCACTGTAACCGAGTTTTTGATCTTGCAGGCCTTAGCAAGCCGTCCGGGCGTGGTGAAAAGCCGCAACGCATTAATGGACGCGGCCTATGACGACCAAGTCTATGTCGACGACCGCACCATCGACAGCCACATCAAGCGCTTGCGCAAAAAGTTCAAGGCAAGCGACGTTGAATTCGATATGATCGAAACGCTTTATGGCGTTGGCTATCGTTTTAAGGAAGATTAACCCTATAGTTCGTCGGATCGCCGCAGTTTGAAAGCCCGGAATTTGAGCCGGAACGGGCCCTGACGGAAGCCACCGACGTGCGGTAATAATAGCATTAGGCACCCCGCTGCTTGGGCGGGGGGCAGGCTGATCGAACCCCGGCAGATGACGTGCTCGATCGAACCGCAGATATCGCAGGGTCTGGTAACGACACCAACGCACCGACTCCGGCGGAGATGCAAATAGAGGCGGCGCTCGTTGAGCGCGACGCCGGCGTCAAGCTGCATGGGCTCGCCCGGATCGGCGGCTGGCTGCTGCGCGTCTGGCAATTCTTCATCACCCAAAGTTTTTCGAGCCTCACCCGGCGGATCGTTGTTCTCAACGTCGCCGGCCTGCTCGCACTCTCGATCGGTATCACCCTTCTTTCCCAGTTCCGCGCAGGCCTGATCGATGCACGGGTGCAAAGCCTCTTGGTCCAAGGGCAGATCATTGCCGGCGCGATTGCCGCGTCAGCGACTGTCGAAACCGACTCATCGATCACAATCGATCCCGACAAATTGCTCGATCTACATCCCGGCGAAAGTTACGGACCTTCAGAGGATGCGCTTTACGGTTTCGATTTTCCGATCAACCCCGAGCGGGTCGCGCCGGTGTTGCGCCGATTGGTCTCTCCGACCAAGACGCGCGCCCGCATCTACGATCGCGACGGCGTTCTTTTGGTCGACAGCCGCAGCTTGTTTGGTCGTGGCGACGTCTTGCGTTTCGATTTACCGGCACCCAATGCCGAAAAGCCGGGCTTGCTCGAACGCGTCTTTGTCGCGGCACGCCGCTGGCTTGGGCGCGGCGACCTGCCGCTGTATCGAGAACTAGGGCCCGGCAACGGGCGCGGCTATTCTGAAGTCAGTCAGGCCTTGAATGGCCAGAATGCCAGCATGGTGCGTATCGACGATCGTGGCGATGTCATCGTTTCGGTCGCCGTGCCGGTGCAGCGCTTCCGTGCGGTCCGCGGCGCGCTGATGCTTTCTACGCAAGGGGCTGACATCGACGACATGGTGGAAGCCGAAAGGCTCGCGATCCTCAAAGTCTTTCTGGTCGCCGCCGGCGTCATGGTTGTGCTTTCGATACTCTTGGCTGGCACCATTGCCGAGCCGGTTCGCCGGCTCGCGGATGCGGCCGAAAGTGTTCGCCGGCGCATCCGCTCGCGAGTAGAGATCCCCGATTTTACCCGTCGCCGCGACGAAATCGGACATCTCTCAGGGACACTGCGCGACATGACCAACGCGCTGTATAGCCGGATCGAAGCCATTGAAAGCTTTGCCGCCGACGTCGCGCACGAACTGAAAAATCCGCTCACCTCGTTGCGTTCGGCGGTGGAAACGCTGCCGCTTGCAAAGACCGACGAGAGCCGCGGGCGGCTTCTTTCCATCATCCAACACGACGTCAAGCGGCTCGATCGGCTGATTTCCGACATTTCCGACGCTAGCCGTTTGGACGCGGAACTGCAGCGCCAAGAAGCGGCGCCGGTCGATCTCAGCAAACTGCTGAGCACACTCGTCGCGGTCGCCAATGAAGTGAAACGCGATGGCAGCGTGAGCGTCGGACTCCGCTTTGAGGGCGGCGGCGCCCGCGTCTTCCGGGTCCCCGGGCATGATTCACGACTTGGCCAGGTGGTCGATAATCTGATCGAGAATGCGCGCTCATTCTCGCCGCCCGGGAGTACGGTGCGAGTGACCTGCCGCCGCCTAAAGAACATTGTCGAGATCATCGTTGATGACGACGGGCCAGGCGTGCGGCCCGACGCCCTCGATAAGGTGTTCGAGCGCTTCTACACCGACCGGCCGCATCAGGGATTTGGCCAGAATTCGGGGCTCGGGCTATCCATCTCAAAACAAATTGTCGAGGCCCATGGCGGCGCCATATGGGCGGAGAATCGGCTGGGAGCGCCTGACGCAGACGGCGCGTCAACCGTGACGGGCGCGCGCTTTGTCGTGCGTTTGCCCGCTTCCTGATGGCGGAACGTTCGGCTTCGGTGCACGCGTCCTGTGTGCTTGTCGGCGCGCGCGCCGTACTCATTCGCGGGCCGTCGGGCTGTGGGAAATCACGGCTTGCTCTGGAGCTGATCCAGGGCGGCGCCGCCGGCGCTCTCGGCTTTGCACGGCTTGTGGCCGACGATCGAGTTCACCTCGCGCCAACGAGCGGGCGACTGCTGGCGCGCCCGGCCGAGGCGCTGGCAGGCCTGATCGAAGTGCGCGGCGTCGGGCTTTTGCGGCTTCCTTACGAACCCTGCGCCGTGGTCGGTTTCGTCTTGGATCTCGGCGCCCAGGACGCCAGCCGTCTTACCGATCCACAGCAGCGTGAGGTGATGATCGACGGTATTCTGCTACCGCGACTTCCCGCCGCATCGGGCGCCGCGGCGTTGCCGGCTGTTCTGGCGATCCTCAATTTACCTCGGGAATCTTGGCTTTGACGTCGCCTCATCCTGAATTGGCGATTGTTTAACCATACGGCCTCTAGAGTTTGACGAGGCGTGTGCGGCGCGATCCGGCCGTGGCTTTGCCTATTTTAGTTGCCCTACCGCAATGCAGCAGCGCTCGGATTCAGCCGAAAATGCCTCTTGCGCTTGGGCTTCGGATGGTCATGATGAGCGCCCTTTCGTGCGGTGCAACCGGGACGCGCCGGCGAGGAGTTTCATGATCGGCCTTGTGCTTGTGACCCACGGGCGGCTGGCTGTCGAGTTCCGCGCGGCCCTTGAACACGTAGTCGGGCCCCAGAGCCAGATCGAGGCGGTCACAATCGGTCCGGACGATGACGTCGAAATGCGCCGCAAGGATATCATCGAGGCGGTCAAGCGCGTCGACAGTGGCGATGGCGTGGCCATTCTGACCGATATGTTCGGCGGCACGCCATCGAACTTGGCGATCTCAGTGATGGGCCGGCCCAAAGTCGAGGTTCTTGCGGGAATAAATTTGCCGATGCTAGTCAAACTCGCCAAGGTTCGCGACGAATGTCCGTTGGCGGAGGCAGTAGCCGCGGCCCAAGATGCCGGACGCAAATATGTGACGATTGCGAGCCGCGTGTTGAGCGGAAAATGAGCGTGGCGGCGCAGCGCGGCAAAGAATCCCTGCCGGAGGGCCTACCGTCACCTGAAGGCGCAGTGGTCCGCAAGCTCGTTATCTGCAATCGGAAGGGCCTCCACGCGCGGGCCTCCGCCAAATTTGTACAAACAGTGGAAAAGTTCGATGCCGATGTGCGCGTTACGCGGGGCGGCGAAACTGTAGGCGGCACTTCCATCATGGGGCTCATGATGCTTGCTGCGGCACCGGGCAGTTCGATTACCGTCGAAGCCACCGGTAATGAGGCAGCGGACGTGATCGAAGCCTTGAGCGAGCTGATCAATTCGCGTTTCGGCGAAAGCGACTGATGGCATCTAATTTGCGGAGAAGGACCAATGGCCAAGGAACCGAGTTTGCCGAGCGCACCATCGGCACAGCGACAATCGGCAACAATCCGTCTCGTTGATCGTCCGGATCTCGCCGAAACATTTGTTGATTCGGTGAGCGGGCTGGTTTTTGACGGGCAAACGCTGCGAATTGACTTCGCGGTCACCCGACTTGATGAGATCAAGCCTAATACGCCGGTCACCGGACGCCGCTACCCAGCCTGCCGGCTCGTGCTGCCGCCGGCGGCTGCCGTTGATTTGATTAACCGCATGCAGCAGATCGGAGAAGCGCTGACCAAGGCCGGTTTGGCAACGCGCAATGTCCCTCACGCAGCCGCGCAAACGCCTGCAGGCTAGGCGAGGCTCAGCTTAATTGTTCCCTGCCCTACTCCGGACAGCCGCGGCCGCTTTGAGGTCGGCGACAAAGCTGCGGTAGGCCGCGCGGCGTTCGTCGACATCTTCGATCCGCAAGAGCGCCGAAGGGTGGATGGTGACGACAAGTAGCGTTCCATCCGCCATTGCGAGCGTTCTGCCGCGTACCTTGCCGATGGTTACGGCACGGCCGGTCAGGCTGCGCGCCGCCGTTACGCCAAGCGCGACAATGGTCGAAGGTTTGACGAGGTTGCGCTCCCAATCGAGCCAGATTTTGCAGCGCCCGATCTCATAATTGTTGGGGCGCTTGTGCAGCCGCCGCTTGCCGCGCATTTCGTGTTTGAAATGCTTGACCGCATTGGTGACGAACGTTTGTTCTCGCGCAATGCCAGCGTCGCGCAGAGCCTCGTCGAGCACGCGGCCCGCCGGACCGACAAACGGCTTGCCGGCGAGATCCTCCTTGTCGCCCGGCTGCTCGCCCACCAGCATAAATGCCGCCCCGCTCGGACCCTCGCCCGGCACCGCTTGGGTGGCGTCCTTGTAGAGCGGACAGCGCGTACAGGCGCCCTCGGCAACCGCAACCTGGCGCAGCGATTTGAACGTCGTATCGGGCTCAACTTCCATTCAGGCAGAATGCATTGTGGCCGTTGCGCTTCAAGCATAGACATAAAGGGATCTTTATGTCTTTAGTGCCGCCGCGCCGACCGCGTGCCGGCGAGCGCAAACGACCGCCGGCGGCGCACCACCCATAATGTGCGGCCGTCGACGCGTTGCAACCATCATTGAGCGCCCGAAGGATTTGTTATGAGCACCTCAACCAAGACCAAACCCGCGCCCGCGCACGATTACGTCGTCCGGGACCTTAAGCTAGCCGAATGGGGCCGTAAGGAGCTCGCTATCGCCGAGACGGAAATGCCGGGGCTGATGGCGACCCGCGACGAATATGGGCCGGAGCAGCCGCTGCGCGGCGCGCGCATTGCCGGTTCACTGCACATGACCATCCAGACCGCCGTGCTGATTGAGACCCTCAAGGCGCTCGGCGCGGATGTCCGGTGGGCTTCATGCAACATCTATTCGACGCAAGACCATGCTGCCGCCGCCGTCGCTGCCGGCGGCACCCCGGTCTTTGCGGTCAAAGGGGAATCGCTCCACGATTATTGGGACTACACCCACCGGATCTTCGAATGGTCCGATGGCGGCGGCCCCAACATGATCCTCGATGACGGCGGCGATGCGACGCTGCTCATGCATCTCGGCTCGCAAGCAGAACGCACGCCGACAGTGCTGCATCACCCCAACAACGAGGAAGAAGAGGTCCTGTTCGCCGCCATCAAAGATCGGCTGGTGAAAAAGCCCGGCTGGTACAGCAAGACCGCGAGCGGCATCCGCGGCGTCACCGAAGAGACCACCACCGGGGTGCACCGCCTTTACCAGATGGAGAAGGAGGGAAAGCTTCTCTTTGCCGCAATCAATGTCAACGACAGCGTCACCAAGTCAAAGTTTGACAATCTCTACGGCTGCCGCGAATCGCTGGTCGATGGCATTCGCCGGGGAACCGACGTCATGATGGCGGGAAAGGTGGCGATGGTCGCGGGCTTCGGCGACGTTGGCAAAGGTTCAGCGGCTTCGTTGCGGCAAGCGGGTTGCCGGGTCATGGTCTCCGAGATCGATCCGATCTGTGCGCTGCAGGCGGCCATGGAAGGTTACGAAGTGGTGACCATGGAGGATGCCGCGCCGCGCGCCGACATCTTCGTCACCGCGACCGGCAACGTCGATGTCATCACCATCGATCATATGCGCGCGATGAAGCACCGTGCCATCGTCTGCAACATCGGGCATTTCGACAGCGAGATTCAGGTGGCGGCGCTGAAGAATTTGAAGTGGTCGAACGTCAAGCCGCAGGTCGATGAAATCGAATTTCCGGACGGCAAACGCATCATCCTATTGTCGGAAGGCCGCCTCGTTAATCTCGGCAACGCCATGGGCCATCCGAGCTTCGTTATGTCGTCATCGTTCACCAATCAGACGTTGGCGCAAATCGAGCTGTGGACCAATCCAGGCAAATATCAAAAGAAGGTCTACACGCTGCCAAAGCGCCTCGACGAGAAAGTCGCGCGGCTGCACCTCGACAAAATCGGCGTAAAGCTGACCAGGCTGTCGCAGAAGCAATCGACCTATATCGGCCTTCCGATCGAGGGGCCGTTTAAGACAGATCAGTACCGCTACTGAGCCGAGGCAGGCACGACCGTGATGTGAGCCCTGATCGCTGGTCCGGTGAAGCCCAAAAAGGTGTGTCGGATGGTGACGCCATCCGACCGAGCCTCGGTGGCGGTGCCGGCTAACGCGGCGTCTGTGCTGCGGCACGGCGCGTCGCTATCGATGCACACAATCAACAGGCCGGCTTTTTTGCTTGCGGCGCGGCCCTCTGCCGACAACGGGTCCGCATCGAGGGGGCGCATACCTGGCGAATAGAATGGCAGGCCATTGGCCAAGGCCGCCGAGCCCCAGAACAACCGAACCGGCGTACCGCCAGCGAGACGCCCGGCCACCGTCGCCACCTGCCGTGCATCTGGCCGGTTGGGATCAGGACCAGCCTGAAGCTTTTGATATGCGACGACGGGCGAGGCGATAACGGCGAGCAGCACCGTCGCCAGCGCGGCCAGTCCCGCCGCCGCCGTTGCTGCCGCATCGACGACCAATTGGCGCGAGCCGTAGAGCACGACCGGCAACAGCGCCCAATTAGGGTACGTCCAGGCCGCCGTCAGCCGATGCGGGAACACCAGGTTGACCAGCGCCGGCAGCACCATCGGCACAATGAACAAGATCATGGCCTGCCGGCGATCCGCATCGGCCGGCCAGACGATATCGCGAAGCGCGGCCGAACTCGGTCGCAACGCTGCGAGAAGCACCAGCGGCCCGGCTGCATAAGCGAGCGCGCCGAGCAGATAGCGCACTGACCCGGCAAGCGTCGCATTGAAAGACGTTTGCTCCGCGACGCTATCGCGAATGAATGCATAACTGGAGCCGCCAGCTTGCGAAATGTACCAGTAAATGTGCGGAGCGATCGCAACCGCGGCGCCCACCGCCATCAAATAAGGCGCCGGCGAGCGCCAAAACCGCCGCACCTCAGGACCGGCCACTGCCGCCACGGCCATGCCGGCAAACAGATAGACCGCCCAATACTTGCCCAACATGGTGAGGCTCGCGAATGCACCGGCGAGAAGCGCATTCCAGACGCCAAACCCGCGGCGAGCGCGCAGATAAAACAGCAAGGCTGCGGCCCAAAATGGCATCATCGCGGTATTGGCGTTCAATTCCGTCGCCTTGAAAGTGAAAAGCGGAATAAAAGAGAGCGCGGCAAGTCCGAACAGGGCCTTATATTTATCGAGATAGTCGCGTGAAAGCCGCCAGCACACGGCGAGCGTGATGGCGCAGATCGCGACTGCAAGGAGATGCGCTGCCCAATCGGCGCGGGGAAAGATCGCAAACCACAAGCTAAACAACCACGCCGTCATCGGTGGATGTTTGTAGCCAAATGCGAAATGCTGCGCCCACAGCGCCGCTTCGCTGGCATCCCAGTGCAGAGCGACCGGCAAAAGCGACACGGTGTCGTAGAGCATCCAGATGCCGGCAAAGCCGACGATGGCCCATAGGACGATGCGCTCTTGCGAATTTGTGACAACAAATTGTTCAGCGGAATGGATAAGCCGCGAGGTAATCTTCGCCCGTTGCGGACGCAGGCCGCCGGCCGGATTGGGATGAGAAAGGGTCACGCAACATTGTGCCGATATTCGTCTGACGTCACAAGCAAGTGTGCATTGCATTAGCCGATGCGATGGGGCTATTGCATGCGAGCATGGACGAGATACGGCCACTGACTTCCTTGGCGACGCCGCCGCGGCCGTCGGCCGGCGTGCGGCCGGCGCCGGAACTCAGCATTATTGTGCCGACATTCAACGAACGCACCAACGTGCCGCTCTTGGTCGAGCGCCTGCAACGCTTACTGACATCGTGCGACTGGGAAGTCGTGTTCGTCGACGATAACTCTCCTGACGGCACCGCCGCCGCGGCGCGCGCGATCGGCGAAAGTGACAGCCGCGTGCGCTGCATCCGACGCATCGGCCGCCGCGGTCTCGCCGGCGCATGCCTCGAGGGCATGCTTGCGAGCCAGGCCCGTCATGTCGCGGTGATGGACGCCGATTTGCAGCATGATGAAAGCCTGCTTCTCGACATGCTGCAATATTTGCGCTCCGGGCGCGTCGATCTCGTCGTCGCCAGCCGCTATGTGCAAGGCGGCTCCGCGGCGGGGCTTTCCGGGAACCGGTCGCGCGCGAGCCGCTGGTCCAATGCCTTGGTGCGCTTCCTCCTCGGCATCGACCTGACCGATCCGATGAGC
>Ga0335078_10005666_pt1 | contig 18476 bp, 15 predicted proteins | sample Lox_Sample_32_FD_206711 | JGI IMG/M metagenome (GOLD analysis project Ga0335078, IMG submission 206711) | Soil microbial communities from Loxahatchee National Wildlife Refuge, Florida, United States - Lox_Sample_3.2 | ecosystem: Environmental > Terrestrial > Soil > Wetlands | place: USA... | reverse complement strand
AACCTTCTTCCCCGTGAACTGGGGCAGCCATCGTCTTTGGGCTTCGAGCATCTCGGAGGTCATGTCGCGGATCTCTTTCAGCGTGCACACCGCGCTCGTGAGCGGGTCCATCGCTACGGCCTGCACGAGCTTCTCGGTGTTCCCCTCGAGGGCGGCCTCGGCGGCGAGGAGCTGGACGTTCACGTTCGTCATGCACGCGGCCGCGCACTGGGTTGGAAGCCGCCCGATCCTCATGGGGTGCAGACCCGTGTCGTCCGCGTAGGTGGGCACCTCCACGCAGCAGTCCGAGGGAAGGTTCGTGATGTAGCCGTCGTTGCGCACGTTGCCCATGAACTTGAACGGCGTGCCCGTGACCACGGCTTCCATGATGTACGAGCAGTACTCCACGCTTCGGCCTTCGAGCTTCGTGCTCTCGTAGTCGAGCTGGTTCTTGCCCTCGTACTTCTTTGCCACCGTAGCGCACCAGGTGTAATAGGCGCCGGTTTCCCCGCCAAAGCCCGGCTCATCGCAATACAGGTCCCGGGCCGCCTGGTTCTTGCGGAACCACGGCACGTACTCGGAGAGATGTCCCGTGGTTTCCGTCATGAAGTAGCCGAAGTGGCGGAACACTTCCCCGCGAACCTTCTCGCTCTTGTAGATCTCGGGACGCTCGATGGCCTGCGCCAGCTTCGGGTACAGGTCCTCCCCGTTTCGCGTCAGGGTCAGGAACCAGTCCATGTGGTTGATCCCGCCGCAGGTGTAGACGATCTCGTTCTTGGGAACGCGCAGGAACTGGGCGATCTGCTCGATGGTGGTCTGCACGCCGTGGCACAGGCCGACAAAGGGAACCTCCGTTGCCTTTCCGAGGGCAAGGCAGTTGCCGGCCATGGGGTTGGCGTACTGCAGCATGATGGCGCCCGGCCGGGACACCTCCTCCATGTCGCGCGCGATCTCCAGGAGCGCGGGGATGGAGCGCATGGCCCGAAACACGCCGCCGGGCCCGAGAGTGTCACCGATGCACTGGTCCACCTTGTACTTCAGCGGAATGCGCCAGTCCAGCTCGAAGGCTTCCACGCCGCCCACCTGGATCATGACGACCACGAAGTCCGCATCCCGAAGCGCCTCCCGCCGGTCAAGCGTTGCCGAGACCTTCCCCTTCACCTTGTTGTCGGCCAGCATCCGCCGGCCAAAGGCCTCCATGGCGCGCAGCTTCGGTTCGGTCCTGCTCATGAGCGCGAACTCGCTGCCCTCCAGGGCCGGGGTGGCCATGATGTCCGCCATGAGTGTCTTGCAGAACACGACGCTGCCCGCCCCGATCATCGCAATCTTTGTGCTCATGTCCCTGCCCCCTTCCTACGCGGCCGCGTTCCACGCGGCCTGGATCAGTCGAAGCCCTTCGGTGTATACGACGTCCGTGCTTTCGTAGAGATCTCGCCAGATCCGCGTGGCCGCGGCGAAGGCCGGGATCACCCGGCCAAACGCCTCGATGGTCAGCCAGTTGTCGTACCCGCCGGAGCGCAGCGCGCGGAAGATCCCCGGCCAGTCGTTGTGGCCCCGGCCGGGAACGCCGCGGTTGGTCTCCGAGATGTGCACGTGGACGATGATGTCGCTGTAACGGCGGATGCTCGCCACGGGATCATCTTCCTCGATGTTTGCATGGAACGTGTCGAACATGGCCCTGAAGTTCGGCATGCCGACCGCCTTCACGTGCTCCGCCACCCCGTCCATGGTCGTCAGCACGTATGCCTCGAACCGGTTGAGGAACTCCACCGCCAGGGTGATGCCTGCCTTTTCCGCGTACTCCGCGGAGGCCCGGGCATGGTCGGCAGCGCGCGCCTTTTCCTCCGCCGTGGGTCCCGCTCCGCTGAAGACGGCCACGGGCTGGTAGAAAGGTCCGCAGAGGATTTTTGCCTCCAGGGTCTGCGCGCAGTCGATGACCCGCTTCATGAAGTCCAGCGCGTTGTCGCGCAGCTTCTTCGCGGGGCTCACCGGGTTGTGCTCGGCGTCAGGCATGTTCGTGACCACCGTGCAGGCAAGGCCGTTGGACTTCAGCACGTCCCGTACCCCGCGGTAGTGCTTCGGATCCCCTTCGAGGATGGGGATCTCCACGCCGTCGAAACCAGCTTTTGCCAGCTTCTCCAGGAGCGGGAAATGCTCGTCGCGCACAAACGACGTCCAGAGGAGCAGATTGAAGCCTGTCTTCATTACTGGATCCTTTTGTACAGCCAGGATGAATGAAAGCGGTGAGGTCGGAGCCTCGCCGTGGAGTGTACCCCGCGGGGCTGCCGGACGCAAGATCTAATTTGCGGCTGTTACCCGTGGATGGGACCGCTGCGTTCTCTCAGTGGTCCTCCCGGACGATCCTCCAGCGCGGCCTTGATTTCTGCAACGATGGAAAGAGCAATTTCCTCCGGCGTCTCGGCGCCGATATCAAGGCCCACCGGGGCGTGAAGCTTCGCCAGCTGATCAGGACCCGGCTTGAACCCGTTCTTCTCCAGGGCCTCCAGGAGCGCGCGTCGCTTGCTGCCCGGACCGAGCAGGCCCACGTACTTCGCGGAGGATTCAAGGAGAATCGGGAGGAGGGCCCGATCCCTGTCATATTTGTGTGTCATGATGACGACAGCGCGCCGGCTGCCCGGCTCCCCACAGGCCGGAACCTGGTCCGAGAGGAGCACCGAGTCCGCCTTCGGGAAGCGTGAGGCGACGGCGTACGCGGGGCGGTGATCCACCACCGTCACGCGCCACCCCAGGTGCTTTGCAATCTCCACCAGGGGAACGGCGTCCGCTCCCGCGCCAAAGACCAGGAGCTGCACCGGCGCAAGGACTCGCTGGAGGAACACATCGACCTCGTTCTTTCCAAGGGCGAATCTCTTGCGCGCAAAGAGGTTGCCTCCCATCTCCGATACATCCGCTTGCAGCAGGGAGGAAAGATCTGGATCCTGGATGGTGGAGGCGATGATGCCGGAATCATCTCTGGCAAGAAAATCTCCGGCCCGAAGATCCTTTCGACCTTCAGCGCTGACCACCGTGGCTATGACGACGGCCTTGCCCCGAGCCAGGGAGTGGCGCAGCGCGCTGATCTTCTCCTGGGTCGATGGGGTCGATCCCGGCTCCAGCAGCACCTCCACCACGCCGTTGCACCCGAGACCGAGCCCGAAAACGATGTCGTCCGGCGCGGTGTTGTCGTACACCACCAGCCGGGCCGCGCCGGATCTCATCACCTCCAGCGCTCGTTCCGCGAGGTCGGCTTCGAAGCACGCGGCGTTGATCAGCCCGGCGGCGGATCCCGCCGCGGAAAACAGCATGACCGCCCCCGGCCTCCGATACGCGGAGCCGCTGACCCCGACCACCGTCGCCAGGGCGTACGGGGCACCATCTTTTGCCAACCGCTCCTGCGCGCCAACAACGTCACTGATTTCCTTCACGAGAGTACCTTCAAGACAAGGATCGCCGTAACCGGCATCCCCGTCAAACGCAGGCACCGCGGTCCGAGATTGACTTCTACATCAGATGATCATATAATGCCGGAAAATCCTGGGTGAGAATGTCCGGTTCGCGGATGGAGGGAGCCGCGACATGCGTCTCGGTACGTTCCATCGCGCGACGCGGGCTCGTTGAGCCCGGCGGAAGACTCAAGGGAGGATGAGGGATGAAGAACAAACTTCTCATGGTGCTTTGCATCTCTCTGGTCATCGGGCTTGCCTTCACGCTGTCGGTGAGCGCAGGCGGGCAGAAGGAAGGGGGCGGCCAGGGCGCAATGGCGGCAAAACCCCTGCCTGTCGTCGGCATTTCCACCGGCTCGTCGGGTACGCAGTGGCGGGATGAAATGATCGATTCCCTGAAGATGGTTGGGGATGAGTTCAAGGCCGCCGGAAAGATCAAGGACTACAAGATCGTCAACAACGTCACCAACGGTGACGCGACGGAGCAGGCCAACATCATCCGCAACTTCATTTCCCAGGGTGTCAACATCATCATGCTGAACCCCAACTCTCCTGACGCGCTGAACGGCGTCATCAAGGAAGCGCAGAACGCCGGCATCGTTGTCGTGTCATTCGATGCAACGGTGACCGCGCCGGGCATGCTGAAGGTGACCCTGGACCACTACGCCTGGGCTCAAAAGTGGGCGTCGTACCTCTGCAAGCAGATGCAGAGCGGCAACGTCATTGACATCTACGGTCTGCCGGGTCACCCCGCCAACAACGACCGTCTGAAAGCGGAAGCGGACGTCGTGGCGAAGTACCCCAACATCCATGAGATCGCCTCCGCCAGCGGGTACTGGGATGAGACCAAGGCCAAGGAGGCAGCCGCGCAGATCATCGCCTCCGGCAAGCAGATCGACTGCGTGTTCACCCAGGACGGGATGGCCTACGGCGTCCTCCAGGCCTTCCTGGACGCCGGCAAGCTTCCCAAGTACATGTACGCGGATCCCAGCACCATTTCCTTCAAGGAATGGAAGAGCCTCCTGGACCAGGGCAAGGACATCGACTGGGTCACGGAGAACAACCCTCCGGGGATCGGCGGCACCGCATTCCGCATGATCCTTGACGCGTACAACGGCAAGCAGTTCAAGCCCGACGTTCTGAAGAACGAGGTGTACTATTACTCGAACACCGTGATGATCACCAAGGCCAACTTCGACCAGGGGTGGGCCATGCTGAAGGACAAGCCGGATACGTACCTGCTCAACAACGTCATGAGCCAGCAGGACGTGGACGCACTGTTCCAGTAGGACCTGACGCCATCTTTGACGAACAAACTTCTCGGGAGACGGGTACGCCCTGTCTCCCGAGCTTTTTGATGGGACAGGATCGGTGAAAATCCTCGAAGCGCGTGGAATACGGAAGAGATTCGGCGGGGTTGTCGCGTTGTCCGACGGAAACCTGGGCGCGCAGGAGGGGCGGATTACCGGCCTCCTGGGCGCCAACGGTTCGGGCAAGAGCACGATGTCCAAGATTATTGCCGGGGTCTACAGCGCGGACGCCGGGGAAGTCTGGTACAATGGAAGGGTCGTGCACTACGGCAACCCGCACGAAGCCCGGGCGGACGGCATCGCCATGGTCTACCAGAACCTGAGCCTGGTCCCCAACCTTACCGTCTGGCAGAACATCGTCCTGGGCGCGGAAGAAAAAACAGGGCCTTTCCTCAACAACAGGCAGGCTCGAGAGCACGCCCGCGCCATCGTGGATGACCTGCTCCCCGGGCTGGACGTGGAGCGGATCGTGGATGGCCTGAGCCCCGGGGAAATGCAGATCGCGGAGATCGCAAAGGCAATCTCCAAGCGCCCGCGGCTTCTCATCCTGGACGAGCCCACCGCAGCGCTGGAGCTCGCGCAGGTGAAGAGCCTGTTCCTTCACATGCGCCGGCTTGCCGGACAGGGCATCGCCATCGTCTTCACGTCTCACCGCCTGTGGGAGGTCATGGAGATCTGTGACGACACCGTGGTCTTCCGCAACGGTCAGACCGTGGCCACCCTGGATCTGGAGAAGGACGGGCGGGACCCGGCCAAGATCATCGGCTACATCACCGGGGAGACCGCCCGGGTGGCGCAGGCAGCCTATCATCGAAGAGAAAACAGGAATGCAGCCATCCTTCGCGTCACCAACCTCGCTCAAGGTACCTTGCTGCGCGAGATTTCCTTTGCGCTGAAGAAGGGGGAGATTCTCGGGATCGGAGGACTTGCGGGGCAGGGGCAGAGAGAGCTGATGCTGGCTCTTGCCGGGTTCTATCCGGATATCACCGGTCACGTGGAGCTGGACGGCCGCAGGCTGCGCCTGACGAGCCCCGCGGAGGCGGTGCGCAACAGCATGCTCCTGGTCCCCGGTGACCGCGAGTCGGAGGGACTGTTCCTTCGGCATTCCCTTTTCTCGAACATCGTCTTCCCCAAGCTCGGCGTGCGCCACTATCCCCTGCTCACGCCGTTCGGGAAGTTCCGGGAGGAGTGCCGGCGCACGGTGGATACGCTTTCCATCCGCACGACCGGACTGGACGTGCCCGTGCGCACCCTCTCGGGAGGCAACCAGCAGAAAGTGGTGGTGGGAAAGTGGCTGTCATTCGACACGCGCGTCCTTCTGCTCTCCGACCCCGCCAAGGGGGTGGACGTCGGGGCAAAGAGGGACCTGTATGACTATATCACCCGGCGCGTGCGGGAGGACGGGATGAGCGTGATCCTCTACGCCAGCGACAACCAGGAGCTGGTGGACTATTGCGACCGGGTCATGATCATGTACGAGGGACGCGTGGTCGCGATCCTGGAGGGGGAATCCATCACGACGGACAAAATTATCGAGAGCTCCATGCGCGTGGACTCGGTGCGGGAAGGGGCCGGGGATGCAGCCCACCACTAGAAAGCCGCGCTGGGCCCTCTCGGGTGTTGCCCGCCTGGTGGTGCGGCCGGAGTATTCAAGCCTGCTCATCCTGGTGGTCATGGTTGCCGTGGCAACCCTGCTGCAGCGCAACTTCTGGAGCGGTCCGTCGCTGCTCCTGACCATAGACGCGTTCGGTCCGCTGATTCTTCTCACCATGGGCCAGGCCGTGGTCCTGGTTGCCGGAACGCTGGATCTCTCCTGCGGCACGGCGCTGTCCCTGTACACGTGCATCCTGACCTTCGTCATGAGGACGAACCAGCCCGCCTCCGGGGTGCTTGCCATCCTCATCACGTTGGCCGCGGCCGTCATGGTCGGGATCGTGAACGGATTTGCCGCCGGCTACCTGCGGGTGTCCCCCGTCGTGGTCACCTTTGCCACCTCGTTCCTCTGGCTGGGCATTGCGCTCTTCCTTCGTCCCACCCCGGGCGGCCAGAGCGTGGGATGGTTCAACGCGTTCTATGACTTTCGAAACGTCTCCGGCCTGCCGGCAGCCATCAGGAGTGTCAGCTCTTTTCTGCCGCCCGTGCTCATCCTGATCCTGCTGGGCTGCGTGTTCTGGTACGCGCTGAGCCGAGGCCCCATGGGTCGTTACCTGTGCGCGGTGGGCGGAAACGAGGAAAGCGCCTACCGCAGCGGCATCAACACCGCGCGGGTGCAGATCAGCGCGTACGTCATCAACTCCGTGTTCGTCTTCCTGGCGGCGCTCTTCTTTGTGGGCCAGAACCAGTCCGGGGACGCGCGCTTCGGTGATCCGTTCACCCTCCGGACCATTGCCGCGGCCGTGGTGGGAGGAATAGCCCTGACCGGCGGCCGTGGCAGCATCTACTTTGCCATCGTAGGCGCGCTGATCATCGAGCTGGTCAACAAGATCATCTTTTTCGCCAACATTCCCTACGCGTACGGAACCCTTGTGGCGGGAGCAATCGTCATCATCGCCATTGGCGGCTCGCAGCTGTATTCCGGTTATTCCCGACGGGCCATGACCAGGGGACGGGCGCCATGATGAGCCTCTTTTCCCTGGACCGCGGCGGATGGCTTTTCAAGGTCTATGACCGCAACAAGAAGCTCCTGGCAGCCGTGGCGGCCATCGCTCTCATCTTCGTGGCAGGGCAGTTCGTGGTATCGAGCTTCCTGAGCCTCAACCAGGTCCTCATTACGCTGAAGCTCGCGTCGTTCATCGCCCTGTTCAGCCTCTGCCAGATGATCGTGATGGCAGCCGGCGGCGCGGGGCTGGACCTCTCGGTGGGTTACGCGGCCACGATAACGGCCGTCTTCACGGCGAGCGTCATGAACGGACAGAACAGCAATCTCTGGCTGGCCGTCCTCATCGCGCTGGGAATCGGGCTTGCCGTTGGTTTCTGCAACGGCTTCCTCTCCGCGTATCTAAAGCTGCCATCCCTGGTGGTGACTCTCGCCATGTCCCAGATCCTCCAGGGCATCATCAACGTATACACCGCGGGGGCGCTCATCACGGGGAAGCCGTCGCCCGTGCTGCAGATCCTGGCGGCCAAGTCGACGGGTATTTTCCCCAACGTAGTTTTTCTCCTTGTCGGCGTGGCAATCGTGGTCATGGTGCTGCTCTATCGCACCCGGTGGGGCGCCACGCTGTTCGGCGTGGGAGAGAACGAAACGGCGGCGTTCCTGAGCGGGGTCAACACGCGGCGTGTGCGGACAATCGCCTTCATGCTGAGCGGCACGTTCGCCAGCCTTATCGGGCTTCTGCTCATCGGGAACATGGGGGTGGCGTTCAAGGACATGGGGTCCGACTACGTCCTTCCCAGCATCGCCGCGGCGGTTGTCGGGGGAGTGTCGCTGCAGGGCGGTGACGGCAACTACGTGGGAGTCATCCTGGGCGCGGTCCTTCTCCAGGCGCTCCTGAACCTGCTGGTTGCCCTGGGATGGGGCGATGCGGGGAAATGGGTGGGCTTCGGGGTGGTCCTGTACGCGCTGCTTGCCGCCTACGTCAGCAACCGGAGAGGGAGGTAGCGGGCCCGCGCCCGGGCACCCGCCTCATGCGCGTGCTTGTTTCCCGGCAGGGCGTCAGCCCGCGCCGCGTTCCTGGATGGCTTGCCAGATCCTCTCGGGAGTGAGCGGCAGGTCCCGGATGGGCGTCCCGATTGCCTCCCGCACCGCGGAGCCTACCGCGGCGGCCGCGGCCAGCAGGCCGCCTTCACCGACACCCTTGGCGCCGTACGGCCCCGGGCCGTCCCCGTTTTCAACGGCGAAGGATTCCATGACGGCGGGAATGTCTTTGATGGTCGGAATGCGATAGTCCAGCGCCCCGAGGTTCACGATCCGCCCGTCTTCATCCAGCACGATGTGCTCCATCAACGAATGGCCCAGCCCCATCACCGCGGCGCCGCTGTCCTGCATTTCCACGTGCTGGGGATTGAGCGCTTTTCCGACGTCGCAGACCGTCACATACCGGGAGATGGTCACCAGTCCCGTTTCCTGGTCCACCGCAACCTCGGCGGCGCTGCAGGAGAGCTCGTAGAATACGGTCTTGCCGGCCAGGGGATGGCCGGGTGTCTTTCGCTTCAGGAACGAGCCCACGCCGATCACCTCTCCGCGCGTGGTGCCGTAGTAGTCTTTCAGCAGCGCGGGGAGGCTGGCCTGGCCTTTTGCCGTGCGGACAATTCCGTTCTCGAAGCTGACCTCGGCCTCGGGAACGCCGGCCAGCTCCGCGGCAAGCTTCCGCACCTGTTCTTTCACGTCGCCGCAGGCACGCAGCACGGCCGAGCCCATGATCACCGTGGACCGGCTTGCGGACGTGGAGGTGTCATAGGGAACCACGGCCGTGTCCCCCATGACCACGGCCACCTTTTCCAGGGGCACGCCCAGCTCCTGGGCGACAATCTGCGCGAACACCGTTCTGGCTCCCTGCCCCATGTCCGTGGTGCCGGTCAGGAGAGAGGCGCTTCCGTCGTAGTGGAGGCGCACGATGCAATACGAGGCCGCGTAGGTAGCGGAGATCTTCAGCCCCAGGGCGATCCCCCTGCCGCGGCCCTTGGGAAGCGGCGTGCCCCAGCCTACGGCGGCCGCCGCCTTCTGCAGGGACTCCCGCCAGTCTCCGTCGCACGGAATATCTCCCTTGATGAACTCCTCCCCGCGGGAGGCGAGGTTGGCCAGCCTGATGGCCACGCGGTCCACTCCAAGTCCTATGGCCGCTTCGTCCATCTGGGACTCGACTGCCCACGACATCTGCGGAACGCCGAAGCCGCGAAACGCCGTGGTGGGCGTGGTGTGGGACAGAAGGGCGCGCGAGTGGATGCGCGCGTTGGGAACCCGATACGGGCCGCACGCGGTGTAGCTGGCCTTCTCCACCACGCGCAGGCCGATGTCCGCGTAGGCGCCGATGAGGCAGTCTGCCTGGATGTCCTGAAAGACGATCCGCCCGTCCTTCTGGAAGCCCGACCGGACCCGCACCCGGGTGGCCATCCTTCGTCCGGCCTGGAAAGTCTCCTCCAGGGTGAGCGCAAGCCGCACCGGCCGGCCCGTGGCCAGCGCAAGGAAGGCAACGAGGGGCTCGAACTTCGGGTAACCCTTGCCTCCAAAGGCGCCGCCGGAATCTGGAGCGATGATCCTGACCTTTGCAAGCGCAAGTCCAAGGCACTCAGCAATGGTCCTTTGAAGGATGAATGGGTGCTGGATGGGGCTCCACACTTTCACGCCGCCCTCTTCCGGCGCTGCAATGAAGGCGTGCGGCTCGATGGCAAAGTGCGTGACCATGGGGAACGTGTAGACGTTTTCGAATACCGCATCGGCGTGCGCGTCCGCCACGTCTCCCCAACCGTAGCTCACCTCCTCCAGGATGTTTGTGGGGGAAAGCGGGTCCTTCGGCCGAAGAGACGGGTCCTGCACCAGCGGAGACGACGGATCCAGGGCCTGATCCACCGTGTACACGCCCGGAAGCTTCTCATGCTCCACGCGGACGCGAGCCGCTGCCTCACGCGCTGCATCCTCTGTCTCCGCCGCAACGGCCGCCACCGGTTCCCCGAAGAACTTCGTCTCCCCCACGGCCAGCACGGGCCTGTCCTGGGCCGTGGGCCCGAACCGCGGAACAGGCTGAGGCAGATCCTGCGCGGTCAGGATGCAGTGGACTCCCGGCACCGCGCGCGCCCCGGCGGTGTCCACGGAAACAATCCGCGCGTGGCCGCAGTTCAACGTAACCATTTTTGCGTGCAGCATGCCTTCCATCCGGAAGTCACCGACGTACTTCTGGGCGCCGCTCACGCGCTCTTTGCCGCCCACCCGCCGGGCGGATCGTCCGATCCAGTCAGTCATTTCCCCGCGTCCTTTGAAGGGGCGGCGCTGCCCGTCTTTGACGGTGCGGCGTCTCCGGTCGAAGCGCCGGCTCCCGACGACGCTGCGCGCACTGCCTCGATGATCCGAGTGTAGCCAGCGCACCGGCACAGGTTCCCCGCCAGCCCTTCCTTGATCTCCTCTTCCGTGGGGTGGGGGTTGTGGTCCAGCAGGTACTGCGCGGACATGACCATGCCGGGAATGCAGAAGCCGCATTGCACCGCGCCTTCCGCCAGGAACGACTCCTGCAGCGCGGTGAGTCGGCCGTCCATCGCGAGCCCTTCGATGGTCGTGATTTCACAGCCGTCCGCCTCTGCCGCAAGCATCAGGCAGGAGTTGACCGCCCGGCCGTCCACCAGCACGGTGCAGGCGCCGCATTCACCCATGGAGCAGCATTCCTTGGTGCCCGTGAGGCCGAGCTGGTCCCGCAGGACCTTGAGGAGCGTGTGACTTGCCTGCACCTGCAGGGACCGCGACATTCCGTTGACGGTCACAGTTATTGCGACGGCTTCCGACTCCATCCGGTTCATGCTCCTTCCCCGCCGGCCAGCCGCTGCAAGGCCCGCTCAAGGGCCCTCCTGCTCAGGACCAGGAGCATCGCGGTCCGGTAGTCTCGGCTTGCCCGGACGTCGCTGATCGGGCTGGTCTTCTGCAACAGCTCCCGGATCCGGCGGTCACGCTCCTCCGCGCCCAGCCCGGGCCGCGTGAGCTTCCCGCTGGGGTCCACGGCAACGACGGGTCGCGGCCCCACGGCTCCGAAGGCAAACCGCGTCATGCCGGATTGTTCCACCCGGCAGCAGAGGTTGATCGTTGCCAGGTCCACTCCGCGACGCCGCGTGAGCCTTTCGAATGCCGCTCCTTCCCGCCCTTTCGGGAGGGGCAGCCTGACGCTTGTGACGATCTCATCGTCACGGCGGACCGTCTTTCCCGGTCCGAGGAAAAAATCAGACAGGGCCACGGTGCGCTTCCCGCCCCTCCCCTGAAGGCTCACGGATGCCTCATGCACAAGAAGCGCCGGCAGGGTATCCGCGGCAGGCGAAGCGTTGCAGATGTTGCCGGGGAGCGTGGCGCGGTTGCGGATCTGGATGGAGCCCACGGTGGCCACCGACTCGGCCAGTGCGGGGAAAAATCCCAGAATGCGGGGGTCCCTGCCGATGTCCGACAGCAGGGCCAGCGCGCCGATTTCCAGGAAAGAATCCTCCTGGACGATGTCGGAGTGAAGCGTGCTGACCTTCTTCAAGTCGATTACGACCTCGGGCGCGGCCTTCCCCGCCCGCACCTGGACCAGGAGGTCCGTTCCGCCGGCCAGCAGGCGGGCGCGCGGGCCGTAGCGGGAGAGCAGGTCCAGGGCCTCCTCCATTGACCGCGGACGGGCCAGCCGGAACCCGAAGCCCGGGGAGGCGTCACCCGGCACCAGGCTGCTCCTCCAATGCGCTTCCGGTGGCGGGCGCCTCCGCCCCACCGGCCTTGCGCAGCAACCGCTGGATCCTCAGGAAGTGCTCGTCATGTCTCGTCACTGCCCGGGAGGGCTCGCAGCTGCTGATGGACTCGATGATCTCCTCGTGGTCTCTAACGATCTCCGTCATGTCCTCGATGGCCAGGTACGTCCTCCTGATTTCCTCCTGGAGGAACGAGTGGAGAGTGGCGTAGATGTCTATGAACAGGGAGTTGCCGGCTGCCTGAACAAGGGCTGCGTGGAAATCGTAGTCCGCCTGGACCAGGGACTTGATTGCCGAGGTTGAAGCCCCCTCCTTCATGCGCTCAATGACGTTCCGCAGCTCCCCCAGAGTGGCGCGGCCCTTTTCCGTGTGAGCCTGCAGCTCCCTGATGAGCGCGCTCACTCCGGCCCTCTCGATGACCTTCCGCAGCTCGATGATCTCCTCGATGTTGCTCTGGCCCAGGAAGATGGACCACGTGATGGCCTCCTGGGAGATCTTGGTCCGGTCGCAGACGAACGTCCCCTTGGGAACCCGCGCTTCCAGGACTCCCAGGTGCTGGAAAATCTTCACCGCTTCACGCACGGAGGAACGACCCACGCCGAACATCTCCGCAAGCTCGCTCTCCGTCGGAATGCGGTCGTTGACCTTGTACCGGCCCGAGAAGATGAGCTCACGGATGCGGTTCATCACCTGCGTCACCACGGTTTTCTGCTGGATCCGGCCCTGGGTGCCGCCCCGTGCTCTCACGCTCTTGCTTCTTCTCTTTGAGCCGGCGCCGCTGCCAGGATTCCCGCCAAACCTTGACACATAGTCAGATTATCTGATATAAGGGGCCAGGAAGCAAGCGTCGTCTGACTGGCTTGCCTCCCAGCGAATTTTTGGGCGGTTTGCTCGTCCAGGGGACCACGCATATGCCGGACGGAGGGCGTTGATGTCTCAGTTCGTCAAGCGGCTTGAGCAGATGACGAGAGACGACTTCCAGGAGACCGGGGGGAAGGCGGCGAATCTCGGCGAGCTGGCCCGAAACGGGTTCAATGTTCCTCCCGCGTTCTGCGTCACGGCGCGGGCTCTTGACCGCGTGCTGGAGGCAGGCGGCGCGCATCGGCGCATTTCCGAAATCTCATCCACAATCAACTACGATGACTACGATCAGGTGGAGGCCAAAACGCTCCTGATCAGGGACGTGATCACCGCCGCCCCTCTCCCCCCGGAGCTCCTGGGGGAGATCCGCGCCGGCCTCCAGGGCCTTCGCAAGGGGGAGGCGGAGGAGCCTTTTGTAGCCGTGCGGTCCTCGGTGGCCGTGCGGGATAGCGCCATTTCCTCGTTCCCGGGGATGATGGATACCTACCACTTTCTGCGGGGTGAGGACCAGGTCATCGACTACATCAGGAAGTGCTGGGCCTCCCTGTGGACAGCGCGGGCGGCTCTCCGGCGCCGCCAAATGAACATCGACCACGGCAAGGGGATCATTGCCCCCCTGGTCCAGAGAATGGTGGACTCTGAGGTGGCGGGAGTCATGTTCACGGCCAACCCCATAACCGGCTCCCGCCAGCAGATCGTCATCGAGGCAAACTGGGGCCTGGGGGAGTCCCTGGTGTCCGGTGAGTCCATGAACGACTCCTACGTGCTCATGAAGGGGACGCCCCCGTCCGTCCAGGAAAGGAAGATCCAGAAAAAGACCATCATGGTCACCCGGGACCGGGAAGCGGGGGCGGGCAGGAAGAAATACGATATTCCCGACACCCTGGCCTCCCAGGCCACCCTCGGGGACAGGCAGCTCGTGGAACTGGGCGCGCGCGGGATGGAAATCGAGGCGCTGTTCGGCTTCCCCCAGGACGTGGAGTGGGCATATGAGAAGGACGAGCTTTTCCTCCTCCAGAGCAGGAAAGTGAAAGGGCTCAGAGACTGACTGCGAAGGAGCTTTCAGTGAAGACATTCTCCGAGGAGTTCAAGTGCGGGAGCGCGGTCATGCGCGTGGACGTGGCCGGAGACGGCGTTGAGGACCACGTGCTTGATGACATGACCTTCATGAACTACCGGCTTGCCGCGGTGGAGCTGCGCATCGGCTCGCAAACCCGTGCGCGGCCTGATATCGTGTGGGACAAGCGAAAGAAAACCAAGGCAATTGCCTACCGGGACGAGCAGCTCATCGTGGACGGGGACTGGTCCCCGGGTGAGCTGAACAAGATCGTCGTGAGCATGCTCTCCCTCCAGATGGAGAAGGCGGGCCTCCACCCCTTCCATTCGTCAGCGGTGCGATACAAAGACAGGACTATCCTCTTCATCGGCGGTGAATCCAACCACGGCAAGAGCATGAGCCAGATCGAGGGGTGCCGGCGCGGGGGCCTTGTGGTGTCCACGGAAACAACCGTCTGCGACCAGCGCGGCTGGGCGGTGATGGGCTCCAAGAGCGTCTACCTTCGGCAGCGCGCCAAGGGCACGGAGCGCGCGGACATCCCCAACCAGGACGAGGGAGTCTCCAAGTTCTTCGCAAAGGACCCCGAGTACATCCCGTACAATCAGCCCTCCAACATCGACCTCGTGGTCCTTCCCTGGATCGACGGCCACTTCGACCTGAAAGTCGTGGAGATGATGCAGTTCGAGCGGGAGTACCAGACCTTCCATTCCCTCATGAACTACATCGGGCTGCACAACCTGCTATCGGAGGACGGCATCGTGATGCCCATCCTGGACACGGACGCCCTGCGCAGGGCACGGGGCGCTTTCTGCAGCGCTTTTGCGCGCGCGCGCCCTTACCTCATGATCCGCGCCCGAACCCCGCAGATTCTTTTTGACGCCATGGAGGAGCGCATGCAATGGAACAGGTGACAAAGAACGTCTTTGCCGAGACGAAGATCCGCGGCTGCAACCCGGGGTACGTCATCACCTCTGACGGCGTGGTGGTCATCGACACGCCGCAGCTTCCCACCAGGGCCGTGGCCATGCACAAGGAGGCGGGATCACACGGCCCCATCCGCTGGCTGATCAACACGGAACATCACGTGGATCACATCTTCGGCAACTATTTCTTTACCGGCGCGGAGCGGGTGATTGCCCACCAGGAAACCGTCAACAACTTCATGGTGGTCACGCCCCAGATCAACCCATACGAATACGCCAAGGAAGCGATCCCCACGGACGACCCGCAAGGCGCGGCCATCTTCCCGGACGCAAAGACGTATTTTGCGGCGCCGAACAAGCCCACGGTGGTGATCACCGGAGACACCACGCTGCGGGTCGGGAACCACACCTTCCATCTCCTGCATACCCCGGGGCATACGCCCGGGCAGTTGGCCGTGCACATCCCGGAAGAGCGCGTGCTCTTCTGCGGAGATACCGTCTTCAACCACTGCCAGACGTGGCTGTACACCTCCAACATCGAACAGTGGCTGCGCGCGCTGGACCGGCTGCTTGAGATCGACGTGGACAAGGTGGTCCCCGGCCATGGCCCCGTGTGCACCAGGCAGGAGATCTACGTCCAGAGGGCATTCCTGCTGGAGTGGGTCACCGCCGTTGCCGCGGCCGTAGGCAAGGGGTGGAGCAAGGAAGAGTGCCTGGCAAAGATCAGCTTCATGGACCGTTTCCCCGTTGACATCGGGCAGGAGTACATGGGCCCCGAGGTCACCAGGAACAACATCATCGCGCTCTACGACCAGCTCACGGCCAAGATGCCGGCGCGACGGCTCCCGGCGTAGGGACCTGCACGCCGAGCGCACGGGCACCCGTTCATGAGGAGAGGCTGACCATGGACCAGTCACTGGAGAAGTACGCAAAGCTCTTCGATCTTTCCGGCCGCACGGCGCTGGTTGCCGGAGGCGCGGGCGGGATCGGGAGCGCCATCTGCGAGGGGTTTGCGTCGCGGGGCTGCACGGTGATCCTGACAAGCCGCGCGGCTGACAAGGCGGAAAAGGTGGCGCAGGCCATCCGAGCTGCCGGCGGAGACGCGCAAGGGGTTGCGCTTGCCGTGGATGAGATGGATGCCATCGGCGCGTGCGTGGAACGAATCCAGCGGGAGCACGGCCGGATCGACATCCTCATGAACTGCATCGGCAGCCATATCGAAGCGGCGGCCGAGGAGTACAAGGAAGAGGACTGGGACAGGATCTTCACGGGAAGCCTCAAGACCGCCTTCTTTCTCTCCCAGGCCGTGGCCCGGGGGCAGATCGGAAAGGGCGGGGGAAAGCACATCCACATCACCTCCGTGCGAAGCTCCCTGGGCATTCACCGGGGGTACGTGAGCTACTGCGCCAGCCGCGGCGGGATGAACATGATGGTCAAGCAGCTGGCAACGGAGTGGGCGCGGCACGGGATCACGGTGAACGCCATAGCTCCGACGTTCACGCGGACGGACCTGGTTGCGAAGTACCTGAACGACCCGGCGTTCTACACGCCGCTCCTGGCGCGCATCCCGCTGGGCAGGGTGGCGGAACCCATCGACATTGCCGCATTGGCGATGTACCTTGCCGCTCCGGCCTCCAATTTCATCACCGGGCAGATCATCTTTGCCGACGGCGGCGTGACAGCCTGCCAGTGACGGCGCGGCCGTACCTTCCTCCCGCGGGGGCGGCGCCGCGCTGACCTTCGCCGCCCGGCCGTCTGCGCTACAGGATCTCCACCAGTCCCGCGCCGCCGTCCACCCGGATGGTGTCCCCCGTGCGGATCTCCTTGGTGGCGCTGGCGGTCCCCACCACCGCGGGGATCATGAACTCCCGGGCCACCACGGCTGAGTGGGAGAGCGCGCCTCCGGCGTCCGTCACCAACCCGGCGATCTTGGGGAAAACGACCACCCATGCGGGGTTGGTCATAACGCACACCATGATTTCCCCGCTCTTGACGTCGTTGAACTCCGACGGGCTGTGCACAACCCTGGCTACGCCTTCCGCCACGCCAGCCGAAGCCGGCACTCCATGCACCTGGCCCTTGACCTTCGTCTCTTTCTGCTGGCGCTCGAACTTCTCGGGATATCCCCACAACGTATGGTACGGCTCTTCGTACATGTTCTGCTGGGTGACCGTGCCCACCCAGTCCCGGGGCGTTATCCCTCCAGCCCGTTCCATGGCCTGCCGCGCCCGCGCGATGATCCCGCGCCCGTCGTACTCTTTCGGGTTTCCCACGTACCTGCGCAGCTGCTCGTACTCCAGGAGCATGATGTCATCCGCCGAATCCAGGAGGCCCTCCTTCACCATCTTTCTCCCAACCGCCAGGAGAACGAGCCTCATGCGGGCGTACGTGCTCTGGTCGAAGTAGAAGTGGTGGTCCGCCGTCAGCGGCAGCATGGACAGGTTCAGCCGCAGGGCTTCCTCGAATCGGTCCTTCTCCGCCTGCGGGCGGCCGGCAAGCTTCCCACGCAGGAGCGCGATTGCCCCGGTCTGCTCATCGATGCACTTGCGGTACGTCGCCTCGTAGTCAAAGTCGGATGCATAGTAGCCCTTGACCTCGCCGATGATGGGCGTGGGGTCTTCCACGGCCAGCTTGCCGTTGTACTCGTGGGCGTAGATGGCCTTGTACCCGAACTCCCGCGCGTACGCGTCAACCTTCTGCAGGAAAGACCGCCCGGCGGCAGACCCTTTCAACGCGCTGAGGATTGCGGCGGAGTCCGCCCCTTTCTCAAAGAGCGAGGCCACCTCACGGTCCGCCTTGACCAGCTCCTTCAGCTTCCACAGCTCCTTCAGGCTTTCCCAGTTGCGGTCCGCTTTGGACACGTTGACCTTGCCCAGGACCTGGGAGTCCACGTCGCCCAGGAGCTCCTTGACCACGGCGCCGAAGGTGAGGGAGGCCTGGAACTGGGAAAGGTTGAGGATCCAATGGAGGCGGAAATGACGCTCCTGGATGTCGATTGCCTCCTCCAGGAAAACCATCAACTCCTCCAGCGTGGCCGTCTCCGTGGGGAACGTGTCCAGGTACTGGAAGTTGCTCTTGACCTCGGGAAGATAGCGCTGCTGCCACCAGCCCATGCAGCTTCCCGCGTAGGTGGGCATGATCCACTGGTAGTACGGCGCAACTTCCGCCGCATCCGCAGCGTCCCGCGGAACAACGGTGGTGTAGACGTACCCATGAATGCGCTTGGCGATCCACGCGGTCCCCGTGTTGAGGTTGAACCGACGGAACATGTACTCGCACGTCGGCCCCCACCAGCCATGGAGGCTGAAGTACATGGGGGAGATGGGATTGGGGCAGTGATTATCATCGAAGAACCAGAAGAGCTCTTTCTCCTGCTCGTTCTTCCATTCCACGGGAAAGTCCTTGTCGCCGTAGAACCGGGCCAGAACCTTGGTCGAAGCCATCAGATTCCCCCTTCGCGGGCTTCAGCCGCGTTTGTCGTATTGTCTGATAATCACGTTATTTTCGCTCCGGGAGGCTTTTCTGTCAACCAAAAAAGTGCGCGCGC
>Ga0335078_10005665_pt1 | contig 18476 bp, 19 predicted proteins | sample Lox_Sample_32_FD_206711 | JGI IMG/M metagenome (GOLD analysis project Ga0335078, IMG submission 206711) | Soil microbial communities from Loxahatchee National Wildlife Refuge, Florida, United States - Lox_Sample_3.2 | ecosystem: Environmental > Terrestrial > Soil > Wetlands | place: USA... | reverse complement strand
GCCGTTGACAGCTGGCCCGTGCGCGCTGTTTTGAACTCTTCGAACTTTAACCTTGCACTTTGTTGTATCTTAAAGACGTGCTTCGGAGCGAACGATGTCGGCATCACTGACGCACCGGGCCTCCACCGGCGAGCGCCTCAATACCGCAGAGACCACCGGCAAGCTGCAGCAGGCCATTCGCGAGCGCGGCATCCGCCTGACACGGCAGCGTCGCGTGCTTCTTGAGGTAATGGACACCGCCGAGCAGCACCTCGACGTGGACCAGATTCTCGAGCGCGCGCAGAAGATTGACCCCGGCGTGCATCTCGTTACCGTGTACCGCACCATTGACCTGCTCAAAAAGCTGGGCCTTATCGACGAACTGGACTTGCTCCATTTGCGCGGCGACCGCCACTACTACGAGAGCCATGGCCCGCGCGACCACATCCATGTGGCGTGCCTGAAGTGCGGCAAAGTGCGCGAATTCGAGAGCCGCCTCTACGAACAGCTCAAGCAGCAAATCGCCCGCGACTTCAAGATGAAAGTCACCGTCTCGCGCACCGAAGTCGGCGGCTACTGCGAAGACTGCCTCGCTAAAATGCCGTCGTAATTTCTTCTCTGTGTTCTAGGTGACCTCTGACCTAAAAGAGCGTCTTCTACATCAACGTCCGTTGCGCTCGCCTTCGCTGGAGATAGCACAGACTTCAGTTTGAGTCCTCTCTTTGTGTTCTTTGTGTCTCTGTGTTTCGTTCGCTCGTGCTGCTCACCGCGGGCGGGTGGTGAGGCCGGCTTGTTTCCAGAGTTTTTCCCAGTGCCAGATGCCGGGATATTCGGGGAGACGGTAGCCGAGCTGGTGGGCCAGCAGCAGAATCTGGCCGCGATGATGGGCCTCGTGCGCAAACATGTAGGCGAACATGGTGCCGCCGGCGGGCCAGGTGGGCATCCAACTGTCGCGAGAGAATTTGGCAACGCGGCGACGCGGAGAAGCGGAGAGCGCATCCGACAACATGCGCAAACACTGCGCGGCGCTTTTTTTGTGCGCGGCCGCGGCTTGCTTCATGGTGCAGCGGTGCGGATCGAGCGGCGGCGGACACTGGAGATGCGGCGCAGAACGCTTCAGCCATTTAAGGCGGACGTTGTGCAGATGCGCGAAGATGGCCGCGATGGTGCGGCCCTCGCCTTTTTCGCCGGGCAGCGGGGCGCGCCAGGCACGAGGGTCGAGACGCGCGAGGATAAGCTGGTTCATGGCGTCGTTGGCCGCGTGGGTCTCGAGCAGGGAGTCGCGAATCTCGGCCAGCGCCGCGTGGGATTCAAGTGTCGCCGTTTGCGCATCGCGTGCCATGGAAGCTCCGCAGTTTGATGTATGTTAGCAGAGCGCCGGGCTTTGGTTGGAGACCGGTCTAAAGACCGGCCGCTACCGGGCGTGTCTGCGAGGCCGGTCTGAAGACCGGCGCCTACAGCCCGCGTGGCTACGTCGAGGGACGAATGAACATTGCTGAAGCCTACGATTATCTGGTGCGCGCCCGGCGGGACTTGTGGGCCGCGCTGGAGGGCGTGCCAGACGAAGTATTGGGGCGCGCGTTGCTAAACGGTGCGAAGATGCACTGCATCAAAGACCTCGTGTTTCACATCGCTGCCACCGAGGATTTCTGGATTCGCGAAGAGATCCTGCGCGAGGAGCCGCTGCGGCAGACGCTTCCTGCCTTCAAGGACACGCGGGGCGGGCCTATTTTTGAGAGTTTCGCGCTCGAAACGCTGCTGGAGTATTGGCGGCTTGTCGAGCAGAGCACGCTCGCGTACCTCGCCACGCTGACGGACGACGAAATGAAACGCGTGGTGAGTGTGCACGACAGGCCAGGGAAGCGGTACACGGTGGACGGCGTGTTGTGGAACATTGTGATTCACGAAGCGCGGCACGTGGCGCAGATTAGCGTGCTGCTGCGCACGCAGGGCATTGCGCCGCCGTTTCTGGACCTGGTGAAGTACCTGCCAGTGCCATCGCAGTGAGTGGTGAGTAGTGCGAAGAGACAGAGGCAAAGCGGACGGCGAGGGAGCTTCGATCAGGCGGGGATTCTCGTTGTGCTCGGGCGCTGTGTCCCGCCCCCACCCCGGTTTTTTCGTAAGTGCGGATTCTAAAGGACTTTAAGTGCTGTGTTTTGTAAGTGCGGATTCTAAAGGGGTTGCAGACGTATTTTACGTAAGTGCGGATTCTGCGGGACTTAGCGGTGGGAGGAGGGAACGGGGCGGGGAGAGGCGGAAGGTCGGTTTGAACACAGAGGTCGCGGCGTTTGCGGTGAGTGGGAAGAGAGAAGAGGTTGGGCTTCGCGGCAATCATAAATAATGATAGCACGATTTCAGATTACTGTCAAGGTACAGTACTGTGCGGGTACGATTCGAATGAGACGCGGGGAAGTGGTGGAGATAGAAGGAGTTGGCGGGAATTTTGTAGTTTGGTGAGACAACGGTTAGGCCGCTGGGTTGTCGAATCGGTGCAGAAAGTCAAGAGCTATAAAGGGGTCGAGCCCGGGGAGGACGGGCTCGCGCTATGGAAGGAGGATCGTTGAAGATGGGAAAGGCCACGCCAAGACCTACGTTCCCGAACCGAACCCTAGCGGCGCCCTCCGTTTTTTCTTAGGTTCGAGTGAGTTGGGTGATGCGTGCCGTGATCGGTTCCGTATGCGGAGAGGCTAGGAAGTCACATCCGGGCTACCGCCAGCCGGCCCGTTGTGCAGGCTAGATGCGTTTGATGGTGGCGAGCCAGGCCGGTGCGCCGTGGTCGCCGTGGAATCTCGTCTGAACCCGCTCCGGTGCGATGGCGGCGACGTTCCATCCAGTGCTGGGGTTGAACGCCGCTCGCAGGTCTTTCTGACTGACGGGGTGCGGGCCAGTCTCGGGACCCTCGTCACTGAAGCACAACACATACAGGGTTCCCTCGTGTTCGGTCACCGACGCTAGGCTCGCGACGTATGCTGGCCGCTCGTCGGCGTCGAAGGTGTGGAACAGTCCGCAATCCAGCACGGTCTCGAATTTGCGGCCCAGACGCTCCAACTGGAACGCGTCCGCCACAGCGAACTCCACCGCGAGCCCACGGTCGCGGGCCTTCGCTCGGGCCATCGCCAGCGCAGTCTCCGCCACGTCCACGCCCAGAACCGGCAATCCCAGCGCGGCGATGTGCAGAGTGTTCTCGCCGGTCCCGCAGCCCGCATCGAGCACCGCTCCCGCGAATGCGCCTGCGGATGCCAAACGCACGATGGCTGGCTGCGGCCGGCCAATATCCCAAGGCGCAGGGCCGTTGCGGTACGACGCGTCCCAGGGCTGTCCCGCCATCTGTTCGTGACTGGTTGGGCGCCGGGTACGGAAGGGATCGTCAATGGGGGTTCCTGGTCGCTCCGGCAAGTTCGTCCTCTTCCTCAATTCCTGCAACGGATTTTGCCGGCCCATCGTAGCACGCCAATCCACAGGTCTTGACGATTCCTCTCCGGGCTGCCGGGGATGGATCGAATTCGTGGCGGGAATCGGCCCCACGGCCGGCTGGCGGGGAGCGGCCAGCAACGAAAGAGTGGCCCACACTGAACACCCAAGGTAGGCCACCCGAGAGTTGAGGGGCCGCCGCCCGCCATGGGCACCTTAGAGCGCGGCGCACTGTAGCACCTAGCGGAAAGTCCACCCCAAGACCCAGGTTGCAAAGCGAACCTGGGGCACCCTCCGTGTTTTCTTAGGTTCGAGTGAGATGGGCGATACGTGCCGTGATCGATTCCGTGCGCGAAGAGGCTAGAAGGTTATATCCGGGCCACCCGTCCGGGTGCCGCATCCCTTCGGTTTTAAAGGTATGAGTTTGGATGTTTCCCTCGACGGTCCAGCGACGCCACCGAAACCGGTTGTGATTGTATATACAGTCGCGTATATATGAGAAGGAGGAAGGGAAATGGCAACGGCGCGCGTGTTCAAGTCCGGGAATAGCCAGGCGGTCAGGCTGCCGAAGAAATTTCGCGTGAAGAGCCGGGAAATGGAGATCTTCCGGCGCGGCGATGAGATCGTGCTGAAGGAAAAGGCCGGCGGCATGGCGCGCGTGCTGGATGTGCTAGCCGAAATGCCCCGCGACATGTTCCCGCGCAAGCGCAAGGATCCGCGGCCGCAGCGCCGCAAGGGTCTCTGATGGCGGTGCGCTACCTCCTGGACACAAACATCTGCATCTACTTGCGGCAGAACCGGCCGCCGGCGGTAACGTCTCGCTTTCGGCGTCTGCGACCAGGCGACGCAGCGCTTTCCGTGGTGACCTATGGCGAATTGGCGTATGGCGCGGAACGCAGCCGGCAGCGCGCTCAGGCGCTGGAATTGTTGGCGCGGCTAGTATCCCTACTACCCGTTCTGCCGCTGCCCGAGGGTGCCGGTTCCGTCTATGGAGAAGTGCGCGCGGCGCTGGAGGCGCACGGCCAAATGATCGGCGGCAACGATCTGTGGATCGCCGCACATGCCAAGGCCGCTGGCCTGATTCTGGTAACCAATAATCAAAGGGAATTCCGCCGCGTCCCCGGTCTCAGGATGCAAAACTGGGCCGCCTGAACAGCTTGCGGAAAAAGCCGAGAGGAGTTGCTTCAGGGGCTGAAGAGTCCGTGTGGCAACTACACAATTCGCACCTCAGCGGCTAAAGCCGCATTGATTGTGCAGCACTTGCGGCACGGCTGAAGCCGTGCCCTGACGAAAATACCGGGTTGCCACACAGACTCTGAAGCCGTTTTTTTTCCTTTCGTTTTGCGCGGGGACTGAAAGTCCCCGCCTCCTGCGGACCTCCATGGCTGGAGCTTCGTGCAGGAGCGGGTGAGGTCAGCAGCCGGCTGCTCAAGCTTGCTGGAGTTGGCGGCGGCACAGACTGAAGTCTATGCCACGGGGCGCAGCGTTCCTTCGCGAACGCTCAGGATAAAGCTGCGCCACCACAAGGAGGGGGCGTGCGCCAAAGTGGTCAGGCGGGAGGCGGGAGGAACGGAAGGTGCGGAGGAGGTTGAAGAAGTGCTGGGCGCGGGCGATGTCGAGAGCGATTGGGCGCGGAGCTGGTCGGGACTGCGGGGTTGCATGCCGGCCGCGCGTCACGGGGCTGGACTCGCCAATCGGCGGCGCTATGGTTCAAAGATAGAGGTAGGGCCCCTTCTCCGCAGTGGCCGGATGCGAAAAGATAGCCGCGACTTCCAAAGGGAGCAGTATCCACCACAGCATGGTGGAGTAGAAGGCGGCCGAAGCATGGCTGGGGTAGAGATTCCGCAAAAAATACTGCCAACTGGCCATAAGGGGGTAGCTCGCGAGAACCAAGGCCAGCAGACGGTCATGCATTGAGACTTCTTTCTTCCATAGACTCAGCAAGAGAAGCAGCAATCCGAAGGCAGCGGTTGCTAGGAACAGATTCTGAGAATACTCGGCCACAAGATGAAACGCCAACCTGGCGGAGGATTGCATCACCACGAGGTAGCAGAATGCTCCCAGGCACGCGGCCAAAACGAAAGATGCCATGCGTAAGTGTTTCCGCGCCGTTTTTGAAGCGATGACCCGTTCACAATGCTCGACAACCGCCAGGTAGAGGAGGATCGTTGAGAAGCACTCCCCATAAAAAAAGAGGTATTGATACTGCACCGACGCAAAGCCGTGGCGCAGCAAGGTCTCCGCTCGGGCCAAATCGCACAGGACACAGCCCGCAAAGTAGAGGGCAAGCATGCGGTAGCTGCGAAGCTTTCCGCGAAACGCAAGCAAGCCGCAAGCGAACGCTTCCAGGAGGACAGCGACAATCCAGAACGCGAGGTCTGCTGGAGAATACATGGGCTTTCTTCATTCCATGCATAGCACGGAATCGGCTGTTTCCCTGGCCCGCAGCAGAGATCTTGTCTAGATCGTTAAGGAAAGAACGGCGAAGCGAGCACCGGAAAGAGCAGCCCGCCCTTTGCAAAGAGCGCAAAGGGCGGGCTACCCGTCACCCGGAGTTTGCTTGCGATTTAACGTGGGCTGCCGGCCCGTGTGGTTGGTTACGGCTGCAAGGCTTCGCGAATAGATTCGCTGGCCTGGTGGAGCGCGGCTTGTACGCCGGGCACGTCGTGAATGGCATTAAGGAGTACGAAGTCGTGGATCATGCCGTTGTAGCGAGTCGCGGTGACGGTAACGCCGGCGTCCTTGAGTTTGCGCGCATAGGCTTCGCCTTCGTCACGAAGGGGATCGTTCTCGGCGGTAATGACGAGCGCGGGCGGCAGGCCGGTGAGTTCCGCGTTGCTGGCGCGGAGGGGCGACACATACGGGCTGTTGCGCGTCTTCTCGTCGGGCGCGTAGAGATCCCAACCGTACTTCATGAACGAACGTGCCAGGAAGCGCCCAGTGCCAAACTCATGATAGGAGCCGGTGTCGACGCTGGCATCGGTGGCGGGGATGAAGAGCACCTGATAAGCGATCTTGGGGCCGTTGCGGTCCTTGGACATGAGTGTCAGGGCCGCGGTCATGTTTCCGCCGACGGAATTGCCCGCGATGGCGATGCGAGTGCCGTCGGCGCCGAAGTCAGCGGCATGGGCGGCGACCCACTTTAACGCGGCGTAACTTTCGTCGAGCTGCGTTGGGTATTTCGCTTGCGGCAGTGGGGTGTATTCCACGAAGACGCCGACCTGGCCCGAGCCGACGACGAGGTCGCGCAGCAAGCGCTGATGGTTCTGAAAGTTGCCAACGATCCAGACGCCGCCATGGATGAAGAGCAGTACGCCCGGCTTAGCGGCCGGCTGCTGGGGCGTCATGATGTACAGCTTCACAGTGCGTCCGTCCTGGGTGATGGTTTTTTCGACGGTGGTGACCCCGGACATATCAGCCGGGGTTTTGTTCTGTAACGCGGTGAGGATCTCCTGGGGCTTGGGCTGCGGCAGTTCCCAGAACGGACTGCTGTCCTTGTTGAGATCCGCGAGAAACGACCGCACTTGTGGATCGATGCGAAGATCGGTGGCCGCATCGGGTGCCGGAGCTGCTGCAAGGCTGGTCATAAGAAGCATTCCTCCTAAAGTTAATGAAGCTAACAAACTGAAATGTTTCATTTGCTGCTCTCCCCATCCCTTTCCTGAATCGTGTGCGAGGCTCGGTAGACTGCGAACCTCGTTGCAGCAGACTTTGCCCGAGCCGCGCGGCGGAAACATCACGAGATGGAGTGTTTTTTGGGTACCCCTACGGCGGTAAGAGGGAAGTACCACTTTGGGAGGGCGGTGAAATCGCGTAACAGACAGTAGGGGTTGCTCAGGCGGGGAGGCGGGAAGAGCGGAAGGTGCGGAGGAGGTTGAAGAAGTGCTGGGCGCGGGCGATGTCGAGAGCGATTTGGGCGCGGAGCTGGTCGGGGCCGGCGAATTTTTTCTCTTCGCGGAGGCGCTTCCAGAAGTGGACTTCGATCTGGGCGGGAGCTGGGCTGGCTTCGCCCGAAGCTCCCGACGCGCCCACGGGCTCAAGCGGCTCGATGACGTGAGTTTCGACGCTTAGCGAGGAGCCGTTGAAGGTGGGCCGGACGCCGATGTTGGTGACGGAGCGGCGGGAGCGGGATTCGCCGGGAAAGAGCGTGCGGGTGACGTAGACGCCACGAGCCGGGAGGAGTTCCTGGTCGGGAGCGAGGTTGAGCGTAGGAAAGGTGAAGCGGCGGCCGGTGCCGGTGCCGGGGACGACTTTGCCGGACAGAACGAAGGGGCGGCCGAGGAGGCGAGCGGCGCGGGCGACGTCGCCGTCGGCGATTTCGCGGCGGATGAGGGTGCTGGAGACGACTTCGCGATGGACGGTGACGTGAGGGAGGATGACCACGTCGAAGCCGCGAGCGGCTCCGAGCTGGCGAAGGAGTTGCGCGTTGCCGGCCTGGCGATGGCCGAAGCGGAAGTTTTCGCCGATGAAGACGGCGCGGACGTGTAGGTCGCGGAGAAGGATTTGCTCGACAAAATCCTCCGGAGAGAGCCGGGAGAGTTCCAGGGTGAAGGGGAGGACGACGGCGGCTTGGAGATGGGCGGCGGCGAAGTACGCGAGGCGCTGGTCGTTGGTGGTGAGGCGGAGGGGGGCGGAGTCGGGGCGCAGGATTTTGGGGGGAAGCGGGTCGAAGGTGAGGACGGTGGGGATGGCGTGGAGTTGCTGGGCGCGGGCGACCGCGGCGCGAAGGATGGCTTGATGGCCGAGATGGGTGCCGTCGAAATTGCCGATGGCGAGAGTGCTGCCGTGACTTTCGCGGGCGAAGCGTTCGGCCCAGGCGGTGGAGGAGGAGAAGACAGAGATATTCGGAGGAAAATCAAATCCTTCACCCTGAAAAGCGACGGGGGCGGCACCCACGGAGAGACCAGAGGCGGAGTCGCCCGGCTGAGTGTGGCCGAGGTCGGAATCGTGGATGGGGAGTTCGATTGCGAGGCCGTCGTAGGCGAGATGGACATTGGAGTAGCCGAGAGCGCGCAGGCGCTCGGTGGTTTCGGCGTGGGGCAGGTCGTGGGCGATGTGGGTGAACCAGGCGCGGCGCGGGTTGAGCTTTTGGATGAGGGCGAGGGCCTGATCCACGGTTTGGTGCATGGGATGGGGAATGTCGCGGAGTGCATCGAGGATCAGTTCGTCGAGATTCTGCAGCAGAGCGAGGGAGGAGTCGGGAAGGGAGCTGAAGTCGGTGAGGTAGGCGGCGCGGCCGAAGCGGTAGCCGAGGACTTCGAGGTCGCCGTGGAGAAGCGGGATGGGAGTGAAGGTGATGCCGAGAAGCTCGAAGGGCTGGCTGACTTCGCGAAGGGTGACACTGGGAATGGAGCTGAGCTTGGGGAGACCGTCGAAGACGTACGAGAAGGCGCGGCGCAAGGTCTCGAAGGTGGGAGCGTTGGAATAGATGGGAAGAACGGAGTTCTGGCGGAGGTTGTAAGGGCGGACGTCGTCGAAGCCCATGATGTGGTCGGCGTGAGCGTGGGTGAGGAGGACGGCGTCGAGGCGATCGAGTTTTGCGCGCAGGGCTTGCTGGCGAAAATCGGGCGTGGTGTCAATGACGACGAACTGGCTGTTGCGGGAGAGGAGCAGGGAAGGGCGGAGGCGATTGTCGCGGGGATCGGTGGAGGTGCACACGCGGCAATGGCAACCGGGCGTGGGCACGCCCATGGAGGTGCCGGAGCCGAGGACGGTGATGGTTAGAGGAGCAGGCGGCATCCGAGAAGAAGTGTAAGACGCACAGTCGAAAGTTCAAAGCGCACAGCTGACAGCTTACTAACCGACAGTTAACAGCTCACCGGCAACGGCTCACAGGCAACAGCTAACAGCTTATGACAAGAGTCAGAAGGCGATGAGTTGGAAGTTGTCTTAGACCTAGGGGCGGGCCTTGGCTTTGGATTGGGAAGCCGCCTGGGCGGCGATGGCCTGATTGACTTCGAGATAGGTCATTTTGAGCTTGCCGAGAAGATCGAGGAGAAGATTGTCTTCCTCGGGCGCGAGGTTGCCTTTGGTCTTTTCGTGCAGGGCGTCGAGCATGTCAATGAGCTCGCGAGCCGCGTCCGGATCGATCATGGGCTGGCCGGTGCGCGGGTCGGCGTAGGCGCCGAGGACCATGGCGGCATTGCTGCCAAGCATACGAACGAGACTTTCAAAGCCGCGCAAGGGCTTGGGAGTTTCCGCGGGCGGCGGCGGGGGTGCAGCCGCGGCGGCGGGCTTTTGCGCTTCGGCGGATTTGGGAGTTTGTTGAGCGCGCTCTTCGCGCTCCTTTTCCTCGAGGGCTTCCTTGCGGAGTTCGCCATCGGAAGTGAAGGGACGGCGGTCGATGACGCGAAAGGATTCTTCGGGTTTATGCTCGGCCAAGGGGATAATCCTCAAGAGTTGCTTCGACACAAGTCTAGCATGGGTGCGGCCAGGGCGGGAGGCAGGCCTCTCTGCATTCGGCAGGTAGATGCCAGTAGCGATGCTGGGTGTTCCGGCAAGCGTGGCTCACGAGGCGGCTGCGCGGTGCGTCTGAGCGAAATACTCAAACACCAGGACCGCCGCAGGCATGGTGGTCCGGACCGTGAACTTCTGGCCGGCGCGGGTTTTCGCCGTGAAGTGAAATGTCAGGCAGATGTCCTCGGGATGGGGATTCTCGCTGTTCTCGATAGCCCGGGATAGGCTCAACGAAGCGATCTGCGTTGAGGGGATCCGGAAGTTGCGCCTGCCCTTGCCCTCCAGTTCGCGGCGCTCGAAGGAATCACTTCCCAGGAGCAGCTGATCGGTGGGTGCTCTTCTGGCTCCGCCGTTCCGGTCAACCAGAACTTCGATGGGCGAGGAGAGGTCCAGTGGGACGTAGAGATTTTGCGCCGCCCACGCAGACAGTTCCGCAGCAAGCTCCTTGTCTGAAAGAACCCTGGACTCTTGCGCGATGCCCGCGTCGTCGAATTCGACGAGCAGGTTATGGTTATTCCACTTTCGATTGAAGCCGCCGTCGGCGCTGTAGTAGGAAGCAGCCATCCAGACCACTCCCCAGCGCGAATCAGACCACCGGCCGATGAAGAGGTGCGGATCGTTCACGTTGGCATCCATCCAGCGCAGCTTCTCGACGACCTCGTTGCGCGTGGTCACGCCTTTTTGGATGAAGTCCAAAGTCACCTTTTGATGCTTGTCCGCGACTGCGCCTCGCGTGACCGTATTGACGCGAACCGGAACGATGAGGCAGCCGGCGCAAGACAGCAGCGGCAAAGCCGCCAAGCCGGTAACCAGGACGAGGCGGAGGATGCTGTTCGTGATCAGAGAAGCGTGAACCGGAAGATGACTGCGGCGGGTCTGCCATGGGTGAGGGCCGGTCGTGCGGCGATCTGTTTTGGTAGAAGACATGACAACACCTCGAACGGTCTAGCTGGCGGAGCAGGCCGTAAAGAATCGAGCGAGTCGCGCCTCTGCTCGCGATTCGCTTACGCCGCTTTTGCGGCAACTTCGGGCAGTTTCGTTATGGCTGCGGCTTTCTTGCTTTTGCGAACCAACAGCTCGGTGTAAACCAGGCTTTGAATCAGCAGTCCCAGGATGAGGCAGCCGAGGCCCGGAAGGTCGGCAATGCTGGACGGGCGGAAATAGACTGGCAGCATGAGGACGTTGAAGGCGGCCAGCGGAAGTTGGAGTATCAGCAACGTGGAAAGAGCGCCGGCGGCGGGACGGCCACGCGCCAGAGGGAGCAGAAGCAGCGCCCCGCCAAGGGGAGTAGCCAGCCAAAGCGCGGTCGCGAGTGCTGCCGCCCAGGTCGCACCGCTGAGGTCGAAATGCCAGCCCCAGAAGATGTCAGAAATCACGAACAGGCTCGACCAAATGGCCAGAGCCGCAGCTCGAAGGAAAAGAGGCCAGGTTTGGAAGCGCTCCATCGAGAATCTCGAGAGGATGAGCCCAACGAGAGTAGCGACGGACGTCAAAACGGAGAGCAAATAGATCGGGTAACCGGCGACGACATAGAAGACATTCAGCCAGGCAGTAACGGGACCGAATACGCCGTGCGCGACATTTATGCCGGCGGTCACCCATTGAGCCTGGCGCGTCAGGATGTGGATGCCGGCGCTGCCGCGGCCCTCGCCGAAGGTGGTTCTTAGGAACAAGCTGCAAAGCACCAGAGCAGCCCCCAGGGACAATGAGGCGGGCAGGAGCGCCCGGAGGACGCGGTTGGAACCCGGTGTGGACGCGCAGCGAAATTCGTAAAGCAACAGAGCGGTCGCGCCGAGATACGCACAGAGCGGCAGCACCACGAGGGCGAGATACGCCGGAACCTCGGTGGGGAGATCGTCAATCATCCGAAACGGGCCGAGGGGAAGCGCGAGGCTGAGGCCAAATACAGCCGCCAGCCAGCGTCGGTTCGGTCCTTCCAGAGACGTCTTTGCAAAAGAATATGCGCAGGCCACGACGATATAGGAGCAAGCGGTCGATCCAAGCAGCCACCAAATACCGCGGAGTCCTTCCAGCGAGTAGTCCCCCACCCGAAGATATAGAGTGACAGCCGTTGCCGTGCTGGCGGCCGCTAAAATCCAAAGAAAGGCACGAAAGGCGCGGTCCATAAACACTTTATCTCCGTTGCAAAATGTCAAGAGCCTGATACACCAGCTTAATGCTCTGGCTGGCCCCGCGGCGACGCCATGCCCAGGGTCACGTTTGATCGTGATGATGGTCACGCCCAAACCGGCGGCCGAGGAAACAGAAACCGAATGTGTGGAACGGTGTTAGACAGGATGAAGTACAATTTTTTGCAGGAAAGCCGAGTCAAAATTCAAGAGAGGAAGAGAAGAATGCGAAACTCCAAACGAATTGCCAAAATAGCAGCGATGCTGCTGGGGCTGGCATTCCTATTGGGATGGCTGCCCACCGCGGCTCTTGCACAGGATCAGGCTCCGTATTTTCCGCCGGAGCAGTTGGACCGGATGGTATCGAGAGTCGCGCTGTATCCGGACCCGCTGTTGGCGCAGATTTTGGCGGCGGCAACGTATCCGAACGACATTCCGGACGCCGCGAAGTGGGCGGACGAACATCACTATTTGCGTGGCGAGGAGCTGGCGAATGCGATCAACGGCGACCATTTGCCGTGGGATCCCAGCGTTCAGGCGCTGCTGCCATTTCCGTCGGTGCTGGACATGATGGCGTCGGATATGGGCTGGACGACTGACCTGGGCAATGCGTTTCTGGCGCAGCGGCAGGACGTGATGGATGCGGTGCAACGAGAGCGGCACAAGGCCTACGAATACGGGTATCTGCGCAGCAACCCGCAGGTGGTGGTCAGCGGCGGGCCGTACATCACGATCGCGCCGGTGAACCCGGCGTTTATGGTGGTGCCGTACTATGATCCCGGCGTGGTGTTTTTTGCGCCGCGGCCGGGGTTTTTTGTGGGCGGAGCAATCCGATTTGGATTCGGCATCTCGCTGGGGACATGGTTCCGGCCATGGGGCTGGGGCTATAGCCGGTTTGACTGGGGCGGACATGGCGTGTTTATCGGCGAGCGTCCGTGGGGACGCGTGTGGGTGAATCGTGGCGTGTATGTGCATCCCTGGGAGGGAGGCGTGCGGCGCTGGGAGGCGCCACGGCGCGCGGAGACGCACGAATTGATCCGGCGCGACGAACACGAGAGAAACGCCTGGCACGAGGGGCGCGAGCGCGAGGACGAGCATCATCGCCCGGAGCACCGTGAGGAGCACCGGCCGCACTAGTAACAGCTAACGCCAAAGAGCAAACGCCTGACACCCAGAGAACTGAACCCGCGGGCGCTTCGATGGAATCATCGGGCGCCCGTCGTTTTTTTTGGCGATGGTGGCGCGTCTGGATAAGCTGAAGCGCGGTTCGGGCGTGTGCTTGTCAAAGAGCGTGGTGCACCGTAGAGTGTAACGTTTGTCGCTGGGGTTTATGCGGCAAGGTGACGGGGCGATGGCGGGAGACAAGAAAAAGAAAGCTCAGGGCAAGCAGGCCCCTCCGCTACAGGGTCGTCGTGACGCGATGAGGTCTCAGCGGCTCGCGGCCGGAGAGTGGTTCGAGAAATTGGTGGCGGTGCAGGCGCGGCTGCGGGCGCCGGACGGGTGTCCGTGGGATCGCGAGCAGACGCACGGGACGCTGCGGACGTACTTGATTGAGGAAGCCTACGAAGTTCTGGAAGCGATGGAGGGCGGGGACGACGCGAAGTTTGCCGAGGAAATGGGCGATTTGCTGTTGCAGATTGTGTTTCATTCGCAAATTGCGGCGGAAGAAGGGCGCTTTACGGTCGCGGACGTGGTCCGCGCAGTGCACGACAAGATGGTGCGGCGGCATCCGCACGTGTTTGGGGAGAAGCGCGCGAAGGATGCGGCGGAAGTGCTGAAAAACTGGGAGCAGTTGAAGAGAGAAGAGCGCAGCGCGGCGGCGAAAAAGAAGGGTGAAGGGGAGAAGAAGGCGGAGTCGCTGATGGATGGAGTGTCGAAAGCGTTGCCGGCGGCGCTGGAGGGGTTGCAGTTGACGCGGCGGGCGGCGCGAATCGGGTTTGACTGGGGAGATGTGGATGGTGTGTTTGAGAAGCTGAAGGAAGAGGCGCAGGAGTTGCAGCGGGAGTTGGGAAAAGAAACGGCGAAGAGAGTTCAACGCAGAGACGCAGAGAGCGCAGAGAAGAATGGGATGAGGAGTGCGCGAGTCGAAGAGGAAATGGGGGATTTGCTGTTTGCGGCGGTGAATCTGGCGCGGTGGCTGGAGATTGATCCGGAGATTGCGTTGAAGAAGGCCAACGCGAAGTTTGCGGCGCGGTTTCGAGCCATGGAGGCGCAGGCGGCGAAGAGCGGGAAGGGGCTCGCGGATGTGCCGCGGGAGGAGATGGAGCGGTTGTGGGATGCGGCGAAGGTGAAGGAAAAGAGTGGTGCGGCGGCGAAGTAGCCGCTCGGGTGAAGAGTTCGCCATGAATCTCGTCCATGCAGGTTGCGTAGCGAAGTTGTGGAAAGGAGCACAGGCAGGAGTGCCTGTGCTACGGGGCTGATGAGCGAAGGAATTGTGGTGCGGAAATGCACGGGGATGGAAGAGTTTCAGCGCTGCGTGGAGTTGCAGAGAGAGATTTGGGGCGAAGACGATTTGGAAGTCGAGCCGGCGACGCTGTTTGTGGTGGCGAGCGAGACGGGCGGGCAGGTGCTGGGGGCGTTTGATGACGACCGGCTGGTGGGATTCACGCTGGCCATCGTCGGGTTCGTGAACGGGCGGGTGTTCTTGCACTCGCACATGACGGGTGTGCTGAAGGAGTATCGCGACCGCGGCGTAGGACGGGCGTTGAAGTTGTTTCAAAGAGACGAAGCACTGGGGCGAGGGGTTCGGCTGGTGGTGTGGACGTTCGATCCGCTGGAGACGCGCAACGCGCACTTCAATCTGAACCGGCTGGGAGCGATTTCGCGGAAATATTTGCCGAATCATTATGGAGTAACGACGAGCCCGCTGCATTGGGGATTGCCGACGGACCGGCTGTGGGTGGAGTGGCAGTTGGATGCGGCGCGGACGGTCGCGGCGGTGCAGGACCTAGCGACGGAGCCGGAAGCGGGCGCGGCGCAGATCGAGCTGCCGGGAGAGTTGGAGAGTTGGAAGCGGGACGACTTGGCGCGCGTCGCGCAAGTGCAGACGCGGATCCGCAACGAGTTTATGGGATGGTTTGCGCGGGGCTATGCGGCAGTGGGGGTGCGGAAGACGGCAGGCGGCGCGGCGTACTTGTTGGCGCCGTGGAGCGACTTTTAGGGTCTTTGCGGGCAGGGTAGAGCGGAGAGAAAAAGAAAGAAGCAGAAGGGAAAGAAGAAAGAAAAGGCGTCTAACACAGAGCGCACAGAGGCCGGAGCACAGAGGTTACAGAGAAGGGCAGAGAAGGGCAGAGAAGGGCAGAAGACAAGAAGAGAAGAAGAGAAGAAGAGAAGAAGAGAAGAGCCAGAACGGAAGGGAACTGAAGGGAACGATGCGAGTACGGTCGGTGGTGCTGCGGGAAATTCGGATGCGGCTGGTGGCGCCGTTTGAGACGAGTGTTGATAGGACGGACGAGCGGCGGATTATTTTGGTGGAAGCGGATGTGGATGGAGTGGTGGGGTGGGGCGAATGCGTGGCGGGAGAGAAGCCGTTTTACTCGCCGGAGACGACGGATACGGCGTGGCTGGCGATGCGAGATTTTCTGTGGCCGTTTTTGAAAGACGCCGAGTTTGAGAAGGCGGCGGACGTTTGGGAATTGCTGGAGCCGGTGCGCGGGCACAACATGGCCAAGGCGGCGCTGGAAGCGGCCGTTTGGGATGCGGAGGCGAAGCTAAAGGGCATGCCGCTCTGGAAGTTGCTGGGCGGAGTGCGGGAGGAGATTGCCAGCGGAGTTTCGATTGGAGTCAAAGAGTCGGTGGATGAACTGGCGAAGGCAGTGCGGAAGGAGTTGGCGGCGGGGTATCAGCGGGTGAAGATCAAGATCAAGCCCGGGAAAGACTTTGAGCCGGTGAAGCGGCTGCGGGACGAGTTTCGAGATATCAAATTGATGGTGGACGCGAACTCGGCGTACCGCATGGAAGATTGGCCCTTGCTGAAACAGTTGGATGGATTTTATTTGATGATGATCGAGCAGCCATTGGGATGGGACGACCTGTATTCGCACGCGGAACTACAGAAGAAATTTGAGACGCCGATTTGCCTGGATGAGTGCATCCACACAGAAGAGCAGGCGCGCGCGGCGATTGCGCTCGGGGCATGCAAGATTATCAATATAAAGATGGGACGCGTGGGCGGATTGGCGGTAGCGCGGCGAATTCACGATTTGTGCCAGAAAAATGGTGTGCCGGTGTGGTGTGGGGGGATGCTGGAGTCGGGGATTGGACGGGCGCACAACATTGCGCTTTCGACCTTGCCGAATTTCACGCTGCCGGGCGACGTGACGGCGAGCAAACGCTATTGGAATGAAGATGTGATTGAGCCGGAAGTGACGGTGTCGACGCGGGGAACGATTCGCGTGCCGACGGGCCCAGGGATTGGTTTTGCGCCGAAGAGAGAGTTGATCGAGAAATTGACCGTGAGGACGGAGCGGTTGGCTTAAATGGGTGCACGCGGGATCGGGCTCGGTGGCGCAGAGAGGGCACGATGAATCGTGCCCCTACAGTCGGCAGCGCGATCGGTCGTGCTCCCACAGCCGATAGCGGCATGGGTCTGGGCTGAAGGAATGCTCGTCGAGGCCTCCAAGGGGCGCGCGCCCAGCCGCCCGGTGATTGCTGCGTTGATTGGCCTGATTGTGGTGATCTGGGCGGTCAACTTTATCGCTGCAAAAGTGGGGTTGCGGTATTTTCCGCCGCTGACGATGGCGTCGTTCCGAGTGTGCGCGGCGGGCGTGGTGATGGTGCCGTTCTATTTGGTGTGTAGCCGCTTGACGGCCTTTGGGGGCGGAGCGTCAGGCGAGTTGAACGGGCTGAGACGGGGATTTACGCGGCGGGACGTGTGGACATTTTTGTATCTGGGATTCTTTGGCGTGAGCATCAACCAGTTTTGCTTCACGATGGGGCTGCATTTCACGTCGGTGAGCCATTCGGCCGTGATTGTCGGGATGGGACCGATTTACACGCTGGTGCTGGCGGTGCTGCTGCGGCTGGAAAAAGTGACGGGGCATAAGGCCGTAGGCATGGCCATTGCGTTTGTGGGGATTGCCGTCCTGGCATCGGAGCATGGAATTTCGGCGCATTCGCCGTCGCTGCTGGGCGATGCGATTACGATGACAGGGTCGGTGGGCTTTGCGATGTACGCGGTCCTGGGGAAGCGCGTGGCGGGGGAGTACGACGCGCTGCGCATGACGGCTTACAATCACTTTGCGGGATCGCTTTTGGTTCTGCCGCTGGCGGTGCGGCAGGCGTGCATGTTGGAGCGGGAAGGGAGTTGGCGAGGTGTGCCGTGGCAAGGGTGGGCGGCGATTTTGTACATGGCGTTGTTTGGATCGGCGGTGGCGTATGTATGCTATTTCTGGCTGCTGCGGTATTTGGAGGCGTCGCAGTTGAGCGCGTTTACCTATTTGCTGCCGGTGCTGGCGACGATTCTAGGGATTTTGACGTTGGGCGAGAAGGGGTCGTGGATGCAGGTGGTGGGAGGGGTGCTGGCGTTGGGCGGCGTGTATTGGATTGAGTCGGGCAGAGAGTCTCGATAAGGATAAGAATTGCCGGAGGTCGGCTGTTCGACCGGGATCCAAGAAGCGGTCATCCTGCTGCTAACGCGGGCAGGCAGAAGAATGACCCTCCAAATGATGCGAGTTGAGGCGGATCATGACGACGAAGGTGAGTAGTGCGAGTGACAAGGTGCCAATGCGGGCAGGCGGGCCGGCGGCGCGGATTGCGGTGATTCCAGGGGATGGGATTGGGAAGGAAGTGACGCCGGAGGCAGTGAAGGTGCTGAAGGCCGCTACGGCCCGGCGGAAGCGGCCGCTGGAGTTTGTCGAGTTTGATTGGGGCGCGGACAAATATTTGAAAGAGGGCGTGACGCTGCCAGCAGGCGCGGTGGAGATGCTGCGGGATGAGTTTGACGCGATTTTGTTTGGGGCGCTGGGCGACCCGCGGGTGCCTTCGAACCAGCACGCGGCCGACATCTTGCTGGGCTTGCGGTTCAAGCTGGACCTCTACGTGAATGCCCGGCCGGTAGAGTTGCTGCACGAACGGTTGACGCCGTTGCGGGGCCGGACGGAAAAGGACATCCGGCTAATGGTTTTCCGGGAGAACACCGAGGGGCTGTATGTCGGCGTGGGCGGATTCTTTAAGAAGGGCACGCCGGATGAGATTGCCGTGCAGGAGGACGTGAACTCGCGGAAGGGTGTGGAGCGGATCATCCGGTATGCCTACGAGTACGCGGTGGGGAATGGCCTAAAGCGGGTATGTATGAGTGACAAGTCGAACGCCATGACCTTTGCGCACGACTTGTGGCAACGGGTGTTCAAGGAAGTGCGGCAGGAGTATCCGGGGATCGATTCGCGGCACCTTTATATAGATACGCTGGCGATGGAAATTGTGCGCGACCCGGGGCAGTTCGACGTGATCGTGACCTGCAACCTGTTTGGGGACATTATCAGCGACCTGGGAGCGCAGCTA
>Ga0335078_10005664_pt1 | contig 18477 bp, 12 predicted proteins | sample Lox_Sample_32_FD_206711 | JGI IMG/M metagenome (GOLD analysis project Ga0335078, IMG submission 206711) | Soil microbial communities from Loxahatchee National Wildlife Refuge, Florida, United States - Lox_Sample_3.2 | ecosystem: Environmental > Terrestrial > Soil > Wetlands | place: USA... | reverse complement strand
ATCAGCGGTGCGGGCAGCGGCAACCAGACCGCGATGTACGGTGTCGATGAGTACATCATGCAGTACAACGCCGAAATGGGGCCGCCGTGGCAGACGACCGGGCGGTGGCTCAGGGTGTCGTATCCCTTCTTTCACGCCGACCGCATCCGTACGCCGACGCTTTTCCTCGGTGGAACCAAGGATTTCAACGTCCCCCTGGCCGGCGGGGAGCAGATGTATGAGGCGTTGCGCACCCTCGGCGTGCCGAGCGAGCTCATCATCTACCCGGGTGAATTTCACGTGCTCACCCGGCCGAGCTTTCTCGTCGATCGCTTCACGCGCTACCTCGGCTGGATGAATCAGTACCTCAAGGCCGGCTCCTGAGGCGATGCACGCGCTGCCCATTGGAGCGGCCGTCGGGAGTCGAATCAAGTCACGCTCGCGAGACGGCGCGCGCGCGCGTACCACCAGTAGGCCGGCACTCCCACCAGGCCGAGCGCGAGCGCCCAGAGGAGCGAGCGCGGGCCGATGCCGATGAAGGTCCAGGCGCAATAGATCAGCGCCAGCGCCGCGGCGATGATCCAGCGCACCTCACGGGGCCCGGGTCGCGGCATCTGCCCGCGCCGCCACAGCACGAGCACCGCGAGCGAGCAGCCGAAGTACATCGGGAAGTTCGCCGCCGTGACCACCACGCTGAGGAAGGTGAAGCCGCTCGCGAGCGAGTCCTCGTAATTCATCAGCAGCATCAGGCTCGCCACGACTCCGGCGACCAGGAAGGCCCGGCTCGGTACTCCGCGGGAGTTGGGCCGCGCGAACGCCGGCGGGAGACTCCCGTGCCGCGCGCAGCTCTGCGCCACCTCTCCGGTGACGAGTGTCCAGCCGTTGAGCGCGCCGAGCCCGCTCACCACGATGAAGGCGGCGAGCAGCTTGCCGGAGCCGCCGCCCAAATAGCGGGTGAGGAGATCCGCGAACGGTGCGCTGGAGGAAGCGAGCGCCTGCTGCGGGATGAGCAGCAGCGGGATCGCGGAAATCAGCATGTAGATGAGCGCGACCAGTGCGGTTCCGGCGAACGTGGCGCGGGGCACGGTACGCCCCGGGTCGCGCACCTTGCCGGCGGGTACCGCGGCGCATTCCACCCCGAGCATGGCAAAGAGCGCGATGGTGGAGGCGCTGACCAGCGAGCCGAAAGAGAGCGGCGTCGCCGGCACGTGCGCAAGATACGCACTCGGGTGTCGCCAGAGCTGCCAGACACCGAGCGCAATGATGGCGAGCTGCGGCAGGAGCTTCAGCGCGACGGTCGTGACCTGCACCCAACCGGCGGTGCGCAGCCCGCGCAGATTCACCAGCACGAAGAACCACACGAGCCCGAGAGCGGTGAGGGCGGCGAGCGGCCGGCTCGCGGCCAGCGCCGGCAGGAACGCCGAGAGGTAACCGACCACGCCCACGGCGATGGCCGCATTGGTCACCCAGCAGCTCACCCAATAACACCACATGATGAGGAAGGCGGTCGGGTCCCCGAAGGCGCGCCGCGCATAGGCATACGGGCCGTCATCCGTGGCGAAAGTGCGGGCGAGTCCCGCGAACACCCAGGCCACCATCAGGCAGCCCAGGGCCGTGATCAGCCAGGCGCCGAGCGCGTTGAGTCCATAGGGGGCGAGCGAGGCCGGCAGCATGAAGATACCCATGCCGATGGTGTTGCCGACGACGAGCGCCGTGCACATGAGAAACCCCAGGGGTCTCGTGGCCGACGCCGTGACCTCACCCATGTCAGTGTCTCAGGAGCGCTCGAGGGCTTCGCGCAGCGCGATCTCGATCAGGGTCATGGCCTCATCCACGTGGCCGCGGTCGATCATGAGCGGCGGGATGAAGCGCACCGTGCTCACCCCGCAGGATAAGAGCAGGAGCCCGTTGTGAAAGGCGCGTGTCAAGAGCGCCTCGCACAATGCCCGGGCGGGAGTGCGGCTTGCGCGATCGGTCACCAACTCCATGCCGATCATCAGCCCCTTGCCGCGCACCTCGCCGATGCACTCGAAGCGCTGCGCCAGCTCGCGCAGGCGCTCGAGGAAGTAGGTGCCCACCGCGGCGGCGTTGGCGGCATACTCGCGCTCGACCAGCTCCAGGGTCGCGAGCGCGGCCGCGCAGCACAGCGGATTGCCGCCGAAGGTGTTGCCGTGCGCGCCGCGCTTCCACTTCTCCATGAGCGCGTGGCGCGCGATGACGAGGCCCATGGGCAGCCCCGAGGCGAGCCCCTTGGCGAGGGTCATGATGTCGGGCGACACCCCCCAGTGCTGGCTGGCAAACATCCGGCCGCTGCGTCCCACACCACACTGCACCTCATCGAAGATCAGGAGGATCCCGTGCCGGTCGCAGAGCTCGCGCAGGCCGGGCAGGAAGCTGTCGGGTGGCACGAGATACCCGCCTTCGCCCTGGATGGGCTCGACCAGGATCGCGGCCACCTCCGACGCCGGGACGTTGCTCGGGAAGAGCACGTGCTCGATGTAATCGAGCACCGCCCGTCCCTGGTCGACACCGGTGAAAAGCGGCCGATACGGGTTGGGATAGGCCACATGAGTCACCCCCGGCATGGTCGGGAAGAATCCGGTCTGCTGAGTGTATTTGCTGGAGGTAAAGGCGAGCGAGCCCATGGTGCGGCCGTGGAAACCGCCGAGAAAGCCGATGAACCGCGGACGGCCGGTGACGTAGCGGGCGAGCTTGAGGGCGCCTTCGACCGACTCGGTGCCGCTTTGACACATGAGCACCTGCACCGGCTCGCGCATGGGATCGAGCGCATTGATCTTCTCCGCCACCCGCGTCATGCGCTCGTGCCAGTAATCCGAGGAGATGTGCAGGAAATCGTCGGCCGCCTCCTTGATCGCCTGCACCACCTTTGGGTGCGCATGGCCGGTGCTGCACACCCCGATGCCGCTCATGAAATCGAGAAAGCGGTTGCCGTCCACGTCCCAGACCTCGGCGCCCCGGCCCCTCGCCATCACGAAAGGGTAATCGCGCGGGTAGGACGGCGTCGTGACCGGGCGGTCGCGCGCGATGAGCGCCTGCGCCTTCGGGCCCGGGAGCGGCGTGCGGATGTGCGGTGAGGGCATGTGGATTCCTTCGAGCAGAGTCTTCAGGTGTGGGCGGGCAGGGTGATGCGGACCGGACGGGCCTGCGCCGCGCGCGTGCCCGCTTCGAGCGCACGCAAGGCGCGCAGCTCGGCCGGATCCGGTGCCGGCAGCGCTTCGAGCCGGGGAGCTACCTTGAGTGGCCAGCCGGTCGCCGCGCGCGCGGTCTCCACGCCGATGCCGGGATAGAGTGCGCTCAGGGTGAGCTCGTCGGTGTCAGGATCGGGTCGCAGCACGCCGAAGTCGGTGATCACGGCGCGGGGACCAGAGCCCGGTGCACCCGTCGCGGCACGCGCGCCCGAGCCCGTGAGGTAGCCGCAAGAGGTGCGAAAGTCCAGGCGCGGCACGAAGCTGCGCGGGGTCTGCTTCATGATGATGAGCACCTCGCGCGCGAAGGTCGCGATCTCCGGGGCGCCGCCCGCACCCGGCAGGCGAATTTTGGGCCGCGCATAATCTCCGATCACGGTGCTGTTGAGGTTGGCATGCCGATCGATCTGCGCGGCACCGAGAAATCCGACATCCACGCGCCCTCGCTGCAGATAGTGCGCAAAGACCTCGGGGAGCGATACGATGGCGGTCGCGGTCTGCGCGAGCTCGCCGTCGCCGATCGAAAGCGGCAGCACGGTGGGCCGGGTCCCGACCGTGCCCGATTCGTAGATCAACACCAGATCCGGTGCGTGGGTCATGCGCGCCAGGTTGCACGCGGCGCTCGGCAGACCGATGCCGACGAAGCACACGGCGCCGTTCGCCAGCTGCCGCGAGGCGGTGACCGTCATGATCTCGTCCGCGGTGTACTCGCGCGTCCCCGCGCTCATGCGGCAACCCCCAGGGCGCGCAGGTGCTCGGCGTGATCGCGCACGCCGAGCACGTGCCGCTCCATCCACGCCGTGAAGGTGCCGCGCTCGCGCGCGATCCCGTCCCAGGCGAGATAGAAGCGATTGTCCCGCGGGTAGTAACCCTGCGCGTAGGAGGGCCACGCGCCGCCCGGCACGATGCTCACCGCCGTGATGAGCCACGACGGCAACACCACGGCATTGAGATCGGTCTCGAGCCGCGCGACCTGTTCCTCCACCGTGATCAGCAGCCGCTCGGCTGCCATCGCCGCTTCTTTCGCCGCGCCGACGATGCCGCGCAACAGCACGTTGCCGGCGGCATCGACCTGCTGCGCGTGCAGGATCGTGACATCGGGACGGATGGCCGGGACCGCCGTGAGCGGCCGCCCGGTGAAGGGGCAGCTCGCCACACGACGGCTGGAGGTCAATGCCTGATCGAGGTCCGTATCGGCATGATGCGGCATGAAACCGCAGGTCATGCCGCTCGCGCCGGCCTGGTAGGCGAGGGCGAGCTCCGCGTGCGTGTACTCGATGAGCGCGAGCGGCCGCGGCCAGTCGCGTTCCACCGCATCGCGCAGACGGTGAAGTGAGCCGACGCCGGGATTACCGCCCCAGGAGAAGGTGAGCCGCGACGCACAGCCCATGCCGATCAGCTGGTCGTAAATGAGATCGGGAGTCATGCGGATCAAATGCAGATCGCGCCGCCCCTGGCGCGCGATCTCGTGCCCGGCGGCGAACGGGATCAGGTGAGTGAACCCCTCGAGCGCCAGCCGCGCACCGTCGCGCACATGCGCGGCAATCGCCTCCTTGAGCGGCAGCAGCTGCATCAGCCTTACTCCACCACGGTCTGCGACTGCTCGCGCAGATACTGCGGCAGGTAGTAGAAGGAGGCGATGGCCTTGCCGGTCGTACCCGAGCCCTTCCAGCCGCCGAAGGGCTGATAGCCCGGCCACGCGCCGGTGGTCGCGCCTTGCGGCCGATTGGCGTAGGTGACCCCCGCCTCGATGTGCTCCTGGAACCAGGGCACCTCATCGCTCGCGCCGTAGAAGCCGGCCGTGAGTCCGAGCGGCGAGGCGTTGGCGAGTTCCATGGCCTCATCCTTGGAGGCCACGCGGTGCAGCATGAGGATCGGCAGAAACATCTCCTTTTGCCACAGCGGATGCGAAAGCGGCGCTTCGGCCAGCGTCGGCCGGACGAAAAAGCCGCGCGCCAGCGCACCGTCCTTGAGCTGCTCGCCGCCGGCGACGAGATGCGCGCCGCCGCCGCGCAGCTGCGCCACGTAGCGCGCGAAATCCTCATACCCCGACCGGGTGGCCACCGGGCCCAGCCAATTGCCGCGCGCCGCCGGATCTCCGATGGCGAGCGAGTCGAGCTGGCCGAGGAGCTTCGCGATGAGCGGCTCCGCGATCCCGCGGTCCACGTACAGGCGGGAGAGCGCCGAGCATTTCTGACCTCCCATGCCGAACGCGGAGCGCAGAATCCCGCTCGCCGCGCGCTCGAGATCGGCGCCCGCGGTGACGATGCAGGCGTTCTTGCCCCCCATCTCGGCGATGCAGGGCTTGGGGTAGGGGCCGCCCTGGAGCTTCATGGCAATCTGCCGCCCAACCTCGAACGAGCCGGTGAAGGTCACCCCGGCGGTGAGCGGATGCTCGATGAGCATCGCGCCGATCGCGGCACTCGAGCCGGAGAGGTAATTGAACACGCCCGGCGGCAGGTCCGCGTCCCGGATACAGTCGGCGAGCAGCCGTCCGGCCCAGGGGGTTGCGGTAGCGCCCTTGAGCACCACGGTGTTACCCGTGATCAGTGCCGCCGCGACCGGGCCTGCGGCGAGCGCAATGGGGAAGTTGAACGGCGTGATGACCACCCAGGCGCCGTAGGGCTTGAGCACACTGCGGTTGTGCGAGGCGTAATTCTTGAGCGGATCGTCGGGCAGCGCATGCTCGAAGGCGCCCGCACGCTCGAAGTCGTCACAGTACGTCTGGAAGAAGTCCGCCGCCTCCTGGGCTTCCCCCAGCGCTTCCATGCGGTTCTTGCCGACTTCGAGGGTGAGGGCCGCGGCGATCTCGTACACGCGCTCGCCGATGAGCTCGCCCACGCGGCGCAGCAGCCGTGCACGCACCGACGCGGGCGTGCGTTTCCAACCGGGGAAGGCCCGGTGCGCGGCCCCGAGGGCCGCATCGGCCTCGGCGGCGCTGGCCGCGGCGAAGGAGCCGAGGAGCTGCTCCTGATCGGCGGGGTTGCGCTTCTCGAGGAGCGCAGGTGCCGCGCGCTCGGCGCCGGCGATGTAAAGCGCATGGGACCCGCCGAGTTGCGCGCGCACGCGTTTCATCGCGGCCTCGAAGCGCGTGTGCAGCTCCTCGGGCGGATCGAACATGGTGGCGTAGGTGAGCTTGAACGTCATGCGGGCTCCCGGACTGAATCTGTGGCCCATTCGCCGAGCAGCTCATCGAGGAGCGCGAGCGCCTCGGCGAGCTCGCGCTCGCTGATGACGAGCGGCGGGGCGAGCAGCAGGAGATTGCCGCGCGCGGCGAATGAGACGCCGCGCTGCAGGGCGTGTTGCAACAGCCGCCCGAGGGAGCGGTGCTGCTGCGGCCAGGGCGCGAGCGGCGCACGCGTCAAGCGATCGCTCACCAGCTCGGCCACGGCAAAGAGTCCATGGCCCCCGCGCACGTCGCCGATCACCGCGTGTCGGGCTTGCAGCCGCTGCAGCTCTTGCAGCATCCCGGCGCCGAGCCGGCGCGAGCGCTCGATCAGCGCCTCCTCACGGTAACTCTCGATGGCCGCCACTCCGGCGGCGCAGGCGAGCGGGTGCCCGCAGTAGGTGAGGCCGGTCAGGAGCATCTGCGGCTCGAGGGCGCGGGCGAGCTCGGCCGTGAGCACCACCGCGCCGAGGGGCAGGTGCGCACCGGTGAGGCCCTTGGCGAGCGTCATCGCATCGGGACGCGCGTCCGCTCCGTAGCGCTGCCAGGCAAACCACTCGCCGCAGCGGCCGAAGGCGCTCATCACTTCATCGGCGATGAGCGCTACGCCTGCGGCGCGGGTGGCCGCGCGCAGCGCCGGCCAGAACTCATCGGGCGCGATGATGCCGTTCGTGCCCGCATTCGGCTCCATCATCACTGCCGCGACCTCGCGTGCACCGAGCTCATCGATGGTCCGCTCGATGTGGCGCACCGTGGCCGCGGCGCAGGCGGCAGCGCTCGCCGTGCCGAAGGGACAGCGGTAGGCGTAGGGAGGCGGCACGTGCCGGACCCGATACCCCTCGGGGTCGACCTGCGCCTGCGTGCGGCTATCGCCGGAGAGCGCCATCGCCGCGTAGCTCGCCCCATGATAGGAGCGCTCGCGCGTGATCACCCAGCCGCGCGGCTTGCCGCTCGCGGCGCGTGCGAATTTGACCGCATGCTCGTTGGCATCGGCACCGCCCAAGGTGAAAAACACGCGACCGCCCGGGCAGCTCGCCGCATCGAGCAGCAGGGCTGCGAGCTCGGCGCGGGGCGCGGCGCCCCAGGCACTCGTCACGAAGCACAGCTTCTGCGCCTGGGCGCGGATGGCCGCGACCACGCGCGGATGCTGATGGCCGAGGTTCGAGCATTCGGCGAGGCTCGACATGTCGAGGATCGTGCGTCCGTCGGCCGTGAAGAGCCGCGCGCCTTCACCGCCGATCACGGTCGGCGCGTTCCAGTCGGTCTGGATGCACCAGCTGTGCAACACCGTCTCGCGCTCGGGAGCGCCGATCGCCGTGGGCGGGGCTTGCCGGGCCGTCATGTCGTGCGCTCTCGCGACCCGCGCTCGGCAAGGGGTGGGCGCTGCGATGAGCGCACGGCGAAATAGTAGAGTGGACCCACCACCGCGATGCCCGCCAGCCACGAGAGGTCGACTCCGCCCAGCGCGCGCGCCAGAGGGCCGGTGTAGAAGTCCGTCGCGATGAACGGGACCTGCACCAATATTCCGACGACATAGCAGCCGAGCGCCGTCACGTTGTATTGACCGTAGAGCCCGCCATCCGCCTCGAAAAACGAGGGCACGTGGTAGTCACCGTATCGGATCAGGTAATAATCGATGAGATTCACGGCCGTCCATGGTATCAGCAGGTACAGCAGCAGCTCGTTGAACTCGCTGTAGAGCGCGAGGAAGTTCGAGGCGCCGGCCAGGCTGATGAGGAGCGCGAGCACGAACATTCCCGAGGCGAGCGCAATGCGCGCGCGCGGGGTGATGCGCCAGCCGGGAGTGAGGGTATGCCCCAAGGTGATGATCGCGAGCGCGCCGCCGTAGAGACAGATGGCGCCGGCGACCGCCACACCCGGCGCCAGCAGCAGCGTGATCCACCAGCTGACCGGACCCACCAGATGGGCGATGGCGGTGATGACGTTACCGTCCGTGACCGCGGGCCCGATCATCGCTCCCAGGACCATCGGCAGCACACCTCCGAGAGCGGTACCCCAATAGCAGGCCCAGAACGCCTGGCGCGGCCCGGAATCCGGCGGCAGGTAGCGTGAGTAGTCGGATACGTAGGGCGCGTAGCCCAGTTGCCAGAGCGCCCCCATGGAGACCATCTTGAAGAAGCCGACCGCGGAGAAGGAGCCCTGGGTGAAAAAATGTCCCGGAAGGGGCGTGATGAGCAGCAGCCAGAGGTAGCACAGCAGGAGCGCGCTGCCTGAGACATAAGTCATCATGCGGGTCGAGAAGTGGATGAGATCGTGACCGAAGATCGCGGCCGCGAGGCTGACGGCCGCCATGCCCACGATCGCAGCGCGCGGGTGGAGTGCGGGCGCGATGAAATGCAGCGACTGGCCGCCCGTCACGAAGGCGGTACCCGCGTATCCCAGATACATGAAAGCCACCAGGGCGACCACGAAGCCGGCGCCCTTGGCGCCGAACTGACCGCGGCTCTGCACCATCTGCGGCACGCCGAGCCTGGGACCCTGGGCCGCATGCAGCGCCATGAAAACCGTGCCGGTGAGATTGCCGAGCACGATGGCGCTCACCCCGGCGAGAAGGGATTGATGGAAGATCGTGGTCGCGAGAGCCCCGGTGACCACGGTGAGGACATTGAGGTTGGCGCCGAACCACAGGGTGAAAAGCTGACCTGCCGTGCCATGCCGCTCATCGAGCGGAATCGGGTAGATCGTGTGCTGCTCGATCAAGATCGTCGCTCGCCAGGTCGGATATTGCTGCAGACGCCAGCCAACGACTCTAACATAGCGACCGCATGGCTCGATTTTCAGACTTCGGCCTCACCGAGACGCAGCGGCGCGAGGCGATCTTCGGACACCGTTACGAGCGCCCCGGTGCGGGCGCCGGCCGGGGCGAGATCTGGTGCTACACGGATTCGATCGCCTATCCGCCCGGAGCGAAGGTGCGTCTGCACGTCTGCTCGAGTGTCGAGACCTATCGGCTCGAGATCACGCGCGATGGCGCGCGCGCCGCTCGGGTCCTCGAGCGGGAGGTTCGCGGAGGCCGCTGGCAGGATACACCCGAGCAGTGCTCCGTCACGGGCTGCGGCTGGGCGCCCTCGCTCGAGTTCCGGGTGGACGAGGATTGGCCCTCGGGAGCCTATCGCATCACGCTGACGGCGCAGGGCCCCGAGGGGCAAATCGGCGCGCATCATCTTTTCATCGTGCGTCCGCGCGCCGGAGCCCATGCGCAGCGCATCCTGCAGGTGGCGGCCTCGGCCACCTGGACGGCCTACAACACCTGGGGCGGATCCAATCACTACCAAGGCATCACGGGACCTGAGCGCAATCAGTATGCGACCACCGTGAGCCTCGAGCGTCCCTGGTGTCGCGGCTTCGTGACTCTCCCGGACGATGCGCCGCGGGTGCCGCTGGAGGTCAGTCCGCCGCCGGGCGCCGCACTTCGCTATCCGCATCTGGAATGGGCGTTCGCCAACGGCTATTCCAACAAGTACGCCTCCGCCGGGTGGGCGAGCTATGACCGGCATTTCCTGCGCTGGGCGGAAGAGGCGGGGCTCGCCATCGATCTGGCGAGTCAGCACGAGCTGCATTTCAACCCGGAAATTCTCGATGACTACGCGTGCGTCGTCTTTGTCGGGCATGACGAGTATTGGACCTGGGAAATGCGCGATGCGATCGATCGGTACATCGAGCGCGGCGGACACGTGGCGCGGTTCGCGGGCAACTTCATGTGGCAGATCCGGCTGGAAAGCGCCGGCAAGGCGCAGGTCTGCTACAAGTACCGGGCGCGCGCCGAGGACCCGGTGTACCGATCCGCCGACCCGTCGCGCACCACCGGCTCGTGGGAAGCCCCGGAGACCGGGCGGCCGGGCGCATCGACCTTCGGTCTCAACGCCACCCGCGGTCTCTACGCGGGCTGGGGCGGCTGTGCCCCGCGGGGTGTGCGGGGCTTTCCCATCTATCGGCCCGAGCACTGGGCGTTCGCCGGCACGGGGCTCTGTTACGGCGATCTTCTCGGGGCCGAGGGCCATGCGTTCGGCTACGAGGTCGACGGCCTCGACTACGTGATCCGCGATGGCTTGCCGCAGCCGAGCGAGATCAGCGGCGCACCGCCGGGACTTCAGATCCTGGCGCTCGGCATGTCCTCTCTGCAGGAGGAGCGCACCGCGGCGCCGCTCGATGAGCGCTTTCTTTCCGACGAGGATGCGAAGTACGTCGCCCAGGTGCTGCTCGGTGACGATGCTGAGCTGGCGGTGGACCGGGTCAAACGCGGCTCGGGGATGATCGTCAGTTTTGCCCGGGGGGCGGGTGAGGTATTTCACGCCGGAAGCTGCGAATGGGTGGCGGCGCTCTCGAGACGCGATCCCCTGGTCGAGCGCGTGACCCTGAACGTGCTGACCCGCTTTCTGCGGCGTTAGGTTCCGCGGCTTGGCGAGCCTGCGGCCGGTGAAGCTCGGCTCCGATGCGGATACGATCGCCTGCTTCCCCGATGCGCTGATTCGCGCCGTTCGCGATATCGGCAACGCCAGGGTCATCGGCCTCTACAACCGGGAGCACAGCGCTGGAATTCCCTCGCGGTAGCCGGTCACTGGCTGGCGATGCGCAGTAGGCCGCGCAAGCACGCATCGCGATGCGATGGTCAGTTCCTCGGAAGGAGGTCGCGCAAGGCGATCGTCACGACCCGCGAGTGGCTGCCACGCTTGAGCGTGAAGGAATCGGTGTCCTCTCCGGGGGACTTCAGCTCATCCCGTGTGGCGAAAAGATCCAACCGCTTCGTCGGCACGCCATTGATCGCCGTGATGATGTCCCCCGTCCTGATGCCGCTTCGGGCCGCCGGGCTGTTCGGGACGACACCGAACACCTCGAACTCGCGGCCCTTGCGCCCCAGCCAGAGACCGGAGCGATCCGCCTCGTCCGGGACGTCCTGGCCTGGCTCCTCTGCCAGGAGCATTCGGCGCCTGGGATAATCGAAGGTGACCTCGAAGCGCTTCAGAATTCCGGTGCCGATGCTTCCGGCGAGCGCGGCCGAATTGAAGACGCCGGACTTCTGCAGCGACAGCCGGGCGACGATCCCTCGCACGGGGATGCCAGCCAGCGTGAATTCGGGTACTCGGATAAGCTCACCTTTGATGGGTCCGCCCAGTCCGTAACCGGTGATCGCGACGACTCCCGGACCGAACACCCGCTCCAGATGATGAGCGCGCCAAAAGGGACCGAAGAGGGTGAGCGATGAACGGTCGCCCAGATCGACCAGGAATCGCCCCTTGATCCCGGCGATTTCTCCGTCGACGACCGGAATCGCTTTCTCGTAGAGTCCGAACGGTATGACTTTGGCGTTCGCTGGAGCGGAGTATTTCGCCGGCGAGAAGAAATGCACGCGCGATCGCGCGAAATCAAGATCGACCACATAGGCATCGAACACGGGTTTGCCGGCGATTCCGTCAAAATGACGGAATCCGATCACCGCATCGAGAGCTGCAAAGTCGGCGGAGAGGGCGGTCTGATCGGTAAAGGAGAGTCCGGCGAGGTTCACTCGACGGAGCTTCAATTCGTGTAGGGTGTCCCGGGCCTCGCCCGCGCCCGTGATCCGCTTCGCCTTCCCCTGGGCGATCGCCAAGTCATGGGCGAGGCTCGTCGCAACCGCCCAACCATCGACGCCGGTGTCCAGCAGGAATGCATACGGTCCCTTCCCATCCAGCCTCGTGGCAAGGAACACCCGGTTGTCGACCAAGGTGAAAGGCGAGGCGATCGTCAACACCGCCGCAGCCGCGGTCGTTACCGTACAAAGTGAGCCCACGAATAGCCACGCAGCTTTGCCGAAACTCATCCCTTCACTCCCAGCGGGCGCTACGGCCTCGCTCTGACCGGGATTCGCCCCGGAGCCAAGTCCAAGGTACCAGCCGGAAGGCTCTTGAAGCCACTGCGGGCGGGGGTCCCGGGGGCGAAACCGCGGCGCTGGGCCCCCGCGAAACGCCTCGCTACCGGAGAGGCTTCACAGAGCGCACAGAAGTCGATTGAATTTCCGGCGCGATCTCTATAGCATGCGGCCCCTTTCTGCCCTCGAGCCCCGGATTTAGCAGCACCAGGCATGGGATCGAGGAGGGCGCTGCTCTCGTCAGCGCAGACCATTTTGGATCCCTGAGCCCGGCCAGTACCCCTGCCCGGCGGCCCGATAGTGTGAACCCGAGAATCGACACGGAAACTTGCCATGGCCCGCACAACCGCTCTTTCTGATATCCGCAATATCGGCATCATCGCCCACGTCGATGCCGGCAAGACGACGACGACGGAGCGGATCCTGTACTACACCGGGCGCAAGCACACGATCATCGACATCCACGACACCAAGGACCTGAAGACCTCGACCACGACGGACTACCTCGAGCAGGAGCAGAAGCGCGGCATCACCATTCAGAGCGCCGCCGTCTCCTGCTTCTGGCGCGGGAAGAAGATCAACCTGATCGACACTCCCGGGCACGTCGACTTCACCATCGAGGTCAATCGCTCGCTGCGTGTGCTCGACGGCGCCGTGGTGGTGTTCGACGGTGTCGCCGGCGTGGAGCCACAGTCCGAGACCAACTGGCGTCTCGCGGACAACTATGGCGTACCCCGCGTTTGCTACGTCAACAAGATGGACCGCAGTGGCGCCAGTTTCACCCGCTGCGTGGACATGATCCGCAAGCGCCTGGGTGCGCGTCCGCTGCCGGTGCAGATCCCGATCGGCTCCGAAGACGACTTCAAAGGGATGATCGACCTCGTCGAGATGAAGGCGCTGGTCTGGAATTCGGACGACAAGGATGCCGAGTGGCAAGTACTCGAGGTGACGCCGGATCTCGCCGACAAGCTCGACATCCACGTGCCGACGGATCGCAAGATCCTCGCGGACGTGGAGAAGTACCGCACGGAGCTCGTCGACACCTGCCTCGAGATGGACGATGACGCCATGCACAAGTACCTCGAGGACGGTCACGCGCCGTCGGCGGACGTGCTGCGCCAGTGTCTGCGTAAGGGAACCGTGACCGGTGCCTTCAATCCCGTGCTTTGCGGCTCTTCCTACAAGAACAAGGGCGTGCAGCAGGTTCTGGATGCGGTCGTCGACTACATGCCGGCACCGACGGACGTGCCGGCCATCAAGACGCTGGACGAGGACGGCAATGTCGTCGGCGAACGAAAGTGCTCGGATGACGAACCGTTCAGCGGGCTCGCGTTCAAGGTCATCAACGATGCGTACGGCGCTTTGACGTTCGTGCGTGTGTACTCGGGCGTGCTCACCAGGGGCGCCTCCGTACAGAACACCACGCGCGGCAAGCGCGAGAAGATCGGCCGCATGGTCGAGATGTTCGCCAAGGAAGCGAATCCGATCGAGGAGGCGCGCGCGGGCGACATCATCGCACTCGTCTCCATGCAGGAAACAGAGACCGGCGACACGCTGTGTGATGCCGCGAATCCCGTGATTCTCGAGCGCATGCGCTTCCCGGATCCGGTGATCAGCGTGTCCGTGACACCGAAGCTCAAGGGCGATCAGGAGAAATTCAGCGCCGCGCTCGCGAAGATGGTCCGTGCCGATCCCTCGCTTCATCTGGAGACAGATCGCGAGACCGGTCAGACGATCCTGCGCGGCATGGGCGAGCTGCACCTCGAAGTGACGCTTGATCGCATGCGCACGGAATTCAACGTCGAAGGCAGCATGGGCGAGCCGCAGGTTGCCTACCGCGAGACCATCACGCGCAGGGTGGACGAGCAGTACGTGCACAAGAAGCAGACGGGCGGCTCGGGCCAGTTCGCGGAAGTGTGGATCACGTTCGAGCCGCTCGAGCGCAGCAAGGGCTTCGAGTTCGTCGATGCGACCTCGGGCGGCTCGGTGCCGCGCGAGTACGTGCCGTCGGTGGAGAAGGGCCTCAAGATCCAGAAGGAAGACGGCGTGCTGGCGCACTTCCCGACCGTGGACTTCCGCGCCACATTGACGGACGGGAGCTACCATGATGTCGATTCGAACGCGCTGACGTTCGAGATCGCGGCCAAGGCCTGCTTCCGCGAAGCCATGCGCAAGGCCGGCCCGATCCTGCTCGAGCCGGTGATGAAGGTCGAGACCGTGACGCCGAGCGACTATCTGGGCGATGTCATCGGCGATCTGAATCGCCGCCGGGGCATGATCCAGGATCAGCTCGAGCGCGGTACCAACATTGCGGTGGTGGCGACCGTGCCGCTGTCGGAGATGTTCGGATACATCGGGCAGCTACGCTCGATGACGAGCGGCCGCGCCTCGTACACCATGGAGTTCTCGCACTACGAGCCGGTGCCGAAGAACGTGGCGGACGACGTGATCGCCGCAGTCACCGAGATGAAGGCGGCCGCGAACGGCTGAGTTCAGCGGTGGGGGCATCCCGGCCAGCAACACGGCCGGCGCATGCCCTTTCGCATCTTATCGAGACCCACTCTTATGCGGCGGCTCCTGGTCTCGTCCTTTTTGGCGGACGTGACCCAGCATATCCACTCATTTCGGGCCAGTGGTGTGATGCTCGTCCAGACGTCGGTGACGAGCGCGTCGGATTCGATCGCTTTGCGAAAATCCGCCGGCATCTTGTGCACGGTACCGGAAGCGATCGGTCCTCGCGTCATGGTTGCGGCATTCTACAGGCGCCAGGCACCCCGCGTGTACGCGCCCGGCGTGACGTAGCCCCGAGAGCGCCACTCTCGGGCACCTGCGGTGCACGTTCCCGGGTCCGCAATCGTGCAGCCCATCACAGAATCGATCCGAGGCTGTCGTCTTTTGCGCCTGGAGGCCGAAAACCATCCACCGCGGTGAGTAACGTCCAGCATCGTGGGCGGGGGTCGGTCTCAGCGTGCTTTGGTTGCCGTCATTGCTGCTCCTTGGAGCCTGCGCATTCTCGGGCTGGCCTGCTCTGCGCCGCTTAGCCGCTCTCGGCACCGCACGGGCGGGCGGACGAGAAGCCGCGAACGGCCTTCCTTTCGAGCTACGGCATTTGCCGGCGCCTCCGGTGCTGCAGGCGGCCCCGGGGCAATTGCAGCTTCCCACCGAGGCGCCGGTCGTCGAAGTCCAGGTCCCGGACGTCCCGCAGGTACCGATCCTCGATTGCGCCGAGACGCTGAGGAGGCTGAGGGGACTCGAGCTGGGAGCGGATTTCCCCGCCCCATCGGGGCAGCGGGATCGTGTTCAGGAGCCCATCGTCGCCGCCGCCCTGGCGGCCATCGGTGATCCCGTCAGCCAGAGAAAGTACTTCCCGCGCCGTCCGAACCTCCTGCCCGAGCTGATTCGCGCCATCAATGACGAGGGCGTCTCCGTGCGGCAGCTCGTGCCCATCGTGGCGCGCGATCCGGCCCTCGTCGGCAATCTCCTCAGGGTCGCGAACAGCTCGTACTATCGCGTCACGCAGCGCGCCGTGGAGACCATCGAGCGGGCCATCGTGGTGCTCGGGAGCGACGGTCTTCGTTCGGTGATGGCAGCGGCTTTGATGCAACCGATCTTCCACGTCTCCGGTGCCGGAGGCGCCGCGCGGTTTCCGGAGATTGTCTGGGAGCACGCGGTGCGGTCGGCGCATGCAGCCATCCCGCACGCGGCCCTGGTGGAACGCGCGAATCCGTTTGCCGCCGAGCTGCTGACCCTCATCAGCGGGCTCGCGGAGATCGTCCTCTTTCGCGCGGTGCTCGAGCACTGTCCGCGTTCAGCCGGGCGAGAGGACATCGATCCTGCGGTGATCGCTTCCATACTCGATTCGCACTCGGCGTCCTTCGCCTGGCACATCGGCGCCGATTGGCGGCTTTCGGAGGAAATGCTGGCGGCTCTCGAGGAGCAGATGGTCTCGGGGTCCGAGCCGGCAACACCCCTCGGGCGCTCGCTTCACTTCGGCCGCCGCGCGGGCGCATTGGCCGTCCTTCACGCCAACTGTCTCATCACCGACGCGAGTCTCAGACTCTCATTGCCGCCGTCCGGACTGTCACCCACGCACCTCGAGTCTATGTTGAAGCGTCTGCTGCGCCCCCACGAGGATCCGCGGGCGTTGGCCAACCCCGTGAGCGCACCGCGCGGCGAGTTCCGCGAGCACCGCCGCGCCGCGACGCCGGAAGCGTCCCGCAGAGCGGCATAGGTGCCGCTCGCCGCCGGGCGCATCGCACGCGAGCGACAACCTTCAGTGCTTCAACATGGCATTGGCGCTTGCAACATCGGATCGCAAACGTGAGACAGCGGTCGTGGTTCGACTCATCTCCATGTCGACCACCTGTCTTTGCGATGTCGTAGGCGCCACGAGCGCCATGCTTACAGACCTTGTAATGGAGCCCAGCCAGGCGCGCAGCTTGGGCGGAAAGTTCAGCGGGCCTTCCAAAGTCGTGATCTTGAAATTTACGACGGCGTCAATATCACGATTGAGGTCCGCCAAGACCGGCAGTGCCCGACGAGCGGGCACACTCTTGGCCGAGACCGCCTTCTGCAGCGAATGACGCGCGTCAATCGCCTCGTTCAGATTGATATCCAGCCGATCGATCGTATCGTGAATCTGCATCAGCAGATCGAAGCGCTGCTGCAATTCGGCTCTTGTGGTGCTCAAATTCGGGTCGAGCTTGACCACAAAGGGCTGCTTCTGAGAAGTATTCCCGTAGGTGAGCACGGCATAATACGTCCCCGGCATCACCTCGGGCCCAATGGGCGGGCTGACACCAAACAACGGGTCGATGAAAACGCCCTTTACTTCCGTTGCGTCAGGGTAGCGCAAGTCCCATAGAAAGCGGTTCATGCCGGGATGCAAGGGCTCGTGCTCCGCCGGCGCCGGTATGCCAAACTGGGGCTTGCTCTTCTTCAGCTTGCGTGAGGTGAGCGTGAAGCTGCTGATGACCTTGCCGTCGGCGTCCGTAAAGCTCAGCTTCACCGGTGCATTGCCGGCGTAACTCTGCGGCAAGTGAAAGTACACTGCCGCACCCGCGGGCAGATTCTCGCCTCCGATGCCGCTACCGCCCAAGGAGAAGCCGCTGCGCGTGACCAGCCAGGTCTGCTGCGGCTTGAACAAATAGGGTGCGTCGCTGGAAACGTGGGCTGCGCTCAACTGCTCCAGAAACTGAAGATCGTCCAGCACCCAGAACGCCCGACCGTAGGTGGATATCACAACGGCATGCTGTTGGGGCTGAATCTCTATGTCAGTCACTCTTACCGGCGGCAGATTGAGAGTCAAGAGCTGCCAGTGCGCACCTCCATCCACGCTGAAATCCACCGTTGCATTGGTGGCGACGAACAGCAAATCGCTGTCGTCCGGGTCCTGGCGCACGCTCTGAACGTACTGATCGTCGGGCAACCCCGTGATCATCTCGGTCCAGTGCCTGCCATAATCGGTGGTCTTGTACAGGTAGGGCTTGAAGTCATCCCATTGATAACGGCTGGCCGCGAGATAAGCCGTGCCCGGGTCGGTGTGCGATGGTTCGATGCAGGTAATCGTAATCCACTTTGGGAGTCCGACCGGTCGCACCTCATCCCAGTGCAGACCTCCATCCTTTGTCACGTAGACCAATCCGTCGTCCGAGCCCGTCCAGATGACGTTGTCAGTGAACCGGGAGACGGCAATCGAGGAGATCGTGTCGAAATTCTCCTCGCTGGTCACATCCGAGCTGATCGGTCCGCCCGGCCGCTGCTGTTTGCTCTTGTCGTCGCGCGTGAGATCCGGGCTGATCGGCCTCCAGTGATTTCCGCGATCGGTTGACTCGAGCACCACCTGTGCACCCAGCAACAATGCGTTCCGGTTGCCCGGTGGGATGACTGCGTTGCTGTACATCCAGTTATAGCGGTACTTGAGGCTGGCTGCCGGTACGCCGAATTTGTACTGTGGCCACGGGCTGATGTCCGTGATCAGCCCCTGGCCGATCCTGCGGTTTTCCCGGTATTCCTTGCCGAAATAGCCGTCGCCGTAGGTTACCCACGGCTCTCCGGGGACGGGCACCAGCCATCCCTCCTCGCCGCCTTCGAGGTTTCTCCAGACAGGCGGTATCAGGCCATTGGGCACTGCGCTCGCTGCGTACATCGAGCCTCGGTCCTGTCCGGCGCCGTATACGCGGAAGGGAAACTGGTTGTCGAGATTGACGTGGTAGAACTGTGCGGTGGGTTGATTCTCGTCCGTACTCCAGGTCTTGCCG
>Ga0335078_10005663_pt1 | contig 18478 bp, 14 predicted proteins | sample Lox_Sample_32_FD_206711 | JGI IMG/M metagenome (GOLD analysis project Ga0335078, IMG submission 206711) | Soil microbial communities from Loxahatchee National Wildlife Refuge, Florida, United States - Lox_Sample_3.2 | ecosystem: Environmental > Terrestrial > Soil > Wetlands | place: USA... | reverse complement strand
TAATCAGTTCGACCTTTCGCCGCATTTCGCCGTCGAACCTCGCCAGGAAATGCCGGGCCAGGAGGGGGATGTCTTGCCGCCGCTCGCGCAATGGAGGGAGGGAAACCTGCAATGTGTTGATCCGATAGTACAAATCGTGGCGGAACTGGTTGGCTTGAATTCTCGCCAGGATGTCCTCGTGGGTGGACGTCAGCAGGCGCACGTCCGCCCTGAGAGTCCGGGTGCCGCCGAGCCGCTGGAACTCCCCGTCTTGCAGGACGCGCAGCAGCTTCGCCTGCAACGGTGGACTCATTTCAGCGATTTCATCCAGCAGCAACGTGCCGCCGTCAGCCAACTCAAATCTGCCGGGCTTAGCCGCGGCGGCGCCCGTGAACGCGCCGCGCTCGTGGCCGAACAATTCGCTTTCCAGCAGGGTCTCGGGAATGGCGGCGCAACTGATCTTGAGCATGGGTTTAGGCGCCCGGTCGCTGAGGCTGTGGATGGCATCCGCGACGATCTCCTTGCCCGTGCCGCTCTCACCCTGGATGAGTACCGGGACGTTGGTGGAGGCAATCTGGCGGATGAGGGTCTTGATCGCCTGCATCGCCGGGCTGTCGCCAATCAGAGCGTCGAGAGTGCGGCCTTGTTGAAGCTGGCGGCGCAGTTGCCGGTTCTCGCTGCTGAGCCGCTGTTTTTCGAGCGCTTTGGCGACGGTCTTCAGCAAGGCGGCGCTGTCAATCGGTTTCTCGATGAAATCATAGGCGCCCAGACGCATCGCCTCCACTGCCCGCTCGACGCTGCCATGCCCCGTGATCACGACCACCTCGACGTCCGGTTGGGCTTCGCGGGCTTCTTTGAGGAGCGCGATGCCGTCGAGGTCCGGCAGGCGCAGGTCGCTGACCACCAAGGCCAGGCTTTGAGACTTCAAGAGGTCCAGCGCCTCGCCGCCCGATGCGGCGCAAACTACGCGGTGGCCTTCGGCGGTGAGCACTTTGCTGACGGCCATCCGCAGTCGCTCCTCATCGTCCACCAGCAGGATGTTGGGTCGGCTTGGCATATCAGGCTTTGGCTTCCAGCGGGAAATGAATGGTGAAGGTGGTTCCCTGGCCGGCAATGCTGGCGCAGTCAATCCGTGCGCCGTGCTCGGTGAGGATCTGGTGCGTGAGCGACAAGCCGAGGCCGGTGCCCCGCCGCTTGGTGGTAAAGAAGGGCACGAACACTTGCTTCAGTAGTTCTTCGCTCATGCCTTTGCCGGTGTCGGCGACGCTCAGGATTGCCTCGCCGTTCCGCTTTTGAGTGCTGACGACAAGCGTCCCGCCGTTCGGCATCGCTTCGAGGCTATTGCGCACGAGGTTCAGGACCGCCTGCCAGAGCTGCTCGGCATCGGCGTTGATGGTCTTGAGCGCGGCATCGAATTCGGTGCGGAGGCGGACGCCGGCGGTGTCGAAGGCCGATCCCATGAAGGCCAGCTTCTGCTCCAGGAATTCGTTTATGGCCACCGGCTTGCGCTGTGGCTTCCGCATTCGCGCGAACTGCAGGTAATCATCAATGACACTTTGGATGCGGCGCACTTCCTCGCGCATTTCGCTCACCAGGGCGCGGCCCTCCTCCGCCGGATGGCGGCTGGTGTTCGCCAACTCCTCAATTTGCCTGGCGATCAAGTCGAGGTTGAGCTTGATCGAGCCCAGGGGGTTGCGCACCTCGTGGGCGACCTCGGCGGCCATGGTGCCGACCACAGCCAGGCGCTCCGCCTGGAGGTTGGCTTTTTCCAGGCGCTGGCGTTCGGCGATCTCCGATTGCAGGGCCGCCGTCCGCTGCCGCACGGTCTCCTCAAGCCACTCGTTTTGATTCTCGAGCCGGGACCGCGCCTCGAGCAGGTTCCGGTGCGCGTCTCGGAACGCGGAGAGCGAATAGACCGTTGCCAGGAAGAGGCCCAGCAGCATCAGTCCATTCCAGTAGGCAACGAGCGGGTGCGTGTAAACATGGCCATCCACATAATCGGCGATGTACCAAATCACCGCACAGAGTACGGCCATAAGCATGCCCGCCCGCCGCCCCGCCACCCAACATGCCCAGCAAATAGGGATCAAATAAAAGGCCGAGACGGCGAACTCATACGTCGTAACGGCATCAAGCAGGCCGACCAGCACCGCGAGCACATAGGCCAGAATCAAACCTCCCGGTTTGGCTAAAAGCAATGTGCGCCAGCGTTTCATGCGCCGATCTCGCTCAGGGCTGCATCGCTCGTGGAGCGGCAGGAACCGAGGATTGGATTCCTGACCGCCGGGGCATGGGTTAGCCGGTCAGCCTGATTCACGATGCTCATTTGTGTCTGGTCCGTGTTATGGGGCGCGTCCGGTTGACGGAAGCCCGGCGAGCAGCCGCTCCAGCCTGTCATACGCCGCCTTCGCCCGCAACCTCGACTCTCCACATGGCGTGCGACAAGCCTCAGACCCGCGGGACACTCTCGATTGGTCCTCGATTGGTCCTCGATTGGTCCTCTACTTTTCACCGCTTTTTCCCCTGCTACGCCGCGGGGCCTTCGGTGGGACTTCGACCCCATACGTCACCGCGCAGAGAGACGCTAATATAGACAGCCCAAGCCTGGCCGCTATTCAAAGGGCAGTCCGTTTGGCCACCTCGTCAAGCCTCCCCGCGCCGATCCGCCACCCCTGTCTGGCCGCCTCGGTGGCAACCAGGCAGCGCCGTGAATCCGACCTGGCACCGGGGGCGCTTATGGACACCAGCACCGCTGCAGCCGAGCGGACGAGCCGGAACGCCGGATTTATCCGGCAGGCGCGAGAGTGGGACGGGGGCTACCGGATGAATCCGGCGTTCCGGTGGTGGTGTCAGGATGCGCCCCAGCACCGGGTGGCGGGGCGAACCGAATTGACACCGCGCAACAAGGGCCGGATGTTGAGGCGGGCACATGCTTCGGAGTGGATTTAATCCAACGGTACTTCCGAAGCCAATGGGGCTGGAAGACATGTTCGCATATCGGGCTACAAGATTGGTTCTCGGGATAATGGTTATGGCGGCGCTCAGCGGTCGCCCCGCCGACAGTTTTGGGGCCATCGACACCTCTGCCCTGGTCGCCGGCAATACGGCGTTCGCCCTGGACCTTTACGCCCGGCTCAAGAGAGCGGATGGCAACCTGTTCTTCTCGCCGTATAGCATTTCCACGTGCCTGGCCATGACGTATGCCGGCGCGCGCGGAAGCACCGCCACGCAGATGGCGCAGACGCTTCACTTCGGCGCCAACCAGAACCAGGTCGCCGCCGCGTTTGGGGAATTGCAGGGGGAATTAAGCGCGGCGGAGAAGAGAGGCGGGAACGAGCTGAACATTGCGAACGGGCTCTGGGGGCAGAAAGGACATCCCTTCCTGCCGTCTTTTCTGGACACCGCCACCCACGAATATCAGGCGAGGGTGGAACAGGCGGATTTTCGCACCGTGGCGGAGGGGACGCGCGAGGCGGTCAACGACTGGGTCAGCAAGCAGACCCGGGGGAAAATCGCCGAGTTGCTCCAGCCGGGCGTAGTGAGTCAGGCGACGCGGCTGATCCTGGTCAATGCCATCTACTTCAAGGGACAATGGGCCCATCGGTTCGACAAGAGCCACACCGCCCCGGCGCCCTTTGCCGTGACCGCCCAGCGCAGGGTGCAGGCGCCCTTGATGAACCTGACCGCTGACTTCAATTATGCTGAGGTTGACGGATTGCAGTTGCTGGAGCTTCCTTACGCGGGCGAGGACCTGTCCATGTTGGTGCTTTTGCCGAGGGCGACGGACGGTTTGGCCAGGCTGGAGGGGGCGCTGAATGAACCAGCCCTCGCCCGTTGGCTGGCACAGGCCCGCAACCAAAAGGTGAACGTCTTTCTGCCCAAGTTCAAACTGACCGCGCAATTCAGCTTGGCCCAGACGCTGGCCGGGATGGGCATGACCGATGCCTTCTCGCAGAGCGCCGACTTCTCCGGCATGGACGGCGCGCGCGATCTTTTCATCTCGGCGGTCGTTCACAAGGCGTTCGTGGATGTCAATGAGGAGGGGACCGAGGCTGCCGCCGCGACCGGCACCATGATGACGGCCAAGGTCCTGATTCGTCCCATGCCCATCCCGGTCTTCCGCGCCGACCATTCCTTCCTTTTCCTGATCCGCGATACGCACTCGGGCAGCATCCTATTCCTGGGCCGAGTGGCCGATCCGACTCGAGGTTGAGCAGCTCCTGTTCCGGGATCTTGGAGAACCCGGCAAGTGATCAGGCTCGCGAGTGAGCGGGAACCTCCGCAGCGGGCGGGACTGCCTTGGGGCGTTGGTTGCCCGGGTAAGAAACGGGCGACGATCGGCGGCTCGCGGATTCGGTCTTCGAGCGTTCCTCTTCGTCAAACTTGGCCATTTCCCTTTGCCAGAGGAGGGAGATCAGAAACATTCCCAAGAACACCGCCCCCATCGGCAACGCAAGAGCCCAGAAAGGCGCAGCCTCGGCGTGGCTGAATGTCACCGGTATCCCGATAACCATACACACTGCCGCGAGCGTCAGGAGTAGTTTCTGAACGGCGTCCATAGAACAGCCACGATATATTAGATGCATACTGACGGAATGCGGTTCAAACGTCAGATTCAGCCCAACCTCCGGCCCGCCATGGGAGGCAAACTTCGACGGGTTGTGCCCCGCCATCAAGCTGGAGCCCTCGCGCGTGACGCACGCCGCCGGGCGTTGGATGAACGGGAGGCGGCTCACATCAGTCAAATCAGTGTGGCCTATTCTAGCTGCTTAGGTCATGGTTTCGGGGCGGTCCGGAAACGGGTCGCCTCGTTTTCACTTCCTTCGGAATAGACGAGTCTTCGGCCTCGCGGCGCGAGGCCGGGGGACAGCCGTTCGAGCCCAAAACGCCACCACATTCCTCCGTTCGGCGGTTCAGTTTAGATCCAGTGTATGCCGGGATAATATTGAACGCCGTCTTCAACGCCATCATCAAATCTGAGAGGAAACAAACTTATGAAACGTATAACAGACATTGGAATATTGGTTCTATTGGCAGCGCTACCGATCAGCGTGAGAGCGGACCAGCAGGCTGCCTGCACGCGCGCCGACAAGACGTGGAATGGCACTCTAAGCGAGGTGAACACCCAGGACAACACCGTCAAGGCCAAGCACTGGGGCATCACCGAGACTTTCCATTTAGGCGACAAGTGCGCCATTGCGGCGGTTGATAAGAAGGAAGCGCCACTCAGCGACTTGCGCCCCGGCGAGAGAGTGAAGATCAGCTACTTGGAGTTGGAAGGCGTACGGGTCGCCGATCGCATCATCGAACGGGCGTTGTACTACGGCGGTAGAGTCCACTCGGTTGATCCAAATGCCGGCACGGTGACCATGGCGGAGGCGCCCCTCTACAAGCCCTTTCGCAGCCCGGAGACATTCCGCATCGCCAAGGACTGCAAGGTAACGCTGGCCGCCGGCGGCACCGGAACCCTGGCGGACGTGCGGCCGGGCGATCGAATCACCGTTATCTATGAACTTCCGGGGGGCGCACCCATTGCCTATCGGATCAGGGATGAGAGTTCGACCTTCGTGGGGGCGCTGGACGCCATCAATTTGCCGGCGCGCACACTGCAAGCCAAGCAGATGACCGGCGAGAAGACCTTCCAATTAGCGGACAAGTGCCGATTTATTGCCAGCAACCAGCAAGTCGAGCCGCTGAAAGATTTGGCGCTGGGCCAGCACTACCGCTTCACCTATCGGGACGTGAACGGGGTCAACGTGCTCGACCAGATCGTTCCGGCGCAGGAAGCGAAGCCGGCGGAGACGGCATCGGCCAAGTAACGAACTTTTCGAAGGCAATGCCTGAACTGACTGAGAAAGGAAATTAATTATGAAAAACGTTGCTCACGAGAATCTCAAGCTCGCCAAGAGCTTCTACGATGCCGCTTCACGCGGCGACTTCGGGGCGGTTCGCGACGCGCTCGACCCGAATGTGGAATGGATCGAGCCAACCATCGCCGGCCTTTGGTTCGGCGGCACCCATCGGGGCGCCGACGCCGTGCGGCAAGAAGTCATCGGCCCCGCCGTTGAGAAGTTCGATAGCTTTCGAGTGAGGATGAACAAGTTCTACGGTGTGGGCGACCACATCGTTGCCATCGGTTACTTTCACGGCCGTAGTAAGGCGACGGGAAAGGAACTGGATGCCGCGACGGCGCATATCTGCACATTTCGCGACGGCAAGATAGTGCGGTTCGAGGCTTTCCATGACCCCGCCAGTTGGCTGGAAACCCTCGGGTTGCCTCAGTCCGAGCCTCAACGCATGGCTGCCTGAGCCGGGTGACCGGCGCTGGAACCGCACAGGCCCAGCGCCAGGTTCTCGAGAGGGGACACCGGGTTATGACCGATAACATTGCTCGGTGGTTTGGGCGATGGTATCCCAGCTAAAGGCGGATTCCGCCGCCTTTCGGCCGTTGGCACCCATCCAGCGCGCCCACTCGAAATTGGTGAAGAGCGTGCCCAAACCCCAGCCCACCGATTCAGGGGTGGGGTAAATCCTGAGGCCCGTCACGTTATGCCAGATGAATTCGCTCGGGCCGCCGTTCTGCGAGGCTACGACGGGCTTGCCCGCCGCCCAACCCTCCAAGGCGCTGATGCCGAACGGTTCGTTGCGGCTTGGCAGACATACGGCGTCGCAGGCTTTGTATAGGTCAATCAGCGCGCTGCCGTTATGGTAGCCCAGGAAGCGGGTGGCGTGCGCCACGCCCAATTGGTGGGCGCGCCGCTCGAGGTCGCCCCGCAGGTGGCCGTCTCCGGCAAAGACAAATTTGGCGTGCGGGTAATGGCGCAGCAAGCCGGGCACGGCTTCGACCAGCAGGTCGGGTCCCTTTTGCACGCACAGGCGTCCGCTGAAGAGCACGGTAGGCTCCAACGGCCCGATGCCGTAACGACGCTTCACGCCGGCCGGGTCAATGAAGCCGTTGAACTTGTGCACCGGCACCCCATTGTGGATCGCCCAGCACTTCCAGTCCGGGAGGTTGTACATCCACATCAACTCCCGTTTGAGCGCGCCGCTGACGGCGATGACGCGGTCCGCGCAGTAGGTGCCGTGCCGCTCATGATCGCGGATCCGCGCGGAGGGGCCATCCCAGAAGTTGTTGCCACAGCGTCCATACTCGGTCGAGTGCATCGTCAGCACGCCACGGTGGTCCCCCCGGCCTTGCTTGATCCAGACCATCGCGTTAGAGGCCAGCCAGTCATGGGCATGCACCACGTCGAAGTGGCCGACGTAGTCCTCCGTCTGGAAGAAGTGCCAGGTCATGGAGCGGCACATCTCCTGGACTTCATGGACCAAGCCGCCCCCAAGGTTGTGAGGACAGTAATGGTACCAGACGCCGTCCATGGGCCATACCCCACCGGATCCGTAACCCGGACGCGTAAAGACATGGACTTCGTGGCCGCGGCGCTGGAGGGCCGCGGCCAGCTCGGTCACGTGCGCGGCAATCCCGCCGACGGCCTGGGAGTGCAACGTCTCCCAGGAGAACATGGCAATGCGCATGCCGTTCTCCCCTCCTGACTCAGGCCGCTTCGGCGAGCGGGACTCGGCTTGGCCGGCGCCCCAGACGGTCGGACAGCAACTCCACTTCCGCCTGCAACCAGTATTCCAAATCACGCCCAGTCGGCCCTCCCGCAGCTCTCCAAAGCCGGAGCGCTCGGCGGGCGACCTCCTCACGACGGAGCTCTACGTAGGATTCCGGTTCAATGGGTGTGCTCAGGTTCACAATCCTATGGACTTCGTCGCGATTGCCTCCGCTCTTGGCTGGACTGCCGATTTTCTTACGCGTCATTGTGTTCGTGCTCATAAATCACTGCTCCATTTCTCCGGGATGATTGGATTCTCGCCACCCCACGCCTCATTTGCCTCCCCCTCTGCCGTGGCACTGACTGCCAGAGGCCGCAGTCAGCGCTTCCACCTTCTCATGGATAATAGCTAGCTCGAATCGGGTTGGCGCGCTATGGGGACAATCCCTGAAAGAATCTCATCCAAATGCTGAGGCGGGATGGCCTTGTGCGCCGGCTCGAGCTTCAGCGCTGTTTTCGGCGTAATCAGTGGAATAGCGTCCTCTACCCCCCGTTCATATCTCCGTGGCCCGCCTGGAGCCTCGCCGGATACTCGCCGGATACTCCCCGTAGCTCCTCTGATTTGAAATCAGAGGAACTACGGGGAGTATCCGGCGAGGCTCCGGCGAGGCTGCGGGGAGGAGGGCTCGGTACTGCCGAGGGTCAGAGTTCAAGCTTTAGTTTCTGGCTCGGGTTCAGGCGAGCAGTCCAACGCCGCGCGTTAGCGCCAGTGTCCCCGCACCCGATAGTAACCGTGGGGCCCACGCCCCCAATAACCCCGAATCCAAACGGTGTGCGGATAAGGGGGCAGAGCCCAATGTCCCGCGACCCAGACCCAACCTCCATTCCACACCCATTCTCCGCCAATCCACACGTAATCCGGACCGGGTGACACCGTCACCACCTCCACCGGCGCTGGCGGCGGCGGCCCTTCAACGACTACCGCATTCGGCTGGGGTGTCACCGGAACTGCGGGACCGCCGGCCATAGTGGTCGGGGTGTTAATCATGAAATTGATAACCGGCTGGCTGACGCCGGCGTTATGCAGGTCAATGATGTCAGCCGCGCTGAGGTGATAGACTGTGTGCGAATTGCGAATCTGGCTGATGATGACATCATCGCTGATCCGGGCCTGGCTCAGGGCTTTGACGTCCGCCGCGCTCAGCGGCTGGCCCTGTTCGACGCGCACATAAGTTTGGGGAGCTTCCTCGCGCAGCCGAGCCTGCTCCTCCATGTCCATCGAATGTCCGATGAGCCCGCCCGTGATTGCGCCCAACGCCCCGCCTATGAGCGCACCTTCTCCGGCGCGCCCACTGGCTGCGCCGATCAGGGCGCCAGACGCCGCGCCAATGCCGCCACCAGCCAGCGCCCCCGTTCCGGTCCGATCAGGGGTGCCGTAAGGGGTTTCGCAGCCTGTCAGCAACAACGCCACGGTCCCCGACACCAAAATGAGGCTATAACGCTTCGTATTCGTACGAATGCTGGCGCGGGCGACGCTTTTCGCGCCGCCCGGCCACTCCTTATCTCAATACACTTGTTGAAGTCGTATTCTGGTTCCTAGAGCCGGAACTGACCCAGCAGCATCACCGCCGCAAGGCTGAGCAGCCCAACCAGAATCAAGGCCATTGGGGCCAGCCCGATGACCGCCAGGATTCCGAGGACGACCGCTCCGAGCCCAACCAGCAATAGGCCGCTGTGTGGCACAGGTACGGCCGCCGCCGCCCAGGTCTGCGCACCACTCTGGGTGAGCGAGGCGGATCGCCAGAACGTCTGCGAGACCGATAAACTGCTCAGCAGCAGCGTCGCGCCATAGACGAGCAACGCGACCGCCAACAGCGTATCCGGAACCATCCGAAACAGGGCCAGGATGCCTAGGACGATCCCCGCCATCCCGCCGAAGAACTCGGCCGTGAGGGCGCCGTTGAACCCAATGCCTTGCCCGGCCGTGGGATTGGCCAGAGACACCTGGCGATAGCTGGCACCGTAGGCCCAGCCCTCCAATAAGATGCCGGCGCCGATCACAATCGTGGCAATGGACGCCATCAGGTTGCTGAGTATCCCGGCCAGCCCAATGACCGCAAGGATAACGGCGGCTATCGCGCCAATCGCTTCGGCGGTCGAGCGGCCAGCGGCTTCGCTAAGCAGCGCCTCCGGCATCGCGCCGTGAACAGTTTGTGCTTCCGTTGTATTCATTTGATCTATTCCTTTCTCATGTCTTCATTTGTCTCAGCCCCATAATGCACCCGAGCCTGGGGGGCGCCCTTGGCGCGCCTCCAGTCGTCGTGATCAGAAGCTTTTCATACCAGTACCGTAAGCGCCACTCACGGGGGTTCGCCATCAGGACAAAGGCTGAAAGAAACTCATCCAAATGCTGAGGTCGGTCGAACCCGGCTACGGCCGCGCGGCCTGCCAGCCCATCAGCCCTCCCGGCCCTGGCGGCGACACGGTGCACCCGGGTTCAGGGTCCACCCGCAATGCATCAGCAGCCGCAGCAGGGCCGGCAGAACCATCAAAGCGGCGGCCATACAGGCGGCAATGCCGGCGGACATGACCTCGCCCGGGCTCTTAATCCCCTCGTGGCTGGCCAGCATCAGGCTGCCGAAACCAGCGATGGCCGTCAGACCGGAGACGAGCACGGCCTTGCCGGTGCTTTTGGCGAGAACCGAGGGTTCTTGCTCTTCGGCGAAGCGGTTGAGTATCTGGATGCCGTTGGTGACACCGATGCCGACCACCAAGGGCAGCGTCAGGATATTGGCGGGGTTGAAGGGAATTTGGGCCAGCCCCCCATCCACCCGAGCAGCCAAGTGGTGCCGATGGCCACCGGGAGCAAGGCCAGCACGACGGCTATGAATGACCGGAAATGGAGAAAGACGGCCAGGGCAATGGCGATCAGTGCGCAGGCCGCCGCCTGCTCGTAGCTGTTCTTGAGCAGGGTCGTGTAATGGTAAAGCTGAATCGGTGTGCCGGTTACCTGGTCAGAAGGGACGGCCGATTCCAGCTCTCATATCAACTGCCGGTTGTGTTCCCTCCGCCCGCACTGCGCGACCACAACCAGCTCATCCTGCGTCGGGAATTCCTTCCGATATTTCAGGTTGAGGGCACCGCGGGTAGGCGGTCCCGCCCTCGCGTAGCGGCCTCCTGGCCAAGAACCTAACCGGGCGTTGGTCATTTGCAAATGGCTGGGGCGGCCGGCAGGACAAAAGTGCCTGAGCGCAGATGCAGATCGCGCTGCGGGAAGGGAATCTCAATGTTGTTCTCGCGCAGCTTGCGTTCGATGAGGTAGTTCAGCTCGCTGCGGAACCGCCGCGGCTTCGAGGTCATTTCGGCCGTCCAAACCCCCAACTCGAAATTGAGCGAGCTGTCCCCAAACCCGCTGAAGAACACCTCCGACTCCGGGTCCCGCAATACCTTGGAGTGTTCGGCGGCCACTTCCAGCAGGAGGCCCCGCAGACGCTCGGGGTCTGTGCCGTAGGCGACGCCGACCGGGACCCGAATGCGCACTCTGATGTCTCCGTAACTCCAGTTGGTCACCTTGTTGGTAATGAAGTCGGAGTTGGGCACGATAATCGTGATGTTGTCGTTGGTGACAATGGCGGTGCTGCGCAGGCTGATGCGAGTGACGAGCCCGGCCACCTCGCCCAATTCCACCCGGTCACCGATCGCAATCGGCCGCTCCGCCAGGATGATGAGGCCGCTGACGAAGTTGCTGATGACGTTCTGCAGGCCGAAGCCCAGACCGACGCCGACGGCGCCCGCCAACACCGCCAGGGAACTCAAGTCAATCCCCACCAACTTTAGTGCCACGTAAAAGCCAAGGGCAATGAAGACGTAACCGGCGATTTTGCCAACGGCATATTGCAGGGCCGGCTCGAGATGCGTGCGTTGCAGGACTCGCCGCATCAGGTGCCGCCGTAGCACCCGTTCGGCGGCAAACACCAGTGCGACGATGCAGAGGAACATGATGACATCGGCGAGAGTGAGATTCGAATTCCCCTGCTTTATCAGCGGGTAATTCAGCACGCTCAGTAGATCCTGGAGGAGATGGTGTGAGTCAGCGTTCATATATCCGAAGTCATGCTATGTTACCGCGTTATGGGTGCGTGTGTCAAAATGGCCAGGGTTCAATCCCGTGCTCTCTTCTTTAATGCTGACGTAGATTCTCTACGCCCTCCACCGGCTCTCTCCACGCCAGGGGTGCTTTCCTGCCCGCCGGATAGCTCGTCAAACCTCCTGCTCGCGGCTGTGCCGCCTGGTGACGTATGAAGCCCGCTGAAATGACATCCTTGAAGCCGGCGGCGAGTCCCCGGCCCGCGCTGCGCCCCGCGTTCCTGCTGGCCCTGGGCCTCGTCTCCGGCCTGTGGGGCGGCATCACCCTCGACCGTGAAGCGGCGACCGGCTGCGAGTCCTCGCAAGCCGCGCCCAACTTTCGGCTCGTGGCTGAAGCCTGGAACCAAATCCAGCGCCATTATGTAGATCGTGCCGCCCTCAACGCGACCAACCTCACTTACGGGGCCATCGGCGGATTGGTGAACGCGCTGGGTGACACGGGCCACAGCACCTTCCTCAGCCCCGCGATGCTGCGGCAGTGGAAGGAAGCCCGGCGCGGCCGACTGCAAGGGATCGGGGCGGATATCGAGATGAAGACCGGGCATCTCGTCATCGTGGCGCCGCTCGACGGCTCGCCGGCGCAGCGGGCCGGGCTGCGGCCCGGCGACATCATCCTCAAAGTGGATGGCCGGGACATCACCGACCTGCCGGTGGACCAGGTGATCGCCCGCATCACCGGCCCGTCGGGCACACAAGTCAGCCTGACCATCCTGGATCCGCACTCGGGCCGCACGCGCGAACTATCCATCGTGCGCGCCGCCATCCAGCTCCATACCGTGAGCTGGCGCCAGTTGCCGGGGACCGCGATAGCCCACCTGCGCCTTGCCGGCTTCGAAGACGGAACGACCAAAGACCTCCGCCAGGCCTTGGTCGACATCCAGCGCGAGCGACTCGACGGGATCATTCTGGACTTGCGCAATAACCCCGGCGGCCTCCTCAATCAAGCGGTGACCTCGGCCAGCCAGTTCCTCCAGGGCGGCAACGTCTTGCTGATCAAGGACGCAAAGGGCCGCGTCAAGCCGGTCCCCGTCGAGAAAGGCGGGGTCGCCACCAACACTCCCCTGGTCGCCTTGATCAATGGCGGCACCGCCAGCGGTGCTGAGATTGTCGCTGGCGCTCTGCGCGATGCGGACCGGGCGACCCTGCTGGGGGAACCGACCTTCGGCACGGGCACCGTGCTCGAGCAGTTCCCGCTCCCCGGCGGCTCGGCCCTGCTGCTGGCGGTGGAGGAATGGCTGACGCCGAGCGGACATACGTTCTGGCACAAAGGCATCGCGCCGAAAGTCGTAGTCGCTCTGCCGCCAGACGTCACCATCCTGCTCCCTGAAGCCGAGCTGGACATGACGCCCGCCCAATTGCAGGCCAGCGGTGATGCCCAGTTGTTGCGCGCCCTCGCCTTGCTGAGCAAACGCTAATCAGTCCAGAAGCTCAATCCTGCCTCCATCCGTCTCTCCACCCCCGCCTCAGCGACCGCGGCCGCCCGCCCAGCACCGCGGCCAATAGCACCGCGACAATCCCCGCCAGGAAGATGCCGTCGAACTTCCCCGCCCCGCCGATGGATGCCACCGGCGCGCCGAGACCGCGAACCTTGCCCAGGTTCAGCAAGTCCGCTCCCACCAGCGTTCCGAGACTGCCCGCGATGTAGGCGAGCGGCCCCGCCCGCGAATGCGACAGCAACACGGCGACCACCGCGGCGATCAGCGGCGGGATGAAAATCGGCACCGCAATGCCGACGCCGGGCACAGGATGCGCCATGAGATGCACCGCCACCGCGACCAACCCCACCGCCAGCAGACTCCGGCCATAGAGCCCGTGCTTCACCACCAGGTAGAGCGAGGGAATCACCGGGATCACCGCGCCCCCGAGGTTGACCGCGATGACGGTTCCCGGTCGCGTGACCAGAACCGGCACCACATACTCCATGCCATAGTAATCCACGATCTGCCCTGCGCGCATCTGCTCGGCCGGCAACTGCGCGATGGGGATATTGATGTAGCTCCCCAGCAGGCAGCACGCCAGCAGGCTGAACATGTAACGCCGGCTCACCCCCATGCTCTCGAACACGTATTGCAGAATGCCGATCTGAATCAGCACCACCAGCACGCCGAACAATAACCAGAACGCCACAAAGAACGGCAGGCCTATGGGAATGTAGTGCATGTCCGGATCGAAAGATGCCCCACTTCCGCCCCGCTGCCAACTAAACCCTCACTGGTCTAACTTGCCCGCTCGAATCTTGACACTGCACCCGCGAGACGGGCAAATCCTGACAGCACCACCGGAACGCCGGATTCATCCGGCAGCCCCAGTGGCACTCGGCCGTCTGCTGGAAGAACCCGGCGTTCCGGTTCGAGTCGCTGCACGCCTTGGTGGTGGTGTCAGGACGCGCCCCCGCGAGACTCAGCGGTCGGGAAGATGCCCTCAATATCCCCTGCGCCGGCATCCTCCCGCCCGAGCCGCCACTGAGAGGAGAGAGTAAGCCAAGACCAACGCTAGAGTGCCCCCATAGTTCCAAGCATGTTGCAAGCATGTTCCTAGCATGTTCCTAGCATGTTCCGAGCTTCTCTGCCTCCTCTGCCGCCCCTTTCCCGGGCGGACCCCGCACACCCTTCCGCCGCCGCCCGGCAAATGCGCGCGTCTCAGACATAGACCCCCGCAAGGCTCGCATGGTTACAAGAACCTCCTGGGTTTTTGCACGTCACGACCACCGCCGTCTTCGGCGGAGTTCCCTCTCCGCCTTTGGACTGAGCATTACCCACAAATCCACAGCGCAATTCAGGCCAATCCCGAAGGGATTGCATCACTTAGCCCAGGGTTGCGAGCCGCGAGCTACCCTGGGAAGACCGCGTAAAATCAGCCTCTACCCCAACGGGGTTGTGTCTGCCTGTTCGACGCGCCTTGCCGTTCGGGGGCCGGCCGCATGCATGAACAACCGCCCGCCGTAGCCGCGAGGCGCCTATCTTGCCCCGTCTGCTGGCGCGGCGGCTTTGCGGGAGTAAATTGCTTCACGGCGTATGAATGGACCCAGTCAGAGCACTGCGGTTGATAACCTTGTTTACGTGGAGGCGCTTTATAGGCGCTACCTCCGCGACCAGCAAAGCGTGCCGGAAGCCTGGCGCCTCTTCTTTGCCGGCTGGCACAACGGAGCGAACGGCGGCACTGCCGCTGCATCAAACGCCATGCCGTCGTCTCCCTCTCCTCTTGGGGAGGAGAGGGCTGGGGAGGGGAGGCCCTCCACCCCTGCGCTTCCCAATTCAACGGCAGTGACGGACAACGGAGGCCCGCCCGGCCCGTCGTTTCGCCCCCGCAGCGTATTCAACCCGGGGCCGCTCGCCCCCGCCCGCCACCGCGCGACCCCAATGGACCCCCTCCAGGCCGGTGTCCGCGACCGGCTGAATCAACTGATCCGCAACTACCGCGTGCGCGGCCACATGCTGGCCGGGTTGGACCCGCTGGGCGCGCCGCGTCCCTGTCCGCCCGAGCTTGAGCTCGACTACTACGGCTTCCGCGAAAGCGACCTGGACCTGCTCACGGGTTGTTCCGCGCTGCCCTACGATGAGCCGTTAACCATCCGCGAGATTCTCCTGCGCCTCCGCAACACTTACTGCCGCTCGATCGGCGTCCAGTTCATGCACCTGGACGACCCGGCGGCCCGGCAGTGGCTCCAGCGCCGCATGGAAAGCAGCCAGAACCGCCTCGCCCTCTCCCGCGACGAACAGCTCCGCATCCTCGCCCGGCTCACCGACGCCGTCATCTTCGAGGAGTTCCTGCGCAAGAAGTTCATCGGCGCTAAAACCTTCTCGCTCGAAGGCTGCGAGACCCTCGTGCCGCTGCTGGACCTCGCCATCGAGAAGGCCAGCCGCCAGGGCGTGGACGACATCGTCATCGGCATGGCCCACCGTGGCCGCCTGAACGTGCTGGCCAATATCATCGGCAAAACGCCCTTTGACATCTTCCGCGAATTTGGCGACGCCGAACCCGGGCGTTCGCGCGGACGCGGGGATGTGCGTTACCACCTCGGCTACAGCGGCGCCTGGACCACCTCGGAGGGCCGCCCGGTGCAGCTCGCGCTGTGTTTCAATCCCAGCCACCTCGAATTCATTAACCCGGTCGTCCTTGGCCGTGTCCGGGCGCGCCAGGACCGGCGTCGCGACCGCGAGCGCCGGCAAGTGCTCGCCCTGCTCATCCACGGCGACGCGGCGTTCCCGGGCGAGGGCATCGTGCAGGAGACGCTTAACCTGAGCCAACTGGCCGGCTACACGGTCGGCGGGGTACTCCATGTCATCCTCAACAACCAGATCGGCTTCACCACCCCGCCCGCCGAAGCGCGCTCGACCACGTACGCCACCGACGTCGCGCGCATGCTCCAGGCGCCCATCTTCCATGTCAATGGCGAGGACCCGGAAGCCGCCGCGCAGGTGGTGCTCCTCGCCCTGGATTTCCGCAGTGAGTTCGGCACGGATGTCTTCATTGACATGTACGGTTACCGCCGCTGGGGCCACAACGAGGCCGACGAGCCTTCCTTCACTCAACCCCTCCTCTATCGCGCCATCCAGCAACGGCCCAGCATCCGCGAGTGTTACCTCCAGCATCTGCGCCAACTCAACGGCGTGACCTCCGAGGAAGCGGAAGAAATCGCCCACCGATGCCGGGAGAAACTGGAGCAGCAACTCAACGCCGCGCGACAGGACGCCTCCCAGGTTGCCGACCAGCCGCCGGACCTGGCGCCCGACGCGACCGAGGGATCAGAACAGCCTGCGGAACCCGACACCGCGGTCGCAAACGCCCGCCTGACCGCCCTGCTCGAGCAACTCACCCGCCTCCCACGCGGCTTCCGGCTCCACCCCAAGCTCGAGCATGGCCTCGAAGCGCGGCGCAAAATGGCCGCCGCCCAACGGCCCCTCGATTGGCCCACCGCCGAAGCCCTCGCGCTGGGTTCGCTCGCCACGGAGGGCGTGCGCATCCGGCTGACCGGCCAGGACACCGCCCGCGGCACGTTCAGCCAGCGCCACGCGGTGCTCTATGACCAGCAGGACAGCTATCCCTATGTCCCGCTGCAGCACGTCGCGACCAGTCAGGCGCCAGTGGATGTTCTCAACAGCCCTCTGTCCGAAGCCGCCGCGCTGGGTTTCGAGTACGGCTACAGCCTCGACTGCTCGGACGGCCTGGTGCTGTGGGAAGCCCAGTTCGGCGACTTCGTCAACGCCGCCCAGGTGATCATTGACCAGTTCATCGCCAGCGGAGAGGACAAATGGCAACAGCTCTCCGCACTGGTCCTGCTGTTGCCTCACGGCTTCGAAGGCATGGGCCCCGAGCACTCCAGCGCCCGCCTCGAACGCTTCCTCCAACTCGCCGCCGAAGACAACATCCGCGTCGTCCAACCCACCACGCCCGCTCAGTATTTCCATTGTCTGCGCCGCCAAGCCCTGTCCAAACGGCGCAAGCCGCTCGTCGTCTTCACCCCCAAGAGCCTCCTCCGCCACCCACAGGTGGTCTCGCCCCTCACGGAGTGCGCCCAGGGCGGTTTTCAGCCGGTGTTGCCGAACAACATCGCCGCTCACGAGATCAAGCGTGTGCTGCTTTGTTCGGGCAAGGTGTATTACGAACTGTCCGCTTTTCGCCAGGCACACCAGCGCGACGACGTCGCTATCATCCGTCTCGAACAGTTTTATCCCCTGCCCGTGGCGGCGCTCGAAGCCGCGCTCCCCCCCTGCCCCGCCGACACACCCGCATGCTGGGTCCAGGAAGAGCCGGAAAACATGGGTGCCTGGCATTTTCTGCGTGGACGCCTCGGTGCGACCCTGTGCGGACGCCTGCCTCTCCAGTCCGTCTGCCGGCCGGAATGCGCCAGCCCCGCCACCGGTTCGGCTGGCGCCCACAAGCTCGAGCAGGCGCAACTCATCCAACGCGCGTTCGGCGACTCCCAGGCGCCCGCTCCCGCAATCGTTCCCGCCAGCGGCGACGTCCGGCGCTCGCCATAGGAGGTTCCTATGTTGCTGGATGTGAGAATCCCGGAGGTGGGCGAATCCATCGTCGAAGTCCAGATCGGCGAGTGGCTCAAAGCCGAGGGCGACGACGTGCGCACGGATGAGTCGCTGGCCGTCATCGAGTCGGAGAAGACCAACTTCGAGCTGCCCTCACCCGCCACGGGCAGACTCGTGCGCCTCCTCAACCAGGCCGGCGAGACGGTGAAGGTCGGCTCGACGATTGCTCAAATTGAGCCGGGCGAAGACACTGGCCAGCCTCAGGCAGCCGGCAACCAACCCGCCAAACCCCAGGCCAAGGCCCAGCCTCCATCTCCCCCGCGCAAACCGGAACGCTCCGCGCCGCCACCACAAGAGCAGCCGCCTTCCAAACCCAAAGTCCCCACCGCTCGCAAGCCGCCGCAGCCAGAACGCCCCGCCGAAACCCCAGCCGCGGCTCCCAAGCCCCCGGCCGCACCGGCTGAGAAAGCCGCGCCGTCTCCCAAGCGCCCCGCCGTTCCTGAATCACGTGCGTCTTCGCCTCCTCCGGCAGCGCCTCCCTCTCCTCCTCAGGAGGAGAGGGCTGGGGAGAGGAGGCCCATCCCTCGCGCACCTCCTAATTCAACCGCAGTGCCTGAAGTCCCCTCCCCTGCCTCCAGCCGAGTCGCTGCCCCGCGAGCACAGCCGACCCCGCCCGTCGCCGCCGACCGCGAGGAGGAAGTCGTGCCGATGAGCATGTTGCGCCGCACCGTCGCGCGCCGGCTCGTCGAAGCCCAGCACACGATGGCCATGCTCACCACCTTTAACGAAGTGGACCTGGGCGCCGTCCAAACC
>Ga0335078_10005662_pt1 | contig 18478 bp, 19 predicted proteins | sample Lox_Sample_32_FD_206711 | JGI IMG/M metagenome (GOLD analysis project Ga0335078, IMG submission 206711) | Soil microbial communities from Loxahatchee National Wildlife Refuge, Florida, United States - Lox_Sample_3.2 | ecosystem: Environmental > Terrestrial > Soil > Wetlands | place: USA... | reverse complement strand
GGCGCTGCGCGGCCAGCGCGTCCCGGGCGCGGGTCAGCTCCTTTTCCGTCACCAGAAGCTGCTCGCGTGCCTGCTCCCAATCGGCCGGGGTGACGACCGGAGGGGTCTTCATTGTGGTGTCAGCCATAATGCCCTCGGATTTCGTGTGATGGGATCATAGCGGGCTCGTGGCCACCCCGGTCGAGGTGCTCCTTCAGCCTGACTTTCCGGAGCCGACGAGCCGGTCGAGCAGGCCGAGCAGGCCGAGCAGCTGCTCGACGTCGGCCAGGTGCAGGCCGGCGGTCGGCTCGTCCAGGACGTAGACGCCGCCGTTGCCGCCCATGTGGGTGGCCAGCTTGAGCCGCTGCCGCTCGCCGCCGGACAGCGTGCTGAGCGGCTGGCCCAGCGGGAGGTAGCCGAGGCCACCCAGACATCGATGTCGCGGGTGAGCCCGTGCCCGCTGTCGCGGCGGCGCCCGGCGCGGGACCAGAGGCCGGCCCTCATCGGTCCTGGAGCAGCCCGAGGACATTGCCGTCGGGGTCGGCGACGGTGGCCACCATGCGCCCGCCGCCGACGTCGCGCGCGGGCTCCTTCACGGTGGCGCCCGCGGCGGTCACCTCGGCCAGCTTCGCCTCGATGTCCGGCACGTGCCAGTAGGCCACCGGCCCGGTCATGCCCTGCTGACCGCCGCCCGGCACCAGCCCGATGTGCTGGCCCGCGGCCTCGAAGCCGACGTAGTAGGACTCGTCGGCCTGCGGCGGCACGCCGAGCAGCGCCGTGTACACCGCCTTGGCCGCCGCCAGGTCGGACACGGGATGCAGCACGGTCTTGATTCCCTCGGTGGAAGAGCCGGTCATGGTCACTCCTGACGTCGTGGGTCCTTTCGGCCCGGCGGGATTGCCGGGCTCAGCGCCGGACGGGGAGCCCGGACATCGACGGCCGGCTGCCCTGGCTGCCGATGTGTGCCTTGTCAGGAGTATGCCGGCAGCGAACCGGCGGCGCTTCTCGAATCCTGATCGGCGTGCTGCGCGGTGGCGGGGCCGCTGCTCACCTGCGTATCTTATGCACGCGGAACATGATGATCATCCCCGCGGCGGCTGGCCGCGGGTCAGCCAATAGCCGCGAGGACGGCGGAAATGGGCTGGCCGTCGGCCGGCCGGAGAGCAGGAGACCGGCAGCGATCGGCGAATCCTCGCGACTCCAAGCCAGGGCCGATACATTCGTCAGCAGAGAATCAGGCGACCGTCAAGAGCGGATGGACCGGAAGTGATTTGATGACCGCTTGGGGGATCACTGTCAGGCCAGGGGAGCCGGTGTGAGCAACGTAACCATGCGCCCAGTGCGCGACCCGGACTGCCGTCTCCTGCTGCCGGCCGATGACGCCGAAATGCCCGAGGTGACCATTCTCATCCCGGCGGCGAACGAGGAGCTCACCATCACTGACTTCGTGACGTGGTGCCACGAAGGACTGCACCGGGCCGGCGCAGTGGGCGAGGTGCTCATCGTCGACAGCTCGTCGGACCGCACCGCCGAGCTCGCCCTCGAAGCCGGGGCCCGTGTCCTCAAGACCCCGCGGCGGGGGCTCGGCCGGGCCTACATCGACGCATTGCCGTACGTGCGCGGCAAGTACGTGATCATGGGTGATGCCGACTGCACCTACGACTTCCGCGAGCTCGCGCCGTTCATCGACGCGATGCGCAGCGGCGCCGAATACGCGATGGGCTCGCGCTGGAAGGGCTCGATCGAGCCCGGCGCGATGCCCGCTCTGCATCGCTACTTCGGCACACCCTTCACCACCTGGATCCTCAACCGTCTCTACGACAGCCACTTCAGCGACATCCACTGCGGCATGCGGGGCATCACCCGGGACGCGCTCTGCCGCATGGGCCTGACCGCCCAGTCGTGGGAGTACGCCTCCGAGATGGTGCTGAAGTCGGTCCGCATGGGGCTGCGGACCACCGAGGTACCGGTCACGTTCTATAAGGACCGCGACGGCCGCCTGTCCCATCACAAGCGTTCGGGCTGGTTTTCCCCGTTCCGGGCCGCCTGGATCAATCTCCGCGCCATGTTCATCCACGGCGCAGAGTTTTTCCTGCTCAAGCCCGGCTTTGTGCTTTTCGCCCTGGGCCTGCTCCTGACGCTGCCGCTCAGTTTCGGCGGGATCACGATAGGTCCGGTCACCTTCAACCTCTACTGGATGCTGATCGGCCTGACCCTTTCCGTGCTGGGGCTGCAGAGCATCTATTTCGGCGGCCTTGCCCGTGTTTTCCTCGATTACTCGGGTGAAGCAAGGCGACGGTGGCGGCGCATGTTCCGTTACACACCCACGGTCGTAACCAGCGGGCTGCTGTTCGCGCTCGGGTTCGGGCTCGCCACGGCGGTGCTCGTGTACTACCTGGTCCACGATTTCTCGCTGCCGGATCCTCCCTCCGTCATTGACCATCTGGGCATTACCGGGCTGCTGCTCATGATCATCGGCTTCTCGACGTTCTGTTTCACCCTGGTCCTGCACGCCACCGAAGTGCGCTACGGGGAACGAAACGATGGCTGACACCGAGGTCGCCCGGGACTCGGCGTTCGGCCAGGACGGCAGGATCACGGCCGTCGACCGCGCCGGGGTCTGGCTGTCGGGGCATCAGATCCGGCGGACGGTCGGCAGCATCGACGGCAAGGACGTCGGCGACTTCGGCTGCGGGTTCCAGGCGACATACATGCGCACGGTCCTCACCACAGTGAGGTCGGCCACGCTCGTCGACATCTCACTGGCCGAGGACCTCGGCTCGCGGCCACACGTGACGGCCATCGAGGGGACGCTGCCCGGCGCCCTGGAGGCCCTGCCCGATCAGTCACTGGACGTCATCCTGTGCATGTCAGTGCTCGAGCACCTGTGGGAACCCGGCCAGACCCTCGCGCACTTCCGGCGGCTGGTGCGGCCGGGCGGCGTGGTGGCCGTCAACGTCCCGTCCTGGCGGGGCAAGCGGGCGCTGGAGTTCTCAGCGTTCCGCCTCGGCCTGTCGCCGGCCAGCGAGATGGACGACCACAAGACCTATTACGACCCCCGGGACCTGTGGCCGCTGCTCGTTGCGGCCGGCTTCATGCCGCATGGCATTCGCTGCTTCAGGCACAAGTTCGGACTGAACACATTCGCCGTATGCAAGGCCGATCCAGCAGGGACGTGAATGACATTCTCGGATGCCTTCATCAAGGAGTCGGTCGACGTTCTGACGTCGATCGAGACGGACATGATCGAGCGGCTGGCCCAGGGCCTGGCGGCGACCCGGGAACGCGATGGCCGCCTGTTCATCCTGGGCGTCGGCGGCTCAGCGGGCCACGCGTCGCACGCGGTCAACGACTTCCGCAAGATTTGCGGCTTTGAGGCATACACGCCGACCGACAACGTCTCCGAACTCACCGCCCGCGCGAACGACGAGGGCTGGGACACCACATTCTCCTCGTGGCTCAAGGGATCACGGCTGTCCGGCCGCGACGCGCTGCTCGTCTTCTCCGTCGGCGGCGGCAACACCGAACTGGGCGTGTCGACGAACCTGGTCGCCGCGCTTCAGCTAGCGTGCGAGCGCGGCGCCTCGATCTACGGCGTCGTGGGGCGCGATGGGGGCATGACCGCCAAGCTCGCCGATGCCTGCGTGGTCATCCCGCCGCTCTACGCTGACCACATCACGCCGCACACCGAGGGCCTGTGTGCGGTGGTATGGCACCTGCTGGTGTCGCATCCGGCCCTCGCCCTGGCGACGACCCGGTGGGAGTCACTACGATGAGCCAGCCAGCCATCCAGCGGGTCTGCGTCGTCGGCGGCGCCGGTTTCATCGGCGGCCACTTCGTCGACCGGTTGCTCGGCAGCGATGTGACCGAAAGGCTCACCGTCTACGACAACTTCTCGTCCGGGCGCGAATGGCATCTGGCCCCGCATCGGCATGATACCCGGCTGACGGTGATCAAGGGTGACGTTCGGGACCTGGAGCCGCTGGTTGCCGCGGTTGACGGGCACGACACCGTGATCCACCTCGCGTCGAACCCGGATATCGCCCGGGCGATGACGGACCCGGCGGTCGATTTCGACCAGGGCACGCTGCTGACCCATCACGTCGCCGAAGCCGCCCGCCGGGGCGGCGCGCGGATGGTGCTCTACGCCTCCGGCAGCGGCGTGTACGGCGACCTCGGCCACCACGAGGCGGCCGAGGATTACGGGCCACTCATTCCCGTGTCGACGTATGGGGCGAGCAAGCTCGCGGGTGAAGCCCTGCTGGCGTCCTATGCCGCCATGTTCGGCGTCGCGGCGCGGGCGTTCCGGTTCGGCAACGTCGTCGGCCCGCGCCAGACACACGGCGTGGGCTTCGACTTCATCCGCCGGCTTCTCGACGACCCGACCCGCCTGCGCATCCTTGGTGACGGCCAGCAGAGCAAGTCGTACATCCACGTGGACGACGTGATCGACGCCGTCCTGCACGCGGCGGGCGCGGCCCAGCAGGCCTTCGCCGTCTTCAACGTCGCGACCGGCGACTACGTCACGGTCACCGAGATCGCCGAACTCGCCGTGGACGTCGCCGGCCTGCCCGCCGGAGGCCCGCGGTTCGAATACACCGGCGGGGACCGCGGCTGGAAGGGCGATGTACCGGTCGTCCGCCTCAATACCGACCGCATCCGTGCCCTGGGCTGGAAAAACCAGCGCACCGCGCGGGAGGCTCTGCGAGCCTCCATGGAGTCGATGCTCGTCGATGCGCAGGAGGGGCGATTGGACGCATGACTGCGACCCGCGGTCGCCCGGCGGTATTCCTCGACCGGGACGGCGTGCTCAACGAGGCGTTCGTCCGGGGCGGCGTCCCCACTCCCCCCTGGTCGGTTAAGGAGTTCCGCGTGCTGCCCGGTGTCGCCCGGGCGTGCGCCGGACTTCGCGAGGCGGGCTTCGTCCTCGTGGTGGTGACCAATCAGCCCGATGTTGCCCGGGGGAAGCTGAATTCCGCCGACGTCGACCGGATGCACGAACACCTGCGCAGCATCGTTCCGCTGGACGAGATCTGCGTATGCGTCCACGACGACTCCGACGCCTGCACATGCCGCAAGCCGCAGCCGGGCATGCTGCTGGAAGCCGCGGCGCGGCTGAACCTCGATCTGGCCCGCAGCGCCAGCGTCGGGGACCGATGGCGCGACATCGAGGCGGCGCGGCGCGCGGGGGTGAGAGCCATCTACGTCGAGCGTCGCTATGACGAGCGGGCACCGGTCGGTGCGGACGTGACCGTAGGCGATCTCGCCGAGGCCGCGGAGTGGATCCGACGGCAGGAATGGGCAACGGGAGGGCCCGCGAGATGAATGATCTGGGACTCAGGACCGTCAAGATCTTTGCGGATGGGGCCAGCTATCAAGCACTCCTGGAGCTGGCCGGAAAGCCGTATATCTCTGGATTCACGACGAATCCCACCCTGATGCGCCAGTCTGGCGTCAGTGACTATGAGGGCTTTGCCCGCAAGCTGCTTGAGCACATCACCGACCGGCCCGTCTCATTCGAGGTCTTCGCCGATGAGCACGGCGAAATGCTGCGCCAGGCCCGGCTGATCGCGTCGTGGGGCAGCAACGTCTACGTGAAGATCCCCGTCACCGACACGCGCGGGAACAGCACCGCCGCCGTCGTCCGGGAACTGACCGAAGCGGGCGTGCACGTGAACGTCACCGCGCTCATGACACTGAGCCAGGTCGAGGCCGTCACCGCCACCCTGGCCGCCGGATCAAGCGCGGTCATCTCCGTGTTTGCCGGCCGCGTCGCCGACACCGGGCGGGATCCGGTCCCGCTGATGCGGGCGGCGCTGGAGACGATCGCGCCCTATCCGCGGATTGAATTGCTCTGGGCCAGCCCGCGGGAGATCCTCAACGTGCGGCAAGCCGACAGCCTCGGCGTCCACATCATCACCGTGACGCACGACCTGCTGAAGAAGCTGTCGCTGCTGGGGCGCGACCTCGACGCCTTCTCACTGGAAACCGTGCGCATGTTCTACAACGACGCCGTGACCGCGGGATATCTGCTGTGAGCACACCGGATCGCGGGATCCGCGCAGCCGGATCGGAAGCTCTGGACCCGGGCGACTGGGATCATCATTGGAATGCCTACGGCGAGGCGGCCGAGGGCAACCCGGCCAACGTCTACCGCCGTCGGCTGGTGCTGCACCTGCTCGGCAGGCCACCCGCCGGCGCAACAGTGCTGGATATCGGCAGTGGGCAGGGCGAGTTCGCTATCCACCTGCGGGAGACGTACCCGGATGTGACGGTGTGGGGAGTCGAGTACAGTTCGGCCGGCGTCGAACGCAGTCGTGCGGCCGCCGCCGCGCGCAGGGCCGAGGTCAGTTTCACCCAGCTTGACCTGATGCAGCCGGTTAGGCTCGACGCCGATCAGCCAGCTGCCGAGTATGCCGTGTGTTCCGAAGTGCTTGAGCATGTCGCCGACCCGGTGCGGTTGCTCCGCAACTCAACGAGCCTGCTCGCACCGGGCTGCCGGGTGGTCGTCACCGTGCCTGGAGGCCCGCGCTCGGCCTTCGACCGGCACATCGGCCATCATCGGCACTTCACGGCCGGGGACCTGGACGGCGTGCTCACCGCTGCGGGATTTGCCGTCGAGCGTGTGCTCCGCGCGGGGTTTCCCTTCTTCAACATCTACAAGCTTGCCGTTATCGCGCGGGGCCGCCGTCTCATTGCCGATGTCGAGGACCGCGCGCCGGGTTCGACGCCGTCGCGGGCCGAGCTGGCCACGGCGCGTTTCTTCGACCGGGGATTCAGGCACAGTCGCGACGACTTCCCGTTCGGCTGGCAGATGGCGGCCGTAGCGCGGGTCCCGAAGGCGGACCTCACGTGATCATTACCCGTGCTCCCCTCCGGATCACACTCGGCGGCGGCGGCACCGATCTGCCCTCGTACTACGAGGAGTTCGGCGGCTTCGTGATGTCCGCCGCCATCTCGAAGTACATCTTCATCGCGATCAACCGGACGTTCACACCGGACTACTTCGTGAAGTACTCGGCGCTGGAGCGCGTCGGGCGCCCGGGGCAGATCGAGCACCCGATCGTCCGGGAAGTGCTGCTCGCGCACGACATCGGCCCATCGGTCGAGATCGTCAGCATGGCCGACATCCCGTCCAGGACCGGCCTGGGCTCGTCCGGGGCTTTCACCGTGGGGCTGCTGCACGCCGTGCACGCTTTCCGCCGTGACCATGTAGCCGCAGGCGACCTGGCCAAGGAGGCGTGTGCGATCGAGATCGAGCGCCTCGGCAGGCCGGTCGGCAAGCAGGACCAGTACGTGGCGGCATTCGGCGGCGTCAAGTCCTTCGACTTCACGCCCGATGGTCAGGTCGGGGTATCGTCGCTCGAGGCGTCCAGGGAGACGCTTTACGATCTCGAGGAATCCCTGCTGATGTTCTTCACGGGCTACTCTCGCGACGCGGACCGGGTCCTCGTTGAGCAGAAGGCGCGTTCGGAGAGCCATGACGCGCAGATGATCGACAACCTGCACTTCGTGAAGGAACTCGGCCTGCGCAGCAAGGCCGCCCTGGAGCAAGGCGACACAGCGGGCTTCGCCGCGCTCATGCACGAGCACTGGGAACACAAGAAGAAGCGATCGACGTCCATGTCGAACAGCAACATCGACCGCTGGTACCAGATCGGCCGGGACAGCGGGGCGCTCGGCGGCAAACTGGTGGGTGCCGGGGCCGGCGGTTTCCTGCTGTTCTACTCCCGTGACCATCGCGCGCTACGGCAGGCGATGGCGGCCGAAGGGCTCACCGAAGTCCGTTTCGCCTTCGATCATGACGGCAGCACCGTGATCGCTCGTGACTAGGGTGCACCGATGCAATGCGTGATCCTGGCCGGCGGCCTCGGGACCCGCATGTGGCCCGAGACCAGGACCGTACCCAAGACCCTGCTGCCCATCGCAGGGATCCCGTTCGCGACCTGGCAGCTGTCATGGCTGGCGGAGTCCGGGATCGACTCGGTCGTCTACTGTGTCGGGCACCTGGGCCAGCAGATCCGCGATCACGTCGGCGACGGAGCCGCCTGGGGCCTGTCCGTCCGCTACGTGGACGAGGGCGACGACCTCCGGGGTACCGCGGGCGCGCTGCGGCTCGCCCACGACCAGGGGGCGCTGGAGGCGGATTTCCTCGTTCTCTACGGCGATTCCTGGCTGCAGGTCGATCCGCCCCAGGTGCTGCGGGCGGCCCGCGAACGCCGTGAGCCGGCGCTGATGACCGTCTTCCGTAACGATGGGCGCTGGGACGGCAGCAACGTGGTGCTGGAAGGCACGCGCGTCGCCCGCTACGCGAAGGGGCTGGACCCGCTCCCGGCCGGGATGCGCTGGATTGACTACGGGCTGCTGGCATTCCGCCGGGAGGTCATCGAGGACCGAGTGCCGGCCGCCTGGCCGGCCGACCTGGCCCCGGTCTGCGGCGGCCTGGCCGACGATGGACTGCTGGCCGGGCTGGAGGTCAGCCGGCGGTTCTATGAGATCGGCTCGGTGGCCGGACGCCACGAGCTTGAAACCCTGTTCGCCGCCCGGCCTGAGGCGGTCAGCCGCCATTAGGCTGACGGTTAGCTGGGCTGGCCGGAGCTCACCCAGCCGGAGCGGGAGGGAGGCGCAGTTTGCCAGACGCAATCCGGCGTTCGCTGCCTCTCGTGGCTGGGCTGGGTGTCCTGGCCGGTACCTCCTACGTGACGCTGGTCCTCGCTGGCCGCCTGCTCGGCGCGGCCGCATTCGCGGGGATATCAGTCCTCTACGTCCTGGTCAGCGCCTTCGCGACCGGCCTGTTCCTGCCGGTCGAGCAGGAGATCGCGCGCCGGCGTGGTCACGAGCGGGGATCAGCCACCTTCGACCCGGGTCTCGTCCGGCGCGCCGTCGTGGTCAGCGTGACTGCCGCGATCGCGATCTGCCTCCTCGCCGTCGCGGCCCGCCCCGTGTCGCTGAGGCTGCTCGGCGGAAGCTGGGAACTGCTGGGAGCGCTATGCGTGGCGATGCCGGGCTATGCGCTCTGCTTTGTGTCTCGTGGTGTCTTCGCGGGCAGCCGGGAACTGCGGCGCTACGGGCTGCAACTAGGCGTCGAGGGCAGTTTCCGGCTGGCAGGCATGCTGTGGCTGGTCGTCATCGGCGCACACAGCGTCGCCGCGGTCGGCTGGCTGTTCGGCGCGGCACCGTGGATCGCGCTCGCCGCCTCACTCGCCGGGCGGACAGCTCATCGCCATGGGGCGAGGGTGTCCATCGTGGTGGGGGGCCCGCTCGTGCCGGTACTCGGGCTGCTGCTGGTCAGCTCGCTCGCGGCCCAATTGCTCGTCAACGCCGGGCCGGCCATCATCCAGTTGCTCGCTACGCCCGCCGAGCGGGCGCGGGCCGGGGCGTTTCTCGCCGCTCTGGTGGTCGTGCGGGTACCCGTGTTCCTTTTCATCGCCGTACAACCGAGCTTCCTGCCCGCCATGGCCACACACTCGGCCGTGGACCGGAAGGCGGATTTCATGGCGCTGACGAGACGGGTACTTAGCACCTGCCTGATGCTGACCGCCGTCAGCACGGTCGCGGCCGCGGCCCTGGGCCCGATACTGATCCGGCTCCTGTTCGGCTTCCGGGATGGCGTGGGCGCCGTCACCTTCCTGGCCATGGGCGTCTCGGTCGGCCTCTTCCTGGTCGCGACGATCCTCGCGCAAGCCCTGCTCGGGCGGGGCATGCACGCGTGGACCACGGCCGGATGGCTGATCGGGCTGGCCGCCATGGCCGCCGGTACCCTGCCGCCGGGCAGCGCGGTCGGCAAGGCCACGACGGGCTTCCTCCTGGGTGCCATTGCCGCCGCCTGCACGTACGCCGCGCTGCTCGCCACAGCCCTGCGCCGGTGGGCCTCGCCCGCCAGCCCGGTCACCCCGCCGTATTCGGCCAATCCCGCACCGTAGCCGCTATGGTGCCCGCCGGCCTGGCCCAGACAACACCACCACTGAAGTGATCGCGAAATGATAGGCAACAAGGTATGGTTCATCGCGGGCCCGGAATTCGCCGGCGGCCGCCGGCAGTTCGCGGGACAATAATCCTCCTGAATTTCACACGAGAATGGCGTGAGACGCCGGGGACCGGGATATACCGTGGTCAAGATCACGCGTTGTGCTCCCGCCTGCTGCCACGGGCTGGCAAGCCAGGTCCCAATCGTCTCAATAGTGCGATCGTGCACCGCGGTGCTTCCAGGGATGGCCGTTGACCTTTCAATATATCACTCTGAATAAGTGTGTAGCGGCTCTGCTGCTCCTGGCCGTGGCTGCCGTGCTGATGGTGCTGGCCCAGCGGCGCAACTGGCGGCCCTCGCTGGCGGTCGCGATCTTCACGGCCGTGACCCTGCGGCTGGTGATGCTCGCCCTCGCCTACCACGTGCAGCCGTGGGACCTTACGTACGACTTCCAGAACGTGGGGTACTACACCCTGCATCATCACGATCCGATCCTGTCCACGTCCGTTGTCCGCTGGAGCTACCTGCCGGTCTATGACTTCGTGCTGGCCGCCGCGTACTGGGCGCATATCCATCTTGGCGTGTCCTGGCTGATCACTGCGCGGCTCCCCGCCATCGCGTGCGATGTCGGCGTTACCGTGCTGGTCGGCACGGTGGCCGGCGCCGTGGGCGGCCGGAAGGACCTGCGGCGGTTCCAGTACGCGTGCAACCCGCTGGCCATCCTGGTGAGCGCCGTGCACAGCCAGGTCGAGCCCGCTTGCCTGCTGTTCTCGTTCGCCGCGTTCGCCCTCGTGCTGCGGGCAGGCGGGAAGATCTCCGGCCGGACCGCCGCCACCGCCGGCCTCCTGCTGGGCCTGGGCATCGGAACCAAGACCTGGCCCGTGCTGTTCGGGCCGGCGCTGCTGCTCGCGCTGCCATCGGCCCGCCGCCGCTGGCAGTTCGCGGCCGCGACCGCCGGGACCGTCGGGCTGCTGTTCGTCACGATGCCGCTTACCGTAGGCACTCCGGTCAGCAAGCTCGGCGAGCTGGCCAGGATCATGACGAACTACCATCCGCCGATCGGGACCTGGGGCTGGGCCGGAGTATGGGCGGCCATCCACCCGACCAAGCTGTCGATCACCCAGGATCCGCTCTGGCTCAGCGTCGGCTCGATCGGCACGAAACTCTCTGTCGCCGCCGCGCTGCTCGCGATCTGGTGGTGGCGGCGCGCCCACCCCCTCGACATCGCGACCGCCACCACGACGACCTTGCTGGCATTTACGCCGGCGTTCGGCACCCAGTATCTGCTCTGGCAGACCCCATCGCGAACGGCTTACCCGACCCGGCTGTCGATGACGCTGCAGATTGTCCTTGGCGCATACGCCGCCATGTTCTACCTGCCGATGGACATGCTGACGTGGGCTCACTGGCAATTCGTCAACAAGCTCATGATGGTCGTCAGCCTGGGGGTAATGGCGTTGATGATTGCGGCCCTGCCGTGGGACCGGCGCGTGTGGCGCCGCCCCGAGGACGGGCTACCCGCGCCAGAATGCATCCCCGATACCGCGGCCGCCTAGCTTAGCTAGGCGCCCGGCTGCTCGATAAGGCCCTCGGGTACGGTGCCCGGCTTGCCCGGGACCCAGACGCCGCGCTCCTCCAGGATCCGGCGCATCTCCTTCAGCGCCGAGCAGGCGACGCGCTTAACGTCAGGAACGGGGATACCGAGCCGGGCGGCGGCACTGGCAGCGGACAGATGCTCGTAGAAGGTATACACGATCACCTGACGATGCTCGCGCGGGAGGGAGGCCAGGGCGGCCGCCACGCTGGCGATCGAGCCAGGATGTGAGCTTTCGCTTGGTTCCACGATGCGTCCTTTCCGCGGCGGCCAGCGGCGAGCCGGACGGCCCTCGTTCTCAATGGTCGGCGGTCACTGCGACAGTTAGCTTGACGGTTAGCTTGATGCGTGGCTCCCGCGCAGGTCGGAGGGCGGCAGCGGCTGGTCTCGGGGAGGGTTTCCCGGGCCGTGCCGTCTGGTGTTCTTGCGGCAGGATGGATCAGTTGGGGCGGATGTGGCAGTAGTCGCCCATCTACCGGTATCGCACCGGTGGGACTACCGTCAGACCGTGCTCAAGCGAAAAATCGAGCTGCCGCCCGAGCACCTCTACCCAGCCGACGAATGGCGCATCGTGGAGGCGCGGTACTCGGATGAGTTCGTCGGCCTCACCGAGACCGTCTTTTCGCTCGGCAACGGATTCGTCGGCGCCCGCGGCAGTTTCGAGGAGGGACGGCCAGCGCTGGTCCCCGGGACGTTCGTCAACGGGTTCCATGAGACCTGGCCGGTCATGCATGCCGAAGGGGCGCATCTGTCCTTCGCACCCCGGCTGCCGCACGCCTGGCATGGCCTCGCCTTCTCGCTCCGGTTCCGCGGACGGCAGATCCGGGTCAGGCTCACCCATGATGAGGAAAGCTGCCTCATCGAGGAAGGCGCTCCGCTGGAGATCAGCGTCCGGGGCGAGCCTCACCTGCTCAGCCCCGGAACCACGGTCGCGATCAAGCTCACGCCGCCATGACCCAGACGCCGGACACAACGACCGGTCTGCCGCCGGTGCCCCAGCTCCGCTCAGTCGCGCGTTAGAAGCCTGGTCATGAGCGCGTCAGGACGTCTCATGGCCCCGCCAGAACGAAAGGCTCAGCAATATGACCAGTAGCGTGAAACAGCCAGCCGACATCCGCGAGTCGGCGGTGATCGGGCTCGGCCTCATGGGTTCGGGCATCGCCGAGCTGCTCGCCCGCAGCGGCCGCCGCGTCGCCGCGATCGAGATCGACCAGACTTTCCTGGACCAGGGCATGGCCCGGCTGCGCGCCTCCCTGGACAGGGCAGTCAGCCGGGGCAAGCTCACCGACACCGCACGGGACGAGATACTCGCCCGGATCCGGCCCACGGTCGACATCCCGGCCGGCGTGGCCGACGCCGACCTGGTGGTCGAGGCCATACCCGAACGCATGGATCTCAAGAACACCCTCTTCGCCCAGCTGGACGAGGCCTGCCGGGCCGATGCGATCCTGGCCACCAATACCTCTTCGCTGTCGATCACGGAGATCGCGGGAGGAACGCGGCATCCGGCCCGGGTGGCGGGAATGCACTTCTTCAATCCCGCTCCGGTCATGAAGCTGGTCGAGGTGATTTCCACGGTGCTCACCTCGCCGGAGACCGCCGAGACCTTGGCTCTGCTGTCCCGTGACCTGGGCAAGACTCCCGTCCGGGTCAGCGACCGGGCCGGGTTCATCGTGAATGCGCTGCTAGTGCCCTACCTCAACCACGCGGTGCGGCTGCTGGAAACTACGCAGGCCACACGCGAGGACATCGACAAGGCGGCCACCGTTGGGCTCGGTCTGCCGATGGGGCCGCTGACGCTGGTTGACCTGATCGGCCTGGACACGGCGCTGGCGGTCCTTGAGGTTCTCCAGGCTGAATTCGGTGGCACCCGTTACAGGCCCGCGCCCCTGCTGCGCAGGCTGTGCGATGCGCGGCTGTTCGGCCGCAAGAGCGGGCGCGGGTTCTATGACTACCGGCACAGCGCCCCTGCGACCGCCGCGGATCACAACCTGGCAGCCGCGCCTCTTCCCGCCGAGGTCGCGCTCATCAGGGACTCCGGCGGCCTGCTGGACGAACTGGCCAGTGACATCTCCGCGGCCGGCATCAGCGTCGTGCCGCTGCCTTCAGCCGGGACCGGCCTGGTCATCGTGGCCGCAGACCCGCAGTACCGGGTCCTGGATGCGGCCCTGGCCGCGGGACACCCGGCCGATGTGGTCGGCATCAACTTCACCGAGACCGGTGACGGCAAGCAGAGGCTCGCAGAGCTGGTGCTGCCGGATGTGACGGCGGCGGGCACGGCCGCCAAGGCGGCCGCGCTCGCGGCCAAGCTAGGGCTGGACGCGGTCACGTGCCGGGACCGGCCGGGATTCCTCACCGCGGGACTCGCCTGCGCGCAGTTCAATGACGCGGTCCGGATGTTCCAGGACGGTTTCGCCAGTCCAGCCGACATCGATACCGCGATGAGGCTTGGCTGCGGTTACCCCCGCGGGCCGCTTGAGATGCTCGACAACTTCGGCCCGGCGCGCGCCGTCAGCGTTCTGGAGGCGATGCACGCCGCGACCGGTGACCCGGCGTTCACCCCGGTGCCCCTGCTCGCCGAGTACGCGACCGCCGGAACCGGGTTCCGCAGCTGAAGGGGTGCGGGACAGACGAAGGCACCACCCGCGCACCGGTTGACGGCACCGGTCACGAACTGGTGACCTGAGCAGCGAAACGGCCCTCCGGAGGATGCCCGGAGGGCCGGTTTCGCCTGGCAGCGGGGTGAACGGGAGGATGAGCGCGCGAGGAAGCGATGTCTGCCGTGAATACGGCAATACTGCAATACGGCAACGTTTCGGTCGTGGCCCTGGAGAGGAAGTTCACATACGCCCCTCCGGTCGCGAAGGGCTGCATGGCATCGTAGAAGGATCGCGCCCACAAGACGTTCGGGTCGGTCGCGGCCGGGTCTTCCCACCCGCCTGGCAGCGCCCAGAACAACTCGGTGTTCTCGTCGTCGCTGCACACCAGCTGCCCGCCCTCGGCGGACCGCTGTCTGCGGGGTGTCCGTCACGGTTTGTGCCGGTGGCCGGGCGTGTCCCTGGTAGCGTCACTGTCGTGGATGATCCAGGTTCGGGTGATTCCCGGCGGGGCAGCGCGGACCAGCTGGAGGCCGCGCGGCAGGAGTTCGACGTCCAGGCGCGGAAGTTCGAAGAGGCCACGGCCCGCTTGCAGGCGAGCATGGACCGGTTCGGGGAGGGAGGGCCCCAGCGGGAGAGCTTGCGCGAGTCCGTGCTGGCCCGGCTCCAGGCCAGGCTGGACAGCATGCCCGTGATCGAGCAGGCCAAGGGCGTGCTGATGGCCCAGCATCGGTGCGGGCCCGACGAGGCGTTCGACTTGCTGCGCCGGGCCTCCCAGCGCGCCAACGTCAAGGTCAGCGTGCTGGCCGCGAAGATAGTCGGGCAATTCACCTCATCCGGCACCGAACGGCAACGCTAAGCGAGCCTGGGCTGTGCCGCCATCGCTGACGGTCGGGCAGTGGGCTGGATGCGTGGTTGTCGGATATCAAGAGTTTCGACGGCACCCGCCCGGCGACCCTCATCCTGTACCGGGGGCTCGCGGAGAGGGGGGCCGTGCGCCGAGTGCTGCCACCGTTCACGTCCACGGAAGTGGGCTCTGGCCTGGCTGGCGCGCTCGGAGGGACTCGAACCCCCAGCCTTCTGATCCGTAGAGAGCTACAGGCGCGTCCGCGACCTGCCCATCCGTATGCTCAGCTGCTGAAACACTGCTCATTGATACGCAGCAAGCGGCGATATTGAGTGCCGTTGTGCGGCCAAAATGCGGCCAGCGTAGCTGGGCTACCACACCAGGGCGCTCGTCGGTCGGCTGTCAAGCAAGCGGGACACCGCGGTTGCCCACCGATCACCACGGCTAGTTGCCCCGAGACCTTCTCTCCCGAGCGGCGGGCAGACGTGTCATTTGCCGCTGTCCCCGAGAGCGGCGGCAGGCCCGGGTCTGATGGCCATGGCTTTTGTGACCTAGGACTCTGAGGTGGTGGCGTGCCCCAGCCAAGCGTGAGTGAGTCAGGAGGGGGAGAAGATGCAAAGTCGCAAAGAGTGGGCGGAAGCGAACAGCCTGGCGGCCCTGCTCATCACCTGCGGACTTTTAGTCCTCTACCCCTGGCCCCACACGACGCTCAACCAGTTCCTGGCCATGTTCGGCCGGAACAACGCCGCGGTCAGGCCCGCTCAGACCGCGGCGGGACCTGCCATCGCTGCTAGGTGCCGCATTCATCGGATACGCCCTCATCGTGTACCCGGTCATCGCATTGCCCGGCAGGCACCCGCTGCGAACCGTGCCAGCCTTCGGAGTGCTATTGAGGAGGTTAGTCGTGAATCAAGCGAAAAGACTGCTCGTCCTGGTGGTCTCAGCGTTGCTGGGTACTGCTGCAATCGTCGCTACCGGGACAGCTGCGTGGGCCGCGCCATGCGTGACCTCGGACCCGCACGGGACCTGTGGTCCTTACCTGTACCCACCCATTACTGACAGTAATGGGTCTAACACTTATGTCCTGAACAATATGTGGGCGGCGAAGCCGGGTACCACCCAGACGCTTACCGCGAACGATCCAGGGAACTGGAATGTTGTCGCTAACGCCCAGCCGCCCGGGTCTACCGCGGTGCAGACTTACCCGGACGGGCAGGTGACTCTCACTACTGCGAACAAACCGGACCCATTGTCTAACTTCGGTTCCATCATCTCCTCGTTCTCCGAGAACATGCATGCCACGGGCAGCACCAGCGCTCAGGCTGCCTACGACATCTGGCTGGGCCAGAACGCGTCAACAAATTATGCTGACGAGGTAATGATTTGGAACGACCAGGCTAACCGGGGGACCTGCGGCGGAGCCACCGTGCTCACCAACGTCAACTTCGGCGGGAGCAACGGCGTCCCGGTGCAGAACTGGACCTTGTGCCGGTACGGTCCTCCTGGACCTACGTCCGAGCTAATCTGGTATCTCACTAACGGTAACGAGCAGTCAGGCACGGTGGACGTCTTGTCCATGGTGAACTGGCTGGTGTCCAACGGCTATCTGCCGCAGGGAACGGGCCTGAACCAGATTGACTACGGGTTTGAAATCTGCTCGACTCCCGGCCCGGAGACCTTCCAGGTCAGCAGCTTCAGCATCACCTCCACGAAGCCCGGTGGCGGCCAGCTTCCGCAGGTTTCCACCGCCGCGGCCACGAACGTTACCTCATCAGGTGCGACGCTCAACGGCACCGTCAACCCGGAATCGCAGAGCACCACGTACCAGTTCCAGTACGGCACTACCACGTCGTACGGGTCCGTTATTCCGGCGTCCCCGGCTTCGGCTGGGTCCGGTACCTCGGCGGTGAACGAGTCCGCCAGCCTTACCGGGCTGTCCGCGAATACCACATACCATTACCGGATTACCGCAACTAATGCGACCGGCACGTCCAACGGGTCTGACCAGCAGTTCACCACATCCTCAAGAGCCATGGCTCCTGTCGTGGTTACCCAGGCTGCGACGAATACGGGCCAGACGACGGCAACGCTCAACGGCACCGTCAACCCGGAATCACAGAGCACCACATACCACTTCGAGTACGGGACGACCAGCAGTTACGGAACCCTTATCCCGGTGCCGGATGGGTCTGCGGGCAGCGGTAGCACGGCCGTGGCTGAAAACGCGAACGTGACCGGGCTGACTGCTAGCACGCTGTATCACTTCCGCCTGGACGCAACGAACGCGACCGGCACGACGCATGGCAATGATCAGACGTTCACCACGACGTCTGGCGGCGGGACCGCGGTTGCCTATGGTGCCACCGGCCCTGGTTCATCTGGCGCGAAGGTCAGCAACGCGACGTCGCTGAGCTGGAACCAGGCGGTCTCTGGCAGTAATACCGCGCTGCTGGTAGGCGTTTCGGTGGGCCAGAATGGTGACGGTGCACTGTCCGCCTCGGTTACGTACAACGGCGTTGCCATGACGCTGCTCAAGACCGTGCACGACAACAATCAGCCGGACGGGTTCCTGGACGTATTCGGCCTGGCCAACCCGGCTTCCGGGACGCACAGTGTTGCGGTAAGCGTCTCGGGCGGGACGCCCGCGGAGATTACCGGCGGGTCTGAGTCATTCACCGGGGTCAGTCAGAGCGCGCCGTTCAGCATTCCGGCATCGGCGTATGGCTCCAGCGGGACTGCCAGCGTCGCCATCGCCAGTCACAGCAATGACATGGTTGCCGGGTTCATGGCAGCGGGGTCTGGCATAACGTCGGCTACCTCGCCGTCTGCCCGTCAGTTCATTGCCAATGACGACAGCTTCACCGGGGCCGGTAACTCGGCGGGTGCGACCTCGCCGTCCACCGGCAGCAACGTGACCATGGCCTGGTCGCTGACCTCTGACTACTGGGCGGACGTTGCCGTGGAGGTACAGCACGCATAGTGAGGTTAGGAGTGGATCAGGCCCGGTAGCATGCATCGCCGGGCCTGATTCGCTAGCTGGCTCTTCCGTTCAGCGAGATTGTCTTGTTACGTGCCGCAATGAGCGGAATCATCAGGCTCGGTTGATCTGGCGTTTGGCGGACAGGGCTATTACCGCGGCCATGGCCAGGAGGCCAGGCGCGCCCTGGGGCCAACGGTTCCGGAGGCGGTAGGTGCATAGTACCGCTGGCTGCGCAGACCAGGACGCCGCATGCTGCGTGGCCCGCATCTGGTCCACGAGAGAAGACGTGCCCGCTAAATTCACGTCGGCTGGACACCCTCATGACCACCATCACCGCCCCGGCCACGTTCCCGTTCTCGATGTTCGATGACATCCACGTCGGCCTGGATGAGAACGGCGAGCACGTCTACGTCAACCTGGCCGAACGCAACATGCTGATCGGCGGCGAGCCCGGCGCGGGCAAATCGAGCGGGGAAAACCTGATCGTCGCCCACGGCGCCCTGTCCGCTGATTG
>Ga0335078_10005661_pt1 | contig 18479 bp, 12 predicted proteins | sample Lox_Sample_32_FD_206711 | JGI IMG/M metagenome (GOLD analysis project Ga0335078, IMG submission 206711) | Soil microbial communities from Loxahatchee National Wildlife Refuge, Florida, United States - Lox_Sample_3.2 | ecosystem: Environmental > Terrestrial > Soil > Wetlands | place: USA... | reverse complement strand
CACTGCGATGCCCCCGGCCGATTCGCCGAAGATGGTCACGCGATGCGGATCGCCGCCGAACGCCGCGATATTCCGCTGCACCCATTGGAGGCCGGCGATCATATCCAGCAGTCCGTAGTTTCCCGACGCGTGGTGCTGGTCTTCCGCACTCAACTCCGGGTGCACGAAAAATCCCATCTGTCCCACGCGGTAAGCGATGCTCACCAGCACGACACCCTTTTTGGCGAGATTCTCCCCGCTGTAATTTGGTTCGGAAGTCGCGCCGGCGTTGAATCCGCCGCCATAAATCCAAACCAGAACGGGCTCGCGGGCGACCACACGTTCAAGTACAGGCAGTCCTCGCTTGTCTCGACGCCGGGAGCGCCCCTCCCGCCCTGATAACAGCGAGGGCCGAACTTATCGGCGGGCTTCACGCCTGCCCATTTCGCCGTGGGCTGCGGTGCGCGCCAGCGCAGATCGCCGACCGGCGGCGCCGCGAACGGGATTCCGCGGTAGACGCTCAACCCATTTTCCGAAGTCCCCTGGAGCAATCCGTCCTCGACCCTGATCGGCGCGAATGCCTGCGCGGCGCAAATGCCTGCTGCCAGGGTCGCGAGAAGAATCGGCTTCATAATTGCAATGCCTCCTTTGCTTGACGGGCTACTTTATATAGCCCTTCTCTTTGTAGTAGCGCGCGGCGCCGGGGTGCAGTGGAACTTCGTACCCGTTCCACACTGTGTGGATGTTGTATGAAAAGGCCATGTGGCTCCATTGGAGGAGCGCCTGCTGTTCATCCATCGCTTTAGCGACGACGTAAGCAAAATCGTCTGGCATCTCGTCCCGCCCGTAAATCACCGTCCCCGTGCGCACCACCGTGGGTATCGGCCTCTCTATGCCGCGGTACAGGCCCACCGGGATGATGCCGCGATCCTGCTCGCCTTCCTTCGCCAGTTTTGCCAGCAATTCGTCCGGTAATTCGATGAACCGCAAGTCGAACTTCTGGCTGATCTGCGTCCAGATGCGCCACTCTGGCGCCGTGGTCATGGGGCCGCCTCCCCCAATGGCGATATCGAACTTCTCCGCGTCTTCGGACGAGTTGCCGATATGCCCGCCGGCTTCCTCAATGGCCTGCCGGGAGAGCCCGAAATAAGACAGGATGCTTGCCGCATTGCCACCTATGCCTGCATTCAGAATGCGCACCGGCCATTTCTTTGTCTTAATCTGGGCAAGGTCCGTGATCCGGGTCTCCGCCCTGGCCGCCACCAGCGTGTAGCTGGGATCCTGGATGTTGGCGAGCAAGCGCAGATTCGTCATCGGCTTGTCTCGGGCATAGGGACCCGTTCCCCGATAGGCCTGGCGCAGGAACTGAATCGCGGTTGCGCCGAAATCCACCGGCCCCAAACCTGGCGCGTTCCGCGGCGCCAAGATCTCGGGCACGGAGGGATCGGGCCGGTATGGAGGCGGCGTTCTGGCTTCGCTCACGATCCGCGTCGAATCGGCGGCGTTGCAGTTATAGCAAATCTGCACATCGTACCCATAGGGCCTCATTGCCGCTTGTACCACCTCGGCCATCGCGCCCCAGGGACACAGCCGGCACGCGCCCCCGAACACGGGCTTCTTCTCTTTGATGCTGTTCGACGGCTTGCCAGTGCCCTTGCCGTTAGCGCCTGTCTGCGCGGCGGCGAGTCCCACGGCGGCGAGTAGGACTGCGATTGAGTATGCAGATGAAAAGGGGAGTCTCGACATGATGTCACCAGAAGTTACGCGTCGTATCCCAAGATACGGCGGACCCAGATATTACGGTACCCGGCCGGCCCGACGTGCCCCTGCAACTGCAAGGGAAGTTCCGGCGGATGCGGCGTGTACGCCGCCAGGGGTTCGTGAGCCGTCGATCCCAGGAATTGCGCCCGGTTGTGCACCATCACACCGTTGAAGAATAACGTGCAGAACGCGGGCTTGACTAGCTTGTCGCTGTCGAACCTGGGCGCCTCGAAGACAAAGTCGAAGGTGTTCCATTGTCCCTCGGGCAGGCAGGGATTCACCATCGGCGGATACACGCCGTACATCGCGCCCGCGCCACCGTCAGCGTACGTCGGGTTGTCGAAACTCGATAGCACCTGCACTTCATAGCGCCCCATGAAGATGACGCCGCTGTTGCCGCGTTGCTGCCCGACCCGCATGGGATCCTCCACCGGCGGCGTCGTCCATTCCACGTGGAGTTGAATGTCGCCGAAGCTCTCCTTGGTGGCGATTCCACCGCGCATCTCGGCGTGGCCGTCCACAATCTTCCACTGGGGTTCGGTGGATTGTGCCCGCGGCTGCGGCTGCGGTTCGGGTTGCGGCCCGCGACTGCCGCGTCGCCCGCCCAAACTGACGGCGTTCCACTTCGAGAGATCCTTCCCGTCGAACAGCACGATCGCATCGGACGGCGCTGAGGGCGTTGGAATCGGGAGACCGGGCGTCACCTTGCGCGGCTGAGGCCGCGAGTGGTCATGAACCAGCCAGTTCTGATCGGGCAACCGAGAGCCAACCGGGCTGCCGTCGAATGGGCCTCGTCCCGGCGGGTACTGCGCGGTGTCTTGCCGGGCCCCCTGCTGTGCCTCGGCCATTCCGGCCGCCGCGGCATACACCGGCAAATAGCCGACAATCTGTTTTGCGAATGATCTCCGGTTGACCATCGGTTCGCTCCTTCTCTAAATGAGAATAGATCTTCGGCGGCCCGACCGTATCGATCAGGCCGCCGCCGGCCCCGGTTGCCGGATTCCTGCGGAAACCGGAGCCGGGGGAGTCGTAGGATAAGGATGCATCATTCCGGGAGCGTTAGCTCTCTCACGTACCCTCCGTGTCCACCGGGCTCCCCCTTGGATCTGCGTCGTGTTATTGCTGAGGAGGGTGCGCCTGCGCCGCCCCGTGCTCGTTTCGGTCATTATTTGCGTACCCCAATACGCAGTGGCAAGCGCCGAAGATGCGCTCCGCCAAAAGACCAACATCAACGCCTTCTGGAGATACCAGCGGGGCGACGTCCCCGAGGCCCAGGCGCCAGCGTTTGACGACTCGTCGTGGCAGGCCGTGGGACTGCCGCACTCATTCAGCATTCCCTACTTCATGTCGCCGGATTTCTACGTCGGCTATGGCTGGCACCGCAAGCATCTCCAATTGCCGCGCTCCATCGCCGGAAAGCGCATCTCGCTGCAGTTCGACGGCGTGTTTCAGGAAGCCGAGGTCTTCGTCAATGGCAGGAATGCCGGCAACCACAAAGGCGGCTACACCGGTTTCTGGCTCGATATCACGGAAGTGGCTAGGCCGGGCGCGAACATCGTCGCCGTGCGGGTGAACAATGTCTGGAATCCTCGCCTGGCGCCGCGCGCGGGCGAGCACGTCTTTAGCGGTGGCATCTATCGCAACGTCTACCTCGTGATCACTGATCCACTCAAGACGATCAAGAGCGTCAGCGTCAACAGGTATATGTGGCGAAGGCGTTGACTGGCCATCTAGGCAGTTCAGGATCCACAATCCACTCTAAGGGCAAGGCTAAAGCTATCGCCAAGAAGAAGGGGAAGTCATAACCGCATCGGCTGTTGCATCGCAGTCCTGGCACACGGAGTGCTCGCCGGCATCGTGGTAGCCCGTCTCCTGGCAAACGCCGTAGTCATAAGGCGCGATCCGGATGTTGCTGCTTCCGCACTCTGCACAGATAGGCATCGATTACCGGGCACTCACCAGCCCGCTGTGGACGGCGCGCACGCAGGGATGGTGCACGAACGTCAGTCCTAGCTGGTCCGCCGCTGACGACGGCCCGCGCCACGACAGGTGCGATAACTCGCCGTTGGACTTTAAATCGTCCTAACGCATGGGCAAATATTCTCGGAGTTTAACGATTGCGGCCCGCACCGATGCTGAACAAGGCAGTCGAAGGTCGTTCTCCATCATCGTATAGAAGCCGGTCACTTGTTCCGACTCGCCGTATGCATCCACCAAGGCGTCCTCGACCAACTCGTCGAGCCGGCGCTTTGCTCAGAAGCGGTTGGCTCGCGCCTTTTCCCATTATTCGCTTTGTACTCATGCCGTTTATCTATTGGACCCCGACGCTACCGCTCAAAGGCGCCGGAGAATCGGGCGGAGAGGCCTCTCGCTCGACGACGTATCCGATCGTGCTGTAGCCCTTCAGCCTGCGCTCGTACATCCTGGCCAGCATCAGGACTTAGCTGTCGACGTAATCGTAGACCTGCACAAATCGCTTGTTATCGTGCAGACGATGCAATCGGCCCACATACTGTTGCAACGTGCCCTTCCAGGAGATTGGCATCGCCAGGAATAGTGTGTCCAGACGCGCGTCGTCAAACCCTTCTCCGATGTAGCTTCCCGTCGCCAAAATCACCCGCGATTCGTTCTCCGGCACTGCCGCCAAGGCTGCCGCTGTCTCCCTACGTTGCTTTTTCCCCATACCGCCCTTCAAGACAAAGACGTGATTGGCAATGCCTGCGAGTCGGGCGGCGAAATACTGAAGATGCTCTGTCCGGCCAGTCAGGAGCAGCGGGCAACGCCCAGATTCTACAGCGCGCACGATGTCATTGGCGATCATCTCGTTACGCGGGACATCATTCACGAGCGCGGCTAGACATCCTGAATCGTGACATCGTTGACGTCGGCCACCATCCGGAACTCCGTATGCCGCGGAGTCACCTTGTGCTCGAAGGGCGTCGTTTCGGTCATCGCCCGGGCGCTCATGCTGAACCGCACCGGGCCACACTGCATGTAAATAATCGGATGGTGCCCGTCTTTTCGCGTCGGCGTGGCGGTCAAACCGACGACATATTTGGCTTTCACCTGCCTCATCACCTGTTCGAACGTGAAGGCGGATATGTGGTGGCACTCGTCGACAATCACCTGGCCGTACTCAGCGACAAAATCCTTCACCTCGTCCTTTCGGTACAGGCTTTGGATGACGGCGACATCGACGATCCCCGTCCGGTCGACTTTGCCGCCGCCGATATGCCCGATCGATTTGGCGGGCAGATCCAAGAACATCCCAAGGCGCTCCTGCCACTGATCGAGCAACTGCTGCCGATGAACCACTACCAGAGTGTTGACCTTACGCTTGGCGATCAGCCACGCCGCCACTGCGGTTTTCCCGAACGCTGTCGGAGCGCAGAGAATACCTTCGTCGTGGGCGGTGATCTTCGCGACGGCTTCTTCCTGGAACGGTCGAAGCCGCCCTTGGAACTCCGCTTCGATCGGCGTGCCCGCGTTCCGTTCGTCCCCAACTTCAGGCCGAATCTTGTGCGCTTCGAGAAGAGCCAGGGTCTCTGTCAGACACCCGCGCGGCACCGCAATATGCTGGACAAATTCCGTGCCGCATGCGATCACGCGCGGCTTGTCGTACGTCGAGAGCCGCATGGCCTGAGCCTTGTAGAACTCCGGGTTCTGAAAGGCGGCCAGCCGGAGAAGCCGGTTCAGCATAGCTGGCGGCAGGTCCTTACTTTCCACGTAAACAAGATTCGCGCGAACAATCTGGACGCTCTTTGGCAGCGGTCCTTCGATCGGCCGCTCCTTCCGTTTGCGGGAAGGGGGCAAAGTCCAGGGATCTTGTGCCTCCTCATCGTCCGTGATGCTCATCCTGACGCCAATCAGGTCGCCTTTGCGCTGAGCTTCCGCGACGATCTCCTCAGCGGAGTCGACCGGCATTCGCCGGATCGTCGAAAGGAACTGCCACTGGTCCGGGTGCGGGCGGAAGTCGTGGTCAATGAATACGCTGTTGTCCTGCTTGCGCGGCGCTCGCTGTAACGGCAGTGCAATCAGGTTCCCGAGGCCTCCCTCGGGCATCGTGTCCTGGTTGGGGAAAAAGCGATCGTAGGAATCAAGACCGACCTGATGCCTGCGCTCCATGGTTCTTGTGAGCAGCACACAGCCGAGTTTGCGTGCGGTGATCGCCGGCAGCGCACGCTCAAAGAAGATCCAAATGTGGCCGCCCTTTCCCGAACGAGAGCGTTCCAAGGCGGCCGGCACGTTCAAGTCCTGGCACGTCTCCAGGAAAGCCAGGGAGTCGTACTCCCAAGTCGTCTTGTCGAAATCTGCCGCAAGAAACCAGCAGGTTTCATCTGGCAGGAGAGCGTACACGCCGATGGTTTCCTTGCCCAAAAGATGATCCTCGATGACGGCGTCGGTGAGGGGAAGGAACTTCCTGGTCTTCTGGTCGACTTTCTTTCGATCTTCCGGGCGGCTTTTGTTGATGGCCTTCCAGTCCTTTACGACCGCCGGCACATATCCGTGCCGGCCATCAGCATTCTCCCATCGTCGAGCGTACACATCTTCTCTCCCGCGAAACAGGCTGCGAAACAGCGCGATCCTCTGTCTGGCGCGCTCCTCCTTGTCCACCGGTGGCGACGGCTTGGCGGCTTTGGTTGGAGGTGGATTCTCTGCGGGAAGTTGCGGAATTGGAATACTGTGAACTGCCAGAAGCCGCCGCAGGCGCGCATTCTCCTCGCGGAGACGGATGTTTTCCTGCTCTGGAGGTTCGAATGGAAGAGAGTCGGAACCGTTCTCGGTCATACCGCGTTCACGTTTCCGTGCGCTGTGCCAGCATCTCTTCGACGAACTCCTGAACCCTCGCAAACACCGCAGCGAGATCTGTTGGGAGCCCGCATTCCTCGGCCAGGGCTTGAAACGGGATGTGTCAATCTGCTGGCGGCGGAACCAAGCTCGCCAAATCCGTGTGTCCGCTTCAGGCGTTCTTCCAGCGCCGTTCGGAAGGCCCTGGCGCTCGGATATGTTTTGAGAGACGCCATTATGCGGCTCGTCGCAGTGCTTCCTCTACCATTTTGCGGGCAGTTCCACTCATTGACGTGTTGCGAATCTGGTGCCGAGTGATTAGGCCTCGGTCCAGGGCTTGCGTCAGCGCGTGGAGAATGAAACGTCGCTCTACTGTACCCGCCTCAATCAGATCGAGAATCGTCCGCAGAGGCCGGGTGAACCTGAAGCCCTGAGCGGCCTGTACGGCGCTCTCGGAGAGATCGGCGTAGTGCAGGACGAGTATTCCGGGAATTTCGCTGTTGCGCCGGAAATCCGTCGGGACGGTCATGTGCAGCTTTGCCGGATTCAGATCCGACAGATCGTAAAGACTTAGCGCCGTGTGGTGGCTGTAGACTCCCTCTACCTCCTCATCGCGGTTCCGAGACCAGAGCGCCCAAAGGACGAGATCGGGCCGATCGGTGACAGGAAACAGAGCGAGTCGATAGATCCCGCGATGCTCACGGATCCAGTTTCCAACCCGGACGTGGTAGGGATGGGTATTTTCGGCAAACCCAGCCGCCTTGGCCTGCTTCGTTGTGAAGAAGCCCTGCTGCTGCTCGGCGATCTCGAAGAGCCGCCGGGACGCTTCGCGGTGAGACTGGGCCATAACACAATACTACAACTTTCTTGAACATAACTCAATCAATGCGGTCTGTCCGACTTCAGCCATGAGTCCCCAGCCCTGCGACAGGAATGAGAATGCCCGGTAGTTCGTAGAAAGCAGCGACTCTCTATTCCCCGAGGCGTGATAGCCTGGCAGGTTTTGGAAGCGCCAACGCTTCGCAACCGGGGGAACGCATTTCTACGAGATGTGTTGCGACCAGGTGAGGCGGCGCGGAAACCCGTGTGCGGCCTGGTGCGACAGGCGGCGCGCTTGGCGGCGTCAGTGAACCATCTGCACCGCAACGTCCCGCTCCGCAGCGCGCCCGTGGTCGTCGATCACTCGGATCAGGTGCATACCATCCGCGGCGGGCCGCCACGGTATCGCCCCGGCATTCACCGCGCCCCTCCCGATCAGCGCGCTGCCGTCAAACCAGAACACGCTTTGGACGTCCGCCGCCACGCCGACTTCCAACGCGATGACTCCGTCGGGTCGCGAGGGCTGCAAGTTGTAGGTCACGCCCAGCCGCGGCGACTCGATGCGCGGCGCCTCGGCGCTGTCCTGGGTTGCACAGGCGGGCAAAACGGGCGGCGCGCGACGCGGCACGCCGGCTTCGCGAAACAGCTTCCGCATGTCCGAGCTCCAGAACTCGAAAACCTCGAAGCGGGTCGTTTCGGGAGAGTACGGCGGACAAGCGGGCCGGCCGGTCGCCACGTTCACCGCCACGGCGCGATGCAGGTCGCTCACCCGGATGGGGGACTTGCCCGGGATGTACCACGTGTCCACGGTATGCGGACACCAGGCGTTGGGGAGATCGCCGCTCTCCGCGCATACCGCTACGCGGCTCACACCCGCCGGCGGCGTCCGCAGCGGCGCCGGTTCCTTGGCGCGCTCCAGGTTCAAGGCGTCGACGATGCGGAAGAACAGCGGCGCGGCCGCTTCCACGCCCACGAAACTCGGGTTGCCTCGTCCCGAGAATTCCCCGATCCAAACCACCAGCACATACGGCCCCGCGACTCCCGCCGACCACGCGTCGCGAAACCCCCACGACGTGCCGGTCTTCCACGCCACCGGCCAAGTGCCGCGAAGCGCCAGGCTGCCATCTTCATCCGGCCGGGGATTCCGCGACAACATGTCGAGCGTGACGAAGGCGGCCTCCGGGCTGAGCATGCGCACGCCCTCCGGCTGACGCTTGCCGGACGCCCGAATGGTCTGGATAGGCCGGAGCACGCCGTCGTTCGCCAGCATGGCGTACAGGCCTGCCAGTTCCTCCATGGTGACTTCCCCGCCGCCCAGCGCCAGCGACAGCCCGTAGTACGGCTCCGGCTTCAAGCGCCGCACACCGGCGCTCTGCAGGAACTGGTACAGATCGGGCCGTTTCAGTTGCATCGAGACCCACACCGCGGGAATGTTGCGGCTGCGAATCAACGCATCCTCGGCGGCAATCGGTCCCACGAATCGGCCGTCGAAGTTCTCCGGAGTGAATGGCCCGAACGACGTGGGTGTATCGCGCAAGATCGTCCGCGGATGCAGCACTCCCTGATCCAGCGCCATCGCATAGATGAGCGGCTTCAGCGCCGACCCCGGAGAACGCTCGGCCAGCACTCCATCCACCTGGCCGTCGATAGTCTCATTCCAATAATCCGCCGACCCTACCCACGCTTTCGCCGACATCTCCCGCGTGTCCACCAGGAGCGCGGCCACGTTGCGAATTCCGCGGTCGCCATACTCGTCGAAGTAGCGCTGAATCTGGCGCTCCAGCAGCCGCTGCAGGCCCGCGTCGAGCGTGGTATCGATGCGCGGCGCTCCGGCCGTGCGATCGGCCAACAAGGCGTCCACAAAGTGCGGCGCCGCCGACGGCATCGCGAACCCGGCCTGTATCGTGATGGGCAACTCCAACTGGCGCCGGCCCGCTTCATTGCCGCCATGGCGGGCCAGCCACAACCGGGCCAGCCGCTGCCGGGCCGGCACCAGCTTCTCCTGCTGCACCCCGCGTCCCGCGCGCCCGGCCGGACTCTGCGGAATCACTGCCAGCGTAACGGCTTCGCCCAGACTGACCCGGTCCGGCGCTTTGCCGAAGTAGATCCGGCTGGCCGCACCCACGCCCTGGATATTGCCGCCGAACGGCGCCAGATTCAGATAGGCTTCCAGCAGCTCGCGCTTCGAATACCTGGCTTCGAGCCAAAGGGCGTCCGCCATCTGGCGCAGCTTGCCCGGGATGGTCCGAGTCCTGAGACCGTAAATCAACCTGGCTAACTGCATCGACAAGGTCGATCCGCCTTGCCGTTCACCGCCGCGCCAGGTGCGGAAACCCGCTCGTGCAGCGGCCCACGGATTCACGCCCGGGTGCCAATAGAACCAGCGATCCTCCTTCAGCAGGAATGCGTCAACTACCGCGGGCGACGTCTGCGACAGAGGCGTCCAGAGCCGATACTGATCGTCCGACGCCAGCGTCACCCGCAGCAGCTCGCCATCCGCGGACCAGACCGCGGTCGATAGCGGCACCCGGTTCTTGAGCGGAGCGTGGGGCAGCAGCCGCGGCATCGCGAGCACGGCGACGATGCCGATAACCGCCGCGCCGCGGGTGCGTAACCGGCTGACCCAAGCCCGGCAAAGCCAGGCCGATATTTGCGTTCCGGTCTTCACGGCTTCACGATCTCGAGCTTCCCGGCGAGGCTCACAGCGCTCACTTTGCGATCGTATAAGCCCTCCGCAAACGCGGGCGGCGCCTGGAAAATGCCGGCATTCGTGGCCCGTACCCGATAGACAAACGCCCCGGCATCTTTTCCTATGTCGCCGTAAAGCACGAGCCGGTCATCGCGGACCTCGATGAACTGCGGCATCCAGTTGGATTTCTCGGCTACGCCGACCGGCAGCCCCGAAAAACCGGCTTGCTGCGCGCGCGCCGGATCGCTGCCCGCCGCGCTACTGTCCGCCGAAGGCCGCAGCTCAATCACTGGCTCGGTCCCTCCCGGCAACAAATCCACCACCGCCACCTGCGCCACTCGGTCGCTCCGTGTGGCGCGCACGCGCACCTTCACCAGGAACTCCTCGCCCACTTTCACCTTCGCCACCGGGTTGCCCTGCGCGTTCAGGAACTCGCGGATCACCTCGATGCCCTGGCTGACCGCCGCCGTAGGGGCGTTGCGATCGAAACCGGATTCATCCACGCTGTAATAGGCCGCCGGGATTCCGTCCTTGCTGAATTGGACCTTGGAGGCGGTTGCGGATATCTCTGCTTTCGGTATCGCCCCCGGCGTTGCTGTCAGCGTGCGCTCCTTGCCGTCCTTTGCGATCTCCGCGATCCCGAATTTACCCGCGGCGCCCGTGGCCTTTGCGTACGCATCCAAGGCCAGCAGGGTCCAGGCCGCCGAGAGCGAGGAGACGCGCCCGCTGCTCACCGCGCCGCTCAAGTCCTCCAGTACCGTTGCCGGAACCGCGTTCAGCCGTGACGGAAAGTGCCTGGCAGTGATGTACAGCAACTGAGCGTCGTGCACCACCGGGTCATAATAGATCTCGTCACCGAGATCTTTCTTCTGCCGCGACCACGGTATCCCGGCGATGATGCGGTCGGCATCGCTGTTTCGCTGCATCAGCCGGTAAGTCGCCGCCAGCCAGCCCGCCGAAAGATCTCCGGGCCAACTCTGCGCATACCGGTGCGTCAACTCCTGCTCTACGTTGGAAAGCGGATTGGTCGGCTTGATGCCTTGCCGCGCCAGCAGATACACGGCCTGGGCCCGCCATCGCCCGTCCGCCAGAGTCGATGCGGGCGTAGACGCGAAGCGCGCCAGCCAGTTGTCCACCTTGGACAAAGTCGCCGGCGGCACTCGCTGTCCGCGCTCCTTGGCTTCCAGCAGGAACAGCGCGGCATAGACGCTCGGAAACTCCGCGGTTTCGGGCGAGGACGCCCATAATCCGAAACCGCCCGAATCGTTCTGACGGCTCTCGAGCACGGCAAAGGTGTCGGCCGGCGTCGCACTGCTGCGGCTCCGAACCGCGCCGAATTCCGGCCGCGACGTCAGGACCAGCGCCCCCATTCCTTTGCTGACTAACTGCTCGGTGCAGGAATACGGATATCCATCCAGCCAGACGATCAGGCCCTGCCCCCAAACCAGCGGAACGGCTGAGACAGCGGCCTCCACTTTCCGCTTCTCGCTGTACATATCCCGGGTCAGCGGAACCGCGGCCTTGCCGCCCTCGAACCGCCCCAGCGTCAGCTGCGTCCGATACGCCACTGCCGGACGCACGCTCACGCTCTCCTCCACTCGCGATTCCGCGCCGCCTCTTCGCGCCACGAACCGCAGCGTCGCCGGCCCCAAGACCGGGTTCGCCTTGAATCGGAACTCGCCCACGCCTTCCCGCTTGTCCGCCACCTGCAAATCCACGCTCGACGGCCCCTGCGGCGCCAGCCCGGCACTCGCCTGAACCTCCAGACGAATCGGCCCCTTCGCCCCCAGCGTGTTGTTGAAGACGCCCGCGCTGACCACGAACTCGTCGCCCGGTGCGACCATTGCCGGGACGTTGGGCGTCAGAATGAAGCTGCCCTTCACCTCGGTCGCGTCCGCCACCGTGCCCACGCGCCGATTGCTGACCGCAATCGCCACCACGCGCAGCCTCCCGTTGAAGTAGTCAGGCACCGTGTAGCGGAACTCGCGTCCCGCCGGCCCGACATCGGTCAGGCCCGACCAATAGGCTACCGGAGGCTTGTTCTTCTTACGGAATGGATTCAGATGCCGCGCGAACCCTCCCTCGGAATCGCCGCCGGGGGCGGCCATCGCCAGAAACTGCTTGAATTCCGGCAGAATCAGATCGAGTATCTGGCTGCTGTCGACCTGCAACATGCGTTTCTGGAAGAAGTATCCCAGCGGATCCGGGTTCCTATACCGCGCCACCTGCAAGATGCCCTCGTCCACCGCCACCACGGCCACCCGCGACGCCTCGCCGGGCGCCACCTGCATCGTCAGCGTCGCGCCCGGCTTGATTTCGCGCGGCACATTCAGGCGTAATGGCTCTGTGCGCGCGGTCAGATCGGCGGCAAATGCGGCGACCCCGTAGGATAGCGGACTCAGGAAGATCTCCTCCGACGCCGGGTCCCGCACGAATTGCACGCTCACGTAACCGTTGCCCTCGAAATCTCCCGGCACCTGGATGGTTTGCACCGAGCTTGTAGTGGCCGTCTTGAACCACCGGTACTGATATACCCGCTCGCGTTCGATGGTGATCAGGCCCGCCCCCGCGTACGGCGCGCGGATGCTTACCTGAATCGTGTCGCCCGCCGCGTAAGCTGCTTTGTCGAGCTGGATCTGCAGCTCGGCATTGCGATCCAGCGATCGCGACAGGTTCGCGTCGCCCGCCACGCCATAGCTGAGCTGGTTCAGTTCGGCGCCCTCGGCGTTGCGCAGCACCAGCACGAAACTCCCCGGCTCCCCGGTGGGCAGCGGGAAATTGCTCCCGCCCGCCGCGATGCGGACCTTTCGCGTATCGCGAACCACTTCCTTCAACCGCGAGACATACTGATACGTCCCGTTGGGTTGTTGCGTCAGCACCGAGACGTATTTGCGTTGCACCCATTCCAGCGTCAGCGCATCCGTCGCCACCGGCGTAAGCTGCTGATTGACCGCCAGCCAATTCGCGGCCCTCTGGCTCGCGCGCTTCACGAAGGTAAGATCGCCGTCCGCCTTCACCCCGACCAGGAACGGCGCATCCGAGACGATGGCGCTATTCTGCGCAGCCACGTTCCGTCCGCCTTCCGCTTCGAAGGCGCGCGCCAGCAGGCTCAGCCGATACGCCCGGCCCGTGAAGCGCCCCAGATCAAGCCGCAGCTCGGCGACGCCTTTCTCGTCGGTAACCGCGGCCGGCGTACTTTCGAAGAAGGGCTGATTCAACGCTTCCCCCACCTGGAACCGATGGTCTGGGTACCGGGCGAAGACGGGCAGCGCCGCGGTCAGGCTCATTTCCGCTTCCACCCGCCGCCCGCTGGCCGCTTCTCCAAACAGGTGCGCGACGGTTGCGCGCGCCTTGACATCGTCGGGCCGCAGCCAGCCCTCCACCGGTTTGTCACTCAGATCCAGGCGGATCTTCATCCGGTCCGGCTCGAATTCCCGCACCACGAACGAGGTGCTGCCCAGCATCTCGCGAGTCTTGTCGTTCTTGAGCAGGTACGCCGACGCCTGGTATGTGCCCGTGGGCGCCGACGCCTGGCTGGTGAAGCCCACTTCCTCGAATGCCGATGCCGACAGCGTCACGGGACTCTGGCTGACCACCGTGCCTCTCGGGTCGCTGATCTCCACGTCGACCGGCAGGCCCGCCAGCGACGCCTGCCAGTCCGCCGTGCGCACGATCATCCCCAGATGGGTCGTCTCTCCCGGACGATAAATGCCGCGGTCGGTGAACAGATACGCGCCGAGCTGTTGCGCCGACCGGGCATTCTCCACGCCTCCGGTATCGAACCGTGAGAGATCCAGGCCCCGGCCCTGCGTCTGGAAAGGCATGAAGGAGAAATCCGTGTCCTTCGCGGCCAGGATCATCAGCGGCGTCTTCTCCCGCCGGAACTGCGCAAACGCGGGGAGCTTCGCCCGTCCGCCGCCTTCGGTGGTGGCCGCCAGCACCGGCTGGCCGTTCCGCCCCAGCACCTCGATGCGCGCTCCGTCCACCGGCAATCCGCTGCGCAGCGACTGCACAAACACGTCGCGTGTCCCGTCCTTGGCCTGCTTCACAATGAATCCCAGATCGGTGACCAGGATCAGCCGCGCGTCCGCAATCCCGCCCCCGTAGTACCCGCCATCGTCGCCGGCATCTTCCTGCGCCTGTTTCGCCGTCCGGTTCACCGCCCGGATCCGTAGAAGAAACAGACCCCGGTTCGGTTGTGTCTTCCCTTGCAGATATTGGCCCAGGTCCACGCTGTCATAAGTCGGTTTCCCCGGCGGTCTGCCCATGTAATCCCGAACGTCGATGAAGCGCTCCACCACCGTATCGGCCAGTTGCGGGTCGACGTATGGCTTGCTGAAATCCCACATGGTCGGCGCGACGTGATGTAACTGGTTGGGCAGCAGCCGCCCCACCTCGATCTCCACGTGATCCACGCCGCGCACCAGGAACCCCACTTTCTTATCGCCGGTCAGCGACAGCAGCGCGCCCTTTCCCAAAAATGTCAAAGCCTGCGGATAGGGTTGTACCTGGAAGGTGGCAACGTAAGGCTTCGCGGAAATGTATCCGCCCGTCCCGTCGACACCCTCCCGCACCACCACGTAGAGATACCGCCCCACGGGGGCCTTGAACTTGAACCCGTGCGACGTGTCCCCACCCTCTTCCGATGACACGTAGCTCAGTTCCACCGCCTGGCACAGCGGCAGAATGTCTTTGCCCACCTGGCTCTCGTCGTCCCAGCGGTACGGGTTCGGATCCTCCTTCCGCTGCGACGGATGACGCACCGGCAGCAAGCAGGCCGCCACCTTGCCAACCAGCGCTTTCTCCGCCACCGGCGACGAGCTGTCCATCAGCAGAATCTGTTCCGGCTCGAATCGGGCATTGTCCACGATGGCCATGTGCAGACCCCAGAAGCGCAGGCTCGACCGGCCGGGAATCGCCACCGTCGCCTCCAGGCGGCTCTTGGTCTCGTTCCCCCCGCGGGCGGCCCGTACACCCTTGTCGACGCGCAGGGTCATCGTGGTGTCGTCGCGCGGCATCGCCAGAGCAGCCGAGTGGACGTACGCGGCCAGTCTGAACTTGTCATAGAGCAGGGTGAAACTTCGGCTGTCCGGCTTGAGTCCCAGGTACGCAGCGTCTTTCGCGAAAGCCAGCGAAACCCGCTGCTCGAACTGCTCCGTATCCACCGGATGGCTGAATTGCACCGTCGCCACCAACTTCTTCAGGGTGGGGTCGCGCGGATCCTGGTAGAACTGGCTCTGCGAAATCTGCGCCGTGAACGGCTGGCTCCGGAAATCGAAACTGTAATCTTCCAGTTGCACGCCGGGGGTAAACAACCGCTTGCGCGCGAACGACACGGTGAAGCCTCCGTCCACCGGCCAGTCATTCTTCGGGGCGAATTCCAGGTTCCGGCCGCTCACCCAGACCCACGTGCCAGGGATCTTCGGAGAGATCTGGATGCCCGCCGCGATGCTCTTCTCGATCTGCTGCAGCGGAGCCACCGGCTCGCTGAACTCGACGGCCAGCGGTTTGATGGAAGAAATCCCTTTATCTCCGTACTCGGTGAGCCCGGGCGGCGTGACCGTGTATGTGACATACTGCGGCGCCGGCCGGCTTTTGTACCAAAGCCACGTGCCCGCCACTGCGATGAGAACCAGCAATGCAATTCCGGCGCGGCGGAGATCCCCGGTCAAATGGCGCCACGCCCGCGCGGCCTGGCCTGCGCACCACTTAAGCCACGAAGGAGGTTGCCACTCCCACCGGCCGATGACTTTCGATACGTCGATACGCCTGGGCATACTTTATGGCTTTCGCAACTCCATTACCGTAACTGTTGTCTTTCTGGTGGTGCGGGTTTGGGCAGGGCGCGGCCTCTTGGCCACCCGATCCCGTGTCAACGCGTCGTTTCCGGCGAAACACAGACCGCGGCTTCTTGCACACAGCCGCGCAGCGACGGCCCCGTCTATCTCGCCGCAAGCAGCGCACCGAGGTCTCCCCCAGCACCGCTCTACGGTCTTGTAGATTTGTCACTGAAAGACCATCTCGCGCCAAACCGGAGTTGATTGTCCGAATCGATCGTAAGATATCGCTATTCATCGCTGTATGGCGATTCATATTAAGACCAGGCCGGCATTTCAATCACAGCAGCCTCCCGCGGCCGCTAACCGCGCCCCGCGCGGTGCGAAGGCCCGGTCGATAAGAGAGACTGACTCCTGGCGCTATACGACCGAAAAGACCTAATGCCCCTTCAGGTCCCCGCTCTGAACCGTTCGCGATCCAACCGTCCCACGCAAGCTGGGACCGTGTCGACCGGCCGACTCTGACTGTCGCCAGTTGCCGAATTCATTTCCCTAATTTGCCCGTGATTTCAAGACGTTAGCAGAAGGCGTCGGCCTTGCTCTCGTCAGGCGGGACGTTCGATGCATGGCCCTGACCGCGGGAACGAGCTGCCGGAAGCCATGTGCGGATAATGATGTCATTGATGATCGACTCCTCTGATTTTCGGACGAAAAGGCTGCCGCTTCACCACGGGGCTGGCCATATGCCCGTACTCGGCTTTGGAACCCTGATTCCGGACGCAGCCGCGACCATAAGTGCTACCAGAGATGCGCTGGAAGCCGGATTTCGACATTTCGACTGTGCGGAACGATATCGGAATGAGCGTGAGGTGGGCGCAGCCTTGCACGCGGGACTTGCCGATCGCGGGATTGCCCGTGAGGACATCTTTGTTACTACAAAGTTGTGGAACACCAATCATCGGCCTGAGCGCGTCGAACCGGCTTTCGAAGCGAGTCGGGACAGGCTTGGACTCAACTATCTGGATCTCTATCTCAGTCATACTCCGTTTGCATTTCAACCAGGCGACGAGCAGGATCCGCGCGATCAAAATGGCGACGTCATTTACGATTCCGGCGTGACCTTGCTGCAGACTTGGCGAGCGATGGAAAATCTGGTCGACCGCGGCAAATGCCGGGCCATCGGACTGTCCGATATCAGCTTGGACGACCTGTTGCCCATCTACGAATCCGCCAGGATCAAGCCGGCCGTGGTCCAGGTCGAAGCGCACCCGTATCTGCCGGAAACAGAGCTCCTGGAATTCTGCCAGCGGAACGACATCGTGTTTTTGGCTTTTGCGCCATTGGGTCACGGAATAAAACCTGGACCGCTTGAAGATCCGACCATTTTGGCAATCGCCGCGCGAGTTGGAAAGTCGCCGGCACAGGTGCTATTGGCTTGGGCCGCGCAGCGTGGCACGGCTTTGCTTACCACGCCCAGAAGCGCCGCCCGCGCGCGTGAGAATTTCGACATCTCTCCTCTTCCCGAAGAGGCGCTCGACGAGATCAATCGAATCCAAACCAGGCAGAGGTTCAATGAAGTGGTGAAGACCGGAAGCCCCGGCTTCATTCCACAAGGGAAATGACCAAGTGGATCGCGTGAAGGAATCTGACTATGCGGCATGACCTCGTACCCGGAGCCGTTTTTCCGGACTATCAATTACCCGATCACACTGGCACGCCGCGGAGGCTCAGCGAACTCCAGGGCGCCGATCCCCTGATTCTCACGCTTGCCCGCGGCCATTACTGCCCAAAAGAACACCAGCAGCACCTGGACCTTGCCGCGTTCTTCCCGAAAATCGCTGTGGCGTACACGCAGATCGCCACCATCTCCACCGATGACCACCACACTCTCCAGGAGTTCCGCGCTTCGGTGGGCGCCCAGTGGACATTCCTTTCCGACCCCGGCAGAACGGTGCAGCGGGACCTCGATATCGCCGAATATACCGACCCGGAGCACAACCCGATGATCCCGCACACGCTCGTGCTCAAGCCGGGACTCATCATCCACAGCATCTATAACGGCTACTGGTTCTGGGGCCGGCCTTCCGTCACCGACCTCTGGCGCGACCTGCGGGCCGTGACGAGCGAGATCCGCCCCGACTGGGATCTGAGTAGACCTGGACTCCGCGAGGCTTGGGACGCGGGCGATCTCGCGGCCTTCCATGGATGGAACAAGCATCTGAAACCGGTTTAACTCGGCATAGTCCGCAAAGCCGAACGCCGACCGCTGACCGCTGAAAGCTCCCGTCCCCAAGACTTCAAGTGTCCTCCGCTACAGTCGGACCACCGCCTTCTCGGCAAATCGCCTCTCTGGCGACAACTGGCGGAACGTCAGCGCCGCCGCGGGCAAGAGGTAGGCGAACGTCACCCAAACCCACATCAACGCCCCCGCGCACGCCTGATCTTTGAGAGCTGTAAGGTTGTACAGTTGATTCGGCGAATAGTGCGGATACACAACGCGATTACAGAGGCACAGAAAGGCCGATAGTGCGTCGCACGGCAATGTCGCAAGGAAAAGGTAAACCGGCGTGGACCAGGGCGGCCACTTCGCCATCGCGGGCCATGGCCGAATCACTGGCCGCCAGAAGAGAAGTCCGCCAATCAGAAAAGTCGCTTGCTCGAATGTG
>Ga0335078_10005660_pt1 | contig 18479 bp, 13 predicted proteins | sample Lox_Sample_32_FD_206711 | JGI IMG/M metagenome (GOLD analysis project Ga0335078, IMG submission 206711) | Soil microbial communities from Loxahatchee National Wildlife Refuge, Florida, United States - Lox_Sample_3.2 | ecosystem: Environmental > Terrestrial > Soil > Wetlands | place: USA... | reverse complement strand
AATCGCCGCTTGTAGAAGTCGGCCACAGCCTCGCGGAACTCCTGCCGGCCCCGATTCGTCGGATAGTGGTGCGTGCTCGGATCCGCGACCGCCCGCTGGGCCTCCGCCACGATCGGGGCGTATGTCGGGGTGTCCGGATCGCCGATTCCAAGGCTGATCACGTCGACTCCGGCAGCTCGCTTGGCGCGGACCTTGCGCTCGAGCTCGGCGAACATGTACGGGGGGATCAGGTCCAGGCGGCTACTTCGTCGCATGCAACTCCTCGAGGAAGGTGTCGGCGAGCGCGCCTCTGAACACGGGCACCGCCCACCCTGTCAGCTTGATTTGCAGGTCCGGCTCTGAGACTTCGACCGTCAGCTCACCGCCGTCGAGGACGACAGTCACCGGCGAGCGTCCGCCGTCGAGAACGTAGGCGACCGCAGCCCCGGTGGCGCCGGTGCCGCTGGCCGAGGTCTCCCCCACGCCGCGCTCGAATATCCGAGCCCGGATCCGCCCCGGCCCGAGCTCGGCGAACCAGGACACATTCGTGCGGTTCGGGAACAGCTCGTTGTTCTCGATCTCTGGGCCTATTGCTTGGAGATCGAGCTGTTCGAGGTCGTCCTCGTTTTCGGCCCGAATCGATGTCTGCGGGTTTCCGGCCTGCACGAACTGGAAGCTCCACGTGCGCCCGGCCGCTGTGAGCTCGCCGCGCCCGGTCTCGGTGCCCGACGGATAGCTGGAGCTGGTTACGGTCGCCCGGCCCATGTCGACCGTGCACTCGGTGGCCGACGTAATCCGTGGCCGGATGTCCCCCGCGGCGGTCTGGATCGCGAACGAGTCGGAGTCGGTCCAGTCGTGGCGGCGCAGGTACATCACGGCCTCGCGCGCCCCATTCCCGGACAGCTCGGCCTCGGAGCCGTCGGGGTTGAAGATCCGCAGCCGCGCGACGTAGCTCGGGTCGTCGGGCTCTGACAGGAGCAGGATCCCGTCGGCGGACACGCCCGTGTGGGCGGCGCAGATCGACTTGATCCGGGCCGGCGTCAGTTCGAACGGAAGGTCTGCGGCCTCGACGATCACGTAGTCGTTGCCGAGCGCTTGCCACTTCTCGAACTCCACGGGGCGCCAGTGTATGTGTACCGTCGCGCCCGCAATGGTCACGCGGCTGCAAGCTTGGGCCCGGCGCCGGCCATCGCTGCCGCTGTGGCTGCTCGGCGCTGTGCTGGTCATTTCGTTCGCGGCGCGGCTGGCGTGGATCGCCGAGCCATGCCACGCGCCGTGCACCAAACCGACCGACCACATCCTGATCTTCGATGAGGACTACTACGTCAATGCGGCGCGCGTAATCGACCGTATCGCGCCCCCCGCGGGCGTTCCGTACGCGAACTCTCCGCTCGGCACCGACCCGAACTCCGAGCATCCGCCGCTGGCCAAGCTGATCATCGCCGGCGGGATCGAGCTGTTCGGGGACGGCCCGTTCGCCTGGCGCTTTCCGAGCGTGCTGCTGGGCACGGTGGCGATCCTCGGGATGTTCGCGCTCGTCCGGGCGGCGGGCGGAGGGAGGTGGACCGCGCTCGGGGCGGCGGCGCTGATGGCGGCCGACAACCTACTGCTCGTCCACGGGCGGATCGGGACGCTCGACATCTATGCGGTTGCCGCGATGGTGTGGGCGGCGGCCCTGTACGTGCGCGGCCGCCCGATCCTGGCCGGCATCGTCGTCGGCGTCGGCGCGTGCGCCAAGGAGGTCACGCCGTACGTCCTGTTCGCGCTCGTGGTCCTCGAGTTGCTGCGGTGGGTTATGCGTCGCGAGGGCGCTCGCGCCGCCTTGGTCCGTCTGGCGGCGTGCATCGTCGCCTCGGCCGGCGCATTTCTCGTCCTGTTGACGCTGCTCTACCAGATCGTCCCGCCGTATGACCCACAGACGGGGAAGCTCGTGTCGGGCATCCCGTTCGGCGAGGTCAGCCGCATTCTCAGCTACGCCTCGCACCAGACCAGTCCGCACGGGCCGAAGGGGATCGCGTCATACCCGTGGGACTGGCTCGTCGACATCAAGCCGATCACGTATCTGCGGATCAACCCGGGGCACCCGACCGCCGTCCTCAACCAGATCGAGCCGGCCGTGCATTTCCTCGGCCTGATCAGCCCTCCGATCCTGCTGCTGGCAATCCCTTCGATGGTGTTTGCGGGGATGGGCGTGTTTTCGCGTGGTCGCCGGTTCAGGCCGGCAGGCGAGGTTGGGCTCGTCGGGCTCGCCTGGTTCCTCGGCACCTACCTGCCGTTCGTGCTGCTCAGCCTCCTGGAGAGCCGGACGAGCTACCTCTATTACATGGCGATCGTCATGCCCGGGATCTATATGGCGGTGGCCGACCTGATCGGACGGATCGGCGCCGGCCGGATTCTCTGCATCGCGTGGATGGCGGCCGTGCTGGTGGCCGTCATCCTGATGTACCCGTTCACCCCGTTGCCGTGAGGCGGACGGGGAGCGGGCCGTAGCGGAGAATCGTCGCCAGGTCGCGGGCGGAGGCGACCGTGAAGCTCCCGGCGATGTCGGCGCCCTGGTCTCCGTTGATCCCGTCTGGGTACTGCTTGAAGTCGATGTACGGGACCGTGATCAGCCGGTCGTCGAGCGCGACCGCGAAGTGCTGGTTCAGCGTCTCGCCCGGGCTGCTGACCAGGTCGCCGCGGTGCGCGATGTTCGCGGTGACGTCCTGAAACTCGCTCTTGCCGCGGTTGCTGAACGCGAACGTGACGTCCGGCGAGCCCGTGTTCGGATCGGTGCGGAGCTGGGGGTTCGTGATGTCGCTGCCGTAGAGCGCGACATGGTCCTTGAGCACGAAGAACTCGGCGCTCGGATCTGCAAGCGGCGTCGGTGCTCCGAAGTTCGGCGCGATCGCCTCGAGGACTACCGTCCCCCTGGGCACGACCAGGATCTGGCCGTCAGACGCGCTGACGCCCGCGGGGAGCCCTGAGACGACGGCTTGTCTGCTGTCGTAGGGCCCGTTCAGGAGGCAGTGCCGGCCTGCGGTCGGCACCGTGCCGCTGGCCTTGGCCGCAGCGACGCACGCGGCGCTCCCCGGCGCCCCGAACATCCAGTACTGATCGGTGATGCGCGAGTTGTTCGCGCTGGCGCTGCGGGGCTGCTTGGAGGCGAGCGTGACCGCCTCGTAAAGGCTCATGCTCCCGGCGCCCGGCTGGCCCGGGGCCCCCTTCCCGCCTCCCTGGCTGATCTCGATGGCGGTCGGATCCTGGGTCTGGAGCTGACTGGCGACCGTCTTGCCGTTCGGCGCGATCACGTTCGCCTCCCAGTCGTAGAACGCCAGGTACGCCCGCGTGCTGACGAGCGCGAGGATGCCGGCCCGAGTGTCTGCCTTCGCGTTCGGAGCGGTGACGACGATCTCGTTTCCGGCACGCGATACCCGGACGCCGGGAAAGACCGAGCCGAGACGCTCGCGGAGGATCGCGACCACGGGCCCGAGGGCCCCGACCGGCGCCTTGGAGTCGATCGCCGTGGCCTTGAACGTGACGGTGACGGAGTGACTCGCCGCCGGCGGGGTGGTCCGGCTCGAGCCGCGCGCGAGCAGGAACGCGCCGGCGACCACGATCACGACCACCGCGGCGGCGGCGATCGCGAGGTAGCCGGAGACGTTCGGGCGGCGCGACCCTCGGGGCAGGCCGGCTTCGACGTTGCGCACGATCTGGGCCTCGACTCGGTCGAAGTAGTCGCTCATTGCTCACGCTCCGTCATTTGATTTCTCAGGCGCGAGAGGCCACGGCTGACGCGCTGGCGGGCCACGAGCTCCGAGCAGTTCAGGGTTCGCGCGATCTCGGCGTAGTCGCGCTCCTCGAGCACCCGGGAGCGGACCGCCTCACGCTGGGCTTTGGGGAGCTGCTCGACGAGCTCGAGGACCGGCTGGTCGGGCGCGGACGCGAGCTCGTCGACCCGGGCGAGGTCATCGTCGTCAAGCACTTCGGGCTCGAACCCCAGCCGGCGGCGGGCGCGATCCTCCACCCGTCCCCGCCGGCGGCTCTCGAGCAGCTTGTTGCGCGCGATCCCGAGCACCCACGGACGCGCCGAGCCCGATCCGCGCGGGCGGAACCGCCGGGCCGCCAGGAAGATCGCGGCGAACACCTCGGCCGTGAGGTCGGCCGTTGCCTCCCGATCTCCGGTCTCACGCAGCAGAAAGCGGACCACGGTCGGTAGGTGCCGCCGGTAGAACGTGGCGAACGCCGCTCCGTCGCCGGCCACGACCGCCGCCAGGAGGTCGCCGTCATTTCGATTCGTGTCGAGTGGCATCTCACTAAGAGACTTTGCGCAAGGGTGGGTCGGCGTGACGTTCGCTCGGTGAGTCGCGTTAGGCCCCGCTGGCCAGCCACAGCGCGAGCACCTCGCCGGCCGTGTCCGTCGGCGCGCGTCCTGTCGTGTCGACCGTGAGCACATCGGCCAGCTTCCGCATCCACGTCAGCTGCCGACGGGCGTAGTTGCGCGTTCGCCGCTTCATCGAGTCGACATCGCCGGCCAGCAGCTCCTCGAAGCCGAGCGCCTTGCGCGCGGTGGCCGACGCCCCGGCGGCGTGGGCGGCGCGCACCTCCGCCTGCGCGCCGGCGGCGACCATCGCGTCGACGCGGGCGTCGATCCGCTCGTACAGCTGCGGACGCTCCATCACCAGCCCGACCAGCAGCGTAGGGTGGCGCACGTCGCTGGTCCACAGCTCGGAGTCCTCGGTGTGAGGATCGAGCTCTCCGGCGTCGAGCAGCTCGAGCGCCCGCACGATCCGCTGGCGGTCGCCGGGATCGATCCCGTCCGCCGCCCACGGCGCTCGCTCGCGGAGCACCCCGTGCAGCGCCGGCGCCCCACGGCGCTCGAGCTCGGCCAGCCAGCGCTCCCGCGCCCCTTCGGGAGGCGGGGGGCGCAGGCTCAACTCGGCCAGCGCGGCCCGCAGGTACAGCCCGGTTCCGCCGACGACAATCGGGCGAGCGCCGGCGGCCAGTAGCGCATCGATTTCGGCGTGCGCGAGTTCGGCGTACTGGCCGGCGCTGAAGCTGGCGTCCACCGGCAGGAACGAGATCAGCCGGTGCTCGAGCTGCGTTCGCTCCTCCTGTGTTGCGGCCCCGGTCAGGGTCTCAAGGCCCTGGTACACCTGGAGCGCGTCGGCGGAAACCGCGACCGGCCGCTCGCCGAGCTCCCGCAGGCGGCGCGCGAGCTCGATCGCGACATCGGTCTTGCCGACGCCCGTCGGGCCGAACAGGGCGATCACCTCGGCGCGCGGCATGCGCCGGAGTATCGTGGAGCGATCAGGATCGGCACTGGAATCTCTACCGAGCACGACCCTCTTGCTGCAGGCACCGCCGCGGCCCGGTCGGCAGCCGCCGAGCTCAACGGCGATCGCCCAGATCTCGCGGTGGTGTTCGCCAGCGGCGCCCATCTGGCCGCCCCCGAGGCGACGCTCGAGAGCGTCCAGACGATGCTCGATCCGGACGCGCTCGTCGGCTGCGGAGCGGGCGGAGTGCTGGGGCGTGGGCGCGAGCTCGAATCCGGCACCGCGCTCGCCGTGTGGGCCGCCACGTTCGACGACGGCGGCGCCGCGACGCCGTTCCACGCCACGCTGACCGAAGCGGAGACCGAGCACCGGCTCGAGGGGCTCCCCGATCTCGAGGGGTCCAGTGGGCTGCTGATGCTGTCGGATCCGTACTCGTTCCCCACAGACGCCGTACTGGAGTTCCTTGCCGAGCACGCGCCCACGGTGCCGGTGCTCGGAGGCCTCGCGAGCGGGCGGACGAGCGGCGGTGAGGGCGCGCTGTTCTTCGGCGAGGAGGTGTGCGATGGCGGGGCCGTCGGCGTCAGCTTCCAGGGCGTCGAGATGCTCCCCTGCGTCTCGCAGGGCGCCGCCCCGCTCGGCCGGGAAGTCACGATCACCGCGGCAGAGGGAAACATCGTCCACGAGCTGGCTGGACGGCCGGCGCTCCAGACCGTCGAGCAGATCATCTCCGAGCTCTCGCCGCGCGAACGCGGCCTGGTCGCCGGGGGGCTGCTGATCGGCGTGGTGATCGACAGCGGCAAACCCGAGTACAACCAGGGCGACTTTCTCGTGCGCGGCGTGTTGGGGGCGGACAGCGAATCGGGCGCGCTCGTCGTCGGCACGCAGGTGGCTCCGGGCCAGGTCGTGCGACTCCATGCCCGCGATGCGCGCTTCGCCGACGAGGACCTCCGCGAGGCACTCAAGCTACGGGTCGAGGCGCTCGCCGGCGAGCGCCCGGCCGGCGCGCTCGTGTTCTCGTGCAACGGCCGCGGCAGCGCGATGTTCGGCATTTCCGACCATGACGCGGAGGCGATCGAACGCGAGCTCGGAGGCGCGCCGTCCGCGGGCTTCTTTGCCGCCGGCGAGATCGGGCCGGTCGGCGGGCGCAGCTTCCTGCACGGATTCACCGCGACGCTGGCGGTCTTCCCGCGGGCCTCATGAGCCGCCTGAGCGGCAACGTCGTCGTGACCGGCGCCAGCGGGGGCCTGGGTCACGCGATCGCGCGGGCGGTGGCGCCCCGGAGCGCCGACCTCGTGCTGACCGCGCGCCGGACGGAGGTGCTCGAGCCACTCGCGGCTGACCTCGGGGCTCGCGTCGTCGGGTGCGACCTGTCGCTGGGCGAGGACGTGGAGCGGTTGATCTCGGAGGCCGGACGGGTCGATGTGCTGATCGCGAACGCCGCCCTGCCGGCGTCGGGCTTGCTGCTCGAGTTGACCCCGCCGGAGATCGACCGAATGCTCGAGATCAACCTGCGCGCGCCGATCGCGCTCGCCCGGGCGTTCGCGCCAGGCATGGTCGAGCGCCGGCGCGGCCACCTGGTGTTCATCTCCTCCCTGTCGGGGAAGGCGGCCTCGCCGGCGTCCTCGGTCTACTCGGCGACGAAGTTCGGGCTGCGGGGGTTTGCGCTCGGGCTGCGCGAGGACCTGCGCCCCCATGGCGTCGGCGTCTCGGTGATCATGCCGGGCTTCATCCGGGAGGCCGGGATGTTCGCGGACTCACGGGCGAGCCTCCCGCCGGGAGTGGGCACGCGATCCCCCGAGGAGGTGGCGCGGGCCGTGATCTCGGCGATCGAGCGAAATCGCGCCGAGGTGGCGGTCGCCCCGTTCCCTATGCGGCTCGGAGCGACGATCGGAGGCGCGGCGCCCGGGTTGGCCTCGGCGGTCAGCCGGTTGCTGGGCAGCGAGCGGATCGCGGCCCAGATCGCTGCCGGTCAGCGCGACAAGCGCTGACGGGTTTGTGCCCGCGCCGGGTCGCGCGATCCGCATTCATTGGTTCCGGCCGAACCGCCATAAGCCACAACCCTTTGTTCCCCGCCGTAGATCACGGGTACGATCGGAATATGAGTGACTCCGCCTTCTGGCGCGAGCTCGGACAGCAGCTCCGCGTCGACTCAATCAGGTCCAGCGACGCCGCGGGGTCGGGCCATCCGACGTCCTCGATGTCGGCTGCCGACCTCATCGCCGTGCTGATGGCCAACCACCTGCATTACGACTTCGGCAAGCCTGACGATCCCCGCAACGACCACCTGATCTTCTCGAAAGGCCACGCCTCGCCGCTGTACTACAGCTTCCTCAAGGCGGCCGGCGCGATCACCGACGACGAGTTGCTGACGTTCCGCAGGCTCGGCAGTCGCCTCGAGGGCCACCCCACCCCCGTGCTCCCCTGGGTCGACGTCGCCACCGGCTCGCTCGGACAGGGGCTGCCGATCGGCGTTGGCGTCGCCCTCGCCGGCAAGCGCCTCGACCGCCTGCCCTACCGCGTTTGGGTGCTGTGCGGTGACAGCGAGTTCGCGGAAGGGTCGATCTGGGAGGCGTTCGAGCACGCCGCGTACTGCGGGCTCGACAACCTCACCGCGATCATCGACGTCAACCGACTCGGCCAGACCCGCGAGACCATGCACGGCTGGGATCTCGACTCGTATGCCAACCGCGCGCTTGCGTTCGGCTGGCACGCCATTGAGATCGACGGCCACGATGTCGACGCGATCGATCGCGCCTACACCGAGGCGGCCGAGGCGCACGACCGCCCGACCGTGATCATCGCCAAGACGAAGAAGGGCAAGGGCGCCAGCGAGGTCGAGGACAAGGAGGGAAAGCACGGAAAGCCGTTGTCGGACCCCAAGAAGGCGATCGAGGAGCTCGGCGGCGAGCGGTCGCTCTCCGTCTCGGTGGCCAAGCCCTCGGGCAACGCCCAGTCTCACCGCATCGACGCCGACGGCGGGGTCAAATGGCCCCAGTGGGGACCTGACGAGGAGGTCGCCACCCGGCGCGCCTACGGCGAGGCGCTCGCAGCCCTCGGGGCCGAGCGCGCCGATGTCGTCGCGCTCGACGGCGAGGTCTCGAACTCGACCTACTCGGAGCTGTTCGCCAAGGCGCATCCCGACCGGTACTTCGAGATGTTCATCGCCGAGCAGCAGATGGTCGCGGCCGCTGTCGGTCTGCAGGTGCGCCACTACCGCCCGTTCGCCTCGACGTTTGCGGCGTTCTTCTCGCGGGCCTACGACTTCGTGCGGATGGCGGCGATCAGCCGCGCCCGCATGTGCCTGGCCGGGTCGCACGCCGGCGTGGCGATCGGCGAGGACGGGCCGTCTCAGATGGCGCTCGAGGACCTTGCGATCTTCCGTGCGGTCCACACGAGCGCGGTCCTATACCCGTCCGACCCCAACCAGACCGCGGCGCTGGTGCGCGCGATGGCCGACCATCCCGGGATCGCCTACATGCGGACGAGCCGTGGCGCGACGCCCACGATCTACGGGCCTGACGACCGGTTCGAGATCGGCGGCTCCACCGTCCTGCGCTCCTCCGACGATGATCAGGTCACGCTCATCGGCGCCGGCGTCACCCTCCACGAGGCGCTCAAGGCCGCCGACGAGCTGAGCGAGCAGGGCATCGCCGCCCGGGTGATCGATCTCTACTCGGTCAAGCCCGTTGACGAGGAGACCGTCCGCCAGGCGGCTGCCGACACCGGCGCGATCATCACCGTCGAGGATCACTGGCCCGAAGGCGGGATCGGCGAAGCCGTGCTCTCCGCGCTGGCGGACGTCGAGGGCGTACGCGTGTACAAGCTGGCGGTAACCGGCATGCCGGGCTCCGGCAAGCCGGCCGAGCTGCTGCACGAGTTCGGGATCGACTCCGAGGCGATCGTCGCCGCTGCCCAGGACCTGGTGCGGACGCCCGCCGGCGCGAATTAGGCTGAGCGCCGGCGCGCGGCGGTGACCGTGGGCGGGTCGGCGGGCTCCTGCGTGGGCTCGCCGCCGTCGCTGACCACGACCGGGTGCTCCCCGGTCACTGTCGCAAGCGCGTCGATGACCTCGTCGGCCAGCCGGGCGCCGTCATCGGCGCGATCGGGTGTGGCCTGAACGCGGACGACGATTTCGTCCCCGTCGAGCTCCTCGAGCAGCACCGTGACCGGGCGGCGAGTCGGCGTCTTGACCCTGTCGTCGAGGATCTTCTGAACCTGGCTCACGGTGATACCCCTGCCGAGACGGACACGCACGTCGACCGACTCGGGCTCCCGTATCGGGACGACAACGGCCGATAGCACGACGTTGTTCGGAACCATGATCCGATCCTCGCCCTGGACGAGCGTCGTGTAGAGCAGCCCGAGCGAGCCGACGACCCCTTCGATCCGACCCCCGAGCGCTCCGGCCTGGAAGCGCACGCGCTCTCCGACGCGGAACGGCCGCGCGCTCAGCAGCACCATGCCGGCGAACAGGTTGCCGAGCGTCTGCTGCGCCGCGAGACCGAGGATCACAGCGGTGAATGCGCTGGTGGCGACGAGCGAGCCTGCGCTCAGGCCGGCGACGTCGAGCGCGACGACAATGGTGATCACCACGGTCACAAGCCGGACGAGGAAGCCGACTGTTCCGGCCGTTCCCGGATCCATGCGCCTGAAGAACGTGGGTCCGGCGATGCGACCGATGTCGCGTGCGATCGCCCAGCCCAACCCGAGCAACAGGACGACCGCCGCGATCTGGATCACCGTCATCCACGTACCGTTGGGATGGACGCCGAACCAGTTCTGGTAGTTGTCGTACACGACGACGACGGCGATGAACGCCAGGATGAGAACCGCCGCGCGCCGACGCGCTATCCGCACGCCCTTCTGGTTGACGTCGACGGCCAGTCCGACGCGCTCCCACTCGTCGCTGTGGGTCTCGAACATTTGATCGAGACGGAAATCAGGTCTTGTTGGCTTGAAGCGTGGTGGCATGTGTCTCGTTATGGGCCGTTGGGGAGCCTTCTACCTATCACCGGCGACCGGCCGAGGTTTCATGCGGAGCTCAGAATAGGCGACCCTGGTCAGGCGCCCACACCGTTTCGTTTCGTGCGGAATTTGGGTCCTCCTGGTCCGGTTTGCGCGGCCCGTAGCGCCCTCGCATCCGCCCGGCCGGCGTCAGATCGGGGCCCTTCACGAGCTCGCTCAGGCGCTTGCGCTCGTCCGGCGGAGCGTAAGCGCCTCGCTGGTAGAGCTTTCTATAACGGTCTACCAGATCTGGCCGATGGCTTGACAGCCAGTCGAAGAACAGCCCCTTCACATCGCCGCGCAGATGCAGCGCGATGCCGGTCACGTAATCCGCTCCCGCCTCCGACGCCAGCTCCAGGATCTTCATAACCTGCTCGGGCGCATCGTTGATCCCCGGCATCAGCGGCGCGACCAGCACGCCCGTCCTGATCCCAGCCCGGGTCAGCTCCGCCACCGCCTCGAGCCGCGCCCGCGGGTTCGGCGTGTGCGGCTCGGTCGCCCGCCACGCCCGCTCGTCCAGCGTCGGCACCGATAGCGCGGCGCTGAACTCCGTCCGCTCTGCGATCTGCTTCATGAGCGGCAGGTCCCGCAACAGCAGCGGCGACTTCGTCAGCACCGAGCACGGATTCGCCGCATCGCGCATCGCCTCCCAGATCCCCGGCATCAGCTTGTAGCGCCCTTCGACCCACTGGTATGGATCGGTGTTGGTCCCAAGCGCCACGTGCTCATGCGTCCACTTCGGCTTCGCCAGCTCCGCCCGCAACAGCTCGGGCGCGTTGACCTTGACCACGATCTCCCGCTCGAAATCCCGGCCGGCGTTGAAGTCGAGGTACTTGTGCGTCGGCCGGGCGAAGCAGTTGTGGCTGACCACCCCGTTGGCAATGAAGTCGCCCGTCCCGGTCGTGATGTCGTAGAGCGGCATCACCCGCCCCAGCGGCTCGATCTCCGCCACCCGGAGATTCGCGAACGTCTTGACCATCTGGCCCTCGATGTCGCGCTTGCGGGTGATCGCCGGATCGGTCAGGTGGAAGAAACGCAAGTGCTCGGACAGCCCTCCGCGGATGCGGACGTATTTGAGGCCGTTGGCATTGTTCGTGTGATCGATGCCCACGTCGAAACCGAGACGGCGCGCGCAAGCTTCGGTCCAGGCCAGTATCTGAGAATCGGTGTTGGCGATTCGCAGCGCGTAATCGCTCCGACAACCCTCCGCATCGAAGATCCCAGCCAGGAATCCCCGGCACCATCTGAGGCTCGGGAGCACAGGCCACTCGATCAGGTCGCCAATCCGCTCGAACGAACCGGCGCTCTGGGCAGTGATCGCGACGACCTCGCGATGCGAGCCGGCGGCGCGCTGGAACACCCGCTCGCCGGCCTCGACATCGGCCAGGGACAGGAAGTCCCGGGCTCGGCGGAGCGCCTCCAAGTCGGTTAGCGCCAGACGGAAGCGGTAGCCCGTGTACCGCCCACCGCTTGCCCGTTGGCACGCGTACGAACGTAGCGTGCCGTCGCCCCGGACGATCCCGCAGAGATAGCCGCGACGGTAGTCCGCGTCATGTTCCGGCTGCGGCTCAAAAGCCGCGGTACCGACAAGCCGATTCCGGGTCGTGAGATGCGGGCGATCCGGCTGCCCCCGGGCGCTATTGACGACATGCTTCCAGCCTCGGTTACTGAGCAGCCGATGGTCGCCGCTGACGATCAAGTCCGTCCCGCCCTCTAGAGTCACTCGGTAGGCCGGTTTGACGGTGATCCACTTGTCCAGGACGGCCGTGCGGACGTATCGCCGGTAGCGGAAACCGGTTGGGTCCGTTCCGAAGATCTCCTCACCTACGTCGAGGTCCGAGATCGGCTTATGCCGTCCATCGGCCATTAGGATCGGAGTTTCGCCGTGTAGGCAATACTGGCACGCGTGCGTGCAGCCGCGGTAGGGATTCAAAGTCCACCGGAACGGCATCTGCGACGCCGGGGGCACGTGGTTCAGGATCGACTTGGCCCGGACTTCGTAGAACCTCGTCTCGACCGCCTCGGGTGCGTCGAAATGGCGCACGACCGCCTCGTCCCGGTAACCCGGGAGACGGGCTCGTTCTTCGACGTCAGTTTCGAGATTGCTCCAGCGCACGAACGCATGTTCGCATGCGTACCGGACGGACCGATCACCCGCCGGCTGAACGAACCGCGATGACTACTTGCCGAGGCTGAGCAGGTGACCGAACCGACCCAGCTGAAGCGCCGAGGCCTCCAGCGACAGGGCGATCTGCGCGTCGGGCTCGATGCTGTCGTGCGTCAGCAACTCGAGCAGGCCGATCGTCGACGTTCCGCTCCGGACCGGAAGCAGCAGCGCCGAGCTCATGCCGTGCGCCGCCGCGGTCTGGAGCCGCTCGTCGTCGACCGCGTCGATGTCGGTCAGCCAGGTCAGGTGCGGCGCCTGGAGCGCCTGGTCGAGGAGCGAGCCGTCGCGCTTCAGGCCCGCGTCCCACGTCAGTGCCTCAAATCGGTCGAGCCCGCGATGCGCCGTCCACGTGGCCGCGCACCCCAGGCCGTCTGACTCATCGGGAAGCCATGCCGTCACCGTGTCCCAGCCACCCTCCGAGCCAAGCACCTGGACGGTCTCCTTCAGGACGTTGCGCCACACCGACTCGCGGGCGAGCGAAGCGGCCAGCGTGCGCTTGGCCGTCGGCTGCCAGCTGACGCCCGATCCGGCGTGCTGCTGAGTCGCCTCACGGACGGACTCGAGGGTGGCCAGCTCGACTGCCGGCACGACCGCCTCCGGAGCATCAGCGCTTTCCTCTGAGACGATCTCCTCCTCGGCTTCGGGAGCAGCCGCCGGGGCGGGGTCGGGACTCGGATCCGGCTCTGCGGCGGGCTCCTCGGCCCGCGTCTCGAGCCGCTCCTCGAGGTCGGCGATCGTCGCCTCGGCCTCTTCCGTCTTCACGCGGCGGTCCTGGAGCTCGCCCTCGAGTTCCGCGACCCGCGCCTGCCCGAGCTCGACCTCGCCCTCGAGTTCCGCGACCCGCGCCTGCCCGAGCTCGACCTCGCGCTCGAGCTCCGCCACCCTTCCCTGCCCGAGCTCGACCTCGCTCTCGAGCTTCGCGACCCGGGCCTGCCCGAGCGCCGCGTCGCGCTCGGCGTCGTCGGCGCGCTTGACCGCAACCTTGAGCTCGGCCTCGAGTTGCTCGAGGCGCGACTGCCAGCGTGCGAGCTCGTCGTCGAGGCCGGCAGCCCGGGCGGTCCCGCGCGCGAGCTCGGCCTCAGCCTCCTGGGCACGGGTGCGCCATTGCTCGACCTCGGCCTCGGTCTTCTCGGCCCGAGCGAGGGCGGCCTTTGCGTCGCCGTCGGCCTTCTCCACCCGCGCCACCGCGAGCTCAAGCTCGCCCTCGGCCTTGTCGGCCCGCACCGCCGCGGCCCGCAGCTCGCCCTCGGCCTTGTCCGCCCGCTCCACCGCGAACCGCAGCTGGTTCTCCGCCTTGTCGGCCTCGCTGGCCGCGAACTCGACCTCGCGCTCGGCCTTGTCGGCGCGGGCAATCGCCTGACGGAGCTCGCCCTCGAGCTCCTGCGTACGCGTCTGCGACTGCTCGAGCACAGCGGCCCGGACCCGCTCACGCTCGAGGTCGCCGGTCAGCTCTCGAAGCCGCTCCTGGGCAGCCGCCGCGCCCTCCTGCAATGCCGCAACCTGCTTGCGCTCCTGCTCGAGCTCGCCGGTCAGCGCGGCCCTGGCCTTGATCGTCGCGTCGCGTTCGGCCACCGCCTGCGCCAGCGCCGCCTCCGCCGCCGCCCGTCCCTTCTCGGCCGCGATCAGCTGCGCCCCCGAGTCGTCGCTGCTGTGCCGGCGCTCGAGCTTGGCCAGCTGCTCCCGCGCCTGCTTGGCCTCGAGCTCGAGCGCCGCCCTCGCGCTCGATGCCGACTCGCGCTCCTCGGTGACCGCCGCGCGCGCCGCCTCCGCCTCGGCGCGCGCCTTCTCGACGTCGGCTCGGGCCGACTCGGCGTCGGCGCGGGCCCGCTCCAGCTCGGTCCGGGCGGCGTCGGCGTCCGCGCGGGCGCGCTTGACCTCGGTCCGCGCGGCTTCGGCATCGTCGCCGAGCCGCTCCCGGACCAGGGTGAGCGTTCGTTCGAGCTCTTCGGCGCGCTCGCGCTCACGTCCCAGAGCGCGGTCGAGATCGGCGGCTTGCGCGGCCAGCGCCACCTCGGCGTCCCCACGCTCGGCGTCGCCGTCGGCTAGTTTGCGCTCGAGCTCGGTCAGCCGTGCCTGGGCCGTCTTCAGCTCGCCGGCCAGCTCCTCGTTGGCGGTCAGGGCGGCGTCGCGCTCGGCGATCGCGGTCGCCCGCTCCGCCCGCGCCTCGGCGACCGCCGCCTGCTGCTCGCGATCGGTCGTCCCCGAGGCGGGCTCTGTACTGGGGCTCGCGGACGTCGACCGGCCCCGGGCATCGGGAAGCACGCCCCATTCGGCGAGCATCTCGGCGCGTACGCTCTCGGCGTCGAGCCGGCTCCAGCGCTCGATCCGTAACAGCCGTGCGGCTTCGCTGCGGGCGACGTTGGCCTCTGACGACGGTGCCGCCACACCGCAGACGAGCGTCGGCACGCCCTTGGCGTCGCCGACCGGGAATCGGAGGACCACCAGCGCATCGCGCCCCTGGTAGGGGCCGACGAAGTACTCCAGCTGGAGGGGCTCCTCCACCTCGCCGTCGCGTTCCTGGAGGCGAGGTCCGTCGACCGTCTCTGCGGGTGGGAGCTCCGCGTCGGTACGGCCGAGCAATCGTTCCTCGCTCGTTTCGAGGAAGGTCGTGAATCGGGAGTTGGCGCGGACGTAGCGGCCTTCGAGGTCCTTCAGCCACACGATCGCCGGGCTCTCGTCGAGTGCCCCGTCGAGCAGCGCTCCCCCGGCGTCACCCAGCGAGGGCAGCTCGTCCGTCGGCAGCGTCAGCAGCACGTGGCGCGCGCCGCCGCGGTCAGACACGGCCGCGATATCGACGGCAATCCCCTCGAGCTTCAGTACCGCGGCGTTAGCTTGACCGTCGAGGACGCGCTGGAGCTCGGGAGACTGCTTGCAAAGCTCTTCCCTGTCCTTGTACCACCGGCGGAACGGCTCCGTGCTGTGCTCGAGCCCGCCGTCTTCGCCGAGCAGCCCGAGGACAGGCATATTCGTGACCGCTGCCAGGGTGGCCATTACCGGTCCACTGATCCGTGGATCGCTCCCACAATCAGCGTTTCGGCGGGCTTAGAGCCCGGAACCGCTGCAATCCCGGCCTCTGGACGTATGTCCACTTCGCCGAGTTGGCGAATCTGGACGAATGTCAGCGGGCGGCGCGGCTCAGGATCGACTCCTGGCCGGACAGCGTCTGGCTGGTGGCGTTCAGGATCTCGACTTCGACCAGCTCTCCGGAGGCTCCGAAGCCTGCGAAATTCACGACCTTGTTGTGCCGTGAACGCCCCCGTAGACGGGATGGATCGGTGCGCGAGGGACCTTCGATGAGCACCTCGAGCGTCCGGCCGACGAATCGCTGAGCACGCTCATGGGCGCGGCGCTGGACCACCTCGACGAGTCGCTGGAGCCGCTCGACCTTCAGCTCGTGCGGCACCTGGTCCGGCAGGACCGCGGCCTCGGTGCCCCGGCGCGGCGAGTAGGTGAACGTGAAAGCTCCGTCGTAGGAGACCGCCTCGGCGACCTCGAGCGTCTGCTCGAAGTCCAACTCGGTCTCGCCCGGGAATCCGACGATGATGTCCGTGGTCAGCGCGCAGTCCGGCACGTGCTCGCGGATCATCGCGACGCGGTCAAGGTAGCGCTCGCGGGTGTACGTGCGCCGCATCCGTTTGAGGACCTCGCTCGACCCGGATTGGAGCGGCAGGTGGATGTGCTCGCAGAGCGCGGGCAGCTCCGCATGGGCGCGGATCACGTCCTCGCGCATGTCCTTGGGATGGGGGCTCGTGTACCGGATCCGGTCGATCCCCTCGACGGCGTCGATCTGCCCGAGCAGCTGGGCGAACGTGATGCGCTGCTCGCGTGGCAGGTCGCGCCCGTAGGAGTTCACGTTCTGGCCGAGCAGCGTGACCTCGCGGACGCCGTCGTCGGCCAGCGCCTCGACCTCCGTCACGAGCTCATGCGCCGGCCGACTCACTTCCCGACCGCGGGTGGACGGCACGATGCAGTACGAGCAGACGCAGTTGCAGCCGACGCTGATCTGCACCCACGCGTGGTGATCGCGGGCACGCTTGGCGGGCAGGTGGCCGGTGAATCCCTCGAACTCGAAGTAACCCTGGGCGCTGAGCGAATCGCTGACCAGGAACTCGGCAAGCTTGTGCACCTGACCGGGCCCGAACGCCACGTCCACGAACGGGAACCGCGCGAACACCTCTTCCTTGACCGACTGCGCCCAGCAGCCACCGACGCCGACCACCACATCGGGCCGTTCGGACTTGATCCGCTTCGCCTCACCGAGGTGCGCCACAAACCGGCTGTCGGCCTTCTCGCGGATCGAGCACGTGTTGAACAGGATCAGGTCGGCCTGGTCGCGCGCCGGCGCCTCGGCGTAGCCGAGCGACTCGAGCATGCCCTTCATCCGCTCGGAGTCGTGCTCGTTCATTTGGCACCCGAAGGTGGTGACGTGATAGCGCCTCACTATCGGCAAGAGTACTGGCGCGCCCAGTGACGCCGGGCGTCGCGCCCCGGCGAGATCCGAACTACGATGCCGTTCGCCGTGGCCGATCCCGCCCCGATTGTCCGCGAGGGCCTGCTGAGCGCAGCGCTCGCGGGCGGTACGCCGGTCGAGCGGGTCGAGGTAGCGCGGATCGAGCTGGCTCCGTCGCAGGCCGCTGGGCGGCACGTTCACCCCTGTCACGTCGTCGGGTACATCGTCGCCGGCGCGATCCGCTTCCAGGTCGCCGGTGAGACCGAGGCGATTCTCGAGGCGGGCGCGGCGTTCCATGAACCCGCCGGACGGGAGATCGCGCACTTCGACAACGCCTCCGACGCGCGGCCGGCGACGTTCGTCGCCTGTTATTTGCTGCCGCCGGGAGCAACCCGGCTGATCGAGATGCTCTGAGCCCGCGCTCGCGGCCCATCAGCCAGTTCCCTCCGGTCGGCCGGTTAACCGTCTTTTAACAGTTTCGGCCGGAAACGGGGAAGCCTCTCGGCGCCGAGCCGGCGAGTGCGCCGCTCGGTGCTCGCAACGGCGGCAGTCCCCCGGGGCGAGACAGGTCCCGGACGAATCGAGGTGCTTACGTGGACGAGCCGAGACATCCGCGCTGGCGACTGACCCGCCGAGGGCTGCTCAAGCGCGGCGCGTTCGGGGCAGCGCTGGCCGTGCCCGGTGTGCGCAGCGCGATCCTGAGCGCGAGCGCGATCGCCGCTACTCGGGGCCCGGACAGCCTCCCCGACCCGAGTCGCCCGGCCGGGACCGCCACCGCGGCAATGCCGTTCGACCACGTCGTCTGCGTGATGATGGAGAACCACTCGTTCGACAACCTGCTGGGCGCGCTGCCGCGGCTGGGCCAGCGCCACGCGGATGGCCTGACCTTCGACCGCGCGGGCCAGGCGACCAACTCCAACCCCAGCTCGAACGGGACCGTGACGTCGTTCGTACTCCCCAACACCGAGCAGCCCGGGAGCGTGGATCAGTCGTGGAACGCCACCCATCAGCAGATCGACGGCGGCAAGATGGATGGGTTCGTCGCATCGGTCAATTCGATCGAGCCGATGGGCTACTGGACCGACGAGGTGCTGCCGTTCGCCTATTCGCTGGCACGAACCTTCTGCCTGGCGAACCGCTGGTTCTGCTCGGCCCCTTGCCAAACGTACCCGAACCGCCGCTTCCTGATGGCCGGCACCGCCTACGGAGACATCGCCACTGACAACCAGAGCCTGGAGGATCCGCCGCCTCCGAACGGCACGATCTTCGACCGGCTGCACGCCTATGGGATCAGTTGGGTCAACTACTTCACCGACCTACCGCAGACCGGGATCATCCCCTCGATCATCGAGAAGTACCCCGCCAACCTGGCGCCGACCGCGAAGTTCCTGGCCGACTGCGCTGCGGGAACGCTTCCGAGCGTCAGCTTCGTCGACCCGGAGTTCGGCGTGCTGTCGGACATCGGCTCGCCGCTGGCCGCGCTACCCCAGCTGGCGAGGCAGCCCGCGGTGGCCGAGGTCCTGCAGAACGCGAACGGCGTCGGCGGCGACCAGGAGAGCCCGCAGGACATGTACTACGGCGAGGCCTGGGCGTACCGGATCCTCGAGGCCGTCCTCAACTCTCC
>Ga0335078_10005659_pt1 | contig 18482 bp, 19 predicted proteins | sample Lox_Sample_32_FD_206711 | JGI IMG/M metagenome (GOLD analysis project Ga0335078, IMG submission 206711) | Soil microbial communities from Loxahatchee National Wildlife Refuge, Florida, United States - Lox_Sample_3.2 | ecosystem: Environmental > Terrestrial > Soil > Wetlands | place: USA... | reverse complement strand
TAGGGCCGATAGTAGGCGGCCGCCCATTCGCAGGATTGGAGGTGATAGACAGTACGGGTGTCGGCAAACATGGATGGCCACTGGTCCGGAAACTCGATCACGCCTACGCCGGTAACGCATCGGCGGGCGGCGGCGACAATCCGGACTTGGTCGGGCGGGCCGTGCAGAATCCCCACCAGCGCCTCCTCGGGAGGAAGGTCGGGCCGGGAATGGAGTTCGTACGGCTGGCCGATTTGGTCGAGGCCAAGGCAGAGATTGGTCGTCACCTTGGCGAGGCCGCCGGGCGGGCGTCCCCGCCAGGGGCGCAGCACTGCCCGGATCAGGGCACGGGGATATTGGTCTCCGGGCAGCCAGCGCGGGTGGTCAGGGCGTTTGAGATCGTAGAGGTGGACAACCGGATCGGGCATGGTCGTTGGGGAAAGTCGAGAGACGGGGTAGGGAGTCAGGCGGACAATCCGAGGGCTTGCGCCACGCGGGCGATGGTCCGGCCGACGGAGTGATCGGCGTGCGCGCGACGGGCGCCGGCCTCGCGCAGGCGTCGACGGCGCGGGGCGTCGGTGAGCAACGAGCGGGCCTGGCTGATCAACTCCTCGGCGTCGTGGTAGACGGCGATTTCCCGTTCGATATCGAACAGATACGGCAACTCGGGCGCCCACTCGGTGAGATGACACGCGCCGAGCATCGGCGCTTCGATATCGCGCAGGCGTGAGTAGACGGCAGGCCGCGCGGCGGACGGGTCCGGGTACCGGTTGATCCCGATGGAGACCGCACTTTCCGCGAGTAAACGCGTGTATTCTTCGTCATCCGGGGCCGACCGGAGCCAGGGCGAAAAGTCAAAAACGGAGTCAGTCGGAGGAGGCCGGGGCCGCAGAAGCCGGCGGCCGGTGCGCAGCACGCCCTGTCGGCGGCAATAGTCCGCCCAATCTTCGATTCGGGCCCGCCAGGTCGGACGCGGCGGGACGGAGGCTTCGGCATCGACTGGCGCCCAGCCTGCGCCTGCAAGGGCGAGCGGAAGGCCGGCCTTCGCGACCTGCCGCAGGAGATCGCGGCGGAGCGAATCCGCGCGACCGATAAAACAGAGGTCGCCGGTTTCGGCGTCCGGCACCCGGCGGCGGTCAGGCGGCACCCAGCAGGGCATCGGCGCGAAGAGCGCCTTCCAACCGCGGCCGGCGTAAAGCGGCAGGGCCTCGAACTCGGGAACCCAGTTCAAGTCGAACGAGGAGAATTCCGCGGGGAGCCGTCGGTACTCGCGGACGTTGTCGCAGAAAAAATTCACCGCCGGCAGTCCCCGGACGCGCAGGGCCTTCACCGCCGAGACCTCGATTTGCTGCGGGTAAAGGTAACCGAGGAAGAGATCGAGGCCGGCCGTGTCCCGTGCGCAGTCGAGTGTGCGCGTCCACGTGTCCCCGCGCCACCGCGCGAGTTCCGTCGCCGGCAGCGGCAAGAGGCCGCGCGCCCAGTCGGCCTGAGGAACTTCGACTACCTCGTGGCCCGCCTCGCGCAGACCGTGCACGAAGTAGGTTCGCCAGAAGCCGTAGGCCGGCAGTGGGTAAAGGTGAGGCGACTGCTGGCAGGCGAGGAGGATCTTCACCGGCGAAGCAGGCGTTTGGCGGCCAACTGGAGCCGCCGCGCCCGGCGCCAGCCGAGCACGCGGGCTGCGAGCGCATAGGCCACCGGGCCCCGGGGCGGCGCGAGGTCTGGGTCGAGCAGGGCCGCCCGACGGATCGCCTCCGCCGCCGGACCCGGCGCGTCGGCGAGCTGTTCCCAGGCGAAGCGCTGCCAATGGCAGGCGAGCGCATGGCGCGTGCGCGGCGTGTCCTCCGCCGCCAGGAGGCGGCGCGCCTTGAGTTCGATGCTGGTGAACGACGAGAGGGCGGCACGCTCGCCGCGGTTGGCGCTCAGGCGCGAACCACGGTGGGCGCGATAGTAGCCGCGGGCCTCGGGGACAAAGCAAACCTGCCGCGCGCCAAGCAGCGCGCGGCAGAAATACTCGCCGTCGTCGTCGAGCGAAAGCGCCTCGTTCCAGGGGCCGGCGGCGTCGAGCAGGCCGCGCGGTGCGAGCCACACAAACGGGGGGAACATGCCGCCGCCCGTCCAGGAACGCACGAGCCAGTCGATCGGCGCCAGGTCGCACCACACGGGCTCCGGGGTGAAGACCGCGGCGGCCGGATCCGCGGCAAAATGGCCCCAGGGTCCCGCGGCGATGGCGCCGGCGGGCCGCGCCAGCAGAACCTCGAGCTGCCGCGCGATCTTGTCCGGGGCAAGCAGGTCGTCGGCGTCGAGGAACTGCACGAAGTCGCCCCGGGCCGCCCGGAGCCCCGAGTTGCGGGCCGCGGCGGCACCGCGATTCGGCTGCGTCAGAATGCGCACCCCGCGCGACGCGAACGACCGCGCCACGGCCGGGCTCGCATCGGTGGAGCCGTCGTCCACCAGAATGATCTCCTTGTCCGCCCAGGTCTGGCGTACAGCCGACTCCAGGGTGGCGGCAAGCCAGGCCGCCGCGTTGTGGCAGGGAATGATGATGCTGACCAATCGGGACATCCGGAAAAACGGTGGCGACAGTTTGCCCTCGACTCAGGCGGCGTCCGCCAACACCCGCCGCCAGTTGTGCTGAAAATGCCAGCGTTTCGACTGCGCGACGTAGTGGTGCATCACGGCGCGGCATTCGCGGGCCTCGGGCAGGCGCGGACAGGTCACGTAATCGGCGGCCGGGAGGACCGAGCACGGACGGCCGGCGACGCACATCGCGACCAGAGCCTGTTCGAGGTAGTAGTGGGTGCGCTCGCGGGTGATCAACCGATTGCACCAGCTCTCGAGCCGGTCCCAATCGAGCGATGCGCTGTTGAGGCCCGTGAGGCCGACGTTGACCAGGTCGGCGACCGGCGCGCCTGCCAATTCGTCCATCAGCGGCCGCGAATAGCTGTAGGAAGTTTGACAGTCGACGGCGTGCAACGGGTTTTGGGGCTGGTCGAGCCAATCGACGAGCATCTTGGGATGACGGAAGAACAGCAGGTCGGAGTCGAGCACCAGTTTCCAGCCGTTGGAGCCCAGATGTGGGTCGATGAGCTTGCGGATGTTGGGATAGTGGCTCCACCGTTCCCGCAGATAGGGGAAGCGGCTGACGGGCAGGAGGGCCTCCAGGCGGGCTTCGATTTCGGCCCGGGCGATGAAGCGAATTGCCGGAAAAACGCGGGCCAGCGGCTCCCGGTGCTCAGAGGCCAGGGTGCCGTCGTCATAGATGATGGGAGCCACCGGCCGGCCGCAGCACCGTGCCAGGCTCCAAAGGCAGAATACTGATTGGTCCCAGAAACGGGCGCCGGAGAGCAGGTGCAGAAGGAGAGGCGACCCGGGGGCCGGCGGCAGCGGCGGAAGTTCGCGGGCCGCGGCGCTCATGGCGAGCCGGCCGCGCGCGGTGCGGCGCCGTTCCCAGGGACCGCCGTCAGCAACCAGGTCACGCGCCCAGCTGAGCGGGCGGTGGTAGAAATGGTAGGCAATCGGTCCGAGAACGCGATGGCGCGGGGGCGGCATTGAATCGTCAGGGCGTGGCGAACAGACGAGCCAGTTCGGCATCGCTCAGCGTGCGGCTCGCGGCGTATGGCGCCCCTCGCAGACGGCGCAGCACGCGCGCGGCGCCGACCGGCCCCAACAGCCGGGCCAACGGGGTGAAACCCGGGCCGCCGAGGCGGCCGAGCGGACCGCGGGGTGCGCGCCGCCAGATCGCCAGGAGGCGTTTCTGGAACTCGGCCGGGAAATCCCACGGCAGCCGGCGCCAGGAATCAAAGGCACATTCGCCCACTAGTTGGCGGGCAAACTCGGTCTCCGGTGCGTCCGGACAACGGGAGGAGAAGTCCTCCATCAGCCGCAAGGCGGCGAACCCAAGGGTCTCCCAGTGCCGGCTGAAGCGGGTTTCGTCGTGGACACCGACGGCTGTGAGGGGCGCGTCAACTTTCACCAGGCTCCCGGGATGGGGCAGGAGATTGTAGTAGATCCAGACGTCGCCCACGGGATCGTAGTCCCTGCACAGCGGCACGAGCGGCGGTGTCAGATGCCGTAGCAGGTAGTCCCGTCGATAAATCGGATTATGCGGCACCGGCTGCACCCGCAAAAAGAATTCCGGCAGGGAGGCGGCGGTCGCGAGGCGCGCGCCCGGCCGGAAAACCGGATCGCCCGCATCGCTCAGCTCGTACTCCGCCATGTCCGAATACGAGAGATCGGCTCCGGCGGCCTGCATCGCGGCGATTTGGCGGGAGTATTTGTCCGGATGGACGAGATCGTCGGAGTCGAGGAATAGAACATATTCGCCGCGGGCGGCCCGCAAACCGGCGTCGCGGGCGGCCATCGAACCCTGGTTGGGCTGGCGCAACAGGACGATCGGAGAATCGAGCGTCCTCGACAGCACCTCGGCCAGCGGAGGATCGGAGCCGTCATCCACCAGGATGATCTCCGCCGCGATCGCTTGCGCCGCCCGGGCTGCGCAACGCAGTGTCAGGCGCAGCGGCCCGACGCGGTTGTAGGCCGGGATCACAATGCTCAAGCACGGGGTGGTCACAGCGGGAGGCTGGCGTCAGGGAGACAATGCTTCAGCCGGCGCCGGCGGGCGGCGAAACGGTCGCCGCGCGGCACGGCAAGCAGGTTGTAGAACAGGGCCTCAGAGAATGTTTCGCGGGCGGCCACGGGGCGTGCGGGGAGCGTGCGTCCGCCAGCGTGCGGATACTGCGGCAGCAGTCGGCAGGCGAAGGCGCTTTCCCGGAACCGCTCCATGATTCCGGCCGGACTCTCCCCGGCCCGGGCGAGGGCCCCTGGGTTTATTTCGACGATCCAAAGGGGGCCGTCCGGAGCGAACCATCCGTCCGGGGCGCCGCGCAGGGCCCGCACTTCGGCCCCTTCGATGTCGAGCTTGACCGCGGCGGGGAGGGTGACGGCGGGGTGCCGGCCGACCATCGCGGCGAGTGTGGCCATGGGGACGGTGCGCGGCACATACTCGGAGTTCCGACTCCGGTCCCGGTAGAGTGTTTGTCCCCCGGTGCCGCGGCCGGATGGCGCGGCAAAAAGGGCGACGTCCGCCGCCTCGTCGCTGGCGGCCACCGCTTCGATCTCGACACCCCGCCAGCCGAGGAGCGTCGCGCAGGTCTTGAGGTTCTTTGCGAGTTCGGGCGAGGCCTCGACGGCGAGGATGGCGCCGCGCCCATGGAGGAGATGACAGGCACAGGCCGTGTAAAGTCCGAGATTGGCCCCGACGTCGACCACGGCGTCGCCAGGTTCGAGCCAGGCTCGCCATAGACTGAATTCGGGCTCATCCGCTTCGCCCGTCAGATAGACATCCTCCGAATCGGGGAAACCGGGAATGCAGACGAAAGGGAATCCAGCGATGCGATAGGCGAATGGACGATCGTTCGCGCAGTGGAGTCGATGCTGGCGGAGGTTGACCCGCAGGCGTTGTCCCAGGGGCATCCATGATCGGGTAGCAAACAGCCGGAGCGCCGTGTTGAGTTTGCTCACGGGCGCATCGTCGCCCGGCCGGCGAAATGCCCGCAGGCACCCTGCCAGCGGATGTATTCGGTGGGCCCGCGCCACGCGCGATGGGCGAACCAAGCCTTGAGCTGGTGCAGGGGAACGGGACGGCCGTCGGTCGCGATGATCGCGGAGAGTACGGAGGGCATCATGAACTCCGGAACGGGCGAGAAAGGAATTGTCGGATCAGGGGCGGGCGCCCTCGCGCCGGGCGACCGGAACGCCGCGAGCCTGTTTCGAGTCACGACCGCACGGCGACGAAGTTCGACAGGGCGTGCGCGGTGTGCTCGCGGCGCTGCAGCTTCCGGATTTGAAAACCGGCGCCCAACAGCAGTTCGCGCAGCTCGGCCGGCTGACCGGCCACCAGAAAATCGTTCGACGCCTCGAAGACCAGGACGTGAAGCCGCGGATCGGCCAGATGACCGCCGAGGCCGCGGAGCACGGCGACCTCGGCTCCTTCGACGTCGACGATCATCGCCGTGGGGAGCGGAGCCAGGCGGTCGGCGACCACTTCTGCGGCTGTCCGCGTCGCCACCACCAAGCGCTGGTCATAACCCAATTCGTCGAGTGGGAACATCGTCGACATGCCCGGGTTGCCGGCGACGTTGGCGAATAATGGCAATTGCGTCGATCGGTCAAACAACGCATAGGCGTGCACGTCGACAGTGACGCGATTCAGAGCGCAGTTGGTGTACACGCGCGCCGCCATAGCTGGCGCCGGCTCGAAGGCGACGACCAATGCCTCCGGACAGAGGAACTTCGCGGTCACGGCATGCAGACCGAAGTTGGCGCCTACCACCCACAGCACCGCGCCAGGAGTGAGGTCGGGGCGCACGGCCTCCAGCACCTCGGACTCGTAGAAGCCTTCATCGATCACGCAGCCGTCGATGCAATCGAACGGATGCAGCGCGAATCGCGACCCGTATGCGGTGCCCACGATGATTGTCCCTTGGGTTGGGGAGCCCCGGAGTAGGCGCCAGAGACCGTGTAATCCCCGCCAACGGCGCCGATACCAGAGCGTCAGGAGGCGGTCGGGCCAGGGGACTGGTTCAGGCCGGGGCCGGGCCGTCGGGAACCCTCCGGACGCGGCCAGTGGGTTCGGATCGCCCCGAGGCGGCCGGAGGGGAGGCGCGGGCGATGGAACGGGGAACGTCATCCGTCTCCGGGGCGGGGCACCCGGCCGGCGAAATGTCCGCGGATACCCTGCCATCGGATCTGCTCCGCCGCCCCGCGCCAGGCGCGGCATGTGAACCACGCCTTGACCTGGCGCAGCATGGCTCCGGTCCGCGTGAGCGGGGGCCACGGACTCGCCTCGTGCCTGTACAGCACCTGCATCCATGATTGCTGGATGCCCCGATTAAGGCGAGCGAGATAGTCCGGCCGGAGGCGTGCGGCGGAAATCAGGTGCGTGAGGCGCAATTTTGGGGCGTAGGCCACTTCCCAGCCGGATTCCAGCACGGAGAAGATGATGTCGTTGTCGCCTCCGGAGGTCAGTTCGTTGCCCCGGCGATCCGCGGGTAAGCCGTCCGCGCCGGCAGCCAGCCAGCGCGCGACGGCCTCGCGGCGCAAGGCCATGCCCGCGCCGATCGGTGCGAACGGCGGATACTGGTTTCGCACGGCGCCCGGAGGCCGGATTCCCTGCGAGATCAACGTGGCGTCACCAAGGTCGCGCAAGGCCAGCAGGGGAAAAAACTCCCGGGCCCACGCCGGCGGCGCCACGTCGAACTCTGGCGTGCTCTTTCCGCCCATGGCGCCCACCCGCGGGAGCGCGGCGAACAGCCGCAGCGTTTCGGCGAGATAATCCGCGGCCAGCACATTGTCGTCATCGACCAAGATAATAAGCTTGCCGCCCGCCTCGGTGAGGCCGTGGCGCCGGGCGGCGTTAAGCCCAAGCTGCGCTTCGCGGGCGCCGCGGACGTTGGCTGGCGCGGCGTCAAAAAATTCGGCGAACGTCACGGCGGGCTGCGAGGCATTGTCAACCAGAATGGTTTCCCATTGCGCGACGGGGAGCGTCTGGGCGCGCAGGCCGGCCAAAGTGGGACGCAGCCGGCCCGGGTGCGGGTTGTGCGTACAGACGATGACGGAGATGTCCACCGGGGATTGGCGCGATTCAGGGGCCGGGGGCGGATGAGGCCACGCGATACCCGTGCACGGTCGCGGGTACGCCATAGGCAATGGCGCCGGCGGGAAGATCTTTGCTGACCACGGCTCCGGCGCCGACGACACAGCCGTCTTCGATCGTCACGCCACCCAGCACGGTGACGCCCGCCCCCAGCCACACACCGCGGCCGATCTTCGTGGGCTTCAAGACGTCGGGTTGTGAGCGGATCAGGATGCCAGTGGGCGGCACGGCATGCTCTGAGGACAGGATCCGGCAATGCATGGAGACTAGGGTGTGATCATCGATTGCGACGCCACCGTGGCCGTAGATCACGACGTAAGGACCGAGGAAGACATGACGACCCAGTGCGATCGCGCCGCCGAATGCGTCCAAAACGACGCCCTTTTCGAGCCAGCATTCTTCGCCGATTAGAATTCGCCCAGGGCGTCCGTCCCGGATTCCCAAGCGGGCCTGCAGACCGCCACCCAGGCGACAGCGTGGGCCGATCTCGGCGCGCCGCCACCGCAAAAGGAGCGCCCGATAGCGCTGGACCACCTGTCGGATTTGAGTCCCGAGGATCATGGCATAAAATGTTCGCTTTCCGGCGGCATCGCGGTTGATGAACGGAGAAAACAGGTGCGGTGCCGGCGTGGCAAGGTCAGGCAATGAGGCACAGATAATCTTCGGGGCGGTAACGCAGCCGAGCCGCGTTGGCGGCAGCCTGCCCCATGTCCTGCCAGCGTTGGCGGGCATGCCAGGTCGCACGCAGAGCGTCGGCCAGCAGCGGCAGCGTAGGCGCCGGGCAGAGGAAGCCGGTGCGGCCGTGCTCGAACCAGTCCTCGGCTCCACCCACGGCGGTGGCCAGAAAGGGCCGTGCGCACAGCTTGGCTTCGGGGATGATCATCGGCACGCCGTCGTCGAGCGACGGCGAGACCAGAACGTGGTTGTCGGCCCAGATCGCCCGCAGGTCGGGCATGTGGCCGCGGCAGCCGCCTATGCTAAGGATGATGGCTTTCGGATTCATGCGATTCGATGGCGCCGGGGCATTTCGGCGAGAAATTGACGGTGGATCATCGCTGGGTCGCAAACCGTGGCCGCAATCTCGCGCATGCGTGCCGCCAGAGCGTTCCATGCCGGTTCGTGGGCCAGCTGTGCCGTTAAAGCCGAGAGGATACCCCAGTCAGGCCGTTCCAACAGGAGCGGCCACTGGTAGCGTTGCCCCCAGCGAATCAGCGGATTGTCGGGTGGAGCGGCGAGCAATTTCGGGATTCCAAGCCGGCTGAATTCGATCAGTCGACTGGGAAAACCGAGGGGGGCATCGGTAGGCCGATCGTTCGAAGGGATACATGATGGTGAGGGCACTGGCTTCAGCCGCCAGGAAGCGCAGCGCCTCGGCGGCGGAACCAAAGGCGTTCTGATGCTGGAAAGGAACCCCAGTGGCGTGCAATTGAGCGAGTGCCGGATTCTCGGTTTGAGCTAGCACAAGCAAGCGGCCACCGAAACGGGCGGCAGTGGTTGCCACTGCTGACAAGTGAGGAACATGGTACGGATGCAAGGCGCCTGCGTGAGCGATGATGGGGCCGGACCGAAACCGAGGAGCCCACCCGCCGGGAGGCTCGGCGCCTTCTTCGGGCACCGGTGTGAGTGGGCGGACAACACCCGCCTGGCAAAGCGGCTCAAGAGCCTCGGCCAACTCCTGCGAGACCGTCCAGACGCGCGCTGCGCGTCGCAGCACAGTGCGGGTGAGTCGCTCGCAATCCCGGTGCTGACGAGACGTCATTTCCATCTCTCGGAAGAGATCGTGTACCCAGACCGCGAGCGGAACTCCCCATTTGCGGGCCAGATCGGCGGCCGTGAGTGACGCATGTCCCCAGAGGACAGTCAGAACACAGTCAGGGATCGGTTCAGACCAGACGTGATCGGAGCCGATGGCGAGAGACCAAAGGCGGGCGCGCAGCCTCTGGGTGAAAGGCCAGCGCGCAGTAGAGGGAGGCCACCACCATCTTCGAGAGGGGAGTGGACGTATGTCGAAACCGTGGCCGTCGGGTAGAGGGCGAACCGAGGCTGCTGGTGGAGAAACGGTGATTTGCCATCCCGCCTGCACGAGTCCGCGCAGGTGCCGGTAAACCATGATTTCGCCGCCTCCAGGCACCCCGGGGACCATGTTGCTTACGTAAAGAAGACGCGGCAAGTGCGCCGGTGATGGCATCTTGGAAACTACTACTGACAATTTATTGGGAGGGGGTTCTCGCCCACAACGCCAGCCACATCATGCTTTCCGGCCGGCCTTCATCCACTAGGAGCCACCGGTCCGATTCGTCCAGCTTTCTCAATTCCGGCACCTCGTTGGGATCACGCCCGCCCTGAGCGATCTGGTTGAAATCGTGGGAGGGGCAAAATCGAGCTTCGAGGTCGGAGGTGATATCTGAGCCGTGGGTTTCGACGATGATATCGCATTTCGCCAGTCCGGGTACTTTGGCGGGATCGAGGAGTTCACGCTCCGCCCCCTCGCAGTCCATCACCAACAAGATGCGTTCGGGGAATTCCAAAATTCTAGAGAGGTGCTCGGTCGTGCATCTGCCACCGACGACCACCCGTTCGGCAACGCCATTTCCCTCCGCCGCTCGGGTGCAGATGGCGCATGCCTCCGCTGCGATGTCGAAGGCGTAGACGGTGACATTTGGCAGTAGGCGCGCCAGCCCCACCGCACAATATCCTTCCGCACAACCGACGTTGATCACCGTAGCCGGGCTGCGTTCGATCGCTTGGGCCAGCACCTCCCGGAGGTTGGATTCGTAACTGCCGATCAGTTTCGGCATGAAATCGCCATCGCGCCACGAGGTGTTCTCAAGGAGGGCCATCCCCGCGAACGGTCCGGCCAAGACTCTGTTGCCGAGCAACGCAGGCAATCTCGATGTCAACTCTTCACGCCGCGCCCGCGCGGCGGCGCGATGGAGCCGCGAGGCGCCCATCTTCCGAGGAGCAATATTGAAAAGCAACATGGACAAGCTAGGCACAGAGGAATCTTACGTGTCATTATCCATCCTGAACGAAATTTTTTAGGATACCGGCGTCCCTAACCCAGAAGTCCCACGAGGCTCCGCCCCTCCAAGTCTTATAAATCCACCGGCCCGACATGAAGTGGCGCTCACTGCTAAGAGGCTGTTTTTTTAAGTGGGGTATCGCCGTCTCGGGACACGCCGCGCCCTATGTTGCTCACGTCAAGAAGACACGGAGAACGCGCAGATGATGACCCCCTTCACGGGCGCCGTTGCCGGCGAAGCCAGCTCTGGAGACGGAGCAGGGTCAGATCCGGCACGAAGGGTCGTAGGATCGCCCAGACGGGATGTCGGCTGGAGGGAGGTCGAAGGCCTAAGCTGCGAGCCAGCCGGACTGCTTCGGCAGCTCCGGCGAAGTCGTTCAGGTTTAGCAGTGCGACTGCATCCCCCTCGGCTTGTCTAGCAAACCTATCGCGTAAACGGGCACACCGCGGATCGCAGGCATGTTTCTCAATGAACTGAAGATGACTGCGGCAGTTCTTGTGATAGTCGTGGCTGAAGCTCTTAGGGTTGCGTAGTGACCAAGTCAGAACTTCGGGCACATGCTGCCAGCGGGCGCCAGCGAGCGCGAGACGGAAGTGGAGTTCGGCATCCTCCCACATGACGAACGACTCATCGCAGCCGCCGCCGCTGGCCCAAAATGAGCGACGTATGATCGAATTGTTCAAACTGAGTGGGTGAGCAAGCAGGTGCGCGACAGGATCAAGGGCAAGCGCGTCTCTATTATAGCGCCAGGCGATTTGCAGCCCCCCGTCGGACTCGCTGACCCAGTCGGCGTCGCAACTCACAACATCGTGCTGGTCGTCGCACAGCGGAGCGAGGCGCGCGACGAAGTTGGATGCGATTCTGTCATCGGCATCGTGGAAATGGATCCATTCAGTGACCGCTCGGGCGGCGAGTTGATTACGGGCATGCGCCACGCCGCGATTGGGGTTTCCGCTGACGATGTCGAGGTCGAGGCTTCGGGCGACCGCCACCGTGTCGTCCGTGCTGCCATCGTCGTAACAGAGGATTGCCGAAAAGGGAATCGTCTGTCCTCGCACGCCTTCCATCAGCCGCGGCAGAAATCGCGCCGCGTTATAGCAGGGAATGAGCAGACTGATGGCAGCGGTCATGCGTCTGATTTGGTAAAAAACGCGTCGATCTCAATTAGGGCCAGATCTTCTTGCCGATGAGAATTCGGGAACAGCCCGCTGGGGGAGAAGCCGTGCGTGCGCAGCCATTCGGCCAGCACAAAGAATCCTGACGTATCGTCGTAGATGGGTCGGAACGACGCTTCGGTGACTACCGCGTGGGTGCGCTGTAGGACCCCGACTGCGCCGGCGAGGACTTCGAGGTCATGGCCCTGAGTGTCCGTCTTGAGCAGGACCCGGCGTGAATCGTCCCCGCCCAGCGCGAGCCAGAGCTGATCGAGTGTGCGCACCGAAACGCGCTCGACGCGCAGTTCAGTCACCAGGTTGGTAAAGCGGTCCTGCCCCGCGGCGTTGATCTGGTGGAGCGAACTGAAAGTGTGGTCCTGATAAACGTGCAGATCGCATTCCCCGGGGGTGCGGCCGAGCGCCACGGACAGGAACCGCCACCGTCCGTCGTCGTCGGCAGCGGCACGCAGCTCATTCTGGAAACGGGCCAGCGGCTCGAAGGAGACAATATCGCCGGTAAAGCCAAGAGTCCGCACCAGCCGAGCGAACTGTCCGCAGTTGGCCTCAACGTCGACCACCAAGTCGATACGCTGAGTGGCGAGGAGATGCCGCAAATGGGCGTGCGCCGCGAGTTGCGGCAGCGAATCGTCCCACCGCAGGTCCTCTTGCGGTACGAAACGGAGCGTCTCGTGCATCATGCGCAATTCCCTGAGCACCGGATCGCCGGTGCGATGGACCACCTCAAAGCCGCCGCGGCGGAGTATGGCGCGGATCCACTGTTTGATAGTAAGGAGTAGGGAAGCGGTCATGGATCAGCCAAGAACGCCGCCAGCCACGGTTTCCTGCACCGCGCGATTTCGCGACTGGGCCAGAGGCGGCGTTGACCAGCGGGGATAATCAGCGTGTGCGATTCGAGCACAGCACCTCAAGCCGCTTGGCAGCGGGCCTCTGCTGTGAGTTGTTCGCGAATGGCGGTCGGGCCGATGGCCGCCATCGCGACGAAATGCTCGTGTCCTGTTGCGGCTGACAACGCGGGATACCAGGATTCCTTCGGCTCCTGATAGAATTCATGGACGCGCACGCCCGGCGGGCAGAGCGCGAGATTCGCGAAAGCCGCGCCGTGCAGCCCAGCGAAAGCCGCGCATTCGCCGCACAACGCGAGCGTCTGCGCGGGCGAGAGAGTCGAAAACTCCACGGCCTCCCACGGCGAGGGGAGCTGCGCGACGAGGTCGGCTTCCCACGACGTGAAACGCATATGGCTCCGGCGCCGGTCCGCCCAAATGAGACGCCGCCTCGATCCCGCGGATCGCATCGGAGCCCCGACGAGTGACTGCAGCGCGGTGACAGACCAGGGACTGGGCTGAAAACGCCGGGCCACCCGCGGGCAAAAAATGAGTTCCTCGCAAAGCAGATGATCGAGCGGTTGCAGCCACGTGATCGGGAGGCGCACGCCCGCATGCCGCAGCCATGCCTCCTTGGTCGGCTCGAGATAGCCTTGGACGATCAGGCGGCGCGCCGAACCGAGATCCGGGCCGAGGACGGCGAGCTGCGGGAGCGTCTCGACTAGGAAGTGAAAGAACGTCCTTCCGCCCAGTCCGCCTATGAAGGCGCTTGTGCCGGCGAGCGACTGCGGCGCCGAGATCCGCGGGCGGCCCATCGCTGGGTGGCGCTCGGGCGGAACGCCCCAGTAGTCGAGCGTGTCACGAAGCGCGCAATGGGTCGGGCGCTCATAAATCACACCGTCACCGTCATACAAACCAGCGTCGCGGAGTACGTAAACGCAGCGATCAGGATCCTGCGCGTCGGCCAGTGGCCACGACGCGACCTCCGTCGGAGTAGTGGCGTCGACTACGCGCGGGAGGAAGGTGCGAAAGGCCGCACCCGGCTCGCAGCGGATGAGGCGGAGGCTAGCGCCGAGCCGGCCGGGAGGAGCGACTGTGCGCGGCCCGTGTCCGAAGGTGCGGACGGCGATCCGGCGGATCCACCAATTCAACGACATCATGTCTCAGCCCGCCAGTGCGCCAGCACCGCCGCCTCGATGCGCGGATGCCGGTCATACATGTGCACGATCGGGTAAACGTGGCCGTGCCCATCGACGATGCGCCCGGCGGCATCGACCCGGATGTCGTCCTCGCGCACTCCATAAAGATGCCAAGCGAGCGAGTCCTGGTTGGGGGTCACGAGTGCGACGATCCGGCCGGAGCCGTGAAGGAAATTGAGAATCGCTTGGTCTGCGCCGTAGAGCGTCGGATGGTCGAGCGACTCCAGGATGATATTATCAAGCAGGCGGAGAAGCGCCTCGTGCTCGCCGCCGAAGGCGCCTGCACAGACCACGCGCTGTGAACCGAATTGCTGCAGTGCAGCGGCACCGTAAGTCTCCCTGAGCCATTGCGCGTTGTATCGGTTGGAGCGCAACGGTACGTCGGTGCTCTCCTCTGTTAACACGAGCCCCGCGCGCGGCATGACCGCAAACGGATCGTCCTGGAAAACGAGGTCGCGGGCATCGCAGATGAGCGTGCGATCGCCCGGGCAGGTGCAGGCCTCAAGGAAGGCGCGGTAAGTGAAAAAACGCGCTTGATTGCGCGGCAGCAGCAGCCCGCCAGCGCGGTCGAGCAGCCGGCGCTTGAACTCGGGGTAACGCAGCATGCGGCACAGCCGCCGCGCGAGCCACCAGAGGATGCGCCGCGCCCGTTCACTCCGAGGACGCCCGCCGGGGAAGAGCGCGTCGAGCGGCTGCAGGTCGATGTCGTGTCGACGCAGTTTCGCGCGTGTCGCGTCGTCGAGAGCGTGGATGAAGAGGACGACCTTCGCTGCTGGCGCCGAGCCGCGCGCCGACCGCACGAACGGTGCGAGCTGCCGCCACGAGAGACCGTCGGCGCATGCGAGAATAAAGTCCACAGTCAGCGCTTGCGGCAGAGCAGAATGAATGTGTGCGCGAGCGCGTGGCGCTCGGGCAGAAGCGGGACAATCTCGGCCCAGCGTGCCGGCCAGCCGGATTCCAGCGGGCCGAAAGGGGGCAGATTCTTGCCCGCGATCCCGCGGGCCGCGCGCTCGAGAGCGTTGAGTACCCGGCACCAGGCGTAGCCGACGGGCTGCGACAGCCGGGCGGCCGCGGCCGCGGCCTGGCCGGCGAACGGATCGGTGAAAGGCGTTTGCTCCCACTCGCGGAGAATTTCGAACCGGGGCGCGACCCAGTCCACAAGTTCGTCGAAGACTGGTTCGGAAACGTGGAATTCATTCCAGATGGGCGTCGTCGGGTGCCGGCTGTGCTGCAGAGCGTTGGGCGCACTGATCAGGAGCAAGCCGCCGGCGCGGAGGCTGAGCGCGAGGTTCGCGAGCATCTTAGCCGGGTTGGGCACGTGCTCGATTGTCTCGAAACTCACTGCTAGGTCGAACGCGTCGGCGACGGGCGGTGGGGCCATGCCGTCGGCGCGCTCGAACTTTAAATTCGGCCGGCGATAGTGGGCGCCCGCGTAGGCGAGGGCGTCGTCGGCGATGTCGGCGCCGAGCACGTGTTGAGCGCCAGCGCCCGCGAGCACGTAGCTGCCGTAACCGACGCCGCAGGCCCAGTCGAGCACCGCCCGGTCGGCGGCGAAGCGGCTCGCGAGCTCGTAGCGCTGGAGATGCTGGTGGCCAGCGAAAAACCATTCAGGCGAGGAAGGCAACAGGCGTTCCGGAACGACGGTCATGGCGTGAGGAATTTCCACTCGATGGTCGTGTTGACCGGCCCGATGTCCTTCAATGGCGGCCGGTGGAGGACAGGGCGCGGCGGCGTCCAGCGGAACTGAACGGCCTCGTCGACCGTCAGCAGATGCTCGTCGTGGTCGCCTAAATAGACGGACACGTGGTAATCATCGCCGTGCAGTGGGAGAAACGGAATCAGCACGGTGACGCGCTGGCGCTGTGACGGCGAGGCGGATTGCACCGGGGCGTGCATCTGGGTGTTCGTGCCGAGCACTGGCCGGCGGTCCGAATCGCGGATCACAAGGCCGATGTGCGGGGCATGGAGCACCGAGGCGGATTCGAATTCGAGCACGAGCGACAAACCCGCGCCATCAGCCGTGGGCGTTGCCGTCGATGCGGTCAGCCGGGTGCCGCGGGCGCCGACGACCGCGGCCGGCGCGAGCGCTGCGCCGGAGTCCATATACGCGCGGATCACGCCGTGGACGTCGCCGTCGCGCGTGATGTGGCCTTCGCTCAGCCAAAGGCAGCGGTCGCACAGCGCACGGACGGCATCGGTCTGGTGGCTGACGAAGAGCACGGTGCGGCCCTCGTCGCGTGAGACGGCCTGCATCTTGCCGAGGCATTTTTGCTGGAACTGCACATCGCCCACCGCGAGCACCTCGTCCACAATTAGGATCTCCGGTTCGAGGTGCGCAGCCACGGCGAATGCCAGACGCACGTACATGCCGCTCGAATAGTGTTTCACCGGCGTGTCCAGAAACCTCTCCACCTCGGCGAAGGCCACGATCTCATCGAACTTCCGGCGGATTTCCGTTCGCGACATCCCGAGGATCGCGCCGTTGAGGAAAACGTTCTCGCGACCGCTCAGCTCGGAGTGGAAACCGGTCCCGACCTCAAGCAGCGAGGCGACCCGGCCGCGGAGGGCCACCCGTCCGGTGGTCGGTTCGGTGATGCGCGAGAGAATCTTCAGCAGCGTTGATTTGCCGGCGCCATTGCGGCCGATGACGCCGAGCACCTCGCCGCGTTGCACTTCGAACGAAACGTCGCGCAGGGCCCAGAAATCCTCTGGCGACGGACCACGAGACCACGGTCCGCCGACAGCGGGACCTTGGTCCTGTGGTTTTTCCGCAGCGGCCTCAGTTGTCCTGCTCCTGCGCAGCCACCGCCACGGCGCACTCAGCCGGTGCGCCAGCGCATCCCGCAAGGTGTCGTGCCGTGCGGCATGTCCGAGCCGGTAGCGCTTGGAGAGGCCGTCGACGGCGATGACAGTATTAGGCATGGCTCAAATCACATCAGCGAATTGCCGCTCGGTCCCGCGGAAGTACCACAGGCCGGTGCCGAGCAGGATCGCAGTGATCAGCACGGACATGATCAAACCGGAGGCGTAGAGATCCATGCCCGTGCCGAGCAGGCACCAGCGGAACCCGTTGACCACGCCGGTAAGCGGATTAAGCGAAAGTAGTTCACGCCAGTTGGGCAGAAAATCGGTGCGATATCCTACCGGCGTGGCAAACAACCCGATCTGCAGCAGGAACGGCGTGATAAAGCGAAAGTCGCGGTATTTGACTGTGAGCGCGGTGATCCACAGTCCGGCTCCGAGCGCAATGATCAGCGCAAACAGGATAAAGACCGGTAACAGCAACAGGCGCCAGGTCGGAAACACACCGAACGCGAGTGTCACCGGAAGGCTGATGACCAGTAGAACGAAGAGATCCACCAAGGCAACGGCCAGGGCCGAAAGCGGAACGATCAAGCGGGGAAAATAGATTTTGGAAATCAGATGGGAATTTCCCACCAGGCTGTTGCCGGCGCCGCTGAAGGCGGAGGAAAACAGCTGCCACGGCAGCAGACCGGCCAGCACCAGCATCGGATAAGGCACGCCGCCGTCGGGCATTTTGGCGAGTTTGCCGAAGACAAAGGTCAGCAGCGCAGTCTGCACCGCGGGCTGGATCACCGCCCACGCCACGCCGAGGACGGTCTGCTTGTAGCGGACCTTGATGTCCCGCCAAGCGAGGAAACCGAGCAATTCGCGGTAGCGCCAGAGGTCGCGCCAGTAGTGGCGGTCGGCGCGGCCGGCCTCTATGACCAGCGTCTCCGATTCGACCGCAAGGGAGGTGCTTGGGATGGTCGGGTCAGTCATGCGGTGGGGGCATCAGAGGACCAGGGCCTCGCAGAGGCGGGACTTGAAGTTGGCGTAGTCAAACTGAGCGGCGCGCCGCCGAATCTGCACGGGATCCCACTGGTGCTGCAACGCCCAAACGAGCCGGCCGGCGATCTGGGCGACGTCGCCGAACTCCACCAGCACGCCGGAGGTTACATCGATCAGCTCTGGCGTCGCCCCGGCGCGCGCCCCCAGGCACGGCCGGCCATTCGCCATCGCCTCGAGGAACACGATGCCGAAGCCCTCCTTGCGGCTCGGCAGCGCAAACAGCGTGCAGTCGCGATACGCCGCGCGCAGGGCCTCGTCGCTAAGAAACCCGGCGAATTCAACGGCGTCCGCCACCCCTAGCCGGCCCGCGAGGGCGCGGAGCCGGGGCACGTCGCTGCCGGTGCCGATGATGCGTAGCCGCGCGGCCGGGATCACCCCGCGCACCGCCGGCAGAGCTTCGATCAGGTGGGACACGCCCTTGTACTGCTCCGCGGCCTCGAGCCGGGTGACGGTCAGGATTTGCGGCGGCGCCACCGGCCGGGCGTCCGGCGCGGCCAGGGCCAGCGACGGATCCAGCGTGTTGGGCACGATGACCAGCCGCTCCGCGGGCAGTGCGATCTGCCGCAGGATCTCCCGGCGGGTGTAGTCGCTCACGCACAGGATGCGAGCGGCGCCCCGCAGCGCCCGCTGTTCGATTCCGGAAAACGGTCGCCAGACTTCGATGCCGTGGGCCACAAGGAAATACCGGAGCCGAGGGTGCAGGCGGCGCGCCAGCCCGGCCACCGGCAGTTGCCCGATATGGCCGCAAACCAGCCGGTCCGCGCCGGCGGCCGCCCGCA
>Ga0335078_10005658_pt1 | contig 18482 bp, 20 predicted proteins | sample Lox_Sample_32_FD_206711 | JGI IMG/M metagenome (GOLD analysis project Ga0335078, IMG submission 206711) | Soil microbial communities from Loxahatchee National Wildlife Refuge, Florida, United States - Lox_Sample_3.2 | ecosystem: Environmental > Terrestrial > Soil > Wetlands | place: USA... | reverse complement strand
AAACAAATTCCGGACGCGCAATCGGCGCCCGCGCGGCACGCGACGTCCCCACCGGAGCTCGAGCACGCGATCGCCGCCAGCGCGGCAGCGAAGGGAATCCAGATGCGCGGCATGGCCACTCCGTACTTCCGAGCCCGACGGCCGTCAAGCGTTTTTGTGCATTGCAACATTGTCGACATGCCTGCATTTTGCCGCTCCTGATGCACGAGCCGCGATCTCATGTTGCAGCGCACGCGAGGGCGAGGTAGAAGGTCGCGCGTGGGACCCGTGCTCACCATCAAGAAATATCCGAACCGGCGGCTCTACGACACCGAGGGCAGCCGGTACATCACGATGGAGGATCTCGCCGAGCGCATTCGCAAGGGGCGCGACGTGCGCGTGCTCGACGCGAGGACGGACGAGGATCTCACCCAGCCCACGCTCGTGCAGCTCTTGACGGAGGGCGAGCGAGCGCACCTCCTTCCCGTACCGCTCTTGATGCAGCTCGTTCGGATGAGCGACGACGCGCTCGCGGATTTCTACACGCGCTACATGACGTGGGCGATGGAGCTCTACTTCGCGATGAAGACGCGAGCCGGGACGAGCGCGAATCCGTTCGCGCAGGTGCCGTTCGAGATGGGGAACGCGATCGCGCGCTTGTTCAACCCGCTCGGCGCGTCGCCGACGCCTCCGCCTCCTCCGCCCGCTGCTGTTCCCGCGGAAAACGAGAGCGTCGCGTCGCTTCGGCGCGAGCTCGACGAGCTCAAGGCGTCGCTCGGCTCGATCAACGGCTCCCGAAAACAGCGCGGTCGGAAGGCAGCGCGGGGTTGACGATCACGCGCACCACGGTTTGATCGCGCTCTTGCGCGAGCGCGGGCACGAGGCACGAGTCGGCGGCGAAAGACGCGTTGCGCGCCGCCTCGCGGCGTGACGCGAGCCATCCCATCGCGCGCAGCGCCGCGGCGCGATCGTTGGACACGATCGCCGCGCGGATCTCCGCGAGATCCTCTCGACCGTGTCGAACGTTCGCGTCGATTTGACTGAGGAAGCCATCGACGCATTTCGCGGGGCCCGGCGCGTGGGACGCGCGCGCCGTGCGGAGGAGCGTCGCGACGCGGTGCGCGTCGCCTTCCATCGTGGCGAGGAGGTGCGCGGCCGTCCGCATGACCGTGGCGTCTTGCGCGCGCGAGTCTTCGGCGCGCGCATGTTGCGGCGCAAGAACGAGCGCGAGGCTCATCGTGGCTGCGAGGATTGTCCGCATGATCCGCCTGTTTTTGTGGTGCGCTGCGCGCGCTCGGCATTCACGGTGCTAGGCTCGCCGCGATGATCGCAGGACGATACGGCGAGTACGGCGGACGCTACGTCAGCGAGACGCTCGTGCCGGCGCTTCGCGAGCTCGAGGACGCGTTCGAGCGCGTCGGACGGAGCGACGCGTTCCAAAGCGAGTGGCGCGCGCTGCTCGCGTCGTACGTCGGCCGACCGACGCCGCTCACGCGCGCGGAGCGCTTCGCGCGCGCGATCGATCCGAACGCCGCGCGCGTCGCGTCGCTGTGGTTGAAGCGCGAGGATCTCTGTCACACGGGCGCGCACAAAATCAACAACGCGCTCGGGCAGTGTCTGCTCGCGAAGCGCATCGGCAAGACGCGCATCATCGCGGAGACGGGCGCGGGTCAGCACGGCGTCGCCACCGCGACCGCGTGCGCGCTGCTGGATTTGCCGTGTGAAGTGTACATGGGCGAGATCGACGTCGCGCGCCAAGCGCCGAACGTCGGGCGCATGCGATTGCTCGGCGCGAAGGTGATCCCGGTGACGTCGGGGTCGCGCACGCTGAAAGACGCGATGAACGAGGCGCTACGCGATTGGGTCACCAACGTCCGCACGACGCACTACTGCATCGGGAGCGCGGCGGGTCCGCATCCGTACCCCGAGATCGTCGCGACGTTCCAGTCGGTGATCGGCGAAGAAGCGGCGCGACAGCTCGCGCAAGAGAACGTCGCGCCCGACGTCGTCGTCGCGTGCGTGGGCGGAGGATCGAACGCGATCGGGATGTTCCGTGGATTCTTGCAGAATGCAAACGTCGCGCTCTTCGGCGTGGAAGCCGCGGGGAGCGGGATCGCGAGCGGCATGCACGCGGCGACGCTCGGCGCGGGACGCGTCGGCGTGCTCCACGGATCGAAGAGCTACGTTTTGTGTGACGACGAAGGACAGATCCGAGAGGCGCACTCGATCAGCGCGGGCCTCGATTATCCCGGCGTCGGTCCCGAGCACGCGCATTTGAAGGACACGGGGCGCGCGCGGTACGTGTCCGCGACGGACGCGGAGGCGCTCGCGGCCGCTGCGCTCCTCGCGCGCACCGAAGGGATTCTCCCCGCGCTCGAGACGGCGCACGCGCTCGCGCGCGTCGACGACGTCGCGCGCGTGGTCGCGTCCGAGAGGAAGCGCGCCGTGCACGTCGCCGTGTGCTTGTCGGGCCGCGGCGACAAAGATCTCTCCACGTACCTCGAGCGCATCTCATGAAGAAGCAGCTCGTCGTGTATTTGTGCATAGGCGATCCGACGCACGAGGCGTCCATCGAGCACGCGATCGCGTGCGCGGAGGCGGGAGCCGACGTGCTCGAGCTCGGCGTGCCGTTTTCGGATCCGACGGCGGACGGCGCGGCCATCGCGAAGGCGAGCGAGCGCGCGATCGCGGCGGGCGGAGGCTTGTCGCGCGCGCTCGACGCGGCGCGCGCCATCCGCGCGCGGACGCGCGTACCTCTGCTTTTGTTCGGCTACTACAATCCGATTTTCGTGCGCGGCGAGGAGAAGCTCGCGGCCGAGGCGAAGGACGCGGGGATCGACGGGCTGCTCGTCGTGGATCTGCCGGTCGACGAGGCCACGACGCTCCGTGCATCATGCAAGAAACACGGGCTCGCGCTCGTGCCGCTGCTCGCGCCGACGAGCGACGCGGCGCGGGTCGCCGCGACGAAGCGCGCGATCGCGGAGTGCGATCCGGGTTTTGTCTACTACGTGTCGCTCACGGGCGTGACGGGCGCGGGTGACGCACCGCTCGCGGAAGCGAGCGCGCGCGCCGAAGAGCTTCGTCGCGAGCTCGGCGCGAAGGTCGTCATCGGCTTCGGCGTCGATTCACCGGAGAAAGCGCGCGTCGCGGCGCGCGGAGCGGACGGGGTCGTCGTCGGCTCGGCCGTCGTTCGCGCGATCGCCGCCGGGAAAAATCCCGCCGAGCTCGTTCGCGCGATCCGAGCCGCGATTGATTGACCCCTCCGCGCGCGCTATACCGCGCGCTCCGATGTTGATGCTCTGCGTCTCCGACATTCACGGCAACCTCGACGCGCTTCGCGCCGTGCTCGCGACCGCCGAGCGCCGCGCGTTTCACAAGCTGCTCGTCGCGGGCGACGTCGTGTTCTCGGGGCTCGACGATCCGCGCGCGTCGCAGCCGCTCGAGACGTGGCGAAGGCTCACGGCGGCCGGAGCGATCATGGTGCAAGGCGTCACCGATCGCGCGATCTCGACGCTCGACCCGACGAAGATCGACGCGTCGAGCGATCACGAGAAGCGAATGCTCGAGCGCATGAAAGCGGTGCGCGCGGAGCTCGGCGATTTGGTGCTCGAGCGCCTTCGGCGGTTGCCGACGCAAGTGCGCTTCCCGCTCGAGGACGGCGGCGAGCTGCTCCTCGTGCACGGCTCGCCTGCCGATCCGTCCGAAGCGATGACGCAAGACATGACCGACGAAGAGCTCTCCGCGCTCATCGGCGACGATCCCGCGGACCTCGTCGTGTGCGGGATGAGCCACGTGCCGTTCGATCGCCAAATCGGGCACGTGCGCGTCGTGAACGTCGGGAGCGTCGGCGAGTCACCGGACAACGTCGGGCCGCGCGAGCCGCCGCTCGTCGCGCACGCCGCGTGGATCGAGTCGCGCCCATCGGGTTTGTTCGTCGAGCCGATCGTCGTCCCGCTGCGCGAAGAGACGCTGAAGACCGGTTAGTCCTCGCGCAGGTACTCGCGGAGCGGGTCCCAGTAGTGCTCGACCCATCCGCGCTCGTAGTCCTTCGCTTGCGAGCGCGGCACGCCCGAGTGCGTCATGCGAAGGCGCGTTCGGTTGTCCGCTTCGGGACGGAGCTCGAGCTCGAGGCGCGAGTCCGGGTGGCCGTGCGGGAACTCGCTCGTGCGCCAAAGCTGAACGATGCGCGCGCCGGGCACGAGGCGCTCGTGGCGCCCGGCGATGTACCCGTCCCACGCGGTGAACGCGCCGCCTTCGACGGGCTCGCCGGTCGCCGTGCTCCTCGTGAACGCGGCGTGCTTCGCGGGATCGACGATTGCCTCGTAGACGTCCATCGGCGCGGCGTCGAAGATTTCCTCCTGCACGATCGTCACGACCTCGACCACGCCGTTCGTCTCGCGCTTCGAGAGCGCGTGCGTCGCGCGCTTCGCCGCACGCTTCGCCTTCGCCGGCTTCTTCTTCGTCGGTTTCTTCGTCGGCTTCTTCGCCGGTTTCTTCGTCGCGACGACTTTCTTCTTCGCAGCGACCTTCTTCTTCTTCGCAGTGACCTTCTTCGTCGCCTTCTTCTTCTTCGCCGCCATGCCGGCCAAATTATCACAACGGGAGTTCTCCACAGCTCTCCACAGAAGACGATGCCTCTTGCGGTGCGGCGGCGTTTGTACGATCAGAAAATCCGTGAGCAAGAAGCCCAAGGGCGGTGACAACGTCATCCACGTTCGCTTCGGCAATGGAGGCGGGCGCCTCGACGCGTGGGACGCGGACGGCGGCGCGGCGACGGCGCAAGCGCTCGAGCCCGTCACCGATTTGTTCTCGGCGAAAGAAGTCGCGAAGCTCCTCGGCATGACGCCCGCGCGTCTTCGCTCGCTCGATCGCGCGAAGATCGTGTCGCCGACGGGCGAGCGCAACGGAAAGCGCGCGTACACCTTCCAGGATCTGATCGCGCTCCGCGCGACGCTGATGCTCTCGCGGCAGGTGAAGATGCGCGAAGTGGCGCGCGCGATCGGCGCGCTTCGCCAAGCGCTCCCGCGCGTCACGCGTCCGCTCCAAGAGCTGCGCTTGGTGAGCGACGGTCGGCGCGTCGTCGTGCACACCCCGGAGGGTCCCTTCGAGCCCGTCACCGGTCAGCTCGTCCTCGATTTCAACGTGAGCTCGCTCCGCACCGACGTCGTGCGCGTGCTCCGACCCGAGACGCCCGCCGCGCGCGCGCGCACCGCCTACGAGCTCTACGTGCGCGCGAGCTCGCTCGACGAAGATCCCGCGACGTACGACGAAGCCGAGGCGCTCTACCGCGAAGCCATCGACCTCGATCCGCTCCTCGCGATCGCGCACACGAACCTCGGAAACATCTTGTTTCGCCGCGGCAACGATCGCGCCGCCGAGAAGCTCTACGTCGCCGCGATCGACATCGACGATCGACAGCCCGAGGCGCACTACAACTTGGGGTACGTGATGCTCGAGCGCGGCGACGCGAAGCGCGCGGCCGATCACTTCGAGAAAGCGATCTCGCGCGACTCGAGATTCGCCGACGCGCACTTCAACCTCGCGATGGCGTGCGAGCAGCTCGGTGAGCGCTCGCGCGCGCGCATCCACTGGAAGCGCTACCTCGATCTCGAGCCGCAAGGGACTTGGGCGGACATCGCGCGCAAGCACCTCGGTTGAACGTTCACGACTTCGGCGGTGGTGGCGCCGCGAGGATCGCCGCGAGCAAGTCGTTCTGTCGCTTCGTCAGATCGGCATCGAGATCGCTCTGCGATTGGTACACCCCCGCGCCGCTCACTTGCACGCGGACGACGCCGTCCGGCGTCACGGTGACGATGGCGATCGCGCCCGTCGTCGTCCCGGGGCTCAGATCGTCGCGCTGCTTGGCGCTGATGAAGCACGCGGCTTCATTCAGCACTTGCGGCACGTAACCTTGATCGAGAAGAACACCAATCGCACGCTGCCACAGCGCGACGCGTTGATCGGGCGCGACGTGACCGCTCGCGACCGGAAGCGTTCCAGGACGTGTGAGGTAGTTGCCGTAGCAACCGCCAAGAGCGAGCGTCAGAAGCGACATGGACAAAAGCGCGCGAATGTTCGAGCTCATGGGCCGCATCGTAAGCGCTCGGTCGCGCGCGTCATCGGCGCGGCGCGTAAAGAAGCGTAACGTCGCCGCGATCTCTTCGAAGGCACCATGGCGCGCGATCGACCCCTTCATTGCGGTCGAAGGACACCACGACCGCGCGTGATCAACCACGCTGCTCCACTCGAAGAAGGGCGTCAGCGAGAGTGGAAGGCGTTGCGTGTTGGCGTGCCGAATTGCGGCGTTGTACTTTGAGTGGATGGGGAATCGTGCGCGAGGACCGAAGCGACTGTTTCGAGCAATCGTCGCGTGTGGCGTGGCGCTCACGGCGTGCGGCGACGACACGATGACCGATGGTGGCGCGGACTCGCCAACGGACGCGCGCCACGACGCGAGCGACGCGCAAGTCGGATTCGACGCGACCCCCGGCGACGCAACGGACGACGTGGCCGACGCGTACGAGCCGCCGGATGGTTCGTTCTCGGACGTCATCACCATCAAGCCGCCGTCGATCCACTGATGCGCGCGGCCGTCGCGGAGATCCTCGCGCGACATTGGGAAGAGCGCGCCCTGCTCGAGCTTCGTGTCGGTGGATACTTCGCGAAGCTCTTGACGGAGCTGCTCGTCGTCGGTGCAGATCCGGAAGTCTTGAGACTCATCGCGCGCGCGCCGTACGACGAGGTTCGTCACGCAGAGATTTGTCGCGCGACCGCGTCGGCGTACGCGGATCGCGAGATCCCATGGCCGCACGCGGGCCCGACGCCGATCGAACCCCACGACGGCGTTCCCGCGGAGTTCGTTCCGACGCTCCACGTCGCGACGATGTGCTGCGTCAACGAGACGATCGCGGGCGCGTGGCTCGAGGCTTGTTACGGGATGGCGACCGCACCGCTCGCGAAGCGAACGCTCCGAAGTCTGCTGCGCGAGGAGATTGATCACGGGCGCGTGGGTTGGGCACACCTCGCGTCGCGTCACGTGACGACGCGTATGCGCTCGGCGCTCGGCAAATGGCTCCCGCACATGATCGACGCGACGCTCTCATCGTGGTTGCGAAGCGATCGTGTGCTCCCACTGCGCGGCATTCCGAGCCACGGCGTTCCGTCCGAGAAGACGACGCGTCGCGTGGTGCTTGCCGCAACGTCCGACCTCGTGATCGCCGGATTCGCTCACGTCGGCATCGACGTGACGCGCGCCGAGCGTGCGCTCGCCGTGTGGCGGAAGTCTCCCCAACGCGTTCGAGCTCCCGGAGCGTGAACGTCGCCATGCCGGCGCGAACGCTCCTCACCGCGAGCACCGTGGACCTGTTCACGGCGCGAACGCGGCTGCGCGAGCTCGAGGAGCGCGACGCCACCGCGCTCGTCGAGCTCGCAAACGATCGCGAAGTGACGCGGTGGGTACACTGGCCGGCGCGTTCGCGTGAAGCGCTCGACGCGTTCGTGCAGACGGCACGCGAGCGGCGGACGGATTCACCGCGAACCGACTACCCTCTTGCCGTCGAGTCGCGAGAACACGGCGAGCTTCTTGGATTCCTCCGCCTGCGAATCACGAGCGTCGAATTCGAGCAGGCCGAGCTCGCTGCTTATTTGTTCGCGCGGAGCTGGGGTCACGGGCTCGCGACCGAGGCCGGCGCTGCGCTGCGCGACTTCGGGCTCCACGAGCTCCGACTCCATCGCCTCTTCGCCTATTGCGACGTCGCGAACGTGGCCTCTGCGCGCGTGCTCGAGAAGCTCGGGTTCGTCCGTGAAGGAACGCTTCGCTCGCGCTTGAAGCTCGACGGCGTTTGGCGCGACTCGCACCTCTACGCAATCGTCTCGCCGCAATAGCTCACGCGGTTCGGCGGTCGAGCCAGAAGAGGTAAAAGGCCCTATGTCCAAATTGCCGTTCGCCGTCGTGGTTGCCGTGGGTGTCGTGCTCGGCGCGTCATGCAAGCAGGCCGAGACCGCGCCCGCAAACGCTTCCGGTCCCGTTGGGTGCTCGAGCGATGCGGACTGCCGACCTCCGCCGTGCGGTCCGTGCTCGTCCGGCACGGTCATCACGCAGGAGATGCTGCTCGCGGAGTGCGTCGTGAACGAGTGCACCGGGCGGTACGACGACGCCGGCGTCTTTCACGACACGCCGCTCGCCGTCGTGTGCTCTCCCAGCCACGTCTGCACGATACGCTGAGCCCGAGGACCGACGCTGGACGCGCAGCGACGCCGAGCCGCGCTGCGCTTTACGTGGATTCGGAGCGAAGCGCGGCGACCACGGTTCGCGCGCGGGCTGCGACCACCGCTCGACCTTCGACGATCTCCGGAAGCGCGCGTACACACTCGAGCGCAGGACAGAGCTCGAGCCACGGTGAATCGAACAAGCCCGTGGAGATCGCCGAAAGGATGGACGTCGCGCAGCGCTCGCGGTCGACGAGGTAACCGTTGGCCTCGGCTTGCAGCTGCGCCACGAGCGTCTTCGCGCGCGGCGTGGTCGCGGTCGACGCCCGCATCGCATCGATCATCGCGCGCACTTCGAGCGCTGGCTTTTTCTCGCGAAGGATCGTGGCGGCGCCGACCGCGATCGTCGTCTCTTCGCTCGTGAGGCCCGTGAGGTTGGTGACGTCCAACCCTTCGATCCAGTCGGCGTTTCCGCGCCAGAGCGAGAGTCGAAAGCGGTCTGCCCAATAACTGAACGGCGAGAGCGGATCGACGGGCCCGAACACCAATCGCTCGATGTCCGTCCAGTTGCCCGCGAGCGCCTCGGCGCGCGCGGCTTGGTAACGCACGCCCACGAAGCGCGGCTCGAGATGGCAGGCGATGTCCATGTGCGTGTGGCCCTCGCTCAGCGCGCCCGCTTCGAAGAAGAGATTCGCGGCGAGCTCGTGGGCTTCGGCAGATCCCGGCGCCAGCGCGAGAGCGCGCGCGACGTGGTCGGCCGCGTTTGCGGCGTCACCGCTCTGAAGGAGGATCGACGCGAGCGCCACGATGGGCTCGGGCATGTGCGGCGCGGCCGAGCGCGCGCGCTCGGCTACCTCGCGTGCGAACGAAAGAGAAACTGCGTGATGCGAGTCGACGCCAACGTGTCGGCCGAGCGCGGAGGCATACGCGGCGAGGACGACCGGATCGCTCGGCGCTCGCTCGCTCGCCAAACGCAGCAGCTCTTGCGCGCGCGCCGTGGCCTCGGCGGTGAAGCGAAAGTGTTCGCGGCGGCCGCGAAGAAAGAGGTCGAGCACTTCGGGATCGCGCAGCACCCTCTCGACCTTCGGCATGGAGAGCCCCATGGCCTCCGAGATCCCTTGGGCGGCGTCGTCGGCGAAGCGCTCGATGTCGCTGCGCCGGCCGCGAAAATACTGGTGCCAGATTTGAAAGCCGTCCTCGACGGTCGTGAGGCGCACGTGCGCGACGAGCTCTTCCGCGCTTCGACGAAGCGTGCCGTACGCGACCACCTCCGCGCCCAAGAGGCGCGCGCACGCTCGCAGATCCGAATGCGACGCGCGCATCTGCGACGTCACGCCGCGCGGATACACCGACAGACCCGGCACGGCGGACAAGGCGTCGATGAGCTCGTCGGCGAATCCCCAACCGAGATGCTCGCACTCGGGGACACCGATCACGTCGAGCGGAAAGATCGCGAGCGTCGGCACGCGCGCGACCTTGCGCGGCACCGATCGCGGCGGAGGCGAGCTTGCGTTCGCCGCGCGCAAGCGGCCGAGCTCTTCCGCCACCGCGCGTACGTCGACGAAGCGATCTTCACGCGCGCGAGCGAGGCACCGCATCGTGATCTTCGCGAGCGCGTCGGGCGTCTCCGGTCTGAGCGTTCGTGGATCGGGCGGCGGTTCGACGGTGCGTCGAACGATGGGCATCAGCGCGGGACCGGGAAACGGAAGCTCCCCCGTCAGCATCTCGAAGATCATCGTCCCGATGGCGTATTGATCGGTGCGCCCGTCCAAATCCGAAATCCCTTCGGCCTGCTCGGGAGACATGTATCCGGGCGTGCCCACGACGAGCCCGCGCTCTTTCGATTCACCGAGGCCGCTCGCGATGCCGAAGTCCATGACGACGACGCGTCCGTCGCCCGCGATCGCGACGTTGTCGGGCTTGAGATCGCGGTGAAGGACGCCAGCGTCGTGCGCGGCCGCGACGCCGTCGCAGATCGCCAGGGCGATCTCGATCGTGCGCGCGATGGGAAGCTTGCGACTCGCGTCGATGAGCGCGCCGAGCGTCTGTCCTTCGACGAGCTCCATCGTCAAAAACCGATGGCCGTCCGCCTCGCCGAAATCGTACGTGCGCGCGACATTTCGGTGCGTGACGCGGCGGGCGAGTCGAACCTCTTGCAGAAACTGCAGGAGGCTTGCCTGGTCGGCCGCGAAGATGGGCCTCAACATCTTCAACGCGACGATCTCGGACAACGCCACATCGCGCGCGCGATACACCGCGCCCATGCCGCCCATGCCGATGAAGCCGAGGATCTCGTAGCGCCCGCCGAGCACGCCCGTCGACGCCAGCGGAAGCAGCGAATCCGATTGAAGCGGCTGCGGAGGTGCAACGACCGGCGCGCGCACGGTCACGTCGTCATCGCCGCTCACGCCGATACGTTACCAGGTTCCCGCTCGTGCCCTCACGCAAGAGTTAGCTCCATCAAATAGACCTCCTCACCCTCCCCGTCGGGCGCGTTGCGCACCCAGCGAAAGCCGGCTTTCTCGTACGCGCGGATCGCGGCCTTGTTGTCGACGACCGGATCGATCACGCAACGTGCGAGCTCGGGGTTTTCGGCGTGAATCCTACTCAAGAAGCGCTGGATCATCGGCGGACCCAAACCGCGATGGATGGAGGTTGGATCGCCGATGAAGACGTCGCAGTTGATCGTGTGGGGATCGTTGACGCCGTAGAGCTCGGCGACGTCCGGGAAGTCGATGAGGCGCTCCCAAATCAGAAACGCGATGGGGGTCTCGTCGTGCAGAGCGATGAACGGATGCGCGAGAACTTGTTCGCCCGTGACGGTCGCGACGATCCAATCGCCATGCTCGGGCGTGAACCATTTCGCGACGTGCGGCGCGGCAAGCCACGAACGGAGACGCGGGACGTCCTCACGGGTCATCGGGCGGAAGGAAATGCGCGCAGGATCGAGCTTCACGCAGCGAGTACGCTACTCGCCACGCGATCGTTTCGCCAAAGTATGCCGGTGGACGAAGCGGCACCGATCTACCGAACCGTAAATCACCCATCCCTCAGCGTCCCCCGCCTGAAGATCTCGACCGTCTTCATGACGACTCCCTCGGCATAGATCGCCAACGTGCTCGACGAAGGCTCCTTGGCATTCCGTTTCTCTGCCGCCTCTCCCAACTTGCGGGCCTCTTGCGAACGGCTCCGTTGAAACTCTCTCTTGTCGTCCTCGGTGAACCCGCGAGCGATGACGTTACACAAGGCCTTCGCATCCTTGAGAGCCATGCTGATGCCCTGGCCGCCAGGACCATAAGGGTGTGCTGCATCGCCGCTCAATATCATCTTGTCGCTGTACCACCTGAGGGGAGGTTTGCCATTGTACACGGGGCCGTAGACCAATGTGGACTCGGCACCGTCGACGTATAGCTCGTACTTCGTCTTCAACACTGGGCTCCACTGTGTCGAGCGTTTTGCCAACTCCGCCTCGACACTCTGCCGTGTAACCATCTTGGCGTCTTTTTCAGACATGTGTATGTGAGTCCACATGAAGATGCTGTTCTTTTGCGAGGCGCGCTTCACTTTCCCGCACGACGCGATGCCCACCTGATGGCCTGGGTAACGGTGCAGAGTCATGTCGATCTTGGCGTCGTCCTCCGTGATGAAGCCGACACCTAAGTAACCCGCGTACGTCTTGGTGGATCCCCGACCGGGATTCAGCAGCTGTCTGACCATGGAGCCGACGCCGTCCGCTCCCACGACCATCGTCCCAGTGACCTTCTCGCCTGATTCGGAGGTCACTTCAACGCCGTCAGGGGATTCGACCACACTCGCGACGTCGAATCCTGTCGTCACACGAGCTCCCGACGATTGCGCCCGCTCCATCAACTTCTCGTGAAGTGCCAATCTCGTCACGATGATTGCAGAAGCGTCTTGATGTGGCGTCCTGAAGCGGACCGAGATGCGGCCAAAGCGCATGTCGACCTTATCGCTGCTCTCCCCAATCGAATCCACGTTCATGGACGTCAAGATCGCGACGCCTTCCGCGGAGATTCTCACTCCACTCGTTGGACCATCGAAACTTCGCCTGGACTCCACAACGTGGCTCTTGATCTGCCGCTGAGCCAACATGATGGCAAGACTGAGACCCGCTACGCCAGCGCCGACGATAATGACTTTCTCGCCGTCCGACCCGTGTCCTTCGCGCATGGCCTGAGGATTCTAACGCTCGATCGAGCGCGTCGCGCGCCGTTGATGCTCTTAAGAGCGCCGGTGTTTGAGCGCTGGGAGCGCATCGCGAACGCGGTCTTGATACGCGAAGTCCAGCGTCGCGGTCGCGATCCCCTCGCCCTCTCCGCACTGCGCGAGGACGTCGCCCCACGGATCGACGATCGCGCTCTTGCCGTACGTCGCGCGTCCGCGCGGGTGCTTGCCGTGTTGCGCGGGAGCGAGCACGAACACTTGATCTTCGATCGCGCGCGCGCGGAGCAGCGTGAGCCAGTGATCTTTTCCCGTCGTCACGGTGAACGCGGCGGGCACCGTGACGACGTGCGCGCCGAGGTCGACGAGGCGCCGATAGAGCTCGGGAAACCGCACGTCGTAGCAAATCGTCATGCCGAGCTTTTTCCCGCGCACCTCGACGACGCTCGCGTTGGATGGGTCGCCCGGCGTGCACGCGTTCGACTCGCGGAGCGTCGTGCCGTCCGGCAGATCCACGTCGAACAAATGCACCTTGCGGTACTTCGCGAGGAGCGCGCCGTTCGGCGCGAAGAGCGCGCTCGTGTTGTAGGGGCGCGCGTCGTCAGCGCTCTTTTCGGGCATGCCTCCCGCGAGCACGAAGAGCGCGCGATCGCGCGCGAGCTTCGACAGGGTGGTCACGATGGGACCCGACCCTGCGAGGTCTTCCGCGATCTCGCGCTTGGCCTCGTCGGACTCGCCCATGAACGCGAAGTTCTCCGGGAGCGCGACGAGCTCCGCGCCCGCGTCCGCCGCGCGCGTCACGAGATCGGAGACGCGCTCGAGGTTCTTCGCGACGTCCGCCTGCGAATTCATCTGAACGACGGAGACGCGCATGTTCACACCTTTCTGTCGACCGCGTGCCCGAGGCGCTTCGCTTTCACGTCGAGGTATTCGACGGACTCGGCGGTCTCCGCGACGACGAGCGGCACGCGCTCGACGACTTCGATCCCGCCGCGCTCGAGCCCGCGCACCTTGTCCGGGTTGTTTGTGAGGAGGCGCACGCGGAGCGCGCCGAGATCGCGCAAGATCGCGACGGCGACGTCGTAGCTCCGCGCGTCGTCCGCGAACCCGAGCGCGCGATTCGCTTCGACCGTGTCGAGGCCCTCTTCTTGGAGCGCGTACGCGCGGATCTTGTTTCCGAGCCCGATGCCGCGGCCCTCCTGGCGCAAATACACGACGACGCCGTGCCTGCACGCTGCGATCATTTTCAACGCGGAATCGAGCTGCGCGCGGCAATCGCATTTGTGCGAGTGGAGGACTTCGCCCGTCCAGCACTCCGAGTGCACGCGCACGAGCCACGGCTCGTCGCTCGGCGCGCCCGCGTCGTCTCGCACGAGCGCGAGGTGCTCTTCTTCACCCTCTTCGCCCTCGCGGTACACGATCACGTCGACTGGACCGTAGTCGGTCGGGATGGTCGATTGCGCGTATCGCACACGCGGACGGTACCACGTGGTAGAACTCACGCGTGGACGACGATCCGCCGAACAAAGACTCGCGACCGCCGAGCGAGCCTCCGCCGGCGACGCGCCGTCGTCTCGAAGGCGTCATCCCCGAGCTCTTGAAGCGCGCGGTCGAGATCGGGCTCGACAAAGCGTCGGAGGCGCCCGAGTCGCTGAAACATCTCGTCGCCGATCTGCGCTTGCCGAAGGAAGTGGCGACGTACCTCCTTTCGCAGGTCGAAGACACGAAGAACGGCGCGCTCCGCGTCGTCGCGAAGGAGACGCGCGATTTCCTCGAGCACACGAACCTCGCCAACGAGCTCCAAAAGATGCTCACGACGCTCCAGTTCGAGATCAACACGACCATCCGCTTCCGTCCCGCGGACGCGAAGTCGGACGACGAAAACAAAGAAGAAGGCGACGTGCCGCTTCCAAAACCCGAAGTGAAGATGGACGTGTTCGCGCGCCGTCACGAACGAAAGAAGAAAGCCAAGGAGGGCTGAGTGCCGAGACCGCTCAAAGTCGGCGGAGACGTCGACAGTTGGTGCACCAAATGCCGCATGATGCTCACGCATCGCATCGTCGCGATGGTCGGACCGAAGCCCGCGCGCGTGGAGTGCGAGACGTGTCACTCGCAACACAACTGGCGCGAGCGCGCGCCGGGTGACGCGCCCGCGCGTTCGTCGAACGGGCCGAGCGGATCGGCAGGTCCCCGCGCGCCGCGCGTCTCGCACGTGACGAAGCTCGAGCAAGAGCGGCGCGATCGCGAGTCGTCGTGGGAGCGCGCGGTCACGGGCAAGATGATCTCCGACTTCATCAAGTACAACGTGAAGACGTCGTTCAAAGTCGGCGATCTCGTGAAGCACCCGAAGTTCGGCGACGGCGTCGTCACGACGATCATCGACGCGCACAAGGTGGAGATCCTCTTCAAGGACGAGCCGCGAAAGTTGGCGCAAGCGCTTTAGTCACGTTCGCGCGAGCAAGTCCGCTCGCGCGAGGAACCCCCATGAAAACCGCTCTTCGGTGCGCGCTGTCCGTTTTTCTCTTCGTCGGGCGCGACGCGATCGCGGACGTGACCGAGTCGCAACCCGCCGTTCCGATTGCGCGCATCGCGCCGTCGTTCGACGGGCATTTCGGCGCGTGGCTCCTGCTCGGTCCGTTCGAGTCCGCGAGCCGCAACGTGAAGACCAACCCGCCGAACCCGCTCGCGACCGATCCGCCGAGGCTCGTCGAGTCGACGCTCGCGCCTCAGATGGGAAAAGACGGTTGGATCGTCGCGCACACGAACGCGGGCGCGATCGACGTGAAGAGCGCGCTCAAATCGAACCCGCTCGCGCAGAAGAACGATCTCGTCGCGTACGCCGCGGGCACGCTGCACCTCGCACGCGCCGAAAAAATCCTCATGCTCCTCGGCAGCGACGACGGCGTGCGCGCGTCGGTCGACGGCAAGGTCGTCCTCGAGCGCGACGAAGCGCGACCGCAGCGCGACGACGACGACTCCGTCCCGCTCGATTTGTCCGCGGGCGATCATCCGATCGTGCTCAAGCTCCATCAGCGTGACGGCGCGTGGAGCTTCCGCGTGCGCTTCGTCGACGCGCACCTCGCGCCGCCCGAAGGCGCGTGGCTCGCGCTCCCCGGCGTCGACGACGCGCGGCAAAGAGAGCTCGCGACGCAAATGAGCCGCGGCTACGCAGACCTCGGAACGCGCGGCGACGCGTACGTGCCTCACGTGCACGCGCGCTTCACCGAAGGCGCGCCCATCGGCGTCCCGCTCCGCGTGACCGCGTCCCTCGAAGCAGGCGGGACGACGCTCTTCACGATCGACGCGGGCGAAGCGTCGCTCGAAGGCAGTGACGTCGACGTGCAGCTCCCGGCGATCACCGGCGCGGACCTCGCGATCATCGAAGACAAAGAGGTGCACGTCCACGCGACCATCGCAGGCCGCGCGATCACGCAGACGTTCCACCCGCGCAAGGCGATCCGCGAGGCGATCAAGCGCGTCGACGCGCTCGTCGCGAAAATCGCGAGCGGCACGCGCCCTGCGTGGCTCCGCGAGGACACGATCGAATCGTTGCAGAACGCACGCAACCGACTGACTGGCGAGCAGAACCGCGGCGACACGGACGCGGAGGCGCTCACCGCCGAGACGCGCGAGCTTCAAGGCGCGGCCGACGCGCTCGAGCACGAGCGCGATCCGTACGCGACGCGCACCGGCGCGATGCGCATGGCGTACCGCTCGCCCGTCGACGGCGGGCTCAGCGAGTACGGCCTCTACGTGCCCGCGAGCTACACGCAGCAGACGAAGCGCAAGTTCCCGCTCATCGTCGCGCTCCACGGGCTCAACGGGAAACCGCTCGCGATGATGCGCTGGCTCTTCGGGCAAGACGATCCGAAAAAAGAGCAGGAGTACGAAGAGCGCCACTTCGACAAGCTCGATTCGCTCGACGCGTTCGTCGTCACGCCGAACGCGTTCGGCAACTCGATGTACCGCGACATGGGCGAAGACGATCCGCTGCGCGTGATGGAGCGCGTGATGGCGCGATTTCCGATCGACGAAAACCGCGTGACGATCACCGGACCGTCGATGGGCGGAATCGGCGCCGCGTCCATCCCGTTTCGTCATCCGGACAAGTTCGCCGCCGCGGAGCCGCTCTGCGGTTACCACAGCTACTTCGTTCGGCGCGACATCGCCGGGCGGCCGATGCGTCCGTGGGAGCGCGTGCTCGCCGAAGAACGATCGAACGTCGATTGGGCGCTCAACGGCTTCGCACTGCCGCTCTACGTCGTGCACGGCACGAAGGATCTCCCCGTCGAGAACAGCGGCGTGCTGATCGACGCGTACGAAAAGATGCATTACGCAATCGAGCACGAGCACCCCGAGCTCGGTCACAACGTCTGGCAGACGACGTACGAAAACCTCAAGGGCGCGAAGTGGCTCGTGGACAAGCGCCGCGATCCGCACCCGAAGCACGTGAAGTTTCGCACGGTGCGCCTTCGCGACGGAGGAAGTTACTGGGCGCGCATCGACGAGCTCAGCGCGCCGGACGTGTGGGGAGAGGTCGACGCGCGCGTCGCGTCGCGCGCCGAGATCGACGCGACGACGTCCAACGTGACCGAGCTCGCGTTCGAGCGCGACCCCGCGCTCGTCGACGTGCTCTCCGCGCTCACCGTGAAGGTCGACGGACAGACGCTCTCGTTCAGGCCGAACGACGCGCTCGTGATGCACAAGAACGGAGGCACGTGGACGAACGGCGGAACGGGCCACGACGGATGGAAGCGCGGCGAGATCACCGGGCCCATTCGCGACGCGTTCCACGCGCCGCTCCTCTTCGTGTGGGGCGCGTCCGATCCCGAACAGGCGCGCGCGAACGAAGAGGTCGCGCGCGCGTGGGCGCAAATTCGATCCGGCATGAGCGTGCGCTATCCGATCGTGAGCGACGTGGAGTTCTTCGCGCGCGGCGAGAACCTCGCGAACGATCGCGCGCTCTTCCTCGTCGGCAACGCGAAGTCGAATTTGGTCACGCGCCAATTCGAGGAGGATCTGCCGATCAAAATCGAGGGCGACGCGGTCGTCGTCGGCAAGGAGCGCATCACCGGCGACCAAGTGGGCGCGGCGTTCGTGCGGCCGAACCCGAAGCGCGCCGATCGCTACCTCGTCGTGGTCGAAGGGACGAGCGCGCTCGGCACCTGGCGCTCGCTGTCGCTCCCCGATCTGCTCCCCGATTTCGTCGTGTGGGACGTGTCCGTCGCGCCCGCGCGAAATCAAATGCTCCTCGGCGCGGGCGCGCTGCGCGCCGGAGGGTTCTTCAAGAACGATTGGACGCTGCCCGATTCGTTCGACGATCCGCTCGCGCGCACGCCGCGTCCGTCGCCGAAGACCGAGTACGACGCGACGCCGTATCTTCCTTAGCGACGCCGCGGTCGCGGGCCGCGCGACTCGGTGCGGGACTCGGTGCGCGCGCCGCGCTTGCGCGTGTGCGTGATGTGCTCGGCGCCGCGATCGGTGTCGCCCGAAGTCCACGAGTTGTTGTCGTCGTAGCTGTTGGATCCCGTCGTGCGCATCGGCATCGCCGCGCGTCCGCTGCGCTGCATTCGGCCGCCGTAGTCGTCGGTGGTGTTCGGATCGCGCCGCGCGGGCGCGCCGAATCCGTAGCGCGCGCCGTGCGTGCGGTCGCCTTCGCCGCCGCGGCGCGCCTCGGAGCGCCGCGAAGTTCCGCCGTCGCCGCCACCCTCCGGGAGATCGTGCGGGATTCGCTTCGGCACGCCGTACGTCTTCTTGAGATCGACGAGCTCTTGTCGCGTGAGGTAGCGCCATCGTCCCGGCGCGAGACCCTCCGACGTGACGCCCGCGAACGACGTGCGCGCGAGTCGCATCACGGGAAATCCCGTCGCCTCGCCCATGCGACGGATCTGCTGGTTTCGGCCTTCGCGGATCGTGAGCTCGATCCACGTCTTGTCGCCTTCGTGTCGCAAGAGATCGACCTCGGCGGGCAGCGTCTTCACCGTGTGCTCGCCGTCTTGAATCTCGACGCCTTTGCGCCACCGCGCGAGATCGTCGTCGTTCATCACGCCCGCGACCTTCACCACGTACCGCTTCGGAACGCCGCCGCGCGGATGGAGGAGCGCGTTCGCGAA
>Ga0335078_10005657_pt1 | contig 18482 bp, 19 predicted proteins | sample Lox_Sample_32_FD_206711 | JGI IMG/M metagenome (GOLD analysis project Ga0335078, IMG submission 206711) | Soil microbial communities from Loxahatchee National Wildlife Refuge, Florida, United States - Lox_Sample_3.2 | ecosystem: Environmental > Terrestrial > Soil > Wetlands | place: USA... | reverse complement strand
GCCCGAGCCGCACGAGGAGTCGCTCAGCTGGCTCGAGCGGATCGGGCACCGGGCCCTCAGCCTGCGCGATCGGGCGCAGGACGCAGCCGCCTTCCTGGGCTGGACCGCGCTCGGGATGGGTCGCTTCGCCACGCGGAAGGCCCGCTACCGCCCCGCCGACCTCGGGCTCCTCATCCAGGGCGCCGGGCCCGAGGCCCTGCCCATCGTGGCGCTCGTCAACTTCCTCGTGGGCATCATCCTCGCCTTCGTGGGCATCATGCAGCTGCGCCGGTTCGGCGCGGACCACTACGTCGCGGACGTGGTGGGCATCGCCGTGGTCCGCGACATGGCGGCGCTCATCACCGCGGTTGTGCTGGCGGGGCGGAGCGGCGCCTCCTACGCGGCGCAGATCGCCTCCATGCAGGTGACCCAGGAGGTGGACGCCCTGCGCACCCTGGGGATCTCCCCCGTGGAGTTTCTCGTCGTCCCCCGCGTCATCGCCCTCACCCTGATGATGCCCTTTCTCACCCTCTTCGCCGACGCCGTCGGGGTCCTGGGCGGCGCGGCCGTGGGCACCGCCATGCTGCACCAGCCCCTCTCCGCCTACCTCCGGCAGACGGCCTCGTCGGTCACCACCGGCGACATCCTGGGTGGCCTGGTGAAGGGAGCCACCTACGGCGCGCTCGTCGCTCTCGCGGGGACGCTCCGCGGCATGCAGGCGGAGCGGAGCTCGGAGCGGGTGGGGGAGGCCGCCACCCAGGCGGTGGTGAGCGGGATCCTCCTCATCATCGCCGCCTGCGGCTTCTTCCAGTACCTCTTCTTTCTCTTCGAGTGGTGACAGTGGCCGACGACGTCATCAGCGTGCGGCACCTGACCATGGCCTTCGGCGACCGGGTCATCATCGCCGGCCTCGACTTCGCCATCCGGCGGGGCGAGGTCTTCGTGGTCATGGGCGGGAGCGGCTCCGGGAAGAGCACGCTGTTGCGGCACCTGGTCGGGCTCCAGGAGCCGGCCGCCGGGCGCGTCTACTACGGGAGCGAGAACTTCACGGAGGCCTCCGCCGCGGACCGCGAGCGCATCCTGCGCCGCGTCGGCGTCCTCTACCAGGGAGCGGCGCTCTGGACCGCCATGACGCTCGCCGAGAACGTGGCGCTGCCCCTGCAGCAGTTCACCGAGCTCTCCCGGGAGCGGATCCGGGAGGTGGTCGAGTTCAAGCTCGCGCTGGTGGGGCTCCACGGCTTCGAGGAGTACTACCCCTGGGAGCTCTCCGGAGGCATGCAGAAGCGGGCAGGGCTGGCGCGCGCCGTGGCCCTCGATCCGGAGATCCTCCTCATCGACGAGCCCTCGGCGAGCCTCGACCCCCCCACCGGGCGACACCTCGACCGACTCATCTCCCAGCTGCAGAAGGCCCTCGGCACCACCGTGGTGGTGGTGACCCACGACGTGGCGAGCATCCTCGGCATCGGCACCCGGGCCCTCTTCCTCGACGGGGAGGCGAAGCGGGCGGTGGCGGAGGGTCCGCCGAGCGAGCTCCGGGATCGCGGCCCGCCGCAGGTCCAGGCCTTCTTCCGCGGTGCCGAGGCACTCCCCTAGGAGGTTTCATGGCGCGAAGGTTTCACCCCAGGCTGGTCGGCGCCTTCATCCTCGGCGCCGTCGCGCTCGGCGCCGGGGCCGCGCTCTACCTGGGAAGCTCTCACATCTTCCAGCGCAAGGTCCGCTTCGTGGTCGTTTTCACCCAGGACCTGGCCGGGCTCGAGGCGGACGCGCCCGTGAAATTCCGCGGGGTGTCGGTGGGGCGGGTGTCGAGCATCCACCTCTCCATCGGCTCGCCCAAGGAGCCGCTGCGCGAGCTCTTCATGCCGGTGGTCATCGACCTGAACCAGTCGCGCCTCAAGGACATGGGGGAGATGACGGACCTCGGCGACCCGCAGGTGGTGCGCCTGCTCGTCGAACACGGCCTGCGCGCCCGCCTGGCGCTCGAGAGCCTCCTCTCCGGCCGGCGCTACGTGGATCTGGACATCGTGCCGGACGCCTCGCCGGCGCCCCCTCCCCCCATGTCGTTTCCCTACCCGGTGATCCCCGTCCTGCGGCAGCCCGGCCTCGAGTCCCTGCAGGCGGACGCGAGCAAGCTCTTGCTCAAGCTCCAGGCCCTCGACCTCGAGGGGCTCGTCGCCGACTTCCGCGGCGCCGTGGGCGCGCTGGGCCGCGCCGCCGGGACCGTCGATCGGACGACCGCCGCCCTGGGCGGCGCCCTGCCGAAGACCATCGAGAAGCTGGACGCGGCGCTCGACTCCTTCAACCAGGCGGCCCGATTCCTCGAGACGGAGCTCCCGCCCGTGGCCGCCGACGCCCGCACCGCGATGCAGCGCCTCGCTGCCTCGCTCGACCGCATCGACGCCGCGGTGCGGGAGGTCCGAGCCTCTCTCGCGCCCGGCTCTCCCATCCCCGCAAACCTCGATCGAGCCCTGCGGGAGGTGTCGGAGATGGCCCGATCGGTCCGGCTCCTGGCAGACAGCCTGGAGCGAAACCCGAGCGAGCTCCTCCGCGGCCGGGCCCAGGTGAAGCCATGAGGATCTCGAGCGCCCTCCTCCTCCTCGCCCTCGGCGGCGCGGTCGCTTGCTTCGACCCCCGCCCGGATGCCTCCCGCTACTACACGCTCTCCGTCGAGCCCGGGGCCATCGGGCCCGGGGGCGCCGCCGTCCCCTCGCTGGGGGTCGGTCCCATCTCCTTCCCGCCCTACCTGGACCGCAGCGAGGTCGCGACTCGCGTCGGGCCGGACCAGCTCCAGTACTCGAACGCGGACCGCTGGGCGGCTCCGCTCAAGGACCTCTTCCAGCAAGCCCTCGCCGAGGACCTGCGGGGGCTTTCGCCCTCCGCGCAGATCGTCGTCTGGCCCTGGGAGCTCTCCGCCCTTCCGGACCTGGCCGTCTCCATCGACGTCCTGCGCTGCGAGGCCGAGACGAGCGGCGCGGTGGTGGTGGACGCACGTTTTGCGCTGCGGGCGGGCTCGGGCGGCCCGGTGCTCGCGAGCGGCGAGACGCGGTTTCGAGAGGAGGTCTCCTCCATCGATTTTCCCAAGGCCGCCGCGGCCCTGAGCCGCGGGGTCGCAGCCTTGGCCGCGGACATCGCGAAGTCCGCGGCGGCGCACGCCACGCGCTGAGGCGGATCCTCGAGGAGAGGCGTGGCACCCCCGGTGAGCGGGGGGGGGGGAGAGGCCGTGGCGCCGAGGAAAGCCGCCGCTCGGCACCCGACGAGGGGACTACCCAGGGGGCGGCGTCGGGTGCACCCTCGGACGAAACGAACAGCGAAGGACGGGAGGGAGAGCGATGATCGATCACATGACGCTCAAGGTGAGCGACTACGCGAAGAGCAAGGCGTTCTACGCCGCGGCGCTCAAGCCGCTCGACTACGCGGTGGCCATGGAGTTCGGCGCCAACTGCGGCCTCGGCGTCTCCGGAAAGCCCGACCTCTGGCTCAGCCAGGACGCCGGCAACGTCCGGCCCCAGCACTTCGCCCTCCACACGAACGACCGCAAGGTGGTGGACGAGTTCTATTCGGCCGCGCTCTCCGCGGGGGCGCGGGACAACGGTCCGCCCGGCGTCCGCAAGGACTACCACCCCAACTACTACGCCGCGTTCGTGCTCGACCCGGACGGGCACAACCTCGAGGTGGTGTGCCACGCTCCGCCGCGCGCCGCCTCCAAGCGAAAGCCGGCGCGGAAGAAGTCCAAGGCGCGCGCGCCGCGGGCGAAGCGCTCCCGCCGCTAGCTAGCGGCGGCTTCCGGGCCGGGGGGGCCTCGGCGGGGGGCGGCCGGAACCCGGCGCCTCCTCCCGGGCGCCCGGCCCGGGCTCGCTCGGAGGCGAGGCGCTCCTCGCCCCCGTCTCCTCGTCGTCGTCCTCGAGCATCCGGTACTTCGGGCCCTCCGGGTCGTCGTACTGGCCGCTCCGCACCGCCCAGAGGAACCCGAGCCAGGCCGCGGCGCCCAGGACGAGCGAGAGGGCGATGAGCAGGCCGAGCGCCAGGGGTCACCTCCTCCTCGGAAGGGCGCGGCGGATGCGGAGCGAGTTCGCCACCACGAAGAGGGAGCTCGCCGCCATGGCCCCCGCGGCCGCGATGGGGTGGAGCGCGCCCGCCATGGCGAGGGGGATCGCCACCACGTTGTAGAAGAAGGCCCAGAAGAGGTTCTGGCGGATGACGGCGTAGGTTCGCCGGGAGAGGAGGAGCAAGTCCGGGAGCAGGGTGAGGTCGTCGCGCACCAGCACGGCCTCGGCGCTCTCCATGGTGACGTCCGTGCCGTGCCCCATGGCCACGCCCAGGTCCGCCTGGGTGAGGGCCGGGGCATCGTTCACGCCGTCGCCGAGGACGAGCACGCGGCGCCCGGCTCGCTGCCGGGCCGCGACCCGCTCCCGCTTCTCGATGGGGGAGAGCTCGCTGCCGGCCACGCCGACTCCGAGCTGCGCCGCCAGGGCCTCGGTGGTGCGGCGGTTGTCCCCGGAGAGGAGCGCCGGCGCGAACCCCAGGCGCGCGAGGGCGCCCAGGGCCTCGCGAGCCTCGGGTCGGATCCCGTCGCTGACCGCCAGGAGGGCGGCGGCCGCCTGCCCCCGCGCCAGGAAGGCGACGCTCTCTCCCCTCTCCTCGAGCGCTCGCGCCTTCTCCTCGGCCTCGGCCGGGAGCGCCACCCCGCACTCCTCGAGGAAGGCGCGGCTCCCGACGCGCACGAGCTCGCCGCCCACCTTCGCCTCGACCCCGCGGCCCGGCCAGGCGCGAAACTCCTCCACCTCCGGGAGCGGGCCCGGCAGGCTCCGCGCCGCCTCCCCCACCGCCCGGCCGAAGCTGTGCTCGGAGCGGCTCTCCACCGCCGCGGCGAGCCGGAGCGCCTCCTCGCTCCCGGTCCCGCCGAGCGGCGCCACCTCCCGCAGCGACGGCCGACCTCGGGTCACCGTCCCCGTCTTGTCGAGGAGCACGTCGCTCACCCGGCTGGCGGCCTCGAAGACGTCTCCCCCCTTCACGAGCAGTCCGCGGGAGCTGGCCACGCCGGTGGCGAGGAGGACGGCGAGGGGGGTGGCGAGGCCGAGCGCGCAGGGGCAGGCGATGACGAGCACGGACACGCCGGTCATGATCGCCTGCGTCCCGGGCGCCCCGCGCAGGAGGTAGAAGGCGGCGGTGGCGAGCGAGAGCGTCAGGACGGCTGGCACGAAGGCCCCGACGACGCGGTCGGCGACGGCCTGGATGCGCGGGCGTTCCCCCTGCGCCTCCTCCACGGCCCGGGCGATGCCGGCGAGCACGGTGTCCGCCCCGGTGCGGGCCACCTCGAAGACGAGGGAGCCGTTCAGGTTCACGGCGCCGCCGATGACCCGGGACCCGGGGGCCTTGTGGACGGGCCTCGACTCGCCGGTGACGAGCGACTCGTCCACCTCCGAGCGCCCGCTCAGCACCACGCCGTCGACGGGCACCCGCTCCCCCGGCACCACCTCCACCTGGTCTCCCGCGCAAAGCTCGGAGACCGCCACCCGCTTGCGGGAGGGGGCCCCCTCCCCGGCGGGCTCGAGCCTTCGCGCCTCCCGGGGTAGCAGGGCCGCGAGCCGTGACACCGCCTCCGAGGCGCGCCCCTTGGCGGCCGCCTCCACGTACCGGCCCACGAGGACGAGGGTCACGATCATGGCCACGGTGTCGAAGTAGACCTCGCGCCCCCTCGTCATCTGCCAGATGCTGTAGAGGAGGGCCGACCCGGCTCCCAGCGCGACGAGGGCGTCCATGTTGAAGCGGCGGTGCGCCAGCCCGGCCCAGGTGTTCTTCAGGAAGGGGGCGCCGGCGTAGAGGTACACGGGCAGGGCGAGCCCGAGCGCCAGGAGCTCGAGGACCCGTCGGCTCGCCGGGTCGATGCCCTGGAAGTAGCCCGCGTAGAGGGCGATGCTGAGGACCATGAGCTGGGACGAGAGGAAGCCGGCCGTGCCCAGGCGCACGAGCAGATCGCGCGCCTCTCGGCGCCGGGCCGCCTGGCTCTCGCTCTCCCCGTAGGGCTTGGGGACGTAGCCGGCGGCGCGGATGCGCCCGAGCACCGCCTCGAGCGTGGCCTGGCCCGGGTCCCAGCGGACGCGCGCCCGGTGCGTGGCGTAGTTCACCCGGGCGTAGCGGACGCCGGCCGTGCGCTGCAGGATCCGCTCGTTCAGCCACACGCAGGAGGCGCAGCGGATCCCCTCCACGTAGACGTCCACCTCCGCCATCGGCCCGGGCAGCTCGCGCACCGCCGGCCGGAAAGCCTCGACCTCCACCGCCGCGTCCGGCGGAGCCGGAAGCCCGACCTCCTGCCATCGTCGCCCCGAGTAGAAGGCGCCGAGCCCCTCCTGGCGGATGAGGAGGTAGATGCCGCGGCAGCCGGCGCAGCAGAAGACCTTGTCTCCCCCCACCCCCACCTCCCGCACCGCCTCCCGGTCCGGAAAGTCGATGAGGCAGTGGTCACAGCGGAGCATGGAGGCGCAGACCGCGAAGGACGAAGAGAGAGCCGAGCAGGATGACGAGGACGCCGCCGCCTCGATAGAGGAGCCCGCGAAGGCGCGCCGAGGCGAGGGAGGTAGCCCACCCGGCCGCGAGCAGCGCCGGCACGGTGCCGACCGCGAAGGCGAGGGCGAAGAGAAGCCCGGGGACGAGCCCGCCCGTCGCCGCCGCACCGGCGAAGGCCGAGTAGGAGAGGCCACAGGGCAAGAAGCCGAGGAGCAGGCCCAGCGGGTAGGCGCCGCCCGGCCCCCCGGCGACGACCCGGCGCACGGCGCCGAAGATCTTCCCGGAGAGCCGGGCCTCGATCCAGCGCACCGAGGTGGCGCCGGCGGCAGCCGCGAGCCCGAGCGCGATCATGAGCCCACCGGCCATCACGGCCACGGCGTCCTGGAAGCCGGCCAGGCGCCCGGCCAGGTTCACGAAGGACCCGGTGAGACCCATGGCGGCGCCGATGAGCGCGTAGGTGGTCACCCGCCCGAGGTGGTAGGCGAGTTGCGGGGGCAGGGCGCGGCGCGGCGGCATCCCGGGAGCGGCGAGGCCGAAGGCGAGGACGATGGGGCCGCACATGCCGACGCAGTGGCCGAAGCCTCCGAGGAAGCCCATCCCGAAGGCGAGAAGGATGCGGGCGCCGCTCACTCGGCGACCTCGAAGGGGAAGCGGGCTCGCGCCACCCGACCGTCCCTGAGCCGCGCGGTGACCTCGGCCACCCAGTCTCTCCGCCCGCTCAGGCAGCGCACGAGTACCACCTTCCCCCGGTAGCGCCCTCCGCCGAGCGGCCGGAGCGCAAAGCGGTTTTCGCCCATGTACATGCCGGGCATCTCCAGGGCCAAGGCCACCTCGGCCTCCTCCAGCGGCGCCCCCCCGGAGGAGAGCGCCAGCGACGCTTCCAGCTCGGAGAGCGGCCGCGGCGGCCGGGGCGTGAGCTCCAGCCGGAAGGCGATTCCGCCCTCGGCCGCGGCGCAGGGGCCGCGCGCCAAGTCGCAGCCCCCGGGAGGGCCGCTCCCGCGCTGGCAGCCCGCCAGGGCGGAAGCGAGCGCCAGGCTCGCGGCCCGGGCGAGTCCGTGCCGTCTCACGCCATCTCCTTCCCCTCCGGGCCTAGCGGGCCACGTCGACTCGCCGCTCGAAGGCGAGTTCGTCGGGGCCGCGCCGGGCGCGGATCTCGAGGTCCCAGATCCCCCGCTCCGGGAACGAAACGTCGGCGGCGAAGCGGCCCGGGCCGTCGGGGCGCGCCGCCACCGCCCGGTCCTCCCAGGCGGTCCCGGGGCGGGAGAGCTTGACGCGGGCCACCGCTCCCTCGAGCGGCGACCCGGTCCCGCCGGAGAGCGAGAAGCGGAGCACCTGGGCGCCGGTGTGGAGCTCGCCGCCCTCGAGGGAGAGGGTCCAGCCGAGGGCCTGGGCGCGGTGCCGGGACTCGTCGAAGTGACTCGCGGTCTCGAACGGATCCGGCACCACCGTCCCCTCGAAGGTCCGGGTTCCGACGAAGATGGCGGCAGCGCCGGCGCCGAGCGCCGCCGCCACCACCACGGCGAGAGCGATCTTGAGGCCGAGGCTCACGGCTCCTCCGGGACCACGAGCGCGACGCGCGCGCGCAGCGGGGCGAGGCCGGCGGCGGACGCCACCAGCGCCGCGGAGCCGACGCCGGCTCGGCCGCCGCGGACGGTCGCCACCAGCGTGAGGGCCCGGTGCTCACCGGGGGCGAGCGTGAGCTCGGCGGGGCGCACTTGCGCCTCCCGGCCTCCCGCGTCGAGGGAGAGATTCACCTGGAGCCGCCTGCGCCCGCGGTTCTCGAGCGCCACGGCGTAGGCGTTGACGACGCGCCCGTCGTCGGCGCGGCGCGGCTGGTACTGGCTGGAGAGCGCCGCGTTGAGCTCGAGCGAGGCTCGCTCCATCTCCACGGCGGCGGCCACCGTCCCCGCCGCGGCGACGGCGGTGGCGGCGCACAGGGCCACGACCGCGGGCCGGAGGCGCCGCCGGGCGGTACCGGGCTCGCCGAACGAGTAGCTCACCAGCGTGGGCCTGGAGCGCCGGGCCATGATGGGCAGGCAGGCGTCCACGCATTCGGCGCAGTGGATGCAGGCGGCCTGCAGGCCGTCGCGGATGTCGATGCCGGTGGGGCAGACGCGGACGCAGGCCAGGCAGTCGATGCACTCGTCGTCGCGCCGCGGGTCGTAGGCCACCACCAGCGTGTTCGCGTCGAAGAGGACCCCCTGGAACTTGGCGTACGGGCAGGTGGTGGCGCAGAAGCTCCCGCGGACGAAGCCGAGGTCGAGAAAGAGGGTGAGGCCGAGCACGATCCAGGACCCGGAGAGCACGGATCCGAGCTCGCCGCCGAGCAGCCGGGCGAGAAAGGCTTGCGGGGGGACGAAGTACCAGAGGGTGGCCGCGGAGAAGAGGGCCGCGACCCCGGCCACGAGCGCCCAGGCGAGGGCGAGCCGCAGCGGGCGCCTCCGCTTGCGCGCTCGCTCGAGGACGAGCGGGCGCGTGAGGTCGGCGAGCAGCGTCTGGGGGCAACTGTAGCCGCACCAGACCCTTCCCCACACCAGGGTGACGATCAGGAAGGCGAAGAGGAGCGTGAGCGTCCCGAGCAGGAGCGGGAAGAGCTCCCCCATCCACAGCGTGGCCCCGAAGAAGTGGAGCCGGAGGGTTCCCACGTCGAAGCGGAGCGCGCTCTCGCCGCGGATGGAGGCGAAGGGAAGCGCCACGAAGGCTCCCGCCTGGGCGAGGCCCGCCCGCCTCCGCCAGGGTCCGATTCGCCTAGTCGTCGTCATCGAGCATCTTGTACTTAGCCTCCTCGATGCTCTTTTTCCGCTTCCTCGAGTAGTAGTGGACGATGACCCACACCATGGCGGCGGAGAGGAGGAGCCCACAGGCGAAGTAGACCACGTCCCCGGGCGGGAGGTGCATGGCGGTCCTCGCTCCGCTAGCCGCCTTTCGGCGGCCGCTTGCGGTGGCTCACGGCCACGAGCAGGGCCACGGCCACGGCGATGGCGATCGCGGTGAAGAAGACGGTGGCGAGGATGTTCGTCCCGGAGGAGGCCACCGCGGCCCCCTCGTTCTCGTAGGCCGCCGCCTGGGACCAGCGCGGAGGCGTGTAGGCCCAGGCGTAGTAGACGCCCCAGAGGATGAGCCCGAAGAGGAGCGCGAGCCAGCCCCAGGGGAGTCGCTCTGCCGTGTCCTTCGCCTCGAACTGCCGGATGTCGTCGAACTCGTCGCCCGCCATGGCTCCCCTCCTACTTGCGCCCTTGCTTGGAGCGGATGAAGGCGACGACGGACCAGATCTCCTCCTTGGAGAGCTGGTTGCCGAAAGCGGTCATGCCGCCGCCGGGATCGCCCTTTCGCCCGATGGCGGCCTTGGCGTCGGACCCGCCGCTGATGAGGGCGAAGTAGGCGCCGTCCGCCATGTCCGGCTTCTCGCTCAGGAACTCGTCCGGCTCCACCAGGCTGGGGAAGGCCCCCGGCACCCCCTTCAGGTCGTCCTGGTGACAGACGGAGCAGTTGTCCGCGAAGATCTTCTGGCCGCGGGCGATGGCAGAGGCGTCCCCGAGCAGCGGGTTCACGGCGTCGAGCGCCACCGTCACCCCCGCGTGGATCCGCGGCACCGCGGTCCCGAGCTGCTGCACGTAGGCGATGAGGGCCTCGAGCTCGGTCCGGTGGCCGAGGTCGGCGATCTGGTCGGGCGTGAAGGGAAGCCCGAGCGCCTCCAGGTGCGCCTGGGTGGCCGAGGGATCCACGCGGGCGGCGAGGAGCCAGGGGTAGGCCGGCATGTTGGAGAGGGCCACCATCTTCCGCGGGCTCTCGAAGTGCTCCCGGTGCCAGGCGTCCGGGCGCTTCCCGCCCTCGCGGGCCAGGTCCGGCCCCGTGCGCTTCGAGCCCCAGAGGAAGGGGTGGTCGTAGTAGAACTCGCCCGCCTTCGAGTAGTCCCCGTAGCGCATCACCTCGCTCTTGAGCGGCCGGACGGTCTGGGTGTGACAGCCGACGCAGCCCTCGCGCTGGTAGATGTCCCGGCCGGCGAGCTGCAGGGGGGTGAAGGGCTTTAGGCCCTCCAGCTTCGGGTGCATGTCCGGCCGCATCATGGGGTAGGCCATCATCACCACGGATCCGGCGAGGACCGCCAACACCACCATCACCGTGAAGGCGATGGGCTTCTTGTAGATCTCTCCCGCCATCGCTCGTTCCCCCTAGGCCGCCGCGGCCACCGCCGGCTGCGGGCTGGCCTCGAGGGCCCGCCCCTTCCGGATGGTCATGAGCACGTTGAAGACGAAGAAGAGCATGCCGACGATGAAGATGGCCCCGCCCAGGGAGCGCAGGTGCCAGTAGGGGTAGTTCTTCACGAGCCCTTCCATGAAGGTGTACTTGAGGGTGCCTTCCGCGGTGGTGGCCTTCCACATGGCGCCCTGCTGGATGCCGGTGATCCACATGGTGATGGAGAAGATGAGCTGCCCCACCAGGACCAGCCAGAAGTGGGCGTTCGCGACCTTCACGCTGTAGATCTCCGTGTCGTACATCTTCGCCACCACGTAGTAGATGGAGGCGGTGACCGTGAGCGCCACCCAGCCCATGGTGCCCATGTGGACGTGGCCCGGCACCCAGTCGGTGAAGTGGATGAGCTGGGAGACCACCCGGAGCGCCTGGGTGGGCCCCTGCACCGTCTGCAGGCCGTAGAAGGTGATCCCGAGCACGAAGAACTTGGTGAGGTAGTTCGAGCGCATCTTCGACCAGTCCTCTCCGATGGTGAAGTAGCCGTTCACCACCGAGCCCCAGGAAGGCGCGATGAGGAAGAGGGTGAAGACGATCCCCACGGTCTGGATCCAGTCCGGGAGCGGCGTGTAGACGAGGTGGTGCGCCCCGGTCCAGAGGTAGCCGAACACGAGCGACCAGAAGGCGATGATGGAGAGCCGGTGGCTGTAGATGGGAAGACCGGTGGTCTTCGGGAGGAAGTAGTAGAACATGGCCAGGATGGGCATGGTGAAGACGAAGCCCACCACGTTGTGGCCATACCACCACTGCACGTTGGCGGAGTTCACTCCGGCGAAGAGGTGGTAGCTCTTGAACGGGCCGGCGATGATGGGCAGGTTGTTCACGATGTAGAGAACCGCCACGCCCACCACGGTGGAGAGGATGTACCAGAGGGAGATGTACATCTGCTCTTCCCGGCGGACGAGGATGGTCCCGACCACGTTCACCGCGAACATCACCCACACGACCACGATGCCGATGTCGATGGGCCACTCCATCTCGGCGTACTCGTTCGTCTGGGTGTAGCCCATCGCCAGGGTGACGAGCGTCGCCAGGATGGCGATGTTGAAGAGCCACAGCTGCACGCGGGCGAGCCTCGGGAAGAGCAGGGGCCGCTTCGCGAGCCGCATGGTGATGTAGAAGGAGAGCCCGAAGATGGCCCCGACGCCGAGGCCGAAGCCGAGGATGTTCGTGTGGACCGGCCGCAGCCTGCCGAAGCTCGTCCAGGCGTTGAAGTTGAAGGCCGGCGCGAACATCTGGATGGAGAGGAGCAGGCCCACGACGAGGCCCACCACGGCCCATGCGATGGCGGAGAGGATGTAGCCCTCCACCGTCCTGTAGTCGTACCGGTATTCCTCGTTCATGGACCCTCCGAGCCGGAGACCCGCCCTCGCCTGGCCTTGGGGCCGGGGGCGGGTTCGAGGGCCGAGGATACCAAGAAGCGCCGCCGCCGACCCCTACTTCTCGCGGCAGGCGGGAATTGATCGGGGTCACCCAGGCCGGCCTGGGCGGCCGCAGGGCGCGCACCTCCCGAGGACGCGAGCCCGAATCCGCCCCGGGGGAGCGCGGCGAGACGATCGGGCCCTTCCTTTCCCGGGTGGCCTCGATTCGCCGGCGGCCGGCGCGGGAGACCCGGGTGTGTCCCGCCCGCCCCGCGTGCTAGACTCCTCCCCCCGGAAGGAAGGCGGCTTTTCGCGCCCGCTCGCCCCGGGCCGAAATGGAACGCTCCGGCCACGCCCCACCCATCGAGGGGCGACGCATCCTCATCCGCGGAACCGTGCAGGGCGTGGGGATGCGCCCCTTCGTCTACCGGCTCGCGCGGGAGAGCGGCGTCGCCGGCCGCGTCAAGAACGACACCCGCGGAGTGACCGTCGAGGCCTTCGCCGCCCGGCGCGCTCTCGACGCCTTCGAGGCCCGGCTGCGCTGCGAGCACCCGCCGGCGGCCCGGATCCGGGAGGTCCTCGCCGAGGCCATCCCGCCCGAGCCGGCGCACGGCTTCGCCATCGTCGAGAGCGAGGGTTCCGTGGAGAGGCGGGTCACCATCCCCCCCGACCTCGCCACCTGCCCCGCCTGCCTGGCGGAGGTCCGCGACCCCGCCGACCGCCGGTACCGCTACCCGTTCACGAACTGCACGGACTGCGGGCCGCGCTTCACCATCGCCTGCGACATCCCCTACGACCGGGCCGCGACCACCATGGCGCCCTTCCGGATGTGCCCGGAGTGCCGGCGGGAGTACGAGGACCCGGGGGACCGCCGCTTCCACGCCGAGCCGAACGCCTGCCCCGCCTGCGGACCGAGGGTGTGGCTCGCCGGCGCGGACGGGGCGCCCCGCGGCAGCCCGGACGCCATCGCCGAGGCGGGCGCGGCCCTGTCGCGGGGGCAGGTGGTGGCGGTGAAGGGGATCGGCGGCTTCCACCTCGCCTGCGACGCCCGCTCCTCGGCGGCGGTGCGGCGGCTGCGGGAGCGGAAGCGGCGCGAGGAGAAGCCGCTCGCCGTCATGGTGGCGAGCCTGGAGGCGGCCGCCGAGCTCGGGGAGCTCTCCCCGGAGGAAAGCGCGCTCCTCGCCTCGGTGGAGCGCCCCATCGTCCTCGCCCGCCGGCGGGGCGGCTCGGGGCTCGCCCCCGAGGTGGCACCCGACAGCCCGCTCGTGGGCCTCCTCCTCCCCTACGCACCGCTCCACCACCTCCTCCTCGAGGCGGCCGGAGGGCCGCTCGTCATGACCTCGGGCAACCTCTCCGAGGAGCCCATCGCCAGCGAGAACGGCGAGGCGCTGCGGCGGCTGGGCGGGATCGCCGACCTCTTCCTGCTCCACGACCGGGGCATCGAGACGAAGGCCGACGACTCGGTGGCGCGAGTGGTGGCGGGCCGCCCGGTGGTGCTGCGCCGCTCCCGGGGCTACGCGCCCCGCCCCATCCCGCTCGCCCGGCCGCTCTCGCAGGTCATCCTCGGCTGCGGGGCGCAGCTCAAGAACGCCTTCTGCCTGGCCTCGGGAGGGGAGGCCGCCCTCGGACCGCACATCGGGGATCTCGAGAACCTGGAGACGCTCGAGTCCTTCGAGGCCGCGGTGCGCCGCCTGGAGCGCTTCCTGCGGCTCCGGCCGGAGCGCCTGGCCCACGACCTCCACCCCGACTACCTGTCGACGCGCTACGCGCTCGCCCGAGCCCGCGCCGAGGGGATCCCGGCCGTGGCGGTCCAGCACCACCACGCCCACGCCGCCGCCGCCATGGCCGAGCACGGACTCGCCGGGCCGGTGCTGGCGCTCGCCTGGGACGGCGTGGGGCTGGGAGCGGACGGCACGGGTTGGGGAGGAGAGCTGCTCCTCGCCCGCTACCGGGACTTCGAGCGGCTGGCCACGCTGCGACCCATCGCCCTCGCCGGCGGGGACCGGGCGGTGCGGGAGCCCTGGCGGATCGCCCTCTCGGCCCTGCTCGACGCCTTCGAGGGGGAGCCTCCCCTCGGCGACCTGGCGCTCTTCTCCCGGGTCCCGCCCAGGGACTTGGAGGCCGTCCAGAGAATGCTCGCCGCCTCCCTGAACTCGCCGCGGGTCCACGGCGCCGGCCGCCTCTTCGACGCGGTGGGCGCGCTCGCCCTCGCCCGGGGGGTCTCCCGCTACGAGGGCCAGGTGGCCGTGGCGCTCGACAACGCGGCCGACGACGCCGAGCTCGGCCGCTACCCCTACCTCGTCGACTCGGCGAGCGCGCCGTGGCAGCTCGACTGGCGCCCGACCCTGCGCGCGGCGGCGCAGGACCTCGTCGCCGGCCTCGGCCCCGGGGTGGTGTCGGCGAGGTTCCACCGGGCGCTCGCCGGGGCAGCGGCCGACCTCGTCCGCGGCGCCTCCGCGCTCCACGGGCGGCTCCCGGTCGTCCTCTCGGGCGGAGTCTTCCAGAACGCGCGCCTCGCGGGGCTGGTGACCCGCGAGCTTTCGAGCCGGTTCGAGGTATACCTTCACGGTCAGGTGCCGCCGGGAGACGGCGGCATCGCCCTCGGCCAAGTCCTCGTCGCCGACGCAGCGGCGCGGGGGTGAAAGACAGGAGTCATCCATGTGCCTCGGCGTTCCAGGAAAGGTCCTCACCATCTCCGACGACGGGCTGTCGGCCATGGTGGATTTCTTCGGGGTCACGCGCGAGCTCAGGCTCGACATCGTCGACGAGCCGGTGGCGCCGGGCGACTACGTGCTGAACCACGTGGGGTTCGCCATCCGCCGGATCCCGCCCGACGAGGTGCAGGAGACGCTGGCGCTCTTCGACCAGATCCTCTCGGAGGCCGGCTCCGGGGACCTCATGGCGGAGGACGTGCGCGGGGAGATCGCCTCCGGGAAGGAGCGCTCCCGTGGCTAGCGCGATCGAGGAGCTCAAGTTCCGCGACCCGGCGAAGGCCCGCGCCCTCACCGAGGCGCTGGCGCGGGAGGTAGACGCGCTCGGTCGCTCCCCCGTCTCGGTGATGCACGTCTGCGGGAGCCACGAGCAGGCCATCGCCCGCTTCGGCCTGCGCGCCTCCTTCCCGCGGAGCCTGGACGTCATCATGGGACCGGGCTGCCCGGTGTGCGTCACCGACACGCCCGAGGTGGACGAGGCGGTGGCCCTCGCCGCCCAGGGGGCGCGCGTCTGCACCTACGGGGACATGCTGCGGCTGCCGGGTACCTCCAAGTCGCTCGCCGACGCCCAGGCGGACGGAGGCAAGGTGGAGGTGGTCTACAGCGTCTCCCAGGCCGCGGAGCTCGCCCGGCGCCGCCCGGCCGAGCAGGTGGTCTTCTTCGCGAGCGGCTTCGAGACCACGGCGGTGGCCACCGCCGCCCTGGTCCTCGCCGGCGTCCCCGACAACCTCTCCGTCCTCTCCTCCCACAAGTACGTCCCCGCGGCCATGGACGTGGTGAGCGGGATGAAGGAGACGAACATCGAGGGGTTCATCGCCGCCGGGCACGCGGCCACCATCACCGGCTGGGGGATCTTCGAGCCCTTCGCTCGCCAGACCGGGACCCCGGTGGTGGTGGCTGGCTTCGAGCCGCTCGACGTGCTCGCCGCGATCGTGGAGCTCGTGCGGCTCATCCGCCTCGGGCGGCCGGAGGTGGTGAACTGCTACCCCCGCTGCGTGAGCAAGGAGGGGAACCGCCCGGCGCAGGAGAAGCTCTGGAAGGTCTTCCAGGCGGTGGACGGCAACTGGAGAGGCATCGCGCGGGTGCCGCGGGGGAACCTGGACCTCAAGCCCGAGTGGGAGCGGGTGAACGCGCGGCACCGCTTCGCCATCGACACGGCCGCGGTGGGCGGAGCGGAGCGGAACCTGCTCGCCGACCGCTGCATCTGCGGCTCGATCATGTCCGGGCTCGCCAAGCCGGACCAGTGCGCGCTCTTCGGCAAGGAGTGCCGCCCCGAGACCCCGGTCGGCGCCTGCATGGTTTCCTCGGAGGGAGCCTGCAAGATCTGGCACGTGTACGGGGGTCACCCGAACCTCCAGGAGGTGGCGTGATGGCCGACGAGAAGGTGGCGCTGAAGCACGGCGCCGGCGGCCGAGCCATGCGCGCCCTCATCGAGGACGTCTTCCTGAAGCTCGCCTCTCCCGTGGACGGCATCGGGCTCTCCGCCCTGGACGACGGCGCCGCCCTGCGGGTGGGCGACCGGTGGCTCGTGGTGACCACCGACTCCCACGTGGTGCACCCCATCTTCTTCCCCGGCGGCGACATCGGCAGGCTCGCCATCTCCGGGACGGTGAACGACCTCGCGATGATGGGGGCCACGGAGCCGTTGGCGCTCACCTGCGCGGTGATCCTGGAAGAGGGGTTCCCCCGGAGGGACCTGGAGCGGCTGCGCGACTCCATGCTCGCCACCTGCCGGGAGGCGAACGCCCCCATCGTCACCGGAGACACCAAGGTGATGGGCAAAGGAGAGATCGACGGGGTGGTGTTGAACACCACCGGCGTGGCGCTCGCCGACCGAGTGGTGAGCGACGCGGGGCTGCGTCCCGGCGACCGCATCATCGTCACCGGCAGCGTCGGGGACCACGGCATGGCGGTGATGATGCGCCGCCACCAGCTCGGGCTCGAGGGGGACCTGCGGTCCGACGTGGCTCCGCTGAACGGCCTGGTGCGCGAGGTGCTCCGCGCCGGCGGCGAGGACGTCGTGGCCATGAAGGACCCGACCCGGGGAGGTCTCGCCTCGGTGCTCCACGAGATGGCGGGCAAGGCCAACGTGGGGATCCTCTTGCAGGAGCCGGCGGTGCCGGTGAACCCGGAGGTTCGCGCTGCCTGCGAGGTGCTCGGGATCGACCCGCTCGTGGTCGCCAACGAGGGGAAGGCGGTCATCGGGGTGCGGCCGGGCGCCGCCGATCGGGTGATGGCGGCGCTGCGGAGCCACCCGCAGGGCCGTCGCGCGGCCCTCGTCGGGACGGCCCTCGGCGAGCGGCCGGGGCAGGTGATCCTGGACACCGGCCTCGGCCGGCGGATGCTCGCCGAGCCGGACGGCGAGCCCTTGCCGCGCATCTGCTAGCCGCGCCGGACCGGAGACCCGAGTGCACGAGTACTCCTTGATTCAATCGCTCGTCGGCCGCGTGGAGGCCGAGGCCTCGGCGCGCGGGGCCACGGCGGTACATCGGCTCGTGGTCTCGGTCGGAGAGCTCGCCGGGGTGGACCCGGAGCTCTTTCAGACCGCCTACGACACCTTCCGCGCCGGCACCATCTGCGAGGCCGCTCCCCTCGAGCTGCGGCGCGTGCCGGCTCGCTGGACCTGCTCCGGCTGCGCGCGGGAGATCCCCCGCGGCGAGGTTCTCCACTGCCCGACCTGCCACCTTCCCGCCCGCGTCGCCCCGGGCGGGGACGAGATCCTGCTCGAGACCATTGAGATGGAGGTGCCCTGATGTGCGCCACCTGCGGATGCGGAGACGCGAAGCTCGTGCCGGTGGAGGTCCACGAGAAGATCCTGGCCGGGAACGACCGGGCCGCCCAGCACAACCGCCAGCACTTCGCCGAGCAGGGCGTCTTGGCGCTCAACCTCATGGGATCTCCCGGGGCCGGGAAGACCGCCCTGCTCGAGGCCACCGCCCGGACGGTGCACGGGCGCTGGCGGCTCGGGGCCGTCTCCGGGGACCTGGCCACCGACAACGACGCCCGACGCCTGGAGGCCGCAGGCATCCCCTCCCGCGCCATCACCACGGGGCAGGGGTGTCACCTGGACGCCGAGCTCGTGCACCATTCGCTCCATGACTTTCCCCTCCAGGAGCTCGACGTCTTCTTCATCGAGAACGTGGGGAACCTGGTGTGCCCCGCCATCTACGACCTGGGACAGGCGGCGAACGTCGTGGCCTTGTCGGTGACCGAGGGGGAGGACAAGCCGCTCAAGTACCCGGTGATGTTCAAGGCGGCCGATCTGGTGCTTCTGACGAAGTGCGACCTGCTCCCCCACCTCGACGTCCGCGTGGAGGTGATCCTGGACGGCCTTCGGCGCGTCATGCCGCAGCCGGAAGTGATCCGGATCTCGGCGCGGAGCGGCCTGGGGATGGCGGAGTGGTCGGGCTGGCTCGAGAAGCGAAAGGCCAAGGTGCCGCGCCGGACCGCCAACTCCCCCACGCACTCGCACGCGCGCGAGTCGAACGCGCCCGAGCATCACGCCCACGAGCACAGCCACGGCGACGGCACCGTGCACAGCCACGCCCACGAGCACGAGCACGCCCACGAGCACGAGCACCCTCACGAGCACGCCCACCACGCGTCGGGCACCGGGCGCGGGCACCGCCACGAGCCCTGAGAGAGCGAAGGGCAGCCGCTTCGGGGCGCGCGCCGGCGG
>Ga0335078_10005656_pt1 | contig 18483 bp, 12 predicted proteins | sample Lox_Sample_32_FD_206711 | JGI IMG/M metagenome (GOLD analysis project Ga0335078, IMG submission 206711) | Soil microbial communities from Loxahatchee National Wildlife Refuge, Florida, United States - Lox_Sample_3.2 | ecosystem: Environmental > Terrestrial > Soil > Wetlands | place: USA... | reverse complement strand
GCAGAAAGCACGCCTCGGCTCGCCCGGCCGACCTGGCGTCCCGCACACCCGCATGGGCATGAGGTAAAACAGAATGCAGAACGGTAATCATCACAATCGTGAACGAAAGCGTCTGGACTTTTCAAAGATCCAGAGCTCGATTGACATCCCGAACCTCATCGAGGTTCAGCGCAAGTCCTATCAGCGCTTTTTGCAGATGGACCTGCTGCCGAGCGAGCGCGAGGACGCGGGGCTGCAGTCCGTATTCAGCTCCGTGTTTCCGATTCAGGATTTCCGCGGGCTCTCGCAGCTGGATTTCGTCGATTACGCCATCGGCAACTGGGAGTGCAAGTGCGGCAACCTGAAAGGGCTGCACCATCTGCGCGCGACCTGCCGGAATTGCGGCGCCTCGGTAGTCACCAACCCCTACCAGACCGGCGACGTAATCTGCAGCAAGTGCGGCACGTTCAACAAGAACACGCCGACGTTTTGCAACAAGTGCGGCGACCCGGTCGGCATGCAGCTGAAATATGACGTGAATGAGTGCCAGGAGCGCGGCATGACGTATTCCGCGCCGCTCAAGGTCACCATTCGCCTGACGATTTACGATAAGGACCCCGACACCGGCGCGAAGAATATTCGTGACATCAAGGAACAGGAAGTTTTCTTCGGCGACATCCCCTTGATGACCGACAACGGGACGTTCGTCATCAACGGAACCGAGCGCGTCATCGTCAGCCAGTTGCACCGCTCACCCGGCGTCTTTTACGAAAACGCGAACAACCGCACCTATTTCCTCGGGAAGATCATTCCGTATCGCGGGTCGTGGGTTGAGTTCGAATACGATACGAAGAATCTTCTCTACGTGCGCATTGACCGCAAGCGCAAATTCCTCGGCTCGATTTTCCTGCGCGCGCTGGGAATGAAGTCCAACGAAGAAATTCTGCGCACGTTCTATCAAGTGGAGCGCATCGCGCTGCGGGACGGCGATCTCTTCTGGAATGTTTCCGAAGGATTGCAGGATCGCAAGCTCACGCGTGAGATCAAGCACCCGAAGAGTGAAGAAGTCATCGTCGCCGCGCACCGCCGCATCACGGAATCCCTCTACAAGGAAATCGTGAAAGCGCGTGTCGCGCAGGCCAGCGTCACCGTTGCGGACCTCGAAGGCGCGTACACGGTGGCCGACATTGTGAACCGTCAAACCGGCGAGGTTCTCGTTGAATCCAACCGCCCGATGACAGCCGAGCTGTGGGCATCCGTCGCCGCCGCCGGAATTACGGAAGTGGACGTGATCTTCCCGGAGCGCGACGAAATCAGCACGGTGCTGAGCCGCACGCTCGACAAGGATTCAATCCGTTCGCCGCGTGAAGCGCTTATCGAAATTTACCGCAAGCTGCGTCCCGGCGATCCACCGACGCTCGAAACCGCGACCGCGCTGTTCAACGGCATGTTCTTCGACCCGCGGAAATATGACTTCAGCAAGGTCGGCCGGCTGAAATTCAATATCAAGCTGGGCCTGGAAACTCCGCTCGAAACGCGCACGCTGGATGCCAGCGACTTCGTGGCTTCCATCCGCTATTTGCTGAAGCTGCGCAAGAATATTGGCACGGTGGACGACATCGATCACCTCGGCAATCGCCGCGTCCGCGCAGTCGGAGAACTGCTCGAAAACCAGTTCCGCATCGGCTTGGTGCGCATGGAGCGCGCCATCAAGGAAAAGATGTCCGTGTACCAGGAAATGTCCACGGCCATGCCGCATGACCTGGTGAACGCAAAGCCTGTGATGGCCGCGATTCGCGAATTTTTCGGCAGTTCGCAGCTCAGCCAGTTCATGGACCAGACCAATCCGCTTTCCGAAATTACGCACAAGCGGCGCCTTTCGGCTCTTGGGCCAGGCGGACTTTCGCGCGAACGCGCGGGATTCGAAGTGCGCGACGTTCACCCTACGCACTACGGCCGCATCTGTCCGATTGAAACGCCGGAAGGCCCGAACATCGGCTTGATCAGCTCGCTTTCCAGCTATGCGCGAATCAACGAGTTCGGATTTATCGAATCGCCGTACCGCAAGGTGAAGAACGGCCGCGTGCTGGACTATGTGCAAATTCTGAACGCGGGCGACAGCGAATTTAAAGTCGGCGACATCGTTGAACGCGACAAAGTCGAAAGCGTGAACGACGAATTGAAGCGCAAGCGCGTCACCTACGATCCGCACTGCTTCTATCTTTCCGCTTGGGAAGAAGACCGCTACGTCGTGGCGCAGGCTAACGTGCCGCTCGAAACCAGCGGAAAGATCGTCTCTGAACTCGTGAACTGCCGCCAGGCCGGCAACTTCGTACTGAAGCATCGCGACGAAGTCGACTACATCGACGTTTCGCCCAAGCAGCTCGTCAGCGTGGCTGCAAGCTTGATTCCGTTCCTCGAGAATGACGACGCGAACCGCGCGCTCATGGGATCGAACATGCAGCGCCAGGCTGTGCCGCTGATTCGCGGCGAAGCGCCGCTTGTCGGCACCGGCATGGAGCGCGTCACAGCGCGGGATTCCGGCGCCGTCGTGCTCTGCCGCCGCGAAGGCATCGTGGACCAGGTGGACTCCGAGCGCATCATCGTGCGCGTGGAATCCGACCACTCCGGCGTGCTCAGCCGCGAAGTGGGCGCTGACATCTACCAGCTCACGAAATTCAAGCGCTCCAACCAGAACACTTGCATCAATCAGAAACCGCTGGTGCGAGTCGGCGATCGCGTGAAGCAGGCTCAAGTTCTGGCCGACGGGCCTTGCACCGATCGCGGCGAACTCGCCCTCGGCCGCAACGTTCTGGTGGCCTTCGTGCCCTGGCGCGGTTACAACTTTGAAGACGCCATCCTCGTCAGCGAAAAGTGCGTGAAGGACGATTACTACACCTCGATTCACATCGAGGAATACGAAATCGAGGCCCGCGACACGAAACTGGGACCCGAAGAAATCACGCGGGACATTCCCAACATCAGCGAAACCTTCCTGCGCAATCTGGATGAAAGCGGCGTAATCCGCATTGGCGCCACCGTCCGTCCGGGAGACATTCTGGTCGGGAAAGTGACGCCCAAGGGCGAAACCACGCTGACGCCGGAAGAAAAACTGTTGCGCGCCATCTTCGGTGAAAAAGCCGGCGATGTGCGTGACGCTTCCCTCTACTGCCCGCCGGGCATCGAAGGCACGGTGGTGGACGTGAAGATTTTCTGCCGCAAAGGTGCGGAAAAAGATGAACGTCACCGCGCCATCGAAGCGGAGCAGGTCTTCAAGCTCGAAAAGAACCTCGCGGATGAAATTCGCATTCTGACGGACGAGCGGTTGAAGCGTCTTTCCGATTTGCTCGGCAATCAGAAGCTCGTCGCCGACCTGCACGACGAAAAGACCAACAAGAAACTGCTCACCAAGGGCACGGATCTCACGCGGGACATCATCGAAAAGATTTCCACGCGCAACCTGAAGCGTCTGCGCCTGAACGACAAGGATCCTCTCCTCATCGAGAAGATCGATGAAATTGAAGAGATGACCTCGCGCCAGATTGACGTGCTGCGCAAGATTACCGAAGAGCGCAAAGACAAGCTCAAGAAAGGCGATGAACTTCCTCCGGGCGTCATCAAGCTGGTGAAGTGCTACATCGCCATGAAGCGCAAGCTCAGCGTCGGCGACAAGATGGCCGGCCGCCACGGAAACAAGGGCGTCATCGCGCGCATCGTGCCGGAAGAAGATATGCCATATCTGCCGGACGGCACACCTGTGGAGATCGTGTTGAATCCACTCGGCGTGCCTTCGCGTATGAACGTCGGGCAGATTCTCGAAACTCACCTCGGCTGGGCATCCAAGGAACTTGGCCGCTCGATCACGCGGCTGCTCGATCGCGATGTTCGCGCCGAACAGGTGCGCAAGTGGCTCAAGGAAGTGTTCGGCGATACGGGCATCTGGAGAAACATGTCCGAAATGACCGACGAGGATATGCTCGATGTCGCCGGCGCGTTCCGCGAAGGCATTCCCTTTGCAACGCCTGTGTTCGACGGCGCGCGTGAAGTGGAAATCCGTCACCTGCTCGAAGAAGCGGGCCTGCCATCGGCCGGCAAGATCACGCTCTATGACGGCATGACGGGCGACACCTTCGCGCAAAACGTCACGGTCGGATTCATCTACATGCTCAAGCTCTCGCACCTGGTGGACGACAAGATCCACGCGCGCTCGATTGGGCCGTATTCGCTCATCACACAGCAGCCCCTGGGCGGCAAGGCGCAATTCGGCGGCCAGCGCTTCGGCGAAATGGAAGTCTGGGCGCTCGAAGCGTATGGCGCGGCGCACATCCTGCAGGAGCTTTTGACCTGCAAGTCGGACGACGTCTACGGCCGCGCAAAGATTTACGAGGCCATCGTGAAGGGCGAGCCGGGCATTGAGCCGGGCGTGCCCGAATCGTTCAACGTTCTTGTGCGCGAGCTGCAGTCGCTCTGCCTGGATGTGGAACTGATGAAGCGGCAGCAGAAGCCGATCGTCACTGAAGCGGCCGACTAACGATTTCTGTAACGCCGGAGCGCGCTTTTCACCGGCGCACTCTGGAAATGAGATTGGATTTCTTGCTCCCCGCGAAAGCGGGGATGCCCGGCGCGCAACCGCCGCCGGGAGGAGGAGTCAACCTTGTATCGCAGCAGCCCTTATGATCGCGCCAGCCTAATCGCAGATTTCGATTCGATTCGCATCAGTCTGGCCAGTCCCGAGCGCATCCGTTCCTGGTCGCACGGGGAAGTCACAAAGCCGGAAACGATCAACTACCGCACGTTCAAACCCGAACGCGACGGCCTGTTCTGCGCGAAAATTTTCGGTCCGGTGACGGACTGGGAATGTTTGTGTGGAAAATACAAGCGCATGAAGCATCGCGGAGTGATCTGCGATAAGTGTGGCGTGGAAGTCACGCTCAGCAAAGTGCGCCGCGAGCGCCTGGGCCACATCGAACTGGCTTCGCCCTGCTCGCATGTGTGGTTCTTCAAGGGCCTTCCTTCGCGCATCGGCAACCTGCTGGACATCACCATGCGCGACCTGGAACGCATCCTCTATTTTGAAGGCTACGTGGTGGTGGATGCGGGCGATGTGCCGGGTATCAAGCAGCGCGACATGCTGCCCGAGGAAAAATACCGCGAAGTCGCCAAGGAATATCCCGGCCAGTTCCGCGCCGCGATGGGCGCGGAGGCGATCAAAGAACTTCTGAAGCTCGTCGACGTGGATAAGCTCAGCGACGAACTCCGCGAAAAAATGAAGAACGACCAGAGCCTGCAAAAGCGAATCAAGTACGCCAAACGGCTCAAGGTCATCGAAGCATTCCGCAAGAGTGGCAACAAGCCGGAATGGCTGATCCTGGATGTGATTCCGGTTCTGCCGCCGGAATTGCGGCCTCTGGTGCCTCTGGATGGCGGCCGCTTTGCCACCTCCGATTTGAATGACCTGTATCGTCGCGTCATCAACCGCAACAACCGTCTGAAGAAACTGATGGAATTGCACGCGCCGGACGTGATCGTGCGCAACGAAAAGCGCATGTTGCAGGAAGCGGTGGACGCGCTGTTTGATAACGGCCGCCGCGGACGCGTGCTGCGCGGCACAAACAACCGCCCGCTCAAGTCTTTGTCCGATACGCTGAAGGGCAAGCAGGGCCGTTTCCGTCAGAATCTGCTCGGCAAGCGTGTGGATTATTCCGGCCGATCCGTTATCGTCGTCGGCCCCGAACTGAAACTCAATCAGTGCGGCTTGCCGAAGAAGATGGCGCTCGAACTTTTCAAGCCCTTCATCTATCACCGGCTGGAAGCCAGCGGCCACTGCACCACCATCAAGCAGGCCAAGGAAATGGTCGAACAACAGGATCCCATCGTGTGGGACATCCTGGAAGAAGTGATTCGTGAACACCCCGTGCTGCTGAATCGCGCTCCGACGCTGCACCGCCTGGGCATTCAGGCGTTTGAGCCGGTGCTCGTGGAAGGCAAGGCCATTCGCATTCATCCACTGGTCTGCACTGCGTTCAACGCGGACTTCGACGGCGACCAGATGGCTGTGCACATTCCGCTTTCACCGGAAGCGCAGATTGAAGCATCTGTGTTGATGCTTTCTTCGCGCAACGTTCTTTCCCCCGCGAACGGATTGCCACTTGTTGTGCCGACGCAGGACATGGTTCTCGGCATCTACTACCTGACGAAACCGAAGCCGGGCGGCAAGGGCGAAGGCCGCGCGTTCAGTTCGGTCGAAGATATCGTGCTCGCCCTGGAAGCCGGTGAAGTCGAATTGCTCACGCCGGTGCGGCTGCGTTATTCCGGCGAAGTAATCGACCTGACGACCGCCTATGACGATCAGGATGTTGTGCACACCGAGCCGATCAAGCTCGATAAGCAATTCCTGAACACCACCGTCGGCCGCGCGATCTTCAATGATCACCTGCCGAAGGGCACGCCGTTCGTCAATGGCTTGCTGAAAAAGAAGGGCGTTCAGCAGATGGTCCATTACGTTTACCTGCGCTATGGAATTGAGCGCACGGTGCTGATGCTCGATGAGCTAAAAGAATTGGGCTTTGCTTACGCCACGCGGTCGGGCATTTCCATCGGAATTGACGACATGCTCATCCCCGGCGATAAGTTCAAGCTCGTGGACGCCGCCGAACGCGAAGTCGTGAAGGTGCAGGAGCAATATCACGACGGAGCGATCACCAACGGCGAGCGCTACAACAAGGTCATCGATATCTGGGGCAAGGTCACCGAGCGCGTTGCGGACGAAATGTTCAAGGCGCTCGAACAACAGGATAAAGAAGGCGTCATCAATCCGATTTACGTCATGGCGGACTCCGGCGCCCGCGGATCGAAGCAGCAAATCCGCCAGCTTTCCGGCATGCGTGGACTGATGGCCAAGCCGTCGGGGGAAGTAATCGAGACGCCGATCACTTCCAACTTCCGCGAAGGGCTGGACGTGCTGCAGTACTTCATCTCCACGCACGGCGCTCGTAAAGGTCTGGCCGATACGGCGCTCAAGACAGCCGATTCGGGCTACCTCACTCGCCGCCTGGTGGACGTGGCGCAGGACGTGATCATCACGGAGGTCGACTGCGGAACGTCGGACGGAATTTACGTCGAGCCGATCCTCGAACAGGGCAAAAAGGAAGTCGAACCCCTGCGCGACCGCGTAGTGGGCCGCGTTTCTCTCGACCGCATCAAGGATTTCGAGGGCAACGTCATCGTCGAGGTCAATCAGGAAATCAGCGAAGAGCTGGCAAACGCGATTCAGGCTGCCGGTGTAATGCGCGTGAAGATTCGTTCCGTGCTCACCTGCGAATCCCGCCGCGGAGTCTGCGCGCGCTGCTATGGCCGCAATTTGGCCAGCGGCCGTACCGTGGAAATGGGAGAAGCGGTGGGCGTCATCGGAGCGCAATCCATCGGCGAGCCCGGCACACAGCTCACCATGCGTACCTTCCACATCGGAGGTACGGCAAGCCGCGTCGCCGAACAATCAGAACTTGAAGCTCGCAGCGCTGGGTATGCCAAGTTCGTTGACTTGAAGCATGTGGCCGGCCGCGGCGACACCACCATCGTCATGAACCGCGGTGGACACGTCGCCGTCGTGGACGAAAAGGGACGTGAGAAGGAACGCCACGAAGTGCCATACGGCGCGCGCCTGCTGGTGGAAGATGGACAAGCCGTTCAGCTTGGCCAAAAAATGGCGGAATGGGATCCGTATACCTTCTCGATCCTCACCGAGGTTGGCGGCTCCATTCAATTCAAGGATCTGCAGCCGGGCGTCACTATCGAAGAACAGGTGGACGAGGTCACCGGACTTGCGCAAAACGTCGTCATGCTTCCGCCGGAAGACGAAAAACATCAGCCGACCGTCATGGTCCGCGATTCCGCAGGACGCGTGAGAAAGAAGTACCTCATGCCTTCGCGGGCGCACTTGATGGTCGCCGACGGCTTTGACGTAATGCCGGGTGACGTCCTCGCGAAGATTCCGCGTGAAAGCACAAAGACCAAGGACATCACCGGCGGTTTGCCGCGTGTCGTCGAATTGTTCGAAACGCGCAAGCCGAAGGATCCCGCCGTCATCAGCGAAATTGATGGCGTCGTAAAATACGGAGAAATCAGCAAGGGGCTGCGCAAAATTTATGTCGATAGCGAAGACGGAAAAACGCAGAAGGAATATTCCGTCCCGCGCGGCGTGCACATCCAGGTGCAGGAAGGCGAACGCGTCAAAGCCGGGGAACCGCTCATTGACGGGCCGCTGAACCCGCATGACATTCTGGCCGTGCTCGGCGAGCGATTCACGCAGGCCTATCTTGTGAACGCCATTCAGGAGGTTTACCGCCTGCAGGGCGTCAACATCAACGACAAGCACATCGAAACCATCGTCCGGCAGATGATGCGCTGGGTGAAAGTGGAAGACGTCGGCGACACCACGCTGTTGCTCGAAGAGCAGGTGGATAAGTTCCGCTTCCGCGAGGAAAACGACCGCGTGCTCGCCAATGGCGGCCGCCCGGCGACGGGCCGTCCGCTGTTGCTCGGCATCACCAAAGCGTCGCTTTCCACGGATTCGTTCATCTCCGCGGCGAGCTTCCAGGAAACCACGCGCGTACTCACCGAAGCTGCAGTGGCCGGAAAGGTGGATTATCTGCGCGGCCTGAAGGAAAACGTCATCATGGGCCGCCTGATTCCCGCCGGCACGGGGCTCGAATGGTATCGCAACATTCAGCTCCTCACCGAAATGCCGGAACCGCTGCCGGAAGAAGTGGCAGCCGCACCCGATCTCACTCCGGAGGAAGCCGCGGCGCTGGACTTCCTGCGGAAGGATGCGAACGGCGGCGCGATCGCGGAAGGATAAGGCGCTCGGACAATCCGAATTACAACGAAACGGCCCGGTTGCAGTGAGCAGCCGGGCCGTTTGATTTGATTTTTCCAGATGAATTTATTTTGCGCGCGAACTATTTGCTCTTCGCGGGATCCACTCCAAAATCCCAAACGAATGGATTGATCTGATCGTCCGGCAGCAGCAGCATCAGCGCATATTCGCCCGGCGGCGCCTGCTGGGCGATGGTGAAGTGATACACGCCCTTCGCCACTTCCCATTTCATCAGTTTGATAATTTTCTGGTTTTCGTTGTTCTCGCCGACCATATTTGTGCTGATGGTTTCCACCAGTCGCGTGTCGCCTTTTTCCGTAGCGCGCAGCAGCACCAGCTCCGGCTCGTCACCCCCCGGCGCGACGCGGTAAAAGAAATCCAGCTCCCCCTCCGGCAGGCGCACCGTTGCGTGCTTCCCCTTCACTTCCATGAAGTGCCTCGTCGGAATCAAAGCAGGCGCGCCCGAAATGATCTTCTCGGTCATGCGCCCCTTGTCCACCTTGATGGTGGTCTTCACCTCCGTCAGTGGCGTCACCTTCTTCGCCGCAAGCGCGTACATTCCGGGATCGTCGGACAGAATCACGCCGGGCGCGACTTCCAGGCTTGCATCAACATCGAGCACCTCAACCGCGTTTTGCCTGGTTTCACGCGTACGGACTTGCTCTTCAAATTCCTTTTGCTGCTTCGCCAGGTCCGCTTCGGCCTTCGCTGTGGCGTCCCAATCCACCAGCGAAGCCGGTATTTCCTCCCAAGATGAGCTTTCCAGGCTGTAATACCGCACCACGTCACCGTTGCGTTCGTACGAACGAACGATCTGGAAGCTGCCGTCCTTCAAGAAAAGCTTTTTGCCGCGAGGCAACGAAGCGGTCGGTTCCTGCTTTGTGTCCTGATTACTCTGCGCGTCTTTTGCAGGCGGGGTTGCATCTTTTTGCTGTATCGGCGGAGCCTGCTGCTGTTGTTGCTGGGCGAGCAGTCGTTGTTGCGTGAAATGTGCGCCTATTGGCAGTAAAGCGAGGACAAGCCATCGCGAGGCGCGCAGAACCCGTTGTTTCTTCGGCTGGTTCACGGTAAATGCGTTGACGGCGCCACCCCGAAAATAAGATGCCGGCTTGCGCGGGCGGGTTTTGCCGTTACCTCGCAGGATAGCCCTCCTTTCTGCTGCGGGCAACCCGCCTCCGAGAGATTGGCTATCTGGAAAGGGTGTGCTAGATTTCGCACTCACGAAACACACTTAGCCCTGCCCGTGGAGGCGAAATGAAGCGTTCAATTCTTGCCGGCGCGTTGCGCGCGGCGCTCCAAATGCTTGGCTTGATGCTCCTGCTCGGCGCCATTGTGATCCTGGCGGAATCCACTCCCGCGCAAACGCAATCCTTCAACATCGTCAAGGTGGCCGACGGCGTTTACGCCGGTATCGGCCAGAATGGCGTCTACGGCAATGGCGCCTTCATCGTCACGCGGGATTACGTGGTCGTGGTGGATACGCAGGCGCGGCCGAGCTGGGCGAAGGACATGATCGCCGAAATCCACAAAGTGACGGACAAGCCCGTGCGCTACGTGATCAACACGCACTGGCACGGCGATCACACGCTTGGCAATCAGGCCTACGTCGAAGCGTTTGGGCCCACCGTCGAATTCGTCGGCCAGAATTATATGCGCGAAGATCTGATCGCCCGCGGGATTCCTCAACTGCAAGCACAGGCGCAATCGCTCCCAGCGGCTGTGGCGCAAATGCAGAAGCAGCTCGCCGACGGCAAAGACGCGCAGGGCAACGCGCTCACTCCGCAAGCGCGAACGGCGCTGCAATCCCAGCTCGCTCTACAGCAGGCCTATCTGCCGGAGTTGCCCACCGTCCACGTTGTGCCGTCCACCATCACCTACGAAAATGAGATGACCATCCAGGCTCCGGATCGCGAAATCCGCCTGCTTCATTATTCCTACGCGCATACACGCGGAGACACCATCGTCTATCTCCCGAAGGAGCGCGTGATTATCACCGGCGACCTGCTTACGAACGGCATCCCCAACACCCGCACTTCCTACCCCGTCGAATGGATCACCACTCTGGAAGCGATGGACAAACTCGATTGGACGGTCGCCATCCCAGGACACGGAGACGTTCAGCAGGGGAAAACTCAGCTCGAGGCTCTGCTTTCGTACTGGAAGGATGTGGTCGCCGGCGTTCGCGACGCTATCGCCAAGAAAATGACGCTCGATCAGGCCAAACGGAGCATCGACCTGAGCCGCTATAAGGCCAATTTCCTGAATTTTGACCAGTGGAACCCGCTCGCGATCGAGCGTGCCTACACTGAACTGACCGGCGGAGCTATGCAGTAGGCAGCGCGACAGGGTTCTGCTCGCGACAGCTCATCTGAAAATAAAAAGCGGCGTCCTCGAATTTCAAGAACGCCGTCAAACTGCGCCCAGAGGAATTTAATTGTGCGTTGCGGGATACAAAACCGTCAGCACCATCAGATCCGACAGAGTGAAAAGCAGCCGCTCGGCTTGCTGGCCCGCGGCTTCAGCGGCGCGTTCGAGGAATCCCAGATGACGGCTCTGCGCGAGGGCGCGCAAATCGGTAAGACCGATTCCCGTCAGCAACGAAACCTCTTCGTCGGTGAAAAGTTTCTGGCTTGATCTTACCTTCACCACTTCGTTTCTCTCTCCAAACTCTATGATGCTTGCCTGAGATTAAAGGCAGCATGATTTCCCTGCAATAGTAGTTCCGTTCTAGTTGCGTATGAGTCAAAGGTACCAGCGGCCGGTAAATCACTCCGCGCAAAGCAATTAGCTCTCGCGAAGAACTCACAGCGGGGAAGAAATCGATGAATCTCGCCTCAACCTGTGGAAAATCCTACCGAATTGCGTAAGTACGTATACAAAATTTATCAGTTTGGCATTCGAAAAAATCCGTCGCGACTTTTCACGTCGCAGTGAACGCCTGTTCGAAAACGTGCGCCAGTCGCAAAATTCCCGCCTCGTCGAAGTGTTTGCCGAAGATTTGCAAACCGATGGGCAGCCCTTCGGGCGTTTTGCCGCAGGGCACTGAAATGCCCGGCACGCCGGCCAGGTCGCCTGTAACTGTATATATGTCAGCAAGATACATCGCCAGCGGATCGTCTGTACGCTCGCCCAATTTGAAAGCTGGCACCGGAGACGTCGGCGTCACGATTGCATCCACCTTAGCAAACGCATCCGTGAAATCTTTCGTAATCAAAGTGCGCACCTGCTGGCCCTTCTTGTAGTAGGCGTCGTAATAGCCCGCCGAAAGCACGTACGTCCCGAGCATGATCCGCCGCTTCACTTCCGCGCCGAACCCCGCGCCGCGCGTCGCACGGTACATTTCCGTCAGCGTCGCCGAAGGAGCGCGAAGGCCGTAGCGCACACCGTCATACCGCGCCAGGTTCGAGCTCGCCTCGGCCGTCGCGATGATGTAGTACACCGCGATGGCGTAGTCCGTGTGCGGCATGTGAATCTCGACGGGCTTGCAACCCAGCCGCTCCAGCGTCGCGATGCCCGCTTCCACGTTGTGCCGCACCGCGGGATCCATGCCCGGCCCGAAATATTCCCGCGGAATGCCGATGCGCGTGCCCACCACAGCCTTTTCAAGTTCAGTTCGATAATCCGCCACCGGCACGCCGGCGCTCGTCGCGTCATTCGGGTCGCGCCCGGCGATCACTTGCGCCATCGTCGCAACGTCACGAACATTCGTCGCAAACGGCCCAATGCGGTCGAGTGAAGACGCGAACGCTACGAGTCCGTACCGCGAAACTCGTCCATACGTCGGCATCAATGCCGGAATGCCGCACAATGCGCCCGGCTGCCGGATGGAACCGCCCGTATCCGAACCCAGCGCGGCAACGGCGAAGCCGGCCGCAACCGCCGCCGCGGATCCTCCGCTCGATCCACCCGGCACTCGCTCCAAATCCACCGGATTCCGCACCGGCCCGTATGCGGAATTCTCATTCGAACTACCCATCGCGAATTCGTCGCAGTTCGTCTTGCCCAGAATCACCGCGCCGGCCGACTCGAGCCGTGCAACAGCCGTGGCGTCATACGGCGGCACGTAATTTTCCAGGATGCGCGAGCCGCAGGTGGTCGTCACGCCGCGTGTGCTGATTACATCCTTGATGGCCACCGGAACCCCCGCCAGCGGCGGCAGGTTTTCGCCGCGTGCAATAATGGCGTCAATTTTTGCCGCCTGCGCGTGCGCGCGTTCCGGCGAAAGCGCCAAAAAAGCATTCAGACGCGCATTTTCGCGTGCGATGCGCGCAAAATGCTCATCCGCCAGTTCGCGCGCGGAGATTTTCTTGGCGGTCAGCGCTTCGCGGATCGCGCCAATCGTCCAACGCTCGCCGTTGCGGAAATTGGGTGCAGCGGGCATCAGCGCTCAATCACCTTCGGCATAGGTTTGGGTAGCGCTGACACTCTCGTCTGTGCGCTTTCCGCGCGGCTCATCTATCGATCACCTTCGGCACTCGAAAATAAGGAGCCGCCGCGTCCGGCGCCTGCGCCAGAATTTTTTCTGCCACATCGCACGACGCGATTACGTCGTCGCGCATCGCCGCGTTCGGATCGCCGCTCGCATCGGCCGTCAGCAGCTGCGCCATCGGCTCGACGTTCGAAGTATCGACCGCGTTCAGCTTCGCAATGTATTCGAGTATGGAATCCAGTTGCTGCTGATATTTCGTGACTTCCGCGTCGCTAAGCTCCAGATGCGCCAGCTCCGCCACCCGCAACACTTCTTCACGGCTGATTTTCATGCTCTGCTCCACAACATTTGGCAAAAGTTAGCACTAAGAATAGCACGGGGAGACAAGGGCCCCGCCAGCCTGATATGACAATGCTAACTCCGGCCTAATTAAACGAACCGGATATAATCCCCGCCAGAGGACATCATGGAAGTCACGGGTTGGAAGAACGGGAGATTCACTCCCCGAAAAAAGATAGGCCTTGGAGTGAGAGTTGGTCGACGAAACGCATTGACGTTTTTCGACGAAAAATGGACTTCGGTTTTAGTCCAATTAGACGACTAGATCGCAACCGTCAAGCTTACGCAAACATTCTGGACATCTTGTCCTGAACTACGAAATTCAGAGATTGGCGATTGGATGCGGACGAAAGGAATTGCAAACTGGAGAGTGGGACAGCCTCCTAGATTGTTGCTAACTCACATAGGTAGCAACAGATTCAGGTTGTCTCTGGAGGAGGCCTAAGATGTTTTGTTGCAAGTGCGGTGCACGAAATCCGCGACATGCAGTCTATTGCAATAAATGCGGCAACTCAGTCGTCGAGCAGAACGTAAGCGACCTCAGGCGGCGGAAGGAGGGCGCCAGTCCGCCCAAGTTGCCACGTGAAGATGGCCAAGCTCGGTTATTCGCCGAACTTTCGCGTCCCGACCAAAAACCTGACCAGTGTCACGCGTGCGGGAAAAAGGATCAGCTGTACCGCTGGGAATTCGGAATGGCAAGAGAACTGTCCACGCGGAGGACTTGGGAGGACACCGCAGTGTCCGTCGCAGTTTCTGCAATAACAATACCCCTCCTTGGCGTCGGCGGGTTCCAGTTGCCCGGCAAGAAGAGTCGCCTACAGGTATTAAGGCTTCAGCTCGTTCTATGTGAAGGTTGCCGAAAAAGGAGGGTCACGTATGCTGCTCATCCTTCTTGGGAACTCGCCCAGAAGCTTGGGTATACTCTGCTCCTCGACGCGCACGAACTATCAACACTTCAGCCAGTTCGACCAAAGAAATAATTCACGAAGATTGCCTTAAGCAACCCACTGCTGAATATTACTAGGATTGGATCGGCTCACTGCGGCGCGCAAACTTCGTAGAAATATAATCGTCCACCAGCGCTTGAAACGCTCGCGAAAGCTCATCGTAGCTGCCTTGCAGTGTGGTGAAGTGGAGTCCATCAATGTACACCGGGCAGCGCGGCTCTTCGCCGGTGCCAGGCAAGCTGATTCCGATGTTCGCGGCCTTCGATTCGCCGGGACCGTTCACGATGCAGCCCATCACCGCGAGCTTCATTTCTTCCACACCTTCATATTGCTTTTTCCATTCAGGCATTTGCTCGCGAATGTAGCCCTGAATGCGTTCCGCCAATTCCTGAAAAGTTGAACTCGTGGTGCGCCCACAGCCGGGACAAGCCGTCACGCTTGGCGCGAAGCTGCGCAGGCCGAGCGCCTGCAACAATTCGCACGCGGCGTAGACTTCCTCGCGCCGGTCGCCGCCGGGCTTCGGCGTAAGAGAAATGCGAATCGTGTCGCCGATTCCCTCGTGCAGCAAAATCCCCATCGCCGCCGAAGACCACACGGAACCCTTCAATCCCATCCCCGCTTCCGTCAGGCCAAGATGCAGCGGCTGCTGCGTCTTCGCTGACAGATCGCGATAAATGGTAATCAAGTCGAGCGGCCGCGAAGTCTTGCAGGAAATAATAATTTGGTCGTTGCGCAGACCGCATTGCAGCGCAAGCTCCGTGGATTCCACCGCGGAAATCACCATGCACTCGTTGATGATTTCTTCCGAAGTGAGCCCCAGATCCCGGTCCGTGTTTTCCTGCATCTTGCGCATCACCAGCTCTTGATTCAGCGAGCCGCCGTTCACGCCGATGCGTACCGGTTTGCCGTAATCGCGCGCGATGTTGCAGATCGTGGAAAATTGTTCGTCGCGCCGCTTTCCCGCACCCACATTTCCCGGATTGATGCGGTATTTATCCAGCGCTTCCGCGCATTTCGGATACTGCTTCAGCAGCACGTGCCCGTTGTAATGAAAATCTCCGATGATCGGCGCGCTGCAGCCGGCGTCCAGCAGGCGCTGTTTGATTTCCGGCACCGCCGCCGCCGCTTCCGGCACGTTTACCGTGACGCGCACCAGCTCCGATCCGGCTTGCGCCAGCTCGAGGCACTGTTGAAACGTGGATCGCACATCCGCCGTGTCCGTATTCGTCATGGATTGCACGACGATCGGCGCATTGCCGCCGACGACAACGTGGCCGACCTTCACAGCGTGCGTTTTTCTTCGCGGAATCGTGGAGATATGCGCGGAGATTTCGCTGGAAGCGGCCGCGCCGTTACCCGGTGCCGCGCCTTTTTCCGAAATGCGGACCAATGGAGTTTCTGATTTCATATTTCAAACTGGAAACGGCAAAACGTGAGCTTTCATTATATCGCGGAACGGCGCGGCATTGCTGGCAGAGCCCCGGAACGTTCAACAATGGCGGCAAAAAACAAAATGGGCCCGGCGCCACTGAGGCCGAGCCCGTGGAATATCCACGAAAAAGATTTTGCAGCTAGAAATTGATGTTGATCACGTCCGCTACGTGCCAATCGCGTTGATCCACAAGGCAGATGTGGCCGCCGATCACGTAATAGCGGTAGTGCGGTGGCGGCGGCGGAAGCTCGCCATTCAAATCAGCTGGAATCGGGTGCATCCATCGGTGCCGCCAATCCAGCGACAAAACAAATCCCGGCCTGAGTTGCGCCTCAAATTCCGCCGGCAGACGATCTTCCACTCGGAATCCAATCACCGGATGGTCGTGATGATGTTCCCACCATCCATTGACGACCACATGTTCGTGATCGTCGAACATCGGATGGTCTTTGTCCCAATGATGTTCATGATGATCCTGTGCGTATGCCGCGCCGCCAACACAGACCGCAAATGCCAGGGCAACGACGGCAATGAGAAAGCGTTTTGTCATGATCTCTCCTCGTCCATTCGTGGTTTCGACCACCCGCAGATTCTACCGGGCCGAGTTTGCACCCATCATCGGGTTAAACCCTAAGAAAGGAGGGAAGTTTCCTGTATGCGAATTTCCGAGGCTTTCGCAGCTTGCAGGACGTTTTCGCGGAATGTGAAACGTCTTAGGCAGTTGTCTTACGCTGCAGCCCCAACGCATGCGCCGACCCCCGCATCGCTTCAATGCAAAATGCGATGTGCTCGTTCAGCGGAACACCGAGCTCTTCGGCTCCCTTGCGCACGTCGTCACGATTCACGCCGCGGGCGAATGCCTTGTCCTTCATTTTTTTCACCACGGAATCCGCTTCCACTTCAAAGATCGTCTTGCCCGGCTTCACCAGCGAACACGCCGTCAAAAATCCGGCAAGCTCGTCGCACGCGAAAAGAGTCCGATCCAACGCGGACGCGCGCGGCACCCCTGTGTAATCCGCATGCGCCAAAATCGCGTGAATCATCTCTTCCGGGTAGCCATGCTCGCGCAGAATCTTCGAGCCTTCAAACGGATGCTCCGCATCGGCCGCGTGCGCATCGTTCGGCCAGCGTTCGTAGTCAAAATCATGCAGCAGCGCGGCAATTCCCCAGAGTTCCTCGTCCGCGCCGGTTTTCCGGGCATACGCCCGGACACATGCCTCCACCGCGAGCGCATGTTTTCGCAGGTTTTCATTCTGCGTGTATTCACAAAGCAGCTTCCAGGCATCTTCCCGGCTATGTCCCATGGGCGCCTTTCGAACGCGAAAATCTGGACGTGCGGCTCCAAGATACCTCAATTTCAGGCTGTTTTTGGGGTTTTTCAGGCAAGTCCAGTCGCATACAAGTGCTTTATGCTGTTGCACTCGCAAGTTTTCGAAAAAAGTTCTTGACAGCAAAGGCCGATATCAGCACAATGCCCCTCGCGCCTGTTTCTGTTTTCCCCCTCTATAGGGTAGTTCCCCCTTCCGCAAGCCAGAAGAATCTGCGAGGAAGACCGGTGTCCGACAACAACAGTAAGGGCTTGAATGAGCTCGACCGTGACGTTATCCGCTGCAAGGCGTGTGGTTTAGTCCAATACCGCACGAAAAATGATGTTTGCAGACGCTGCCTGCACATGCTGCCGCCCAAGGTGGAATTCCTTGTTCCACCGCCACCCAAGCCGCAGGATTTGCCGGGCGACGATCGGCAACTTTTCGAAAAGTGGCCGAATCAGGAGACTGTAGAGAACATCGGGCAGCGCATTCGCCAGCTCCGCGAATCGCGGGGCATGACGCAGAGCCAGCTTCAGGCTCGGTCGCGCGTCTCGCGCTCCTATCTGTCGCGCATTGAAAGCGGACAGATGACGCCGAGTCTCGGAACGCTGGAGAAAATCTCCGAGGCGCTGGGCGTCGGCCTGAACCGTTTCTTCGTGCCCGAATCGAACGGCGAAGCGTTGCTGGAAGATCCCTTCATTCAGGGATTGCGGCCGTTCCTTCGCCAGTTGGATTGGGAACAGTGGCAATCGATATTGAAGAGGCTGGCGGCGATCAGCGATCACGTGGGCGCGGCTACCATCCCGGCGGGCGTTGTTCGTACAATGCCGCAACCGGCCCGCATGATGGCGCCATCATTGCAACGCCGCCCTCAGCATAGCGTCGCCGTGGGTCAGCGCTAAGCCGGGTCGACGCTGAGTTAAAATTAGCGCGATTTGCCAAGGCGGTGCGAGACGCCTCTCTCGACGAAGGGGAGGCGTGGCGCGCCGCCTTAATTATTAAAATGTCTGGCCCTCACAATTCGGTCCGAGTGCTGAGGAACTCGCTTTTGCCCTTCTTCCTCTTTTTAGCCCTGGGCCCATGTGCTGGCATAGTTTGCGGGCAATCTGATACCGCAAGTCGCGGTTGCGTCAAACCCGAACTCGTGGTCCAGACCGGCCATGGTTCCCCGA
>Ga0335078_10005654_pt1 | contig 18484 bp, 8 predicted proteins | sample Lox_Sample_32_FD_206711 | JGI IMG/M metagenome (GOLD analysis project Ga0335078, IMG submission 206711) | Soil microbial communities from Loxahatchee National Wildlife Refuge, Florida, United States - Lox_Sample_3.2 | ecosystem: Environmental > Terrestrial > Soil > Wetlands | place: USA: Florida... | reverse complement strand
GTGAGTGCAGCCAACCATCACATCTTCATGTTTGTGAGCTTCGGAACAATTCCCCGGCGTTCCGCTACTTGACCAACAACACCATTCACGCAACCACGATTGATTGACTCTGAGTCAAGCAAAGCCGGGAACGTCTGTCAACGATCGCGAGAGAGAAGCACCTCGAAAGTAATCTTTGGGGGAGTGCCGGGACGCGACGATTCGAGCGCGAACCGAGCGGAACGCAGACTACTCGATTTGTCCACAAACTGGATCAGATTCCACGAGGCAGACAAGGGCCAGCCGTGAAACCCGTGGGAGGCTCCGCGATATACCGGCAAGTGCATGAATCCGGTGAAGTTAGCTATAGAAGAGCGTTTCAAGTGTGGAAGTCCTCGTGCATCGCATGAACTGCGCCTCCCCCAGAAAACAGCCGCGACAGGTCTGCCGACAGGCTCTTGGCGAACCAGGAAAGGCTTTGAACGATGGAAGCATCGGAATTCATTGGTTCTGCGATCGCCGGCGCGAAAGCGGGCGCGAGCATGCGAGACCGCATGCGGGTGATCGAGCGTCGTGACTGGTGGTTATGGGTATGTGCAGTGCTGATCACTCTGCTGCTGACCGGTGCCATCGTCTCGTTTGGCTTCCCGGCCATGCACATGCGGCGCCCGGAACTGAATTCAGCCCCGCTGTATGACACCATCCTCGGTCTGGTCGGACTAGTTCTACTGTTCGATATCTATACCGTCTACCAGCATTTTCAGATCCAGGGAGTGCGTAAGCAGCTCGTCGAAGGCGAAGAATTGTTCCGGCTTATCACCGAAAACGCAGCCGACATGATCGCAGTGGTGGATGCCAATGGTAAGCGGCTCTACAACAGCCCGTCGTACGAAAAAATTCTGGGTTATACGGCGGAAGATCTCGGGAGTACGGGAGCGCTGGATCAGATTCATCCGGAAGATCGGGAGAAGGTAATTAAGGCAGCGGCGGAGACCGAGCGCACGGGGACGGGCACAATCCTGGAATATCGCATGCGGCATAAAGACGGCAGCTGGCGCACGCTGGAATCGCGAGCCAGCACGATTGTGAAGGCCGGGCAAACCGAGAAGTTGGTAATTGTAAATCGCGACGTAACCGTGCGTAAGCAGCTGGAAGAACAATTCCGGCAGTCCCAGAAAATGGAAGCAGTGGGCCGGCTTTCGGGAGGCGTGGCGCACGACTTCAACAACCTGCTCGGAGTCATTATCGGATACGGAGAAATCGTGCAGCAGGGCACGGCGGCCGATAGTCCGCTGCGCTCCTGCGTGGACGAAATGTTGAAAGCCGGGCATCGAGCGGCCTCCTTGACCCGGCAGTTGCTCGCTTTCAGCCGCCAGCAGGTGATGGACCCACGCGTCCTCGACCTGAATGCCGTCGTCAAAGACATGGAGAAGATGCTGAAACGCCTGATCAGCGAGGATATCCAGCTCAAGACTCACTTGGATTCCGGGCTGGCTCGCATAAAAGCCGATCAGGGGCAGATCGAGCAAGTCGTCATGAACCTGGCCGTGAACGCGCGCGATGCCATGCCTAACGGCGGCAAGCTCGAAATTACCACCTCAAACTTTCATATGGATGAGGAGTTCACCCGCCGGTATCCCTACCCGGTTCAGGTTGGCGACTACGTGTTGCTGACCGTATCCGACAACGGAATTGGAATGGACGCCGCGACGCGCACTCGAGCCTTTGAGCCTTTCTTCACCACCAAAGGAAAAGGCAAGGGCACCGGCCTCGGGCTGTCGACCGTGTATGGCGTGGTCAAACAGAGTGGAGGCTACATTGAAATTCACAGTGAATCGGGCGCCGGCGCGGCGTTTCGAATCTATCTTCCCAAGGTAGAAGAAGCGCTCGATTCGCAAAAGCAGGAAGTCGAACTGCCGGCCTCGCTTCACGGAACCGAGACCGTTCTGCTGGTGGAAGATGAGTTATCTCTTCGCAAGCTGAGCCGGCATTTGCTGGAGCTTTGCGGATACTCGGTTCTTGAGGCGGAGAACGGTGCCGATGCGCTGACCGTTAGCGATGAGCACAAGGACAGGATCCACCTTCTTCTAACCGACGTTGTGATGCCCGGCATGAGCGGCCGGGTTCTGGCGGATCTACTGGTAAAGCAGCGCCCCGAGACTCGGGTGGTTTACATGTCGGGATATACCGGCCAAACGGTCGGCGAACACGGCGTTCTGGCGGAGGGAAGCCACTTTCTGCCCAAGCCCTTCACGCGTGAGGCGCTGGCTCGCAAGGTACGTGAGGCATTGGATGGAAAGGTTGCTGCGGCCGCCGGCGTCTGAGGCACAGCATCCCGAGCAACAAGTTTCATTGAGGAGCTATCACATGGACAAGATACTGGTGGTCGACGACGACGACGCAATGCGCGGTCTGATCAAAATGCGGCTCTCGGATACATACGAGACGATTGATACGGGCAATCCCGTGCAGGCCCTCGAATTGGCCCTGCAACACAAGCCCCGGGCGATCCTGCTGGATCTGATGATGCCCGATTGCTCAGGCTTCGAATTGTGCCAGAGCCTTCACAACCTGAGCTACACGGCGCGAATTCCAATTTTCGTGGTGACCGGCGAGTCAGCGTCAAAGTATCGCGACTACATGACTAATCTGGGCGCCGCCGGGTATTTCGAGAAACCGCTCGACTTCACCTATTTGAAGGGTCGGCTTGCATCGGAGTTACAAGGCCGCTCGGTGGAACGGCGGGCACACGTACGAGTCAAAATGAAGCTGGTGCTGAAGCTCAAGGGAACCGACGAATCTCAACGGTCTTTTGAACAGCTTACGGCTACGGACAATGTGAGCGCAGGTGGTTTCCTGTGTCCTCTTCCACTGAGTCTTTCGAAGGATGCCACGTTTCAGGTATTTCTTTCCGGATCCGGACATGACCGTTATGTAGGCAGCGCTCGGGTTGTCCGCAGAGAAGCGCCCGATACGCCCTGGCAGAAGTACGCGTTTCAATTCGTAGAGCGATCGGCAGAGTGGATCCTGCAGGAATAAGCTGCACGTTTCTGAGCATGATTGCGTTGCATCGTCGGGGACTCGTCCGGCGTTTGAGCTACTAAGAGATCACGATATCTGATCATGACCGGGGAGTTTGTTGATCAGGTCGTGGCCAAGGGTCCAGCCGATAGTCGTCCTTGTTTGATTGCGCCACGGGACGCTCACTTTCCTTGTCTCCATGAAGCGATTGTCTCCCTGCCTCCTGGCGCCGGATATTATTCTTATCACCTGGACTGAATTTCGCGGTGGACTGCCAACCCGAGCTGATCCCGCCTTCTAACTTATGCTGTTTCTCGCCCTTTGCAGGCCATTCGCTGCGATTCGCGACTGTGGAGATTCCTGCGCCTTCCGGCAACACCCGTGTGATTTGCATCACCTGGAATCAGATTCAGTCCTTGACGCAACCTTCTTTTTGCGATAAGCGTCCTAATAGCTCCTTATCCGACGACCAGAAAGAATTGGAATGCTCGGCCTGTCCGATGATATCGATACTCCTTTGCACGGACGTCTTGACGCACGCGATGTTAGTAACTTCGTCACTCGGCGCATCAGTTCTGCGAGGTACAGATGTTATAGACGTCCGGGCCATAGATTCCATCGACTTCTGGCTGTGGGCAAGGAACTGAGGAATATTCAATGAACTCGCCAGTAAGGTTGTTAGCCATCGATGATAGTCAAGAAAACCTGGAGTTCATCCGGTCGGCACTTGAGCAGGAAGGGCTGGAGATCCTGACCGAGCAAGATCCGGAAGCGGGTCTAAAAACCTTCCTGCGCATCCGGCCGCGGATGGTCCTTCTGGACCTGATCATGCCGAAGATCAGCGGCATTGAGATCCTCGAGCGCATGATAGTCGTGGATCCAGGGGTGGACGTCATCCTGATCACTGCGCACTATTCGGCGGAATCAGCGGTCGAGGCAATTCAGAAGGGAGCGTGCGACTATCTCACCAAACCTCTCGACATTGAGAAACTACGCTCTCGTATTGCGAGCCTTATAACCGACGCAGAGACGCGGCGGAAGACACTACGCCTGGAGAGTGAACTCATTCATGCATGTCAATTTGAAGGCATGGTTGGACGCAGTCCACTGATGCTGGAGGTTTTTGCAAGAATTCGTAGAATTGCACCACATTTTAGAACGGTGCTGGTGACAGGCGCTACCGGGACGGGTAAAGAACTCGTGGCCCGCGCGTTGCACCGCTTGAGTCCCGCATCGCGTGGACCGTTTGTGGTTTGTAACTGCTCCGCTCTGGTGGACAGTCTTGTGGAGAGCGAATTGTTCGGTCATGTGCGCGGAGCGTTTACTGGGGCCTCGCAGGACAAAGCCGGGCTCTTCGAACACGCGGACGGTGGAACAATTTTTCTGGACGAGATTGGAGAACTCGCGCCTTCGGCGCAAGCAAAATTATTGCGTGTCCTCCAAAATCGCCAGGTCCAGAGGGTGGGATCGCTGACCCCGCGAAACATTGACGTTCGCGTCATCGCGGCGACGCATCGCAATCTCAGGACGATGGTTCGGGATGGCCAGTTTCGCGAGGATCTTTATTACCGTCTCGCGGTCGTGGAGATCATGCTGCCGGTCCTGTCCGACCGGCGTGAGGACCTGCCCCTGCTCGAAAGGTATTTCATCGAAAAGTTCGCCTTGGAATACAAGAAGCCGATTGCCGGCCTGGTGCGGCGGGCACAGACCCGCCTGGCTACGTATCCGTGGCCCGGAAACGTGCGCGAACTGGAAAATGTAATTGGCAACGCTTGCATGATGGTGGAAGGAAATCTAATTGACATCAACGATCTTCCGGACCGGCTGCGAAAGCCGCTCAACGAGGACGTCGCAGATAATGAGAGTTTTCTCTCGCTGGAAGAGATGCAACGGCGGCACGTGTTGCGCGTCCTGGAGGGCGTTGGAGGCAACAAAGCTCGGGCGGCGGAAGTATTGGGCATTGGCCGAGCTACGATTTACCAGCTGCTCTCACGAATGAAACCGGAGGAGCGGGAGGACAGAAAAGATGGCACGGCCTAAGCCGTCTGCTTTCCCGTAAATTACCGGTTGAGGTAAGGATCTGGCCGTTGTGGCTTGGTCGACCTTCCGACATAGAGTCCCAACACTCACGCACATTGTTGCAGAGATTGGGTCGAGAGTCGTCCTGCGAGACAGGTGTATTAATCACAGACTAACTTCCGCGCGCTTAACTTAGACACTTCGCATTTATTGGCCTCTAACATCCATCCTATCATCACCTTACAGGAGTCACATGATCCTAGTGACTTCGGTATGCGTCATGCATGGTAGCTCGTGAGCCCCAGGCGTCCTGCATCGACAACTGAGGCAACGCCCCAACCCTTGATGGGAGAGGACCCTGACATGCGACCGAAGATGCTCGTAGGGATAATTCTGCTGATGGTTTCCGCGAGGGTGTGGTCGGGAGCTCAAGCCGTTACTGAAGTACCCACTCGCGCCCGCCAAGCTGACTTCGGACGGCTGCCCCTGACGTTTGAAATGAATGCGGGCCAGACGAGCCCTGAAGTCAGTTTTCTGTCGCGGGGCAGCGGCTATACCGCTTACCTCACCGCCGGCAGCATGGTGCTTTCCTTGCGCACGGGCGGCGCTGCAGGAATGACTAATCCTAGCCTTACCGGACGGGCGTCGGTCCAACTTAGCTTAGTTGATGCAGCGAGTACTCCCGCCGTCGTAGGTGAGAACGCGCAACCTGGAAAGGTTAACTACTTCCTCGGAAATGATCCGACCCAATGGCACACCAACGTGCCAACATACGGAAGAGTGCGCTACAAGAACGTTTATCCCGGAATTGACCTCGTGTATTACGGGAGCAATTATCAACTGGAGTATGACTTCGAGATCCAGCCGGGGGCGGATCCGCGCAAGATCCAACTAGCGATTCAGGGTGCAAGCCAGATCCGCCTGGACACGAACGGTGACTTGGTTTTGCAACTCGCAAACGGACAAATCAGTTTAAAGTGCCCGGTCGTATATCAGCAGTTGAACGGACAACGCGTCGCCATCGACGGCGCCTATGAAGTAGCGGACGCCACGCATATCGCGTTTCGGGTCTCTAACTATGACTCGACGAAACCCTTGATTATCGATCCGGTATTGTCTTATGCAACATATTTGGGGGGAAGCGGCATGGACCAACCTGCCGGCATTGCGGTTGACAGTAGCGGGAATGTCTACGTTGCCGGATACACTGATTCCGTCGGTTTCCCAGCGACAACATTCGGCGCACCCGCCAGCACTGTCAACCATGTATATGTCGCGAAACTTGATCCAACGGGATCGACGCTTATTTACGCGGACTACATTGGTGGCAATAACGAGGACTATGCCGCTGCGTTAGTGCTCGACAACTCAAATAATGTCTATGTGACCGGAGGTACCGAGTCGAGCAACTTTCCGGTTGTGAGCGCTTATCAGACGCAACAGCCCGGCCCATACACCGGCTTCCTGACCAAGGTATCCGCAAGCGGATCTGCCCTTCTGTATTCGACCTACTTAGGCGGGAACGCTTTCGATCAGCCCACGAGCATTGCCATTGATAGTTTGAGCGAGGTGCATGTCGCTGGTTACACGATGTCGCAGAACTTTCCTGAGTCGAATGCCTACCAGTCAACGGTGCTCGCGAATCAAGGCGGCGTCTACGGGATTTATGGTTTTCTGACGAAGTTCAGCGCGGACGGATCGTCGCTGGTGTATTCGACGTATTTTGCGGGGAATTCGGTTGTCGCACAGAACTGCGGAAGCCCTTGCTGGCCGGCGCCCTACAACGCGGTAAGTGCGATTGCCATCGACGCGAATGATGCCGCCTACGTTGCCGGCACAACAAATACGTCCAACTTCCCGGCTACATCTGGCGCCTATTTGACAAGCAACAGCACGCAGCAGGATTCTCCGCTTGGATTCGTAGCCAAGTTCAACAGCGCCGGCGGGCTTGGTTATTCCACATACCTGTACGGTTCCAGTGGAAATCCGGTTGGGATCAACGGGATTGCAGTGGATGGATCCGGTTCTGCATACATTACAGGCACGGCCGATAGCGACGGTACTTTCCCGATAACTTCCACAAGCATCTGTAATCCCGCGGTCTACGGGTTTGGCTGTAGTTCGGCCTTCGTCACCAAGTTTGATCCAGCGGGAGCGACCTTGCTCTACTCGACTTTCCTTGGCCCGAATAACTACGCCACTCCGGCAGGTATCGCACTGGATTCCACGGACGACGCCTACGTGGTGGCCTCGACATCGAGCCCCTCGTTTCAAACCAATGACGCGATCGAAGCCTATACCAACAACGGGGACGTACTTCTGGTCGAAATCGATCCAGGCGCGACGACCCAACTGTTCTCCACTTACCTGGGCGGCAGCGGAAATGACACGGCCAGCGCGATCGCAATCGATGCCGCCAGCAATATCTACCTGACTGGATCCACCGATTCCACCGACTTCCCGGTGAGCCAGGGCGCCTTTCAATCAGTGCTCGGAGGGAGCACGGACGCCTTCATTGCGAGGATTGCCAGCGGCACCGCACCAACCGTGTCTTTGACTCCGGGCGCGCTGCAATATGCTTCGCAGACGATCGGCTCGACCAGCCCGACGCAGCAAGTGCAGTTTCGCAATACCAGCAGCATGGCGCTGACTATTTCGTCGATCTCGACGAGCGGAGATTTCGCCGAGGCCGATAACTGCGGGACGAGCCTCGTGCCGGCCGGCAGCTGCACACTCTCGGTGACATTCACTCCGACGGCGGTCGGAAGCCGGACGGGCGCGCTAACGATCACTGACAATGCGGCTGGCAGTCCTCAGTCTGTAACTCTTTCTGGCATCGGATCAGGCAGCGTCATCGCAGCTCTGACCCCGGCAACGCTGGCGTTTCCCGGCACGCTGATCGGTGTATCGAGCGGCCCCCAGAGCGTGACGTTGGCCAATCAAGGCACGAGCGGACTGAACATCTCCAGCATCCAGATCACGGGAGACTATTCGCAGACAAATAACTGCGGAAGCAGCCTTCCGGCGGGATCGAGTTGCACATTCAATATCACGTTCACGCCGACGGTGAGCGGGAGTCGAACGGGCACGCTGACCATCAGCGACAATGCATCCAGCAGTCCGCAGACCGTAGCACTATCGGGCAGCGGGTTGGATTTCGGCATCACAAGCGCCCCGAGTAGCGTCACGGTGAAGGCCGGCGGCACGGCTACTTACACGCTAACGGTCAGCCCTGTGGGCGGATCGTTTGGAAACGCGATTCAACTGGCTTGCAGCGGAGCGCCCGCGCTTACAACCTGCGGTCTTTCGGCTAGTTCGGTCACTCCGGGAGCAAACGCCGCAACGGTTACTCTGACGATCAGCACGACAGGAACGTCGGCCGAGGCGAGGCCACTGATTCCGGGCGCCCAGCCGGTTTATGCGGTATGGATGCAGCTGCAAGGGCTCGGCCTCTTCGGAATGCTGCTGGCGGTCTCAAAGCAGCGGAGAAGGAAGTATTCCGTGCTCGTCGTGCTGGTGCTGCTGATTGCGGCTCTCTTGTTCATGACCGGCTGCGCCGGCGGTACGGGCATCGCCCAAACGAAGCAGACTGGAACTACGCCGGGGACTTATACGATCACAGTTACTGGTACTTCCGGGAACCTGCAACACTCGGTGCCTTTGACTCTGATTGTCCAATAACGATTCGCGATAACAGAAGGCACCAGCCAAGCGTTAGTGGCTTAGTTGCAGGTCCTCATATTCTGGGTCACGCCCTGCAGGCTGATCGCGGTATTGCCGACGAGGGGCAGGCTCCAGAACTTGCTGTGGTGCTTCTTCAGATAGTAGGCGGCGAAGGCCGAGGTTGCAGTCTTGATGGAAGCGACGGCATAGGCGCGGGCTACCGTGGGGTGCGTGCCGTACAGGTAGGCGCTCTCCACTTCGACGTTGCAGACGCCAGTCTTCCCCGCCAGCCAGTTCTCCCGTGCGAACAGCGTCGTATACGAGTCGGCAAAGGTGCTGCCGGCCGAGACCAGGGCAAGAGCCAGGAACTTGGAATCGACCGTTTTCGACTCGGCCATCTGCGGAACCGCGGCCGGGGTCGCCGGAACGGTGGATTCCACGAAGAAGTCCGCCGAGGAGGAGACCGCGCTCGGCGCATCGGGCAGCGGTTCCTTTGCGACGGAGATTCCGGTCAGTACGAGCACGGCTAAAGCAGACATGAAGATCGATTTCATAATTGCCTCTCTCTTGAACGTCATGAACTGTGAACCAGCTTTGGGCTGCTTTCGGCTCATCCCCGCCTTGCCGCTGTTCATCATGAGTCGAGGTTACGTTAGGGAATGTACCGCCGACAATTGCGAGAACGTAATAGAAGGTAGTAACAAAGGGTAACCACCTTCCCGTGCCATGGCGTGCAATCCGTAGTGCCAGGCGAGAAAGCATTCATTTCCAGGCTGTTGCGAGCAGTGAAAAGAGTCCGGAGAAGAGATGAAAAAGGCAGATCACAACCGACTCGATCCCAGACTCTCGCCAACTCGAATTCGGCAAGTGGAGGGGCGCGAGTGGTGGCTGTGGGGATATGCCGTCGCAGTCACCCTGGTACTGACCTTTGGCATCCTTTCATTGACGTTTCCCGGCTTTCACCTCCCGAAGGATGAGTACTATTCCCTGAGTCTTAAAGAGTGGGTACGCGGCCTGGCGGCGCTGGTTCTGCTGTTTGACATCTACACTGTCTATCAACATCTGCAACTTCAGCGCATTCGCCGCCAGCTGGCGGATCGCGAGCGACTCTTCCAGCTGATTACCGAGAATGCGGCCGACATGATCGCGGTGGTCGACCGGAACGGCCGCCGTCTTTACAACAGCCCCGCCTACGAGAAGATGTTGGGATACGGCGCCGACGAACTGGCCGCGACGTCTGCAATCGAGCAGATTCACCCGGACGATCGCGCGCGAGTTCTGGAAGCCGCGGAGAAGGCGCACCTCACCGGACGCGGAGAGCAGCTCGAGTACCGGATTCGCCACAAGAACGGCACGTGGCGAGTGCTCGAATCCACTTCGAGTGCGATTCCGGGCAAGAATGGCGAAACTGAGGGACTGGTCATCGTCAACCGCGATATTACGGAGCGCAAGCGCGCCGAAGCTCTGCTCGAGCATCATGCCTTCCATGACCAGCTGACCAACTTGCCCAACCGCGCTCTGCTGCTCGACCGTTTGCAGAGGGCGATCGCAGTTTCGCTGCGGCACAAAGACTTCCGGTTTGCGGTCTTATTTATCGACATCGATGAATTTCGCGTCTTCAACGACAGCTTGGGCCACAGCGCGGGAGACGATCTGCTCATTCAGGTCGCACAGCGGCTGGCGGCTTGTCTCCGCGGCGCTGACACCATTGCGCGTCCGCGGCTCGGAAAGAATGGTGAAACCACGGTCGGCGACAGCACTTTAGCGCGGCCGGGTGGCGACGAATTCGTGGTACTTGCCGAGGAGTTACGCGATCCAAGCGACGGCATCCGCATGGCGGAGCGCATTCGCGAACGCCTGGCAGTTCCATTCAGCCTGAATAATCAGGAGATCGTACTCAGCGCCAGCATCGGCATCGTTTTCAGCAGCAGCACGACTACGCAGGCCAGCGATGTTCTGCGCGACGCTGAGATCGCGATGTATCGCGCCAAGAGTGCCGGCAAAGCCTGCTGCGAAGTCTTCGACAACGCCATGCAGACCCAGGCGGTGAAGCGGCTGGCGCTGGAAACTGAGCTGCGGAAAGCGCTTGAGCTGAATGAGTTCCGGGTCCACTATCAACCGTTAGTCTCTTTGCAGAGCGGTCAGATCGTTGGATTCGAGGCTCTCTCGCGCTGGCAGCGACCACAAGGATTGGTCATGCCGGGCGAGTTCATCAAGGTTGCCGATGAAATCGGTCTTACGCTGCCGATCAACCGCCAACTCCTGCGGGAAGGATGCCTGCAGGTTCTCCGCTGGCGGACGCAATTTCCCTCCCAGCCGCCGCTGAGCATCAGCGCAAATATTACGGCGAAGCAGTTCGCGCAGGCTGATTTGGCCGAGCAGATTGGACAGATTCTGAAGGAAACCGGTATCGATCCCGCTTGCGTGGACCTGGAAATCACCGAGAATATCGCGATGGCCGACGCCGAGCGATCTGCCGTAGTGCTCTCGCAGTTAAAGGCGCTCGGCGTTCGCCTCAGCATCGATGATTTTGGAACTGGCTATTCTTCGCTGAGCCGGCTTCAGGAGTTCCCAGTCGATGTCCTGAAAGTCGATCGAAGCTTCGTTTCCCGCATGCAAAGCGACGATGAGACCCACGAGATTGTCCGGATCATCGTGATGCTGGCGCACAGCCTCGGGCTGAAAGTGGTTGCCGAAGGCATTGAGCAAAACGAAGAAGTGGACGAACTTCAACAACTGGGTTGCGAACTGGGCCAGGGCTACCTTTTCTCGAAACCTGTAGATGTGGCATCCATCGAGAAGCTCCTGTGCGATTGGCGCCCCTGGACCAAGAGCCGTTCGAAGTCTGCGGGATCGTCGTCCTGACGCTCTCGCTATAGCCTTCCCGGTCTTTCTGACGATCGTCTGGATTGAGCCACCCAAGCCGGGTCCCACGCCCGCGCGGATTGTCTGGAAAATCAGGACATGTCTGAATTTCGGACTGCATACAATCGCCCTATCTCGCGAATTCCTTCAAAAATATCAACTTACGAGCTTGGCCGTTGGACTTAGAACTGCAATCACCAGAGTGCTTCCGGTCCGTGCTGTGGAAGGATGAGGATTCTGGTCCTTCGGCGCGGAGGTAACAAGGGGTAGGGTACGAACGCGATCGTCCGCGGACGAGGCTGCGAGGGTTCTTGATTCTTGGAACCACAGCGGCGTGGGCGATCGCCGAAACTTTGCAGGAAGGATTGTTATGACGTCCGACATGGCATTCGAGTGCTTGTTCGTTTCCCGGGATGCGGGGCTCTTCAGAACTCTGGCCCGAATCCTGCGGAACCTGTCCATCACGATCAACCTGTGCGTAAGCCCCGAGAAGGCCTTTGACGCGCTGGGGCAGGGGAGCACCGATCTTGTCGTGATCGATTGGGAGGGTGAAGAGTCCTCAGAGTTCTTGCGGAAGCTTTGGATGAAAGGGAAATGGAAGAAGCCCACAGTCGTGGCGATTTTGCCGTCGGAGTCCCGCATGCCCGGCGCTCACGTCGTCATCAAGAAGCCGGTCACTGCGGAAGCGGGTGAAAAGTCTTTCCGGGATGCGTATTCGCGGATGTTGATTGACTATCGCCGGCATGTCAGGCACGCGGTGATGCTCCCGGTAATGGCAAGTTGCGAGGATGGCCGAACGACCGCTCTGACCGTCGTCGACATTGGCGACGGTGGCGTGGGAATCAGCACTCAGGAGACATTCCTCATCGGAGACATACTGTCGTTCCGGCTCTTATTGCCGGGAGCGCGGAGAGAGGTTCTGGTAAATGTTCGTGTGCTGTGGACGCGGGATTACGGCCGCATCGGATGCGAGTTTGTGCGGATTCCTCCAGTCGATCTGATCGTTCTGCATGATTGGCTGAAAGAGAGAAGCCGAGTGAAAAAGCCGCTCGTGGAATAAAGTCAGAACGCAGACACACTCCAAGGCTGGCTGTACCGATTTCAGCCATCGCCTTTTCCCGCACCTCCTCGCGAACTTTGATCGAGTGCTGCAGCGGGCCCCATTCCTGGTGCGATCCAGAAAATCAACATATGTCTAAGAGCGAGACATCGCGCAGCAAGAATCGCTCGTTCCCTTGTTTCGGTACTGCCCGAAGACTCAACGGGTTAGCTGGTATGCGGTTATTGGCGCTTCACCTGCATTGATGGTTCGGCGTGCCTGATGCCGTCACAAAACACATCCGTATCTGCTGCTGGATGAGACAGGTGGAGGGGCATCCACCTCGCATCAACTCCTGCCCATAAAACAAATCCTGAGAGCGAAGGACTGGTTCATGAAAACGAGCGCACGGAGATTCCTGACTGTTGTAATCCTGCTTGTGGCAGTAAGTGCATCTGTGGCGCAGCAAACGAGGACAGCGAACCCTGCTGCCGCACCGCAACCGTCGGCTGCGAAGACAGCTGCCGCCACCTACGGCAAATTGCCGATGACGTTCGAGGCCAACAAGGGGCAGACGGCTTCCAGCGTGAAGTTCCTCTCGCGTGGTTCCGGCTATGTAGTATTTCTGACGGCGGGCGACATGGTGTTTTCAGCGAAACCCCCGCAAGTGGCGCCAGGGCATGGACTTCAACCTGCCAGCCAGACTGCCTCTCCGCAGCAGAGCAACACAGTCATCCAGTTGAGCATGGTGGGAGCTAATCCCAATCCGGCCGCGATTGGCGAACAGCAGCAACCGGGCAAGGCGAACTACTTTATCGGGCGTGACAAGTCGAAATGGGTCACGAACGTGGCCACGTACGCAAAGGTCCGCTACAAGAACATTTATCCGGGAATCGACCTCGTCTATTACGGCAACCCCTCGCAAATGGAATATGACTTCGAAGTTTCGCCCGGCGCCGATCCGAAACAGATTCAGTTCGATGTAAAAGGAGCAGAGAGCGTCAGCGTAGACGGCAACGGCGACCTGGTATTACAGACCAAACAGGGCGCGCTGCACATGAAGAACCCGGTTCTCTATCAGACGTTCAATAACATGAAGTTGCCGGTCAGCGGCGGATACTCCCTGAAGAGTTCCACTCGTGTTGCGTTCTCGCTGAGCGGGTACGACAAGAGCAAGCCTCTGGTCATCGATCCCGTTCTTCTGTATTCGACCTACCTTGGCGGACTAGCTGATGACGAAGCGGTGGGAGTCGCGGTTGACAGCGACGGAAGCTCCTATGTTGCCGGTTGGACGGAATCGACAAACTTTCCGCTGGCATCGGAAGGACCCAACAACCAGGGTGGCACCAACGCCTTCATTGCGAAGTTGGATGTAAGCGGATCAAGCCTGGTTTATGCCGACTTCATTGGCGGCAGCAGCGATTACACGACGGCAATGACGCTCGATGGCAGCGACAATGCTTACCTCACCGGCTATACCTGCTCCAGCAACTTTCCCATCGTCAACGGCTTTCAATCGGGGATGGAATCGTGCTGGGCGGGCTTTGTCGCCAAGGTGTCGCCAGACGGATCGTCGCTCCTGTATTCGACGTTTCTGGGCGGTAACAGCTCAACCTATCCTTACGGCATCGCAGTCAACAGTGCGCAGGAGATCTATGTAGCGGGCGAGACGTATTCCAGCGATTTTCCGACCCAGAATGCGGTTCAGTCATCGATTTCTGCCAATCAGAACGGCTATTACGGCGAATATGGGTTCGTGACGCACTTTACCGCGGACGGATCGGCCCTGGTCTTCTCAACCTATCTGGCGGGAAGCGCAAACGTGGTGCTGCAATGCTACGACGGGCCGTGCTGGCCGAGTCCGTACACGACGATCAACGGCATTGCACTCGACGGCAGCGGCAACGCGTATGTCGGCGGAAACACAAACACCTACGACTTTCCCACCACGCCCAGCGCGTATATGACCGCCCAGAACAGCCCGAGCGATCAGCAGATCGGATTTGTCACGGAGTTAAGCAGCACGGGAGGGTTGAGTTACTCGACTTACTTCGGTTCGACTGACGGTTACCCGACTACAATTGTCGCGGTCGCCGTAGATAGTAACGGTTCCGCATATGTGACGGGCACCGGTTACAGTGACGGACAGTTCCCGGTTACGACTCCAAATCTTTGCGATCCGGGGACCTACGGCTGGAGCTGCAGCTATGGGTTTGTCACCAAGTTCGACCCCACGGGAAGCACCCTTTCATACTCGACGTTCCTGCCTCCGCAAAACTACGCCAATCCACAATCGATCGCCTTGGATGCACAAGATGATGCCTACGTACTGAGCCAGTCCTATAACGGCGACATGACTCTGGCAAATCCGATTGAGAACTACACCAACCAGAATGATCTTCTGCTGACCGAAATCGATCCGACCGGCAGTATAAATCTGTTCAGCACCTACGTCGGAGGGAACGGCGACGAATGGCCGGGTGGAATTGCCGTAGATGCCAGCGGCAGTATCTACATCGCGGGATATACAGATTCCAGCGACTTCCCCGTGACCGCCGCCGCTTTGCAAAACACCCTCGGCGGCAATACCGACGCCTTCGTGGCGAAGATTGGCAGTGCCAACGCTCCCGCGGTTGCAATCAGCCCTTCGCTCGTTCAATTCTCAATTCGTCCGGTGGGCTCGGTGAGCCAGCCGAACACATCTCTGCTGCGGAACATGGGCAGCGCTCCGCTCACCATCTCTTCGATTACAATCAGCGGCGACTTCTCCGAAACTGATACCTGCGGCACGAACGTTCCGGCCGCCGGCACTTGCACGTTCACCGTGACGTTTACTCCGACAGCACCCGGTCCGCGGTTCGGATCTATCCTGGTGCAGGACGACGGCGCAGGCTCCCCGCACTTTATCAATCTCGTGGGCGATGGATCGACGGCCATCGCAACTCTGTCGGCGACGACCCTCACTTTTCCCAGCCTGCAGGTCAATCAGGCCAGTGATCCGCAGAGCGTGACGCTGACCAACAACGGCAACGCCACGCTGAACCTGACGAATATTGCGGTCACCGGCGACTATGCCCAAACGAACGATTGTCCGGAGGCTCTGGGAGTGGGATCCGTTTGTACGTTCCAGATCACTTTCACTCCGACCGCCGGCGGCGCCCGCAATGGAGCCTTGACGCTCACTGACAATGCTCCCGACAGTCCGCAGACAATCAGTCTTACCGGAAGCGGATACGTCACGACTGCGACTATTTCGCCGGCGAGCTTGACCTTCTCGAACCAGTCGGTGGGAACAACGAGCTCGGCGCAAACCGTAACCATCACCAACACCGGATCGAACGCAATGACCATCTCCGGCGTAACCGCGTCGGGTGACTTTGCGCAGACGAACCAATGCTCTTCGATCCCGGCAAGCCAGTCCTGCACGGTCAGTGTGACGTTCACCCCGACGACTTCCGGAAGCCGGAACGGCACCTTGACGATCAACGACAACGCTCAAGGCAACCCGCACACGGTGAGCCTGAGCGGCACCGGCATCGCGTCGGCGGTCAGCTTTAGTCCCACCAGCCTCACGTTCTCCTCACAGTCGGTGGGGACGACCAGCGCGCCGCAGAGCATCACCGTGACGGATACGGGCAACGGGCAGCTCACTGTTACCGGTATTCAGGTTACCGGGGACTTTGCGCAGACTAACAACTGCGGAACGGTTGCCGCCAACGGCGGTACCTGTATCGTGCAGGTTACGTTTACACCGACTTCGACGGGCACCCGAACTGGAACGATCGTGGTCACAGACTCAGCTCCGAACAGTCCTCAGACCATCACCTTGAGCGGCGGAGCCGGCGCACCAGCAAATACTGTGTCCGCCTCGTCGTTGACGTTCGCCGCGCAACAGGTTGGCAGTTCGAGCGCCGCGCAGGCGGTGACTCTGACCAACAGCGGCAGCGCCACCATGGTCATCGGCAACATCGATGCGGTCGGTGACTTTACGCAAACAAATAATTGCCCGGGCAGTCTGGCTCCTGCCGCGACCTGCACGATCAATGTCAAGTTCACTCCTGTCGCGGGGGGAAACCGGACGGGGTCGCTGATCATCTCCGATAATTCACTGGAAGGTCCGGCCCTGGTTTCCCTCTCCGGCACCGGCAGCGACTTTAGTCTCTCCGCGAGCGGAAGCGCTTCGGAAACGACCAAAGCGGGCTCAGCTGCGACCTATCAACTCACGTTTGCCGGAGTCGGCGGACCTTTCGCGAATGCAGTAAGCCTGACTTGCAGCGGCGCGCCTGCTCTCAGTACGTGCAGCATCTCGCCGAATTCAATCGCCGCAGGCAGCAGCTCGCAGGCGGTTACGGTCACTGTCACCACGACTGCCACAGTGGCAGCGCTCTCCATGCCACATGAGGCGAATGCTCGCGCTATGCTGGCTGCGTGGTTCTTCCAGATGCCCGGCTTCCTGATGTTTGGCTTGGTGTCGCTCGGGCGCAAGAAACAGCAAATCAAGTGGCGTTTCGTGCTGCTGGCTTTGCTGATCGGCCTGACTTTGTTCGCGGCAGGCTGCGGCGGGGGGACAACCACGCCCGTACAGACGCAGCAAGCAGGAACGGTACCCGGAACCTACTCGCTGCTCGTGACGGGAACATCCGGGTCCCTGACACACGTCATGCAGTTAACGCTGACAGTGCAGTAATTCGACGTTGGAGAAAGTAGGTTAACGCAAGTTGAGCCATACCGAGACGCAGTCTTAAGGTCCGGTATGGCTCGTTTCTTGTTAAGCACTCTCTCACATCACGCTCCCCTAGTTATTACAAATCGACGCCAGCGCGGCGCTGTTTGCACAGACTCCATGACCGCTGCCGACGGTCTTGATGCTCTTGCATTCACTTTGCAGGGCATTCAGGTTCTGCAAGCTTAGACCGGCAGGCTGCGAGGCGGTCTCAGTCAAGGAGAAACCGCTGCCGTCGGTCTGAATGTGCGTCGACCAGGCTCGCAGCGCCGGTTCCGATGTCAATCCAGTCGGAAGCGGACACAACCCTCCCTGAGTCGTAGCGGGAATGATGACGATCGCTCCCGTGGTCAGCAGTTTGCCGGTGAGCGGATTGCCAGTGATGTCGTTGTTGACCGACAACGTCAGCAAACCATCCGGGGTCAGCGTGCAACTGCAGCACTCCGACATCTCCTGGTTGGGATCGAAAACGAAAATGTCGGCGCAGAGATTCCCCGGAGAAGTGCCCGGATCGTCGATGTTCACGGTTGCATCCGGAGCGCTCGTAGTGTGGGCTTTCGAGAAGTACTCGATGGCAGCGGGAGCCAGCACGATGATCGAAGCTGTGGCTGTGTTCCCGGCGCCGCCATTGGACGAAGTCACCGGGTTGGTTGTGTTGATCTGCTGGCCTACCTTGGTTCCGGTTACGTTCACTGAGAAGACACACGATGTGCTTTCCGGTATGGACCCGCCTGAGAGCGTGATCACGCCCGCGCCCGGCACGGCCGTAACCGTTCCGCCGCCGCAGTTTCCTACCATTCCGTTCGGGTTCGAAACTACGAGGCCTGCCGGCAACGTATCAACGACACCAACGCCGATCAGCGCCACGGTGGCGTTCGGATTGGCGATCGTGAAAGTCAGCGCCGTAGAACCGCCGACCAGGATCGTCGGCGCGGCGAATGCCTTGCTGATGACAGGTGGCGCAACCACGGTAATGCTGGCAGAAGCTGAGTTTCCGTTCCCGCCGTTGAGCGAAGTTACGGTGCCGGTTACGTTGTTCTCGACTCCAGCCACAGTGCCGGTGACGTTTACCGAAAACGCGCAGCTGGAACCAGCCGCGATAGTGCCGCCCGTCAGCATGACGCTTCCCGAGCCCGCCGCAGCCGTAATGATGCCAGCTCCGCAGCTTCCGCTCG
>Ga0335078_10005653_pt1 | contig 18486 bp, 15 predicted proteins | sample Lox_Sample_32_FD_206711 | JGI IMG/M metagenome (GOLD analysis project Ga0335078, IMG submission 206711) | Soil microbial communities from Loxahatchee National Wildlife Refuge, Florida, United States - Lox_Sample_3.2 | ecosystem: Environmental > Terrestrial > Soil > Wetlands | place: USA... | reverse complement strand
CTCCACGAAGGCGCCGATGCCCAGGGCCGGGGACAGCACTGTGCCATCGGTGAGAGTCATCTTCTGGGCCGCGTTGTGCGTGTTGAAGCAGTACCAGGGACGGCCGCGCTTGCAGGCCCGGCACTCGCCGCAGACCGCGCGCCAGTTGAGCACGACGAAGTCGCCCGGGGCAACCGAGGTGACGCCCTCGCCGACCGCCTCCACCACCCCGGCGGCCTCGTGGCCGAGCAGGTACGGGAAGTCATCCCCGATGCCGCCCTCGCGGTAGTGCAGGTCGGTATGGCAGACGCCGCAGGCCTGCACCCGGACCAGCGCCTCGCCTGGCCCGGGATCCGGCACGACGATCGTGGTCAGCTCGACTTTCGCACCCTTGCCAGGGGCGATGACGCCCCGCACCTCATGGTTCATCAGCCCATCGTGCCGAATCCCTTCCCCGAACGGAAGGGCGGGGTCCGGTAACCGCCCAGGCCGGCGCCGCACGGGGCGGCGGGCGGGCGGCGCGGCCGGGCGGGCGGCACAGCCGGGCTCCGTGCAATTTGCATTGCAACATCCGTCAGCCGACGGATGTCTCCGCCGGCCCGGCCGGCGATCGTGTCGTAAAGCACGGTATTGCCGGGAATCCGCGATTAGCCCGACTGGCCCGGCCGGAAAGCGAGATGGACATGACAGCGCCCGCCCGCACGATGGTGCAGCGCCCGTGCCGCATCTCGCTGCCGGCCGGGCCGGCCGCAGCGGTCGAGGCCCGCCGCCACATCTGGAAGATCATTCATGCCTGGAATGTCCCGATCGATGCGTACGCGGCGGCCCTGCTGGCCAGCGAGCTGGTCGCCAATGCCATCAGCCACGACAGCGACGATCAGGAAACGGTTCAGCTGATGATCAGCTGGGTCGATGGCCAGCTGCGGGTCGAGGTGCAGGACCGGCCACGCCCCGAGCCGGCCGGCGGGGACCCGCCATCCGACGCGGACACCGGGGGCGGCCTGACGCTGGTCGTCAGCGCCTGGCGTTACCTGCGCTTCCGGTATCCGCCCGAGCAGGATCGGCAAGGAAGATGACCATGATGGCGCCGGCCCGCGCGACGCTGCAAAGCCCCTATCGCATCCGGGTCTCGCTGGCCGTTGGCCCGAGGGCCGCGGCCCAGGCCCGGCGGCACGTCGGCGCCGTCATCGAGGCCTGGCAGGTGCCCGTCGACCCGGACGTGGCGGTGCTGCTGACCAGCGAACTGGTCACCAACGCCATCCAGCATGACCCGGGCAGCCGGGAACCGATCCAGCTGGTGATCGCCTGGGCCACCAACGAGTTGCGCGTCGAGGTGCACGACCGGTCGCGGTCGGCACCGGTGCCCGTGGAGGCGCCGCCCGACGCGGAAGCCGGCCGCGGGCTGATGCTGCTGGCCAGCCTGTCCAAGGACTGGGGCTACCGGGAAACAGCCGGCGGCAAGGCCGTCTACTTCACGCTTGTTCCGTAGATGAGTAACTGAGAGGTGTCGGAAAGTGCGCGAGTTCGGTGAGCTCGAGTCCGCGATCATGGATGTCGTGTGGGCCGCTGACCGGGCCTACCTGGTCCGGGAGGTCCGCGAGCGGATGACCTACAACCGTGACGTGGCCTACACGACCGTGATGACGGTGATGAACATCCTGCACGGCAAAGGCGTGCTGCGCCGGGAGAAGCACGGCCGGGCGTGGCGCTACTGGCCCGCTGAGTCGCGGGAGGAGCATGACGCGCGGCTGATGGCCGAGGTGTTCCGGTCTGGCGGGAACCAGCGGGTGACCATGCTGCGGTTCCTGGAGCGGGTCAACGACGAGGAAATGGCCAGCCTGCGCACGGCCCTCGGCGACGCGGGTGACCAGCAGCTGGTGAGGTCCTAGCCGCGGGGGACAGCGCTGGCCCCGGGCTGGCTGGCCCGGGGCCAGCTGCCTGCCCGGCCCCGCGCCGCCCAGCGGCAGGCGGGCCCGGGCATCAGCCGGGCCGGGCCAGATCAGCTGGCTACCGCGCGCTGGCCAGCGGCCTCGCGGGCGATATCGATCCGGGAACGGACGCCAAGCTTGCTCAGGACGTGCGAGACGTGGGTGGCCACGGTCCGGTGGGACAGGAACAGCCGGGCCGCGATCTGCGGGTTGGACAGCCCTTCGGCCACCAGCCTGACCACCTTCACCTCGGTCGGGGTCAGGCTCTCCCAGCCCGCCTGGGCCTTCCGGTGCTTGGCCCGCGGGCCCCGGCGGATGCCGTGAGCCCGGAACCCGGCCTGCAGCCGGGCGACATCCCCGGCCGCGCCGAGTGACGCGTACAGGTCGAGGGAGCGGGTGAACTCCCGGCGGGCCGCCACCCGGTCGCCGCTGTCCAGGAAGACCCCGGCTGCCGCTTCCAGCGCCTGCGCACTGAGCAGCGGCCGGCCGGCGTCCTGATACCGGTCCACGGCTCGCAGCAGCGGGCCGACGTCCCGGTCCACCAGGCCCCGGCAGTAGAGCGCGTTGGCCTGCCGGTGCGGGATCTCCGAGTCCCGGGCCAGCGTTTTCGTATGCTCCGCGAGTGACTGCGCGGTAGACAGGTCGCCGACCTTTATGGCCAGCCGCACACCGTCGGCCAGCAGGTCCTCCATCTCATCGAGCTGGCCGGCCGGGTCAACGAACCCGGCGGTCAGCGTTTCGAGCGCGCTGGCCGGTTCGCCTGCGCTCTCGCGGTCCAGGCTGCGTGCGATGGCCAGTGTGCAGACGACCCGGCTGCCGATCCGCGGCGCGTGCCGGGCGGCCGCGGTGAGGTGCTGGCGAGCGGCACCGCCCTCGCCCCGGTGGAAGGCGATCGCGGCGGCGACACCGTGATCACAGCAGGCCACGCCCGGATCCTTGCTGCTCTCCTCAAGCGCGCCCACCTCCGCCACGGCGTCGTCCCAGCGCCCGGTGTGGAAGAACAACTCGGCGAGGCAGCAGTGCGCCTGGGCGCGCCGGACCACGATGCCCGCCCGGTCGGCCAGCCGCAGGGCCTGGCGGGCGGCGGCAAATGCCTCCTCGAACCCGTCCAGGTTGCCCAGCGCGACGGCCTTGTTGATCTGCAGCAGCAGCCACAGGTCGGTCAGGGTTGGGTCGGCCTGCGTCACCTTCAGAGCGCGGTCGAACAGTGGCAGAGCGTCAGCCATCCGGCCCTGCATCATGGCCACCAGGGTCATGACGTGCAGAGACCAGCCGATGGCCCAGTCGTCTCCCGCGTCACCCGCCATGGCGAGCGCCGAGGCGGCCACCTGGCCGGCCCGGTCAACCTGGCCGAGATGGCAGTGCGTCCGCGCGGTGAGCACGAGCAGCCGGGCCTGGTGCCGTCCGGAGATCCCCGGCTGGGCCAGGGCATTATCCAGCGCGGCGAGTGACTCGGCGAACCGGCCGGCCAGCGTGCGGCACTGGGCCAGTGTCCAGTGCAGACCGACGAGCAGGTCGGGCTCGGTGATATCGGTCAGCGCCCGGCTGGCCACGCGCTCCGCCTGGGCCGCGTCACCGACCCGGTACAGGGCTTCGGCCAGCCGGCACACGAGGCCGTCATGCCGGGCTGAGCCAGCCGGCGACCCGGCGACGGCCCGGCCGAGGAGTTCGGCCGCGGCCCGCGGCGCCTGGCCGACCAGCAAGGGTGCTGTGCGGGCCAGCCAGCCCAGGATCCATTCATCCATCGGCTCGGAATCGGCTGACCCGCCGATGGCGGCCAGCAGCTGCCGGGCGACTCGGTCGGCGGGCGCGTCGGCCTCGGCCAGCGCCCGGCCCGCCTCACAGTGCCAGGCCGCTCGCACTGGCGTCGCTATCTCCGCATACAGCGCGGCATGGATCATCGGGTGGCGGAAACTCAGGCCGTTGCCCGATTCGGCCAGCACGCCCGCGGCGCACGCTTCGTGCAACGTCGAGACCAGGCCAGCGACACCGCGGCCAAGCACCGTGGCCAGGTCCGCCACGGCGAAGTCCACGCCCAGCAGGGCGGCCGCGCGGAGTACCTCGCGCACGCTGCCGGGCACGAAGCGGAGGCGGTCGGCTATCGCGGCCGACAGTGAGCCTGGAGCGGAGCCGTTCGTCAGCTCCGCGATTCCCGCGTCGGTGAGCGCCAGGCCACGGCTGCGGGCCAGCGCGCCGACCAGTTCAGTCAGGTACAGCGGATTGCCCGCGGCGCCGTCGGCGAGCTGCAGCAGGTCCTCGGCCGGCTTGCCGCCGGCCAGCGCCTCGACCAGCTCGGTCACTGCATCCTGGGTCAGCGCGCCCAGCTTCAGGCGCGCGGCGAGATCCGCCGAGTGGCGCAGCGCCAGCAGATCTTCCCGCTGAGGCACCGGCCGCATCATGCCGATCAGCAGCAATGGCCGGTGGCGCGCCGACCGGGCCAGCCGTTCCCACAGCGCGATGCTGGCCTGATCTGCCCATTGGAGATCGTCGATGACGAGGACCGTCGGCCGCGCGGCGCACAATTCGTCGACCAGTGCCAGCAATTGTTCTGATAGAGCCGCCGGCATATCCTCGCCCCGGCTGGAGATCAGCTCACCGCGGAGCAGCGCGACAATGGTGCCGCGGCGTGGATTGGCGTCGGGCTCGCGCACCCGGAGTGCATCCAGGAGTGGCAACAGGGGCAACGTCTGCCCCAATTCGTCACCAGCGCCCCAGAAGACTTGGCAGCCAAACCCGGCCGCTTCGGCGCAGGCGGCCCGGACTAGTACTGACTTGCCGATTCCTGGCTCGCCTTCGATGAGCACGGCCTGACCCTGGCCGCCGGTTACCTCGCGCGCGCAGCTGACCAGCCGGGCCAGGTCGGCGTCCCGGCCGATCAGCGGGCTGTCTAACGTCCGGGGAGCCATGAGGCCGATTGCGCGGGCGGAACATGAGGCGAGTGAAAGACGTCTTCCGGATTAACGGCGACAGACAATGATCTTCCCCACTATCCGTTACACGTTCGGTACAGCTTAGTAATAAGACCGTGATGTAGAATGCTCACACTTAGTGAACTCTCCGCTCTGCGTGCTACGCCTACTAAGCACTTTCAATTTTCTTGCCGTTCTGCGCGCATACTCGCCAAACCTACCGGGCATAACCTACTCGTATCGGTGTCTCCGCACCGGCACCTCGAGGTGGCCACCCCGAACTTCTGTACAGCGGGATCTCCGGTCCCAATAGAAGTATAGGGAGTGGCCATGCAAATTGCACGGCTCCTTGCGAAAAAAATTGCCTTAACCCTCGGCGTCGCGGGTCCACTCCTATCCGGCATAGCAGTAGTGAGTGTCAACGTGGCCACTGTGCCTGCTGCGACCGTGATAGCGCCAGCCTCCACCGTAGCTGCGGCACCGCACGCGGTACCCGGGATGTGGCACGACTAACGAAACGGTCCCTCCTCCCTGACCAAGAGCTCTCGTCCAGGATGGCGGCAATCCCCGCATGCGGAGACCGCTGCCCCCGCCGGTCCCCGCCTTGGGAGATCCCTGCTCCTGCGTGGGATTGCCGTCCATCCGCTGACGGGCGCTGCGCTCCGGTCAGGTGACCACCTGGCCACGCAAGACGATCCGGCTGGGATGGTGCAGCACATCCGGGTGGGCCACCGGGTCCTCGGCGAAGACGACCAGGTCGGCTGGGGCGCCGTCCACCAGGCCGGGCAGCCCAAGCCAGGACCGGGCCGTCCAGCAGGCCGCGCCCAGCGCGGCGTCCCGGGGCAGGCCCGCGCTGATCAGCCGTTCCACTTCCTGGGCGACAGTGCCGCAGGGATGGGTGTCGGTGCCGGCCAGCACGGTCACCCCGGCCTCGTACGCGGCCCGGGCGATGCCGGGCAGCGCGGCCCAGCCGCGCAGGAAGGCATCCCGGCGCGGGCTGGGTGACTGGGCCCGGACCCGGACGGCGCCCTGTGCGAACGCGCCGATCGTTGGTACCAGCGCGGTGCCCTGCGCGGCCATCTGGTCTAGCAGGGCCGGGGCGAGGTGCATGCCGTGCTCCAGGCTGTCCGCGCCGGCTGCGACGGCATTCGCGCAGCCCTGGGCGGTCTGGCAGTGCACCGCCACCTGGCCGCCGGCGTCATGCACCACGCTGACCGCCGTGCGCAGCACGTCGAGCGGGACCGGCGGCTCGTCCTGGGCCCAGTCGCCGATGATCTTGCACCAGCCGCCACTGGCCGCGGCGCCCGGTGCCCCAGTGCCGGGCGCCGCGGCCAGGCCGGCCGCCCGCTGGGTCGCGGCCGAGGCGGTGGCCTCGCCCAGCGCGGCCGCGGCCAGTTCGGCCTCGGTGATGCGCCGGCCCCAGTCCGGGAAAAACCGGCCCGGGGTGGCCAGCCACGGCCCGGCCGAACGGACCCGGGGCAGGCCGTCCCCGTCGTGCGCCCAGGCCGGGATCCGGGCGGCCGACCCCGGCGCCCGGATCAGCAGCACGCCCGCGGCTGCCTGGTCGGCCAGGTCGCGGCGCAGCACGGTGTCCTCGAACGGGTCCCCGGGCTGCTCCGCCCCAGGATGGGTGTGCACGTCGACCAGTCCGGGCAGCAGCCAGCCGCCATCGGCGAGCCGGTCTGCGCCGGCCACCGGCTCTTCGCGGAGCACGCCGCCGTCAATGAACAGCGTGCGTTCTTCCCGGTCCGGCAGGACGATTCCGGTGACAGCGAGCACCATAAACGGTGTCTATCAGGTTCCACCGCGAGACCCGAGGCCGCCCCGGCGCGCACGGCACGGCTGCCGCACTCGCCCAGCCGCCAGCCGCCAGCGCCGCCAGGCAACTGCGTGGCGGCCACAGCCATGCCGTCCAGACTGCATGGCGGCCGCATCCACGCGGTGGCAGCCCGGGGCCAGCGACTGAGTGGCGGCCATACTCGTGCGGGCCCGCCCGCCAGGCAACTGCGTGGCGGCCACAGCCATGCCGTCCAGACTGCATGGCGGCCACATCCACGCGGTGGCAGCCCAAGCAACAGCGTGGCGGCCACACTCATGCAGTCCTGGTGGGCCGGGCCGGGCCGGGCCGAGGTTGGCGGTGCGGGCTGGGTCTCTGTAGGCCGGGAAGGCCCAGGCCAGGGGCTGGTGCAAGGCCGGGGCTGGTGCCAGGCCGGGGAGGGCGGAGGTGCAGGCCAGGGGAAACGGCATTTTGGATACAGGAGCCGATATGCTAAATGCGTGGGCCAGGGAGGGCTGGCGGTTGAAGGGGAGGCAGGGTGACAGCAGACGCCGGGCCGGCCGGGCTGCCCGTGGATATCAGCCCGGTGGTGCGGCCCGCACCGCTGCGCCAGTCGGTGTATGAAGCGCTGGTCGAGCTGGTGGTCGGCGGCCGGCTCCGGCCGGGGGGGCACCTGGTGGAGACCGAGCTGGCCCGGCAGCTCGGGGTGAGCCGCCAGCCGGTCCGCGAGGCCTTGCACCGGCTGGAAGCCGAGGGCTGGGTCGACCTGCGGCCCAACCAGGGTGCCTTCGTGCACGTGCCCACCAGCCACGAGGTCGACGAGCTGCTCGACGTGCGCGAGCTGCTCGAGGTCGAGACGGCCCGGCTGGCCGCGCGCTCGGCCAGCCCGCAGGCGGTGGCCCGGCTGCGCACGGTCTGGCAGGCGGGCGCGGCGGCTGCCGGGTCCGGCGACGCCGAGCGGATCGTCACGGCCAATGACGAGTTCCACGCCGAGCTAGCCGCCGCGGCCGGCAACGCCGTGCTCGCCGACCTGGCCAGTATCATCGGCCGCCGGGTTCGCTGGTACTACCGGCAGGTGGCGCCGGTGCGCGGCCGGGAATCGTGGGCCGAGCACCAGGAACTCATCGACGCGGTGGCCGCCGGGGACGAGAGACTGGCGGCCGACATCGCCCGCCAGCACACCGAGCGTACCCGCGCCGCATACCATCACCCGCCCGCCGGATAAGAGCGACCGGCAAGTTAGCGGCCAGCTAGTAAACGCCTTCCTTTTCCCTGCACACGCAGGCACACCAAATCACCGGCCGGGTATATGGTCACAGCTCGAACCGTCCCGCTCACTTTATGTGTTCTGCTGATGACCCACATGTGGCTGACCTGGGTCTACTTGCCCAGGGGCGTCGGCAGGATGCGCTCAGGATGGTGAGATGGCTCGTGCGCTGGGCGTGGGCTTACGACGGGCAACGCGTCGTCATTGCCAGGAGAAGATAACGGCACCGAAATGCCGCCGGCAGCAGACAACGGCGTCGATTCGACCGGGCCGCTCTGACAACCCGGCGGAGAGCCTGTGTCAGCTCAGGGCCGCACCCGTACCCGGGATGCGCGCCCCCGGCTCACTGGAGGGGAAGATCTGGACTGCGGACCGATGATGCCTACGGGAGGCGGACGACGCTGACCGGGTCGGCGGAGTAGGGGTTGGTGGCGTTGTCGATCAGCTCGATCTCGGCCCGGTCGGACAGGATGTGATACGACCCGTCGGCCTGGTATTCGCGGATGATCGTGACCGTGCCGTCCGCGTGGGTGTAGCGCTCCTCCGCGTACCCGTCACCGGCGTGCTTCTCGGCGGCCACCGCCGGGTCCCCCTGCCACTCGAAGCGGTAGGGGGCCAGCGGCAGCCGCAGCTCGAACTGGTACTCCGGCACGTATCCGATTCTCGCCTGATCCCCGGTCAGGCGACAGCCGGCTTGGTCCGCCTCGTGTCGCTGCCGGACGAAGCGCGTACCGCCCGTTCCATCTGCCCTGCGGTGGGCGGCTTGCAGAAGAACGCGACGGTCACCGCGGCCAGTGCGCCGAGCGTGGCCCCGAAGAAGAAGCCGAACGCCCAGTGGAAGCTGGCCGTGCCGTACAGCGTGCCGGTCATGATCAGCGCGGCCACGCCGCCGGCGAAGCTGCCGCCGAGCGCCTTGAACGCGTAGATCGACCCGTAGTTGACCGCGTTGTTGGTCTCGCCCCAGTAGTCCGCCACCATGGCCGCGGTCATCGGGAAATTGGCCCCGGACAGTCCACCCGAGATGATCGCGCAGATGACGAACAGCGGGGCGTTGTGCAACTCGCCGAACCAGAGCGCGAGCAGCTGGAACACCACGTTCAGCGAGTATGCGTAGATCATCGTCCGGCGCCGCCCGATGAACTCGGAGATGTAGCCGTAGATCGGCCGGCAGATGCCGTCGGCCAGCGAGAACCCGGCGAAGCCGACCACCGCCGCGGCTGTGCCCAGGCCCATCGCCTGCGCGAACGCGTAGTAGTACGCGACCCCGAACAGCGAGCAGCCGATGTACAGCGCGTACTGGATGCCGACCCACTTGGCCTGCGGGGTGCGCCACATCTCGCCCAGGTGGTAGTGCCGCAGCGCGGGCGGGTTGTTGCGCAGGTCCCGGGTGCTGTGCCGCTGCCAGTTGAGCGGGTCGATGTCCTTGGGCCACCAGTTCTTCGGCGGGTCCTTCATGAAGATCCCGCCCAGGCAGATGCCGACGGTCATGATCGCGCCCTGGACAAAGATGTAGGTCTTCAGCGTGTGCGGGCTCATCACCGAGGCGCCGCCGCCGCTGCTGGCCGCGCCGATGGCGAAGATGAACGGGACCGCGCCGTAGGCCCAGCCGCCGTTCACGAACCCGGTGCGCCAGCCCTTCTTCTCCGGGTACCACTTGGCCACGATGTTGATGCAGCTGGAATACACCATCCCGGAGCCGATGCCACCGAGCACCGCGTAGCCGAGGTAGGCCTGCCAGATCGAGGTGGACGTGGCCAGCAGGCCGTAGCCGACGATGCCGCAGACCACGCCCCCGAGGATGACCGCCCACCGGACGTTCAGGATGCCGCGGTTGCGCAGCATCCCGGTGAAGATCTGCACGAACGATTCGAAGATCACAAAGAAGGAGAAGGCCCAGTACACCGGGCCGGGGCCCCAGTGGTGCACCGCGGCCAGTGAGCCGTTCAGCGCGCCCCAGGTGTACTCCAGCAGGCCGGCCAGGCACATGGCCAGCCAGGCCGCCATGATCGGGACCCAGCGGCCGTGCCCGAGGATGTCCCGTGGTGTTTCGCCGACCCGGAATACCCGGCCGGTCGGGTTGGTGAGGGTCTGGAAGGTCGCATGCTCTGCTGTTGCGCTCATCGGTCGCCACCGATACCTCTCGCAGGAGACGCTGTTAGCTGGTTGTCCGGCTGGCTGCGCCAGGCCGGCTGCTGTGCGCGGAGACCGCGGTCCCGGAATGGAGGCGGCCGCATGGAGGTTGGTATCGATCACGGCTGTCTCGGCTCCGGGTGGCATCCCGTCGCCGCAGCCGGGTAAGGGCAAGGGCGCCGCGCTGGGTTGGCCTAGCGGTCCGCGCGGCGCCCTTGGTCCGCGCCGGTGGGTGGATCGCGCGATGCCGTCCGCCCGCGGGTTCTCGGCTGGCCCGCCATCTGCGCCTCCCGGTCCGGGCCGCTGGCGCTGCACCGCAGGGCTGCGCCCTGGGCCCTCAGCTGTCCAGTCCGAGCGCCCGGAACAGGGCCCAGCGCTCAGGTCCTTCGGTGGCCGCCGCGTACAGCTCGTCGAGGCCCCAGCCGGCCTCGTCGAGCAGGTCGGCGGCCTGGTCGAACAGGGGGGAGCGGCGCCCGGCGGGCACCGCCTCGATGACCAGGTGGGCGACCACCTGGTCGACCGCCGCGCGCAGCTCCGCGCGGCGGGCGCTGCTGGACCGGGCCGCGCCCGGCATCAGCGGGATGATCCGTGCTCCCGGCTCCGGCTCAACCGGGCGGCCCGGGCCGCCCGGGCCGCCCACGCCGGTCATGGCCGGCCCTCAGCCGCGCCGTCGTGCGCCGCGGCCAGCGTGGCCAGCTCGGCCCGGAGCCGGTCCGCTTCCCCGGGCCGGCTCAGGTCGATGACCTCGGCTAAGGCGAATGACCGGCCGGCCGGCCGGTGGCCGGCCGACGGCGCTGGCGGCGTCTCCGCGAACACCTCGAACCGCTGGCTGGCCGCGCGCGGCGCGATGGCCAGCACGTAGTGCAGCACCGCCTGCCGGTCCGGCAGGTAGCGCTGCTGGTGACCGTGGTCGAATCGGATCTGCCAGTGATCAGCCATCGATCGTCACGCACCGACCCCTCGGTTGACCGGCATGGAGTAGCTCTCTTCCTTCAGCCTGGTGTGCCGGGCCGGGTCCTCGCCCGCCCGCAGCTCGGCGGGCACGTCCATGCCGATGTCCTGCCAGTTCAGGTTGGCCGCCCGCTGCATGGCCGCGACGTGCTCGGGCAGCATGTGCCCGAACCGGCCCTGCATGGCCAGGTAGTCGGTGACCGGCCGCTGCACCGGCGGGTGGAAGTAGTGGTACGCCCGGTCCGCCGGGTCGTACTCCCACACCGGGAACAGCCCGGCCTCGACCACCCGGCGGCCCAGCTCCACCGTCATCGACGTCTGGTAGACCCAGCCCTTCTGGCACGGGGTGAAGCAGTGCATGAACGCGGCGCCCTGGTGGTTGAGGCCCTTGCGGGTCTTGTTCATCAGGTCCACCGGGTAGCCGACCGTGGTGGTGGCCACGTAGCAGTGCGGGTGGCCCTCGGCCATCATCCGGGCCAGGTTCTTCGGCGGCAGCTGCTTGCCTGCCGGGTTGGCCTTGCCGGTCGGGGTGAACGTGGTCAGCCCGGCGTACGGGGTGGTCGGCGACACCTGGATGCCGGTGTTCGCGTAGCACTCGTTGTCGTAGCAGATGAACAGCGCGTCATGGTTGCGGTACAGCGCGCCAGAGATCGAGCCGAGGCCGATGTCGGCGGCGCTGCCATCCCCGGCCATCACGATGATGTTCGGGTACGGGCCGGGGTGCCGGCCCTTGCGGATCAGCGCCTCGTACCCTGCGGCCAGGCCCGAGGTGAACGAGCCACCGCTGGCGATCGGGGTGTGCGCCCACGGCACCGTGTACGGGGTGCACAGGTACGTCGAGTTAGCGACGTACATGCAGCCGGTCGGCCCGGCCAGCACGCTGTCCTGGCCGGCCGCTTTGAGCACCCAGCGGTACTCGATGGCCGGCCCGCAGCCCGCGCAGGTCCGGTGGCCGGCCTGGTAGGGGTCCTCCTCGGGCAGGTCGGGCAGGTAATGCCGGTCCCGGCCGGCGTCCTCGTCAGTCGCCGCGGCCCGGCCCTCCTCGTCGAACAGCGGGAGGTACTGGCGGATCACCTCGTGCGCCATCAGTGCGCTCCTTAGTCCTCTCTCAGTCCTCGAACCCAACCCAGTGCGCGGCCTTCTCGACCGCCCCCCGGGTCACGGCCTGGGCCAGCTTGCCCGCCATCCACTCGAACTCCGCGGTCGGCACGGTCTCCCCGCCCAGGCCGGCCATGAACGAGGTCAGCAGCGGTCGATGACCGGCCTGGTACAGCGCGCCGGACACGTCCGGGGCGAGGATGCCGCCGTAGGTTGGGCCGCCGAGACCGAGGTTGGTCTCGACGACACCGACCGCCTTGACCCCGCGCAGCGTGTGGCGCAGGTCGTCACTGGGAAACGGCCTGATCCACAGCAGCCGGGCCATGCCGATCCGGACGCCCTGGCTGCGCAGCCGGTCCACCGCGGCCCGGCAGGTCACCGAGTGGCCGCCCGAGATGACCAGCGCGATCTCCGCGTCGTCCAGCCGGTACTCCTCGATGAACGGCGGGTAGTGCCGGCCGAACACCCGGGCGAACTGCGCGGTCTTCTCCCGGATCACCGGGATCGCGTCCTCCATGGCCCGGGCCCGCTCCAGCTGCAGCGGCGGTCCCTGGGACGGGTGGATCTGCGGGCCGTGCGACACCGGGTGCCGTGGGTCCAGCGGGAACGGCAGCCGGTACGGCGGCAGGAACGCATCCACCTGGTCCGCCGCGGGCATCTGCACCTCGCCGGAGATGTGCGAGACGAAGTAGCCGTCCTGTACCACCATCTGCGGCAGCAGCACCCGGGGGTCCTCGCCGATGGCGTACGCGATCAGCGTCTTGTCGAACACTTCCTGCGGGGTGGCGGCCCAGCCCATCAGCCAGCCCATGTCCCGGGTGCACAGCGCGTCGGTGTGCTCCGAGCCGAAGTCGCCGGGCGGATCCAGGGTCCGGTCGGCGATCGTCATCTGGACCGGGATGCGGGCCCCGGAGATGATCGAGTACATCTCGTAGGCGTAGGTGACGCCCACCCCGGAGGACCCGGTGTAAGCCCGCGCCCCGCAGGATCCCGCGCCGAACGCGGCCGACAGCTGCGCGTGCTCACCGTCCGCGGTCAGGTACTCGGCGTCCAGGATGCCGTCCGCGATGAACTGGGCCAGGTTCATCATGATCGCGGTGTACGGCCGGATCGGGTACGCGGTGATCACATCGACGTTCGCGTACAGGGCCGCGTACGCGGCGGCGGCGCACCCGTTCAGCCGCTTGCCGGTGCCGGCCAGCTCGGCCAGCCGGGCCTGGCCGGCCGGGGTACGCAGGCCGGGGCCGTAGCCGGGCGGCTGGGGCCCGCCGCCATCCACAGGCACGGCGGTCATGGCGTCACCCCGGGCGGATCGTCAGGCGCGGGTGGGGTCTTGCCGTTGGATGAGCTGCCCGGCGGGACGGCCGCCTGGTGCGCCGCGTCGTAGGCGGCGATGGTCTCCTCGATCAGCCGCTTGGTAAACGCGGACTGTTCGGCGTGCGCGCCGTCGTACGGGGCGAACGCGGTTTCCATCCGGGTCACCTCGGCCGGGTCGTCGAAGTCCAGCTCCGGCACCTTTTCCAGGCAGCCGGTCGGGCACTCCTGCACGCAGACCAGGCACCCCTTGCAGTAGGTGGTGCGGATCGAGTAGTGGCCGTTCTGCCTGGCGTCGCGCAGCACGGACACGTCGGGGCAGACGACGTAGCAGTTGTCGCAGCCGTTGCACACCCCGCAGCTCATGCACCGGTCGGCCTCGGCCACTGCCTGCTGCTCGGAGTAGGCCAGGGTGACCTCGACGTGCTGGCTGCGCCGCCGCTCGGCGGCGGGGGAGAGCGGCGCCTCGATGCGCGCGGCAGGCCGGAAGTAGGCCGCGTTCAGGCCCTCGTAGGGCATGATCACCGGCTCCGGGTCGGCGGCCAGCGCCTGGTTGGTCAGCAGCCGGTCGATGTCCCGGGCGGCCCGCTTGCCGTCGCCGAGCGCGTCCACCACCATCGACGGGCCGCGCAGCACGTCGCCGCCGACGAACACGTTGCCCTCGACCCGGCCGTGCTCGTCCGCGGTGATCACGCCGGTGGCGTCGGCCAGCTGCCCCGGCAGCCAGTCCAGCTGCTGGACCTGGCCGATCGCGATGAAGATGGTGTCGCAGGGCACTTCGCGCTCGGTACCCGGCACCAGGTCCGGGCGGACCGCGCCGCTCGCGTCCCGGGCCAGCCGGGCGCCGGCCAGCACTGCCCCGGTCACCTGGCCGCCGGCGGTGAGCACCCGGACCAGCGACGTGCCGGGCATGAACGCCACTCCCTCGTCCCGGGCCTGGGCCAGGTCCTCAGGCACGATCAGCAGCTCGTCCTCGGCTTCCAGCGACACGATCGTGGCCTCGCCGCCGCCGATGCGCAGCGCCGACCGGGCCGTGTCGGACGCCGTGTTGCCGCCGCCGATGACCAGCACCTGGCGGCCGGCCTGCACCGGGCGGCCCAGCCCGGCCTCACGGAGGAACTCCAGCCCGCCGGTGACCCCGCGGGCCTGGGCACCCTCGACCGGCAGCCGGCGGCCGACGTCCTGGCCCAGGGCCAGCAACGCCGCCGGGTAGCCGCGCAGCTCAGCCCAGGAGATGTCCGCCCCGGCCCGGACGTTGCAGCGGATGTCGATGCCGCCCAGGGACAGCAGCTTGGCGATCTCCGCGTCCAGGATCTCCCCGGGCAGGTGCCAGTGCGGGATGCCGGCCCGCAGCATGCCACCCGGCTTTTCCAGCGCCTCGAAGATAACGCTGGGATAGCCGCGGCGGCGCAGGTGATAGGCGCAGGCCAGGCCGGCCGGGCCGGAGCCGACGATCGCGATCGTGGTGCCGTTCAGCGGCGGCAGGGTGCCGCGGATTGGGTTCTCCGGGAGATTCAGCCCGTAGTCGCCGAGGAACCGCTCCACGCTGCGGATGCCGATCGGCTCGTCGTGCTCGGCCCGGTTGCAGGCCGTCTCGCACGGGTGGTAGCAGACCCGGCCGGTCACCGACGGCATCGGGTTGTCTTCCATGATCGTCAGGTAACCGTCCAGGTAGCGTTCGTGCTTGACGAAATCCAGGTACTTCTGGATCTGCTCGCCGGTCGGGCAGGCGTTGTTGCACGGCGGTGTCTTGTCCCTGTACACCGGCCGGAAGAACCGGAAGTTCCCGGTCGGGAACAGCCGCTGGCCCTCTTTCTCGGTGGGCGGTGGCGTCACGCCGGCGATCGGCAGCTGCAGGTGTGGCGGGATCCGGGTGCCGCGGACGGACATGGGGCCTCCTGGCGGTCCTTCGGCTGGTGGGCTAGCTGGCTGGTGCGGCCGTGCGGCCGGCCGGGCTGAACTCGATCACCCGGTACCCGGCGGCCCCGCGGAACATCGCCGCCCGGTCGGCCACCTGGCCGGCCACCGCGTCGAGCGGCAGCTCGCCGGTTACCGCGACCAGCGCCCCGATCAGGGGTGCGGCGATGCCCATGCCGATGGCCAGCCGTTCTTCCGCGCCCTCGGTGGACATCCGGTCGTAGGCCAGTTCGCCGAGGTCGCGGACGAACATCCACGGGCTGCTGCCACGCGGCTCGGCCAGCCCGGCCGCGTCCACCACGACCAGCCGGGCCAGCTTGGCCCGCATCGGGCCAGGCAGGAACTTCAGCAGGTACTCGGGGTCGCGGGCAGAGTTGACGACCAGCACGCCGGAGCCGTCCGGGGTGCCGCGCAGGAAGTTGACCGCCTTGATGATCGTCTCCTCGACCAGCACCACCCAGTCCGGGTGGGGGTTCTCGTACACGAAGCGGTCCACGATGGGCGAGTCGCCGAACCGGGCATACCGGCGGACCAGGCAGTTCGTCCGGTCTGGGTCGTCCACGTAGTCACTGACGTTGTCGGCGTACAGCCCCTGGGCGCGCGCCACGGCCGCGATGCACGAGGAGACGTCGCGGGCCTCCTTGTCCATGATGATGCCGCGGGACCAGACCGTGAGCTCGTGGTACACGTTGTCACCTCGCAACATTGTATACCGTCGTCAGGATACTGCCATCGTCCGGCCTGCGGCCGGGTGCGTCAAGGGGCCCGGCCGGATTTGGGCCGTCCACCAGGCACCGGGCCGCGCCGCGGCGGGCGAGCCCGGCCGACCCGGTGGCGGGCGCCGCAGCGATGCCCCATGATGGGGAGACTTCCCGGCCGGCAGGACCGGCCACGGCCACGCTGAGGGGACACGTGAGCGACGGAGGCCCGCAAGATCCGCAGCTGGCGCGGCGCTCGCGGGCCTACACCGAGCCGGCTCCCGGCTACCCGCCCGGCCCGGCCCGCCGCCCGGCGGCTGCCCCATATCCGGGCGCGGTGGCTGCCGACGCCGCGGGCCACGGGTCAACTGGTAGCGAGCCGGCTCCCGGCTACCCGCCCGGCCCGGCCCGCCGCCCGGCTGCTGCCCCATATCCGGGCGCGGTGGCTGCCGACGCCGCGGGCCACGGGTCTACCGGCGATATTTATGCTGAACGGCCGGTCCGGTGGGCTGGCCCAGACGAACCCGCGGCCGCGCGGGGCAGTGCCGGATCGCGGGTGTCCCGCCGCCGGGCGAACGGAGGCTACCCCGGGCACCCGGACAGCGGGCCGCGCCGCGATGACGGGCCCGGCCCACCCGCGCCGCGGGGCCGGGGTACCCCGGGCAGTCTCGATCGCCCGCCACGCGAGGCCGGGCCCGGGCCGCGATCCGGGGTGGATACCGGCGCGGGCCGGCCTGGGCCGCCCCGGCGCGTCCCGGACGGGGCCGGCCCCGGCCCCGTCCGGGAGCGGCCGGCTGGCCTGGCGGCCACGCCGCGCTACGCGCCGGGCGGCGGTTCCCGGCCCGGGGGCCAGCCGGATTCCCGCGGCGGCCAGCCGGGTTTCCCCGGCGCCGGCCCCGGGGATCGGCCGCCTTCTGCTGGGCCGCGCGGGCGCCGGCACCGCAAGGAAGCGGAGGCCACCCCTGACCCCGGCACGGGCCCGGCTGGGGTCCGCCCCGAGCACGGCCGGCCCGGACCCGGCTCCCGGGACTGGGACCGGCTGGCGGATGGGCGGCAGGGCCGCGAGCATTCCGGGGAGCCTGCTGGCCGGGGCCAGCCGGTGGGTTTGGGCCGCGGCCGCGAGCATTCTGGGGCGCCTGCTGGCCGGGGCCAGCCGGGTCCGGGCCGGCCGGAGCCCCCCGTGGACTATGACTTCGGGCCGGACGCGGCCACCGCGGTCGGCCCGGCCTACCGCGCCGCCAGCCCCGCCTACCAAGCCGCCGCGCCGGGCCCGGCGGCCCGGGTGGCGGCGCGGTCGTCCATGGGCGCGGTGTCCGCCCCGGCGGCTGAAGCGCTCGTGGCCAGCCCGGCAGCCCGGAACGCGGCGGCCCCGGAACGGTCCCGGGGCGGGATACCGGCACAGCAGCGGCCCGCGGACGGGCGGTCGCACCAGTCCCGGCGCCGCAGGTCCCGCCGGATGCTGCTGCTGGCCGTAGCCGGGGCGATGCTGGTGCTGGCTGGCGTGGGCGTGATCGGGCTGAAGATGCTGCGCGGCAGCGGCCCAGCGCACGTGCTGACCACCCCCGGCCAGCTGGGTGCCTACGTCCGCCGTCCCCAGCTGGAGAAGCAGATGGACGCCGGCCAGCTGCAGCAGCAGGTGATGGCGAAGAGCGCGGGCCAGGCCAGCCACGTCGTCTCGGCCGTGTACGAGGACAGCGCGGGCGCGGCCCGGGGCCAGACACCGCAGATGATCCTGTTCATCGGCGGGAACCTGTCCGGCGTCTCGGCCAGTGGCTTCATCGCCAGCTTCACCCAGCAGTCGCACGGTGCCTTCGTGATCAGCCCGGGACCGCTGGGCGGTTCGGCTGCATGCGTAAACGCCCAGGCCAGCGTGCCGGGCAGCGTGGCCTTGTGCACCTGGGCGGATAACGACACGTTCGGCGAGGTCGCCTCGCCCACGATGAGCGCCGCCCGGCTCGCGGTCCAGCTGCGCACCATCCGCCCGCTGGTGGAGCACGTAGCAAAGTAAGGCCTGGGCGTGCCCCGGGTCAGTCGCCCGGGTCCCGGCTGTGCTGCGGGCGTGGCCGGCGCAGCGAGAACCGCACGATGGCGATGGCGAGTGCCGCCGCGAGCACGGCCAGGCCGATGATCTCGCCGCCGATCAGCCGGGTGCTGAACGGGAATGTCGCAGCGGCGTCGGTCACCCGCACATCACGGGCGTTGGGCAAGATCGCCGAGTACGGGCTCGGGCTGGGTGTCGGGGCCGGGGTCACCTTGGGGAAGAGCCCGCCCGGGGAGCTTTCCGGGCTGGGCAGCTGGGGCAGCGTGGCCGGTCCGGTGCTGCCCGGCTCGGTGGGCAGCAGGCCCGCGGGCAGCGTGTCGCCGAGGCCGGTGGTGCCCAGCGCCGGGGCCGGCGTCGTCGGGGCCGGCGTCGGGGTGGCCGAGGGGCTGGGGGCCGGCTTGGCCGTGATGTCCACGGCGCCGTAAGCCGGCGCGGGCGCGGTGGCGTCGCTGGACTGGGCGGTGGCCGACAGGACCA
>Ga0335078_10005651_pt1 | contig 18492 bp, 17 predicted proteins | sample Lox_Sample_32_FD_206711 | JGI IMG/M metagenome (GOLD analysis project Ga0335078, IMG submission 206711) | Soil microbial communities from Loxahatchee National Wildlife Refuge, Florida, United States - Lox_Sample_3.2 | ecosystem: Environmental > Terrestrial > Soil > Wetlands | place: USA... | reverse complement strand
GTTGCACCATGACGCTGGCGTACGAACTGCACAGCAGCGAGCGCCCCGCCAGCGCTTTCCGAGCGGCATCCTGAAACCCAGGCGCTAATCCTTCATTTTGGCGATGTGCAGGTTGAAATCGGTGCCCGGCAGCAGCGAGGTCAACACGAACGCATCGAAGCCATCCCCGGTGATCTCGGTGTTGCGATAGACCGCGGGTTCACTTTCCACGTTCTGACGCTGCGCGCGGAAGTTGTCGAGGAACGCCTGCGCGTCCTGTTCGGAAGCGGGCTTGTTGGACCCGCGCGAGGAAACCGCGTCGGCCGCGTACGAGCGAACCAGCTTGGGCCAGTACTTTTCCAGCAACGCCGGGCTGGCAAAAATGTCGGCCCACACGATCTCGCCATTGACCGCAACCACGGCGCCTACCGCTTTGCGCGCGCGGAGTTCACCCATGGCTTTGTCCCAGCTTTGCGCGAGCGGTGCAGCCACCACGTCCACCCGCTGGGCCACGGTGTTGTTCGCCATGGTTTGCGCGTAAGATGACGTTCCGGAGAGGGCGGCCGCCGCGGGAGGCGGAGCCGCCGCAACCACCGCCTCGCGGGATCGCGCCACCTCGTCCCAGACCTGATGCTGGTCCTTCGCCGCCATCGCCCTGAGGCGCACGCTCGGCTGCGCCATCATCGCCTGAGCCGCGCCAAACTTCTCCGATTGGGCCACCCAGCGATGCGGCTCCACGCAGAAAACACTCAGGTCGACGGGCTCGCTGTGCGGCGCGACAATGCGGTCGCGGCCCACGATGCGGTCCTGTTTGCCGCCCGTGACGATTTCGCCCGCGAGAAGAATCAGCGGCCGATCCGAATTGTTGACGAGCATCAGACGATTCACTTCGGCGCCCGACGACTGCGGCGGCGGCACCGGAATTGGGCGCTCCGGCCACGGATCGGGAAGCGCCGATCCGCGATGACGTGGACGGACTAAACCGCCGTTGCCCATTTCGGTCACCACCACCTGGCCGGAACGAATTCCTTCGTCCAGCGTCAGAAACATGTCGGTTTTATGCGCGGCGTCGCTGACAATCGGGAACACCGTGAGGTTGTCCTGCGCGGTTGGCGCGAGCACGCGATAATCGGCGGCGGAAGCGGTCACGGCCAGGGCCGCGGCAAGAACGGTCGTTTTGAGCATCTTTGATCCTCCACCAGAGGAACGGCGATGACCGGGTTTCTTGCAGAGAATTTCGCGAGAATAACAACAGAGCGGGCAATGCACGAATTGCCGTCCTACTTTGCGGATCTGTATCGGGCAGCCGGCGCGCGCGAACTCGGGCTGAGCATAGACGATTTCGCCGCCGCTCTGCGCGATGCCAGCGGCCGCTATCTCGTCGGCGCGCGAGCGGGTGAAATCGAGATGTTCCATCGAGGCCTTCACCTCGAGGACCTCGCGCTGGCGCGCGCCTGTGCCCAGGGAATGGAAGCGGCCTGGGACCGCTTTCTTGTCCGCTATCGCGCCAGGCTCTTTGAGATAGCCACGGCGATCGCGCGCGATGAATCCACCGGCCGCGAGCTGGCCGATTCGCTCTACACCGACTTGTTCGGTACTCGCCAGGCCGGCGACGGCCGGCGCCTCTCGAAGCTGACCAGCTACACCGGCCGTGGCTCTCTGGAAGGCTGGCTGAAAACGGTGCTCGCGCAGGAATATGTCAATCGCTATCGCAGCCAACGGCGCACGGTCGAGTTCGACGAGAACGTTCAGCCAGCCACTACGGCGCGCGAGGAGCCGTCCATTGATCCGCGCCTCGATGCCGCCGTCGGTGAAGCCCTGGCTGATTTGTCCGCCGAGGAACGGTTTTTGATGGCGTCTTATTATCTGGATGGCAGAACGCTGGCCGAAATCGGGCGGATGGAACGCGTGCACGAATCCACCGTCAGCCGACGGATCGTCCGTCTGACCGCGGACCTGCGCAAAAGGGTGATCCGCGGCCTGCACCGCCGGGGCATGAGCGTCCGCGAGGCCGAGGAAGCACTGGAGGCCGATGTGCGCGACCTGGCGGTGGATGTTCGCGCGAGCCTGCTGCAAGAACGGAGCGCGGCGACGTTCCCTGAAAGGGGGCAGAGCGGATGAAGGGGAATCTGTTGCGCGCAGTCCGGTCGCATCTGGCTCGGCCCGATTCGGGAGCTGTGTCCGAGCACCCCGAGGCGAATCTGCTGGCGGCGTTCGCAGAGAAGAGTCTCACCAGGCGGGAGCGGGACGCCGTGGGCCGCCACCTGGCCCATTGCGCCGATTGCCGGGAGATGCTGGCGCTCGCGTTCGCGCAGGAAGAAGGGCCATCAGCCGCTGCGCCGGCGCGGCCCGCTCGACGCTGGTCGCCTGTGTGGAGTTGGGCGGCGTCCGCCGCGGCAGTTTGTATTGTGTGTTCGGCGGTTTGGGAATATCGGCTAAAGCCTGCCCTCGTAACCGAACTGGCTCCGCGTCCTCCTGCACCTGCCGTCGCGAAAGCCCCGGCGCCAACTTCGCCGGCGCCTCCGGTAACCACCGCGCCGAAGGCCGTTGCGGCAGCCCGGCGTCCATTCAAGCCCCCGGCTCCGCAACCCGCAGCTCCACGGCAGGTCGAAGCGCCGCCTCCTCCTCCACCGGTGGCTGAAGCTGCTCCGGTTCCAAAGGACTCGCTGCGCGGCGTACAGGACAGCCGGTCTGCGCCATCGCCTCCGCCGTATTATCAGAGCCCCGGAGTGCAACAGGCGCTCGCGTCGCAGCAGCGGTCGCAACAGTGGGCCGGCCAGGCGGGGCAAGCGGCGCCCCCTCCGATGAGGGCGTCGAGCGGTTTCGCGATGGGCCGCTCAGCGATCACCGGCACGGCGATGACGAAGAGTGCGCCTCGAAACGAGGCAGCCACTTCCGGGCCCCACATCCTTTGGACCATTGCTTCCGAAAACCCTGCCGGCAGCCATCCGCGCGGCATCGTGCAGCGTTCGTTTGACGACGGCGCGACCTGGCAAACTGTCTCCATCGACGACCAGGTCAGCTTCCGCGCCATTGCGTCCAACGGAGGTGATGTGTGGGCGGGCGGCGAGGAGGGAGCACTGTTCCACTCCTCCGACAGCGGCGCGCACTGGCGGCGTATTCCGTTCAACGAAACCTACCCAATCACCGCGATTCAGATCCGCGCCAACGGAGAAATCCACATCACCGCCGGTCAGGACTGGGTCAGCCGCGACGGCGGCGCCTGGACGACGGATTAGCGCGAAACAGCGCCACCGATCGGAGAACCGTGGCATCATAGATGGATTGCGCCCACGCCTATGAACCAGGGAGGAGACCTTTGTATTCGCGCACTTTGATCGTTTTACACGCGCAATGGCACAACGTGAAGATCGGGGAGTGGTCGAATCCGCTGCCCAAAACCGACCCACTGACTACGATCATGGTCGATCTGGATCAGCACTATTGGGTCGCGCGCAACAACTGGAAAGTTACGAAGTCCTTCCTGGGATGCGTTACGGGCGGCGCGACGGTCGACAGCACCGGTGTGGATGTGCTGATCGATCACAGCAACCAGACCATGGGGCCCATGCACCTGAACGCGTATTTTGCGAATGGGTCCCCGAGGCGCGAGGGAGCGGCTTTCCGAGGCACGCATCCCCAGAGCGCCAGTGGCAACACGTATGCCCAGCGGACGCAGTGGTGGCGTTACGACGACCCCAGCATCATGGGTCCGTTCGATCGCATGGCGGAGATGCTGGATCGCGCCTTCCACTCTCCCACCCTGCGCTCGAAGATCCAGTCACAATTCGGCGGGATCATTTCTCCCGAAGTCTTCCTGCCGATTGCGGGAACATTTCTGGTGATGTTCGGCGCGGAGTTCGTGGGCGGAGCGGCGGCGGTGCTCACTATCGCGCGAATCATGGGCATCAATCAATTGCTCTGCGACTACTATTTCTACGAACCGCGCGGCGCCGCCCTGCACCGCATCTGCATGTCCGGGGCAACTCCCAGCGACCTGGACTACGGCGCCCAGCTGATTGAAGAAATCCTGGTGCAATTGATCTCGGACATATGTGTCTGCCTGGGCATCCATGCCATCGGCGCCGTTGCCAAGCGCCTGTTCTCGGCCCTGATGGAACTTTCTCCGGAATCCCTCCGGCAGAAGCTGCTGATGAACAAGAACGCGGCAGCGGCCTACATTCGCGGCAAGGGCTATGCGCGGCGCGATCTGCTGAAGAGCCCCGAGGGGACGCCGCTGGAGCATGCCGCCGTTGATATGTACAAGAAGACTTCGGAGGAACACTGTGAAGTCCTGGTGACGCGCGAGCCGGATTCCCGGCGAGCGGCGTGGGTGAACAGCCATGTTTATAATCGCGGGAAGCCGCCCTGGCTCAAGGCGAGCTCCGGCGACGGCTGGCACGGGCTGGTCTGTCTCACCGACAAGGAACTGGGCGGAAATCTCCGGCCCGCTGGAACCTATGATATGGGGAATCTGCGCGGCGTCACCGACGAGATCGATCAGTCCATCGCCAAAAACAAAACGCCAAGGAAGTTCGAGATGCCCACCGACGGCAGGGCTATTAACGGGCCGGACGGCAGTCCCAAAGTGGATTACCACTACACCGGACACAACAACGTGGACATTCGCGGTCATTACCTGGTGGAAGTCGCGCCTGGAAAGTACATGGTCGTGGACAGCATGGGTAACCCCTACGCATCGGATTTGGATCTGGCAACACGCCAGCGTCCAGGCATGAAGCAGGCGGGCGATCATCTCACCCAGCGTTATCAATCGGACGGGAAGATCGGCGGCGGCGAGGATGATTTTCTGCTCGAATACGAGATGAATCGGCGCTATCACGAGGCCGGCGGCAGCACCATGCATGATCCGACTCTGCACGGCGGAGGCGGAGCCACGGTCGCTTACACGCGGAACAACAAAGCCGCGGGAATCACCAAATACTGGAAGCCCAGAGACGCCGCGGGTAACTGGAAGCAGGAGCGTCTTGTGGTGTTCCTGCCGGAATGGTCCAACGGGCGCATCCGGTCGCAGATGTATGTGCTGTCATCCTGGGAGGATTTCAAGCTGTTCGCCCAGGCGAATGGATTGGAATTCCCCTTCTGACTGGGCCGTGTGAGGGTGACCTGGCCGGGGCTAATCCGCCGCCGGCCGGCGGCGCGCACGGCCTCGGCTCAACGCCTGAATACGCGAACTGCCCGGCCCAATGTGGATATGCGCGCCCGTGGAGCGTCCGGGCAGCGCCGTGCGGAACGCGTAATACGGGATGCGCAGGCGCTCCAGCCAGGCGCGGATCCAGCGGCCCTCCGGGCCATCGGGATAGACCGCCACGTCGATGCGCCCGCGATGATCGAAGCCCATCATGGCATGCGCGGCGCTTTCGCCCCAGGCGCTTACCGGCAGTGGATGCGAGAACTTCTTTTGGAACGCGGCCGAAAGCGTGGCCATTTCCGCGGGCCTGATCAGCCTGCCAGACCCGTCATAGCGCATCGCCCCCGAACCCAGCCGCCGCGCGCCGCCCGGGCCGATCTCGTCTGCCCGGGCCATCTCGATCACCTCGGTGAGCATCGCCGCGCGCTCGGTGACGAGTTCCAGCGTGTTGTGCCGGCGATCGGCTTCCTCGCGCACCTGCGCGGCGAGATCCTGAGAGACCGTGCCTTGCGCAACCAGTTCATTGACGCGGGTGGCGCGCTGGTCGATACGGTCCGCCATGCGTTCGGCGGCGCCCAGCATGTCCTTCACATCCTGTTCGGCGGCATCGCGCTGCGCCTCGGAAATCGCCAGGTCGTCCACGTTCACCGTGCGCATGGTGCGCAGCAGAATGGCGTTGTCTTCGTCGTCGGCTTCCTGTTCCTCCGGCGTAACGATCTGAGCTGGTTGAGGAGCCTGTGCTTTCGGCTGCGCTGCCGGCGGCTCGGGTACGCGCATCTCGCCCCGAATGCGGTCTACGTTGGCCTGGATCTCGGCGGGTACAAGCGGGTTGTCCTGCGCGGCGATTATCGCCATCGCCGCCGCCGTAGTGGCCAACAGACGCAGAATCGCGCGCGTCACCAGTACAGGATATCATCGGCTCGTCTCTGGCACACTGGTACTTCCGGGGTGGAGCAGATAGCCATTTCGTTTGAGGTCCCGCGGAAAACGTATACCGTTTCCGAGCTGAGCGAGCGCATCCGCACGCTGCTCGGCGGCGAGTTCTCCGACATCTGGGTGGCGGGCGAGATCTCCGGATGCCGCACCGCCGCCAGCGGGCACTGCTATTTCACGCTAAAGGACGAGGAATCGCAGATCCAGTGCGTCTGCTTTCGCGGCACACTGCGCTATCTCCGCTTCAAGCCGCAGGATGGAGTCGCCGCACTGGTGCGCGGGAGCATCGACGTCTATGAAGCGCGCGGGCAGTATCAGCTCATCGCCGATTCCATCGAACCGCAGGGGCACGGCGCGCTCCAGTTCGCCTTCGAGCAACTGAAGAAGAAGCTGGCTGCCGAAGGTCTTTTCGAAGCGGCGCGCAAACGGCCGCTGCCCGTACATCCGGCTCGCATCGGCATTGTGACTTCCCCGAGCGGCGCCGTGATTCAGGACCTGCTGAACATTCTGCAGCGCCGGTTCCCCGGCCTGCACATCCGTCTTTATCCGGTGCTGGTCCAGGGCGAGAGCTCCGCCGAGCAGATCTGCCAGGCGCTGGCGTATTTCAGCCGGTCAGACTGGGCGGAGGTGGTGATTGTGGCGCGCGGCGGCGGGTCGCTGGAAGATCTGTGGACGTTCAACGAGGAGCCGGTGGCGCGGGCGATCGCCGCGTGTGCGGTGCCGGTAATCTCCGCGGTCGGCCACGAGACTGATTTCACCATCGCCGATTTCGTCGCCGACCTGCGTGCGCCCACTCCGTCTGCCGCGGCCGAACTCGCCGTGCGCACCGGACAGGATGTACTGGAGCAAATAGCCGGCAACGCGCACAAACTCACGCAACATATGCGTTACCGGCTGGCCATGGCCGCGCGGGATCTGCACCAGCGCGGCGTGGAGAAGGCCAGCGCCGCTTTGCACCGCCGCATCGGACGGGCGCAGCAACGCGTGGACGAGCTGGATTATCGGATGCGCGATGCGATGTTGCGCGGTCTCGACCTGCGGCGGCGGGCTCTGGGGGAGGGAATCGCGCGGATAGGCAGCCTCGATTTGCGTGTTCGCTTCGCCGAAATTCAGCGCCGTCTGCACGGGGCGGAGACCGCGGCCATTCACGCCTGGCGGACGCAGGCAGCGCAATCCGGCCGAAGGCTCGAAACGTTTACGGCTCACCTGACCCAGTTGAGTCCCTTGCGAGTGCTCGAACGCGGCTATGCGCTGGTGGTCAACGAACGCGGCGTAATTGTGAAACTGAGCGCCGATGCGCCGGCGGGGAGCGCTGTCGAGATTCGCGTCGCGCACGCCCGTTTGCGAGCTGGCGTGACGGAAAGCGAACCGCAATGACCAGGACTCTGGCTTTGATCTCGCTGCTGTTGCTCGCCGCCTGCGATCGCGCGAAGATCGCGCCGCAACTCGCCGCCACAATCACCGCGCAACGAAGCAGCCCCACATCCGTTCTGATCAAGGTCCACGTGCAGAATCGGCGCGATACTGCCACGGTCCCGCTCGACGTCGAGGTAACCGCCGCGCCTCATCAGCCAGCCGGCTGGGGCGAGCCGGTCCGGATCATCCATCCTGTCCCGTTCGTGCTGAACAAACACGAATCGCGCGATCTGCGGACGACGCTGGTGACGTCCAGTGGCGTGCGTGCCGCCCTCACAATCCGAGAGGCCGAGCGCGGGCTCATCGTGGTCCGGATGGCCGCTACCACGGACTAGACGGACCGTCGCCATTTTGCCGCCCTTACTCCTCCCGCAGCAGGATCATCGGATCTACACGAATCGCCTTTTGCGCGGGAAGCCACGCCGCCGCGAGCCCCAGCATGAGCATCGTGAGCACCACTCCGCCCAACACCACAGGATCGTTTGGCGATGCCTGGTACACGATGTACGACAGCACCTTCGATGCGAGAACGCCCAGCAGCAAACCAGCGATCGAGCCGAGCGAAAGCAATACGATCGCCCGCCCCAATGCCGCGCGCAGGAGTTGCTTCCGGCGCGCCCCCAGGGCCATGCGAATGCCCAGTTCGCGCAGCCGTTTGCTCACGGTATACGAGGCCATGCCGAAGATTCCCGTCACCGCCAGCATTGCGCCCAGCAGCCCGAGCACACCGAGAGCCACGGCGGCCACCCTCGCAGCAAACAACGCAGAGCTCATCTCCTGGCTCCACGGCTTCACGGCGACGGGCAGCCCCGTGTCCAGCCCACGCAGCGTGCGCTGCAGCGCCCCGGCAATCTGCTCCGGATCGCGCTCCGACCGCACCAGCAGCCACGTGCCGCTCGATTGCTGCTGCTGAAACGAGAAGAACATCGCTGGTTGCTGATCCTCGGTCAGCGTGCGGTATTTCCCGTCCTCCACCACGCCAACTACTTCCGCCCGCGTTCCGCCCCAGAATTTGAAATGCCCGCCGATCGCTTTGTCCACTGACCCGAAGACTTTGACCGCGAACTCCCGGTTTACCAGGGCCACTTTCGGCGCGTTGCTGTCGTCGTGCAGCGTCAGGTCTCTTCCTGCCAGCAGGGTGGTTCTTGCAGCTTCCAGGTAGCCTGGTGAAATGTTGTAGTTCATGGCGTCCGCCGCCGCATTGGTTGGCCGGAAATCGGTGGCGCTGTCGATGTACACATATGAGTCGCCACCGCCCAGACCCAGCGGCAGGTTGGATGTGTAGCCGACCGCCGTCACACCTGGAATGGCCGCCGCCGCATCCAGCATGCGCCGCTGCATCTGCGGCATCTGCTCGTCGGCATAACCCGCCATGTGCAGCTCGCACTCCGCGAGCATCACGTCCTGGGGCGCAAAACCGAAACTGCTGTGGAGCGATCGCGCCAGCCCGCGCACCGCCACCAGCGAAGAGGTCACCAGAACGGCACAAATCGCAATCTGCACCGCCAGCAGAACATCCCGCAACGCGAACCGGCGTCGATTTCCTCCTGCCATCCCCGTGCGAATCGCCTGCCACGGATCCGCCCGCATCACCTGCCGCACCGGCGCCATCCCAAACAGCAGGCCGCTCACCAGCGCCAGCACCAGCGCCACGACGTACGTGCCGGCATCCGGGTTCACGGGAACATTAATCGGGATATCCGGAATAGGCTGCCACGCGCTCAGCAGGTGCAGAATCGCCACTCCCCCCGCCAGCCCCAGTGCTCCCCCTGCGAGCGAAACCAGCACAGCGGTCATCAGCATCTGCCGCAGGACCAACCCGCGCCCCGATCCCAGCGCCAGGCGCAGCGCCGTCTCCTTCGCACGGTCCGCCGTCCAGGCCGCGAACAGGCTGCCCAGGTTCGCGCACGCCGCCAGCAGAATAAGCCCCGCCAGCAGCATCAGGCCCGTCATGAACGCGCGCGCAGGCCCGCCCAGCATGTCGCCCACCAGCCCCGGACGAGCGAGGGTGAACTTTATTCCGTCGTCAGCTCCTGGATAGGTCTTTGCCAGCCATGATCCAAGAGCATTCAGGTCGGCCGTCGCCTGCGCCGCTGTCAATCCGGTCTTCACGCGCCCTATCACGAACTCGGAGTGATTGCCGCGCGAGTGCAGTGAATCGTAGCCCTCGACGGTGGGCTGCTCGACCATGGGGATCCAAAGCGCCGGCGCAAAGAACAGCTCGGTGCCCCGAAACTCCGGGGGGGCCACCCCAATGATGGTGAACGGGTGCTTGTTGATCCGCACCGTCCGTCCCACCACACCGGCATCGTCGTGAAAATGGCCGTGCCAGTACGAGTAGCTGAGCACTGTATACGCAGCGCTGTTCGGCCCGTGCTCATCGGAGGCGTGGAAGAACCGGCCCAGATGAGGCTGAATGCCCAATGCGTCGAAGTAGTTGCCACTCGCCAGATACGGCCACGCAGTCGTAGGATTCTCGCCGGTGTCCACTCCCACCGGACCCACGATGTCGAACGTCACCAGACTCTCAAACGTCCGATTCTTGTCCCGCAGATCCACATAGTCGGGATACGACTGCGACGGGAACCGCGAACGCTGCACCATGTAGAGATTCTGCGCGCGTGGCACATTCACCGGCCGCAGCACCAGCGCGTTCAGCACGCTGAACACCACCGCGTTCGCCCCAATTCCCAGCGCCAGTGTCAGGATCGCGGTTACCGTAAATCCCGGCGACTTCCATAACTGCCGCAACGCAATTCTCAGGTCGTTTGTCATGTGGGCTCCCCTGCGGACAAATACGACGGCAATCGGCACCTGGTTCCACGCCGAATCGCGGCCCGCTATCATATTTCCTGTAGCCCGCCATGCCCGAGAACACATTCGATATCGTCTCGAAGATCGACCTCGCCGAGGTGAGCAATGCCATCCACCAGACCACCAAAGAGGTGGAGCAGCGCTTCGATCTGAAGAACACCAAATCCACCGTCGAGCTCAACGAGAAAGAGCATAAGATCCTGCTGGCCAGTCAGGACGAGTACAAGCTGCGCGCGGTCACAGAGATCCTCGAACAAAAGCTGGTGAAACGGAAAGTGCCGCTGAAGGGCCTCACCTACGGCGCAATCACGCCCGCGGCCGGCTCCAGCGTCCGCCAGGAGATCACGCTGCAACAGGGCATCGCCATTGAAAAAGCCCGAGAAATCGTCAGGTTCATCAAGGACAGCAAGAAGAAAGTTCAGGCCTCCATCAATGCCGACATGGTGCGGGTCAGCGGGCGCGACCGCGACACGCTGCAGGAGATCATCGCCGTGCTGCGCGGCCACGATTTCGGCATCGACATGCAGTTCACCAATTACCGCTCAAACTGATCTTGCCGCGCCACATCGAGTCTTTGTTCATTGACGGTCCGGTGGGCCGCCTCGAAGCGCTGATCGAGGAGCCTGAGCACGATGTGCCGCGAATGGCGGCGCTGGTCTGCCATCCCCATCCGCAGCATGGCGGGACCATGCATAACAAGGTGGTCTATCGGATAGCGCGCGGGCTGCGGCACATCGGCGCGGTGGTGCTGCGCTTCAACTATCGCGGCGTGAACCTGAGCGAGGGCGTCTACGACAACAGTCATGGCGAAACCGACGACGCCCGCGCGGCGCTTACGTTTCTGCGCGATCGCTATCCCAGCCTGCCATTCCTGGTGGCCGGGTTTTCATTTGGATCGCGCATCGCCCTGCGCATCGGCTGCGAAACACCTCGTCCGTTCGCGGCGATTTCCGTTGGATCTCCGGCGTCATACTGGGAGCAAGCGAACTTCGGCCGCTGCGACGTGCCCCGAATCTTCATTCAGAGCACGCACGATCAGTACGGCCCGCGCGAAACCATGCAGAAGTACTTCGACTCACTCTCTGGGCCCAGGAAGATCGTCTGGATCGAGGCAAGGAACCACTTCTTCTCGGACGGTCTGGATACTTTCGAAAAAGCGTTAGTCGAGGTGGTGGAGACGGAGTTCGCGCTGAACACGCCGGGCGGCCCGCTCGCCAATCAGGCTGGCCACGTTCTCGAGTAGGTCGGGGACATCGTGCGGCTCGATCAGAAGGTCCGGCCGGCCTTCGGCTCCGGCGCCGTCCTGGCAGCTCGCCACCAGCGCGGTCGCCGGCTGGTACTGCATCATGCGCGCATGGGCCAAGACCTTGAGGCCGGCGAATGGGGATTCCATCTCCATGTCGCTTAGCACCAGGGAGTACTCGCTCTCGTCGAGTTTGCTCACAGCTTCTGCAGCAGATGCGGCAGAATCAACATGATAGCCGCCGGCTTCGAGGAGGGTCTGGAGGGTCAGGCGCGCCGCAGGGTTATCGTCCACGAGCAAGACTCTCGCCAGTTCCAGCTCGGCGGTCTTCGTGGCGCCCATAAGAGCAGTGTAAGGGCAAGGCAGACAAATTGAAATACTTGATTTTTGCCCGACAAAAAAACTGACTTCCAGGCAGTACAAAAGTACCATGCGGCGGCGTAAGTCGTTTGTTGTCTTACGGTCCAAAGAACACGCGGTCGAAGATGCGATCCACGTGGCGCAGGTAGCGCTCCACCGAGAAAGCTGCTGCAACCTCTTCGGGAGCAAGGAGTTTTTGCACGGCGGGGTCACTTTCGATGGCTCCGCGGAAGTCAGTACCTTCCTCCCAGCTTCGCATTGCGTGCCCCTGAACCAGTTTGTAAGCCTGCTCACGAAGCATCCCGGCGGCAGCGAGGTCGAGCAGGAGCTGTCCAGAGAAGATGACGCCCCTCGTTAGCTCCAGATTCTGGCGCATCCGTTCCACATTCACCCGAAGGCCTCTGATCAGCCACGCGGTTTTGGCTAGCAGGTAGTCCACCATTATGGCGGAATCGGGCAGAATCACGCGCTCCACCGAGGAGTGGGAAATGTCCCGCTCGTGCCACAACACGATGTCTTCGAAAGCCGCCTGAGCATTGGAGCGAACCACTCTGGCAAGGCCGCAGATCTGTTCGCAGGTCACCGGGTTGCGCTTGTGCGGCATCGCCGACGAGCCCTTCTGTCCCGCGGAGAACGGCTCTTCGGCTTCGCGGACCTCGGTGCGCTGCAGGTGCCGAATTTCCAGCGCAATCTTTTCGCAGGTGGCGGCGAGCAGCGCCAGCGCCGAAACCCATGCCGCATGGCGATCCCGCGAGATCACCTGGGACGCAATTGCCGCCGGCTTCAGCCCGAGACGTTCGCAGATGCGCTCCTCGGCGTCCGGGCCGACATGCCCGAATGTGCCCACCACGCCGGAGATCTTCCCTACCCGCATATCTTCGGAGGCTGCGTCGAAGCGCGCCTGATTGCGCCGCAGCTCGTCGAACCAGAGCGCCAGCTTCAGGCCGAAGGTGATGGGCTCGGCCTGAATTCCGTGCGTGCGGCCGATCTGAACCGTGCGCTTGTGCTCGAGCGCGCGCTCGTGGAGCGCGGTCGAGAGTTCCGTGGCGCCACGACGGATCAGATCGGAGGCCTGTTTGATCTGCAGCGCCTGGGCCGTGTCCACCACGTCGTTGGAAGTCAGCCCAAAGTGCAGCCAGCGCGAGGCTTCGGCATGGCCTGCCGCAGCCATGCTTTCGGCCACGTTCGTAGTAAACGCGATCACGTCGTGCCGGACTTCGCGCTCGATTTCGTTGATCCGCTCGACGCTGAAACCGGCGTGAGCGCGGAGGAGCAGGGCCGCTTCCGCTGGTATCTCTTCCAGATCGGCGAGCGCTTCCACGGCCGCCAGTTCCACTTCGAGCCATTGGCGGAACTTGTTCTCTTCGCTCCAGATGTGGCCCATTTCAGGCCGCGTATAGCGTGCAATCATCGTGTCACCCGGTTTCACGGACTAAAGTCTGTGCCACGGCGGCAGAGGCTTCAGCCTGCGAAGTTACTGAATCACCATAGATCAGTAAGTGAAGACCTCCGTTTGTCTTCTCGGTTCCGCTACTACAAGTCTCGTAAACAGCGCCCGGCCCTCCAGCGCCTGAGAGGCCGTCAGCTCGACGATGGCCGGGTGATTGTTGTGCTCGCTGATATGGCCCAGCACCAGCGTGCTGGTCCGGGTATCCAGGTCGTGCCGGATAAAATCCGAGACCACGTCGTTGGACAAGTGGCCGTTGCGCCCCATCACACGCTGCTTCACCGACCACGGATAAGGCCCAACTTTCAGCATATCCAGGTCGTGGTTCGACTCGAGTATGAGCAGATCGCTGCCCTGCACGTGCACCTTGATGGAATCGGGGAGATAGCCGAGGTCGGTCACCTGGCTGATCTTCAGTCCCTGCGCGCGAAACGAGAAGGCCACGGGATCGGCCGCATCGTGCGGAATGGTGAAGCTGTCCACCTCGATGTCGCCAACTCGAAACGTGGTGCCCGCCTGGAAGCGCTCCAGCACCGGCGTGTACTCGCCCCAGGGAATGGAGGGCGCGGTCAGCGTGGTCACGTACACCGGAATGTTCCGTTTGCCTCCGCAGCGCGCCATGGGGACGAGCCCGGAGACGTGATCGGTGTGCTCGTGCGTAACCAGAATGCCGTCGAGCGTTTCCACGTCCTCGCCGATGGCCGCCAGGCGCGCCTGAATTTCTTTACGGCTCAGGCCGGCGTCGACAAGGATACGCGTCCGTTCGGTGGCGATGAACGTGGAATTCCCCGCGCTGCTGCTGGCTAATACACAGACCTTGACGATGGCGTGGCTCCCGTGCGACCCAACGTGTAACCCAAGACGCCAGCGTCGCACAACGGCGGGGTGAAGTCCAGGGTTTCAGCCTGTTAGACTCCTGTGATGACTCAGGCAGACGTCTTCACTTTCCTCACTCAACAAAAGCTGGGCGTGCTCGGTTCCATCGGACCCGCCGGCGCTCCGCAGGCCGCACTGGTGGGCATTGCGGTCACGCGGCAGCTCGAGATCGTCTTCGACACGGTGAAGACCTCGCGCAAATACCCGAATCTGATCGCGCGCCCGGAGTGTTCGTTCGTGATCGGCGGGTGGGGCGCGGGTGAGAAGACCGTGCAATATGAAGGCCGCGCGCGCGAACTTGCCGGACTCGATCTGGCCCGCTGCCGCGAGGTTTATTTTCAAGCCTGGCCGGATGGCCCGGCGCGAATGACCTGGCCGGGCATCGTGTACTTCGCCGTTCAGCCTGCGTGGATTCGCTTCAGCGATTTCGACCAGAACCCGCCGCTGATTTTCGAATTCGAGATCGCCAGCAAGTAAAATAGTCTTTTCCGCAGATGGATCTGGTTCAGAGGCGAGCATTCCGGACCGCTGTCGAGGCATGTCTGGGCCTCTTCGCCGCGATTCTTTGCTGGGTCGCGGTCTCGTGGGCTTTCCGGCCGGGCCAGTTTCCGGTGCTTGACGAACTCGGCAACCTGGGGCTCTTCCTGGACGGTTCGTATCACGATATCGTCCACTTCGTGCCCACCGCAGTCTACAACGACCGGCCGGTGGGCTGGATTTTCACCCGCCTGATGTTCGATCTTTTCGGCTTCGACTACGCGCGAGAGGTGGCCTGTTTCCTGATCATCCACTTTGCCAACTGCGTTATGGCATTTCTGGTGTTCCGGCGCCTGGGCGTCGGCATGCCTCTCGCTTTCGCGGGGGTGGCCCTGTTCGGCAGCCTGAGCACGACGGCGCAGACAGCCACCTACATCGGCGCTGCGTTAGACGTTTTCTGTCTTTTTTTTCTCCTCGCCAGTGCGCTGGCCTTGCTGTCGGAGCGTCGCGGATCGGCCGTTCTCAGCGCGATTCTGTTTTTCGCGGCGCTCCGCAGCAAGGAGTTCGCGATCCTCGCGCCGCCGGCCTTCACGGTTCTGGTTGCTCTGCGTCTGCCGCGCATGCCTTTGCTCCGCACCGCTGCCGCTGTTGCGCGCCGCCTGTGGCTGCACTACCTGATCGCGCTGCTCATCGGTGTGCGGTACGCTTCACTCTACTCGGCGTGGCGCGCCACACTTCCGCCCGACGATCCCTACCGCACGGACCTCCACCTGACCACCGTGGTGCAGTCTCTGGCATGGTACGCATCCGCCATGTTCGGCGCCGAGCATTTCCGGTGGCAGCTCTTTCCGTGGATGCTGGCGATCGCGCTTCTGGCGCTTCTTGCCTGGGCTGTGGTCCGCCGGAGCGCGGGCGTCGCATTTGGCGTTTGCGGTTTCGCTCTGTTTCTCCAGCCGGTTGCCTTCATGCCGCATCAGCGCTCCCTTTTCTATGTTTACGCCCCACAACTGTTCCTCATTCTCGCTATCTGTCTGCTGGTGGAAACCGCGCTTGCGGCTTTGCGAAACGGGGAGCGTCTCCGCTGGCTTGCCGCTGTCTGCATTGCCCTCGCGTTCATGGCGTGGTGCGTCCATATCCGGCGCACTTCGTATTTCCGCGATCGCGTGAACTTCAACGTTGGCATCCGGCGCACCTGCGCACGCAGCGCCCGCGCTGCGCGGGCTTTGCTCCCTCACATGGGCCCCCAGACTCACGTCTACGTGAGTCACTCGGAAGGCACTTTCGCCTGGATGTTTCTTGCCCAGTGCGCTTATCTGCGCGTCGTCAACCAACAGCGCACCATTTACTGCGTTACCGAGTTCCCGGCATCGCAGGTCCTCGCCCTGTACGAGGCCGATCACGGCTCGAAGTACCTTATCGACTACAACGACGACGGGTCATTCACCGTGGAGGATCGCGCCGGTCCGCCCAACACCTCGAACAGGTAGAATCAAGGTTTCGAGCGGCCATCCCGATACAACGCCATGAACCACATACTGTCCACGCATTTGTTCGCCAACCACCGTCTATCGACGGTCTGGCTGGACAGGATTCAGGACGCCGGGATCGGCGCCGTGGAGATCTTCTGCGCGAAACAGCACTTCGACTACAACAATCGGGCTCAGACCGAGGAACTGGCCGCGTGGTTTCGCGACTCCGAGATGCAGCTCCACTCCCTCCATTCGCCGATGTACACCGACGACGTGTGGGGGCGCTCCGGGCCGCACGCGGTAATCACTATCACCGAAACCACCAAATCGAAACGCATTGCCATGGTGGATGAGATCAAGCGCGCGCTCGAGGTGGCCGAGTACATCCCCTTCCGATTCCTGGTGCAGCACATGGGCGTCGCCGGAGAGGAGTACGACGAGCGCAAAGTGGACGCCGCCTTCAACGCGCTCGATGAGCTGAGCAGCTTCGCGCGCCAGCGCGGCGTGGAGATTCTGCTGGAGAACATGCCCAATGAGCTCTCAAGTGCCGAGCGGCTGGTGAATTTCCTGACCGTGACTCACCTGAAGCTGGGTTTCTGTTTCGACGTGGGCCACGCTCATATGAACGAGGGCATCGAAACGGCGTACCGGACCATGGAAAGCCGCATCCGCTCGACACACCTCCACGACAACGACGGCAAGGCCGACCAGCACCTGTTCCCGTTTCTGGGCGAAGGCGGCACCATAGACTGGAAGAAGACCGTCGAGCTGCTGCGCAGCCACCCGGACCAATACCCGCTCCTGCTGGAGCTGAAGGAAGTGCCGGCGTTTGGCCCGCACCCGTTCGACAAAGCGAAAGAGATTTTCGAAAGACTCGAGAGCCTTTAATGTCCGATGAGGCAGTGAGAATTGCCATAGCCGACGCGGGCAATCACGCCGGCGAAACAGTGCGCATCTGCGGGTGGCTGTACAACCTGCGGCGGTCAGGCAAGATCTGCTTTCCGCTGGTGCGCGACGGCACGGGCGTGCTGCAGTGCGTCGCGGTGAAGAGCAATCTGCCGGAGGAGACGTTCGAAGCGCTGAAGAATCTGACCCAGGAATCGTCGCTCGTCGTCAGCGGGAAACTCCGCGCCGAGCAGCGCGCGCCGGGCGGGTTTGAGCTGGACGTCGAGAGCGCCGAGATCCTGCAGCGCGTGCCCGAAGCCGATCCGTACCCCATTACGCCGAAGGACCACGGCACCGATTTTCTGATGGATCATCGGCACCTGTGGCTGCGCAGCCGCCGCCAGAACGCCATCATCCGCGTGCGTCACGCAATCATCAAAGCGATTCGCGACTATTTCGACGAGAACGGTTTTACCCTGGTGGACGCGCCTATCTTTACGCCCTCGGCTTGTGAGGGCACCACCACGCTGTTCGAGGTGAATTACTTCGACGAAGAGAAGGCCTATCTGACGCAATCGGGCCAGCTCTACAACGAAGCCGACGCGATGGCTTTCGGCAAGGTCTACTGTTTCGGGCCGACTTTTCGCGCCGAGAAATCGAAGACCCGCCGCCACCTGACCGAGTTCTGGATGGTGGAGCCGGAGATGGCTTACGCCACCCTGGAAGACGTAAAGCAGGCGGCCGAGGCGCTGGTGATATACGTCGTCCAACGCGTGCTCGAGACGCGCCGCGCCGATCTGCAGGCCCTGGAGCGCGACGTGAGCAAGCTGGAAGCGGTTCAGGCTCCTTTCCCGCGCATCTCTTATGACGACGCGGTGAAGCGGCTTCAGGAGAAGGGAAGCGAGATTCAGTGGGGCGGCGATTTCGGAGGAACCGACGAGACGCTGATCGGCGAGGACTACGACCGGCCGCTGATGGTGGACCGTTACCCAACGCAGGTGAAGGCTTTCTATTTCCAGCCCGATCCGGAGCGGCCCGAGGTGGCGCTGGGCGTGGACGTCATCGCGCCCGAGGGCTACGGCGAGATTATCGGCGGCGGCCAGCGCATCCACGACCTTGATCTGCTGCTGAAGCGGCTGGAGGAGCATCGCCTGCCACAAGAAGCCTTCAACTGGTATCTGGATCTGCGGAAATTCGGTTCGGTTCCGCACGGAGGTTTCGGCATGGGCGTGGAACGCGTGGTGGCGTGGATCTGCGGGCTCGAGCACATTCGCGAAACCATCCCCTACCCGCGCATGCTGTACAGGACGCGGCCATGAGAAAAAATGTGAGGCAGGCTCCCAGCCTGCGGCGGCCTCTCAGGCCGCCTTTTTAATATGCGAAACACCTCCATCGCAATCATTGGCGCGCCGCTGGACCTGGGCTCGGGCCGGCGCGGCGT
>Ga0335078_10005650_pt1 | contig 18494 bp, 16 predicted proteins | sample Lox_Sample_32_FD_206711 | JGI IMG/M metagenome (GOLD analysis project Ga0335078, IMG submission 206711) | Soil microbial communities from Loxahatchee National Wildlife Refuge, Florida, United States - Lox_Sample_3.2 | ecosystem: Environmental > Terrestrial > Soil > Wetlands | place: USA... | reverse complement strand
ATACCGTCGGCAAAGTACTCCTGCTCTTTGTCACCAGAGAGGTTCTCAAGCGGCAGCACCACCAGTGATCGGATTGCCGCAGGAGCGGGTCCCGAGCTCGCTCGTTCGGCCGATCGGCTGCCCCCACGGTAATGGACGATCGCCCAGGAGGTAGCGAGCATCACGACGAGCGAAAATGTTCCGGCAATCCAGCCGACCGGAATCCAATTGGCAGGACGACGAGCTGCGGACACCGTGGCAGGGGAAGAGCTCACGGTGGCGCTTCCCGTGACCACCGGACCCGCATGCCCATTCAGATCCTTCCCTTCCTTTGCCTCCTTGAGCGAAGGCGGCACGATAGATATCGGGACGCCTTCTGTTTCCGTCCGTGGACACACGTTGGCGATCAGGCGATAGCCGCGGCCTCGCACCCCTTCGATGTAGCGTGGTGCATGCGCCTCGTCGCCAAGAGCGCCTCGCAGCAGCTTCACACGCTGAACGATCGTTTCGGGCGTGATCACAAGACCTGGCCATACGCGCTCGCCCAGCTGCTCGAAGCTGACGAGTTGGGGTGCGGCGCGAACCAGCGTGATGAGCAAATCGAAGGAGAGAGGCTGCAAGCGGATGACCGCTCCCGCACGCCTGACCCGCCGCGGCGCAAGCTCGATGGTCAGATCATCGACCTGATACCTTGAAGGATCGGGGGTGAGGTCCGTGGTATTCGTAGTCCACGCCTATGGGGTGCGATGGTGGCGGCACCCCTGCTGGGACATCTCCTGCCGCGGCTACGATGTTACGCCGGGACGCGCGCTGCGTCCTTCTTCGTGCATCGGCACTCATCCAAGCCACGCATCGGGCGGTCTGGTCGTCGTCCTGATTAGCCGGCCCTGCCCACCGAAGCCAGAGTCGGGATCGGACGTCTGCCTAGGACGACCGTCCGGCTTCGGGAGATCTCAGCGCCGTCGCCGATCGCCTATCCGCTTTGCCCAGCCGTCAGCCGGGCTGCTCGGTAGCTCTGAGTGTAACTCGACGGGCAGCACGGCCGAAGTGCTTGTCTCTAAAGGGCTTTCTGGCCAGGTTCGAGTCCTCTCCCTGCACAGAAAATTCTTTATTCTTCAATACATTAAATAACAATTGTGATTGACTTCCGAAGTCGTCGCCCGACGCTTCGGATGATGACACGCGATCGGATCATTACTTTCACCTGGCCGCGGCGCCTAGCAAGGCTTGATCGGGGCGGGGTGGGGGAAATTCAAATCGATAGTGGTCAGTTTGAGCTTTCGTCCGTCGAAGCGGTCCGTGGGGCGCTTGGCTCGTGCTGGAATACCGCAGCGACACCGCACTCGGGCAGCGTGAGGCCGTGGTGGCCCGCGTGCGCGCGCGCTTGCAGCAACAGCCGGAGTGGCGTGCCATCGCTGCAAATAAGCAGAAGATCCGCGAGGAAAAGGAAGCCGTGATTGCCGACACAATCAACCTCGAAAGAACGCAAGCGCCATGAAACGCCTGAGTCCGGCGCGTGCCGGTGCTCATCCCGGGACACAATCCGGGAGCCCTCCCGGTTGCTGCGACGGGTCCACTTTGTGACGCTTCGTGGCGAGGGAGTCGCCGCGGATCTGTGCCGATCTCGCGAGAATCTGGCCCTATCGATCTTATGACAACTCCTGCAGGAGGAAGAATTCGCCACGAGAGGCAAATTGCGATGCGCCTCTCGGACCGGACCCCGGATCGAGCGCTTCAATGTCTGCATATGGAGACAGTAAGACTACGTGCGATGCAGCAGCCCTCGAGAGTCGAGCGGCTACTCGTGGCCTTTGCTTTGCGGTCCGGAATCATGAACCCCGATGCCTTCATGGTTCGCGACCAGCGCGCGGTGCCTGCGGTGCTGCAGGGCGTCATCTTTCAGGCCATGCGCAACGACCGGGCGTGGTGTGCCTGGAGAGACGCCTCGCGAATCTCACTGCTCACTTGCGAGATGCTGCTCGAGCCATCTCGCGCATACGGCTCGCCCGTGCTCAACGTGCAGCTTTACGATGAGGACGGAGAATTGAAAGACAGCGATTCGTGGGTGGTTGACCGGGAAGGTAAATGGCGTCGTGGTGCGAGCAAGGATGGTCCAGCGGTTGCACCCGGAATAGCGCCTCTCTCGACCGCCTAATGCTTGCCCTTTGTCGACCGGATATCCGCTGTCCGATCTATGCGTGTCTCGTCGGCGGAAATTCGGCGCCTGCGTCAAAGTGGCGTTCAGGCTTCCTGCCCCGCCCGCAGAGCGCTGACAAAATCTTCATGCCGTACGGTGAAACCGAAGCAAAAGCGTACGTTATGCAGGGTCGCCTGCAGACAGAAGTCCGGTGAGCTAGTCGCCGTGCAGTCCTCGAGTAGCACGGTGTCATAGCCCTGAAAGCTCGCATCGATCAGCGTCGCGAGGACACAGTGGTCTGTGTTGACGCCCGCGAAGAAGAGCGTCTTCACCTGTAAGGCGCGCAAGATCGAATCGAGTGGCGTGTCCCAGAAGCCACTGATCCTATGTTTGTCGACGTGGAGATCGTCGGGAAGCGCGGCAAGCTCCTTCACGACGGCCGCGCCCCAGCTGCCCTTCTGCAGCACATCCCCCAGGCCCACGCCGCAGCCCACCCGATTGAAGGGGTATCGAACTCCTGCAGGAAGGTTTGCTCGGTCCGCGCGTACCCCCCAATTGACCCAGATGACCGGTAGTCTCCGCGACCGGACGGCGCCGAGCACCGCATTGATGGGATCAAAGATCTTCCGTGTCCCGCTCAGGTCGACACCGAGGGAGCCCAGCCACCCCTCTCGGCTGCAGAAATCATTCTGCATGTCGATGATGATCAGCGCGGTCTTGCCCAGATCCACCGCGATGCGCTCGGGTTGGGCGGCGATCTCGGCCCTCTGGACGGGCAGCGCAGGCCGTGTCATGTCCACGAGATCCGCCCGCAAGCGGTAATGATCGCCCCGGCGATCGCCGAGAACGGACGCTTCGCCCGTCGGTGCGTTGGTTTCGGTGCTCATGGGAGACTCCATCTGATTAGGCTAGATGCCCGTGGACCATCGCTTTAAAGATCGAGCTCCAGGGCTCTCGATGCCGGCCGTGCGCAGCAGATGAGCACACGCCCCAGCTGCGGCGGCTGCAGGGGCTCGAGCGCGTACCTCACCGAACCGGCAATCAGCTCCGTCTGACAGGTGTGGCAGCTTCCCGCACGACAGTTCGAGGCTACTTCGACACCGGATTCTTCGGCCAACTCCAAGAGTGAGATATCGCGCTCGCGGTGCCAGGTGGCGGTCTTCTCGGATCGGTTGAACCTTACCTCGCAGCGATCGACCGTCGGCTGGGCGTTGGAAGGCCGTCCAAATTGCTCGAAGTGAATCGCCGCAGGATCCACCCCGAAATCGAGGAGAGCGCGTCGAACCCACGCAGCGAAACCCGGAGGTCCACAGATGTAGAAAAGACCCATTTGCGCCGGCAACTCGATCTCGCGTCCAAAGGGTCGAAGGAGATAACTCGAGCCGAGGAGCTGCGCGAGGCGCTCGGGCGTCAGGCGGCCTGCTTCCTGGTAGTGAACGCCGGGCAAATCCTCCGGTCCGGGCGCGGTGTAATTGATGTGAGACTTGAACTGCGGATGCCCCTCGAGGACCGCTGTTACCTCCGTGCGCAGGACATGGGTGCGGCTGCCCTGGGTGCTGTGGATCCACAGCAGCGGTGGCGGCTCTGGGCGGCACGCATGCGCCTTGAGCATGGCGAGCAGCGGTGTGACGCCAATGCCGGCGCTGATCAGGGCGACGCGGAAGAACGTGCTGCGATCGAGTGTGAACGCGCCGCTGGGACACCTCGCCTCCACCGAATCGGCGACGCTCACCCTATCATGCAGATAGACCGAGCCCCGCCCCCCTGCCGTGCGCCGCACGGTCAGTCTATAGGTCGCGCCCCCTTCCTCGTAGTCCGACAGGCTCCAGGCTCGCGTCAGGGAACGACCGTCCGCCGCCGGGAGGCGCACGGTCAGAAACTGTCCGGCCCGGAATTGCGCAAGCTCGCCTTTGTCAGTCGGCTCGAGACGGAAGGAGCGAACCTCCGAGCTCTCACGCGTGATCTGCTTAACGGTGAAGCGGCGCCAGGCGGTCCACCGGCCGGCTCGGCAGCGTGCTCCCTCGGTCAGCTGCGCGATCCGACTGCGGATCATCATGGCTGCCTGCCGCGCCAGAGCCGGCGCAGTCAGGGCAGCCGCGAGTCGATCGGGATCCGGAGCCTCCTCGTGAAGCAATCGCGACAGCTCGGCGACGGTCATGCCAACGCTCGCGGAGCGCACTACGATCTGATCTCCCGCGCTGACATCACCCGGGGCCACGACTCTGAGATAGAAGCCGGTCCGCCCGGAACTCACCAGATCGTGAAGGAAACTATCCGGCTGTCCGAGTCGCCACGCCAGCTTGAAGCAGGGATTTCTCGGCGAGGTAACCTCGAAGACGGCATCCGGGCCGATCTCAAGCCTATCGCCGATGTGCAGCGTGTGCTCATCGAGCCCGGAAAGCATGAGATTCTCGCCCCAGTAGCAGTCGGTCCATTGCTCGCGGGCTGCTCCCAGCTCCCGGGCCCAGTAGTCGTAGTTCTCGCCGTTCGTGGCGAGAACATCCTCGGTGTGTACAGCTGTTTGGTTTCCCTCGGGGCCCCCCGCTGCGAACCGGAGCGGCCCGCGATGCGGTGCGCGCACGATCGAGGTGCGCGTCGGCCGCCCGCGAATCTCGATCGTGCGCGGAATGGATGTGCTGACTGCGATTACGAACGGCACGGCGATCAGCCTACGCGTCAATACCGCCAGGTCAACTCCCCTCCGAAGGAAGCTGGCTCGTTGGGAAGCCCGACGTCGCGACCTGCACCGGTGGCCTGATTGGGGTCGTACGTTTCATATGCTCGGGTGTTCGTGATGTTCTTGCCCCAAAGAGTCACCGTCCAGGGACCGCTTTGAAGTCCGAGCCGTGCATTGACGTAAGTCTTTGGGTTTTGCACATCCAGATTGTCGACGTACCAGTACGTTCGGCTGTAGTAGACCGCATTGGCACCGAGGAACCAGGACACTCGATCCGACAGCGCCCGACTGTAGTCCAAGCCAGCCTGGAGGGAGTAGTTTTGCGCTCTCGGGGTCTCATTGCCGACGTACTGAGGAAAGAGGGTGGATTTATTGATCGTCGGAATGGACACGCCGACGTTGGCGAACACCTCCAGCCCGCTTCCTGCCCTGAAGTGAGTTTCCAGCTCCCCGCCGGAAATGCGCACGCGATCGATGCTGCCGGTGACGGGCGAGGCGGTGCGAAAATCGATGTAGGAATACTGATAGCCGTCGACGTGCCCGGTGAATGCCGCAACATTGATCGTGAGCCTGCGCTCGAGCCACTGACTCTTGAAACCGACCTCATAATTGGTCAGTTTCTCTTCGGCGAATATGGGAATCGAGAAATTCGGGGGATTGAAGCCGCCCGAACGAAAGCCCACGCCGTAACTTACATATGCGATCCTGTCCGGGTCGAGCGTGTAACGCAGGGTGACCTTCGGCTGCGTGGCGCTGAAATCAGCCTGGCGACGCGCCCCATTGGCAAGATTGGTCTGTTGCCGTCGATCGTGGTCATATCGCAGGCCTCCAGTGAGCGTGAGGTCGCTCAGGAGGTCATAATCCACCTGTCCGGAAACTCCGTAGTCCGCACGCCTGCTGATCGCGGAGCTCGATACGAGTAGGAGTGCAGGATTGAAGGGATCCGTGGCGAAGTCCCCCGTGTCGGCGAAGATGTTCGTGCTGAGCAGCGATTTCGATTGGAGGTAATCGGCGCTCGCCAGCCACCGCAGACGCGCGGTATTCGGACTCACGAGTCGCAGGTCCTGGCTGAGAACTCGATTCCACGAGGGCTGATTGTCCCCGACCTGAAAGACCTCGGGATGCCAGACCGGGTTGGTGAAGTCCACGTCGCTGATCTGATGCTCGCCTATGCGAGCGTAGCCCGATACCGAGGTAAGCGTGGCGAATCCGAGGTCCGCCTCGAGCTTCGCGCTGGCGAAGGTCTGTTGCCCCGTATCCTTACCCGGGAAATCTCCCTGCGGATCTTCGATATCGTTCGGATTCGCTGAGAAGATTGGGGCAAAGTAAGTCGTCCCCACGTCGAAGTCACGGAATTGCCCGACGAGGTCGAGCTTCACCTCGGGCGTGATCCGCAGCTCGAGGTTTCCCCGCACTCCCCGGTCATAGTCGATGTAGTCCGAGTGGTCGCGACGGAAAGCGTTGAGGATCTGCCCGTCGCGTGTCTCGTAATATCCCGCGATCCGGAAAAGAAGGGTGTCCGGAATGATTGCCCCGGAGATTTCCCCACGGCCTGTCCGCATTGCACCGCTACCTGCGGAAAAATCGGCGTGGCCGGTGAACTGATTCGTCGGCGGCGCCGTGGTGATAATGATGGCGCCCGCCTCGGCATCGCGCCCGTAGAGCGATCCCTGAGGCCCCTTTAGAACCTGGATGCTCTGGATATCGTAGAGGAAGGTATTGAATTGCTTCGAGTCATCCTGAGGAACTCCGTCGACGATAACGGCGACGGGGACATCGGAATTGTTCGCCTGAGTAATCCCACGCATCTCTATGGTGGAGTTGGTATAGGTATCGTTTTTTGCGATCACGAGGTTCGGCACCGTCTGCGCGATTTGCGGCGCTTGCGTGATCTGCAGGGCATCGAGATCCGCGCTCGTCAGCACGTTCACCACTGCCGGCACCTCCTCGAGCGGCTGCGCACGCTTCTCGGCAGTGACGATGATCTCATTGAGGGGCGTGGTGGTGTCGGCAACCTGCGCCTGCGCCAGATTGCTCAGCGCAGCGCCAATGCAAACGAGGAACGGTGTGCGAAATCGGCTGGTGACGGTCATGGACAAATCCCCTGTGAGAGCGGTCTCGGGCCGCTTCAGTGGTGGTGCCGTCGCTCCGGGCGGCTCATGGGTTTAGGTCTTGACGATGCCGACCATGTGATGATCGAAGATCTGCCAGTTGCGCCCGTTATGCCGCCAAGCACCGATGTAGAGCACCGACTTACCATTGACGAGCGCGCTGAGGTCACTGCCACTCGGCATGCCTTCGCCGATAGCGGTGCCACTCTTGAAGGCTTCCTTCGTATAGCGCACGACTCCGGTGGCCAGTACAACATCTCCGTGGCGTTGCGCCGTAACGCTCAGCCAGCTCACATCCATGGTCTCGATGTTCCTCTCGAGCTCGAGCATTTGCCCCTTGTTCACGACGAGGGTGGGCCACGGTTGGGCGGTGCCCAGAAAATCATCGGCGAAATGCCGCTCGAGCCAGTCCGCGTCGTGGCGGGCAATGGCTTCGCCCCATCTGTCGTAAATTGATTTGAACTCTGCGGAGAGTGCGTCGGTGCTCATCGGGCGAGTCCTTCACATTTTTGAAATGTCGATAAAGTATTGACGAAATATCGATAAAGTGTCAATATATGATCGTGGAGATTGCCGTGATCTCTGACCAAAAACTGCGCGTGGCGCCGTCCAGGAATCCTGCGGCTCCCCTGTCGAGCCAGGCTCGTGGGATACTCGAATCTCAGTCCCAGGTTCCGACAAGCAAAAGCCGGAGAACACATGAAGCGCGAAGGGAAGAAGAGCGAGATCAATGCGGAGCCGAGCGCGGGCGAGCGCCTCTCCGAGCTCGAGCTTGCCCTGACAGTGCTATGGAACTCGGTTCGGCGCTGGTTGAGCCAGCGCAGCAATACCCGACCCATCAGCGGCCTGGCCGACCTCGACGTCTTTCTGCTGCATCTGCTCGTCTATCGCAACAAGCAGCTGCGAGCGGTGGATCTCGCCTTCGCCCTATCGATCGATGACATGCACGTCGTGTCCTATTCGCTGAAGAAGCTCGCGCGGCTCGGGATGATCTCGAGTGTGCGCGTCGGTAAGGAGGTCTTCTACGAGCCGACCCAGCCGGGTCGCCAGCATTACGTGGACTTTCTCGATGACCGCAAGCAGTACCTGGAGCCCGCCATGGCGCTGATTGCCCACGATCACGATTTGCGATCGCTCACCACCCTGCTCCGGGCTCTGTCCGGAGTCTACGAGCAGGCAGCCCGATCGGCTGCTTCAGCGCGGGGACTTTGACGGTGTCGCCCCATCACGCGGAATCCGAGGGGGCGCAGGACGAGCGCGCTTCCGGGCCGATTCCGGTCGGCATCTGGCGGTTGAACCAGCAGAGGTCGAAGCTTCCCTCGCCCAAGGCGCTCACATTGTGGATCGTGAAAAACGACGATCAGGAGCTCGCATGGGTAGCCGTGGAAAGCACTCCCGAGGAGAGCAACCGTATCATCACGTGGAGGGGGCGCTATGATGGATCGCCCGGAACGTGCTCCGGGGCCGCCATTCGTGCCAGCCTGAGATCCCCGGCACGCAACGGCATCCACACCGAAGGGGAATTCGGCGGTGTCGGGGCCTTCAGTGAAGCGTGTATCCTGGAAGATAATGGCCGGCGGATGGTATGTAGAGGTGAAGTACGGACGCCGAACGGTACACAAACATACCTCGAGGATTTCGACTGGGTGGGCTCGTCGCCCCATGACTCCGCTCTCTAGCAGACCTCTAGAGCAGCGCAAGGGTCGCCTGATCGGCTTGCCGATTCATCCATGATGGGCTGCCATGACGATGAGCCCCAGGAAGCAGGCCAATTGCACGCTGAAGAAGGAGAACCGCACCGCCACGAACGTGTCCGTCTGCCGGTGCAACAGGTGGATCATGGATTGGCAGATACGTGCGGCAAGCACGACGACGCACAGAGTGTCGACTGTACTGCCCCGCAGGCCGATCATGGTAATAACGAACACGATGGCACCAAATACCGGCAAGTTTTCCAAGCAGTTCGCGTGGGCCCTGGTACCGCGCTGATACCAGTCTGCGCCCTCGAGCCGGTCGCTGCGAAACGATGCCACCGGCTCATTCCGGAAGATGATCCTTGTCCAGCGATACACCCCAACTGTTGCCATCAGCAACAGCAAGGTCCACGAGGCGAATCCCAGCAACATCCACATCGGTATCGTCACGGCACGTCTCCAGCACGCAGGGGTGGCCGACCGGGATCGGCCACCCCTTACGATTAGCCCTTCAAGATCGGCGCCAGCGCGGTCTGGATCCGTGCCATCTGCTCCGGCGTGGTCATGCTCGTCAAAAGCTTTCCGAAGTGGGGGTGCTGCACGCCCGACACGATGTACTGCCAACGGTAGGCACCCAGCACCGTGGCATGGATTTCAGCGGTCTCCCCTCCGGTGAAAACCCGTCCGGCTGCACCGATGAAGTAAGCCGCGTCCGCGGCCGCCTGTGCCTGCAGGATGCCATCGACGGCCGTCACCAGAGCGATAAGGTCGGTGACCGCCTGCTCGCGGTCGATCGGCGAGAGCATCGCATGCTCCTCGCGCCACTCCAGCTCGTCGAGAATCACGTGCCGGCTCTCGTCCTTCCAGTGGAACTTGAAGACATCCCGAAACAGCGGACACAGCTCCTCGCGCGGGCCGATGCTTTCAGCGTAATGCGCCTGGACGAACAGCTCGATGTGACAGGTCAGCGCGAGAACAGACCAGGTGCTCGCAGCGAGCACGGCCCGAGCGACCTCATTCGGATCTGCCACTTGGCGATAGCCGGGCGGCAACCTTGCAGCGATCATCGTCTCCATGCGCCGGAAAAGCTCCTGGTGCTTCAGTTCCTCCGTGGAAAACCTCACCAGTGCCTCGAGCGCGTGCTGATCGCCGAAGGCACGGGCACGGCCCTGGTCGAGCATCTTGGTGCTGATGAAGCGCTCGACCAGGCCGAATACGTAGGCATATGTACGGCCCTGGATTTGACTCAGCAGCCGCGCCTGCGGCGCAGACAGAAACGGCAGGCGATCCACTTGCGAGAGTCCGTCCGGCAGGAACTTGCGGGAGAAGTCGAATTCCCGGCCCTTCAGCAGATCCCGATCAATCTGCCATTCGGTCTTCTTGGACATCTGGACGATCTGCTCATATCGGGCGGCCCGTGCGGGAAGGATCATTTCAGCGGCGGCGTTCATGGGAGTGCTCCTAATGCGTGGTCGGTTGGTCAGATGGCCGCTAAACTACGGACCTTGCACCGCGCACGGAATGACCGGCACGCCGGATTTCGTGCTCCAGGCTCCGGGCGGTGCACGAACACGAGGGCTGACTACAAAGTGGATCCGCTTTCAGATGTGCTGCGCGTTATCCGGCTGGTCGGCGGAGTCTTCCTTGAAGCGGAATTCACCGCGCCCTGGTGCGTCAGTGGGAGGGTTTCTGCGGAGCACTGCAAGCCGTTTCAGGTTACGCCGAAGCACGTCATTGCCTCCCACTTCGTTGCGACCGGACGCATGCAGCTGCAAGTCACCGGGAGCGACCCGATCGAAGCGCAAGCGGGCGAGCTGCTACTGTTGCCGCACAACGATGCCCACGTATTCGGCAGTGATCTCACCGTCCCCATCACACCCGCGCACCAACTCATTCAGACGGTGCCGGGCGACGGCATTGCACGCATCCGGTTCGGTGGCGGGGGATCGACCACGCACCTGCTGTGCGGCTTTCTGGGCTCGAGTATCTCGTTCAGCCCGCTTCTGGCATCACTGCCACGCGTGTTGAAGCTGGACATCCGTTCGACATCATCAGGGGCCTGGATCGAAAGCTCGTTCCGATTTGCAATCAGCGAGATCGCGGCTGGACGTATGGGATCGGCCACGGTCATCGCCAAGCTTTCTGAACTGTTGTTCATCGAAGCGCTCGGTCAGTTCGTAGCGGGACTCCCTGCGGCGAAGCGCGGATGGCTGGCGGGTCTGCGTGATCCGCAGATCGGACGCGCCTTGGCGCTGCTGCACGAGCGGCCGACCGAGCCGTGGACCATCGAGATGCTTGCGACCCAGGTGGGCATGTCGCGTTCGGTGTTTGCCGAGCGGTTTGGCGCACTCGTCGGTGAGTCGCCCATGCACTACCTCACAGCGTGGCGCATGCACGTCGCTGCGCAACAGCTACGCGAGGGTCCCGCCAACGTGGCGCAGGTTGCCTTCGCGGTGGGCTACGAATCCGAAGCGGCGTTCAGCCGCGCGTTCAAGCGCCAATTCGGCACTTCACCAGCGGCCTACCGTAAGCAGCGGTGATGCCCCGTCAGAGCTTCCCCAGCGTCGTAATCACCTTCTCCGTCACTCTCCCGGCATACCCCACGGCTTCGCAGCGACGATAGTGCACATTCGACCGCTGCGCTCCTCCGCAATCGTAAACCCGGATCTCTGCAACTGTGCGCGAACCCATCCGAGGTCCAACCGTAGCTTTGTATAGCTGCTCTTTCGCAGGCCCCATCCGCCGCCTTCATTGCGAACATGGATGAGATCCGTGACGGTCACGGTTTCGGAATCGCGATACTCCAGGAAGCAGGTCATCACCCGCTCGGCATCCCCGCGTACGAGAATGAATCGGTCGGAACCCGTGAGCGCGCTGCGGGCGAGATCTCGATAGCTCAGCACGAACCGCCCGCCCGGTTTGAGTGCACGTACTATGGAATCGAATAAACGGGAAACATCTTGCCGTTGGGGAAGATGCGGAAGCGTATCCCCCATGCAAACAGCGACGTCGAACGTGGGTCCATCGACAAATTCGTCGAGTCCCCGGATGTCCGCAAGCCGTGTGGAGATTCCGCGATTGCCCGCCCTGTCGGCAAGCCGAGTGAGCAGCTTTTCACTCGTATCGATCGCGAGCACCTCGTAACCGAGCTCGCGCAGCGCGAGGGACTGAAATCCCGACCCACAGCCGAGATCAACTGCACGCCCGCCGAGCCCGGATTTCACTCCGGCAGCCTGTAGCGCGACCTTCTGCTCTTCGACGATTGCCTGGACAGGAGTTCCGAACATCCAGTCGTAGTATTCAGCGAGGAACTCATCATAGTGCTCCCGAACGGCGTTCAGATTCGACATGGTCCCTCCGGTCAGGCCACAGCTTCCCGCAGGCGCCGCGCCCGGCTCCGACGGGCCGCCTCGAGCAACGTCATGGACATCAGATCCCGCTGCGCGTGGCTGCCGCCGATCCGTCGGGCGACAGCCGGGATGAGAGTGAGAAATTCGACCGCTCGTGCATAATCACCGCAGCGAAAAGCGATCGCCGCGCGGCACGCAGCCAGGCCGACGATCCGTGTGGTCTCACCGTAGCGGGTTGCGAGCTCGCAGCTTCGCACCAGTTGTGCTTCCAGTCGTTTCGCGCTTGTCCAGTCTTGCGCTCCAACAAAGGCCAGCATCGCGTGCAGGTCATTGAAGCTGCAGTATCCGTCTGCGAGATGATGCTGCCATGCATGAGCGAGCTCGAGCCACCGCGAGCCGGTATTTCCATCCAGGAGCTCTATGCGCCAGAGCAGCGCGGAAGCGTCGATCAAGTCCGCAATGTCAGAAGAGCGCGCAGTGCGCACGCGTCGGTCATAAAGCTGCAGTGCAACATCGCACTCCCCCAGAGCAAGATGAAAGAGCGCCGCGTGCCACCAGCAATGAGTGCCGGCGACAGTATTCACGGACCAGAACGCTGCACGCTCGCGCATCCAGTCAATTCCCGCAGCGGCGTCGCCGGTCATCTCCAGGAGGTGTGCCACTGCATGGTGAGCCCGCGCATCCCATGGGTTCAGTTCCAGAGCGGCCCGGCCAGCCTCCTCTGCGAGACCGTATCTGGCGGACTCAACGGCGCTGAATGCCTGCATCGCAAGCACGGAGTGGAATCCGGGTATGTCGGCGGACCAGGCCGACAGCACCGACGGGACGCGCTGCCGCATGCGCTCGAGGTCACCTGTGAGATAGTCGAGCGCGTGGCCGGCATGCAGCGCCAGGATATCGCGCGGATAGCGCTCGAGAAGCTCATCGAGCAGGGTGCGCAGCATCTCGAAGTCATCGCGCAGGGCGGCGCCGATTGCCGCATGGTGAAGCAGCTCGCGTGTGGTTACGGGTAACCTTGAGATGCTGGCATACGCGAGGCGAGCCTGCCGTACCCGATTGATGTCCCGACTCCAGACGCTCATGTAGGCACTGAGCACATGAGCCATGGCGAAATGGGGCGATTCGAGGAGCGCGCGCCCGAGGTGGGATCGCGCGTCATTACGCCAGCTGAGGAACGCAGCGAGCGCGCGCTCAAAGGCGTCCCGCGACACCGCGGTCGCCCCTGAGATTTCATATTGCCGGTAATCCATCATTTCGCGAAACCTCGATACACGGAGCACCCCGACAAAGACCGTCGGCGGGCACTCGTACTGCACTCTCACGCATCGGGCACTACTGCCGGGTGATCACCACTTCGAGATACTCACCCGGGACTACAAGGGATCGAGGGCCGCCGGTGTTGAGACGCTCGAGCAGTTCAGTGATCGATGCGGAGAGCTTCTCCTGATCCTTGGCATCGAGCGCTGCATACAGCTTGTGCGTCGGACCGTAGAACTGTCGAAAGACCTCGATCCAATGTGCGGCTGATCGATACCTGAACTGGAAGTGGCGCCGTACGCTGCGGATGTCAGCGGCCTGCGCACCGAACAGCTGCACGATGTGCGGCTCGGAACCCCACAGCATCGGCGATCTCAGCCCCGGCGGCGGCGTGGAAAAGCGGGCAATGAGCCGGAACAGATCGCCGATGAACCCCTCCGGCGTCCAGTTGGCCAGCCCGATCCGCCCCCCGCGGCGCGTGACCCGCAAGAGCTCACGCGCTGCACGCTCCTGGTCGGGCGTAAACATCACCCCGAATGTGGAGAGGACGACGTCGAACTCTTCATCCACGAACGACAGCCTCTCGGCGTCCGCCACCCGAAACGCGATCGGCAGGCCTTCGGCCTGCGCCCGGGCGGCTCCCCTGTCGAGCAGGTGAGCGACGTAATCGGTCGAGGTGACTTGCGCGAAGCGCCGAGCGGCCGCGAGCGATGCGTTACCGTTGCCTGCCGCTACGTCGAGCACCCGCTCGTCCGCCCGGACATCCGCGGCTTCCGCCAGCAGCTCGCCCACGATTTGCAACGTGGTGCCGATGATCGCATAGTCACCACTCGCCCATGTGGACTGCTGGCGCTGCTTGATCGCCTCGAAGTCGCTCCCAGCGCTTGCGTTACCGGAGGGCGTGGATGGGGTCACTGCGGTCGGTTGTGAGGTCATGTCGGACTCTCCTGGTCGAGCTTGGAGGTGGAGCGAAATCTCGGGGCTGCCCGATCGACGCACCGTGAGTGTGCGACCGAGCGCGAGCTCCGGCAGCGCATTGTTTCGTAGCGGCTTGACGGATGCTTTACCCTGCGTCCGCCAGGCTTGCTCCCTCGTCCGCCCCCCTTGCTGGCTGATTCGATCGTTTATGCCGCTCCACACTCGAGCATTCCCGTGAGCCGGGATACCCTTTCGGACCTGTTGCGTACCGTCCGGCTACGGGGAGCGGCCTTCTACTACGTGAGCCTGCGGGGCAGATGGTCTGCCGCGTCCTCGGCGGCGAGCGAAGTCGCGGCCGTGATGCCTGGATGCGAGCACGTGATGGAATTTCACATGATCGCCAAAGGCAGCGGATGGGCTGCGGTCTCGGGTCTAGCGCCGGTGAGACTCGAAGCGGGCGACGTCGTCGTCTTTCCACAGGGTGATGCTCACGTGATCTCGAGCGCGCCCGGCCTCAAGCCGGTCCTCAAGGAACCTGACTGGGTGCTCTCGCTGCGCGAGCAGCCTCGACCCATTCCGATCTCGCTCTCCGAAGGGGTGATCAACGTGGGTCCCCTCCCCATGGAAAGCGCCGATGCGGTGGCGGTGTGTGGCTTCCTGGGTTGCGATCTGCGGCCGTTCAATCCGCTCATCGCCGCACTGCCTCGCGTTCTGCATCTGCCGGCGGCCCGTACGGCGAGCTGGGCGGCACACCTCATCAATCAGGCGGTGATCGAGAGCAACGACCGCAAACCGGGGGGTGATGCGGTACTCGAGCGCCTTTCGGAGATGATGTTCGTCGATGCCGCGCGTCGCTGCCTCGAAAGCCTGCCGCAAGAGTCGGTCGGCTGGCTCGCGGGACTTCGAGACCGGCACGTGGGCAGAGCTCTGGCGCTGATGCACGAGCATCCGAGTCGGGATTGGAGCCTTGAGGAGCTCGCGCAAGAAGTCGGTTTGTCGCGCTCGGCGTTTCACGAGCGGTTCGTGCAATTTATCGGACAGCCCCCGATGCAGTATCTTGCCAGCTGGCGCATTCAACTCGGCGCCCGCCTCCTGCGCGAATCGAGCCGGGTGGTCGCGTCGATTGCTCTTGAGGTGGGGTATGAATCGGAGGCCGCGTTCTCTCGAGCATTCAAGCGCATGGTCGGAATGCCTCCGGCCACCTGGCGACGAGGCCGCGCGACTGAATAGCAATGCACTGCCCTGATGTACCCCTCGGGATGACCTGTCCTGCTCATCGGCGCGGAATTCGCACGCCACTTCGCGCCCCCGGTGCATCGCTTGGTCCTCGCGTTCCAGCACGGGCAGCGCACGTTCAGGTCCACTCATCAAAGCTCCCGATGTAGGTTTCGGACGCTGTGAGCTCCTCGCAACGAGCATCGAGTTCGTCGTACTGCTTCGAATGAGCCGCTCGAAATGATCGATACGCTTCAGCGCTTTGCCAGCGGTCGACCGTTATGAAGCGCCGCGGATCGGCGGAGTCCTGCAGTAAGAAGGTCTGAATGTATCCCGGAGATTGGCGGAATAGCTGCACCCACGAACCTTCCCGGCCGTAATGCCGTTCAAATTCGTGAATGCGATCAGGTTCAACCATGAATTCCCATACGTAGGTGCAAGTGCTCACGCAGACGGCTCCCCGCGATAGAAAGTCATTTGAGATCGTACTGGCGGCACTCTACTCCTGCTCCAACTCTCCATCCCTTGCCCGGATGTCTTTGGGCGACGTGCCGGTGCTCAGGGTCTTGCCGCCAGCACCCTGTTGGGAGAGTTTCCGGGAAGAACCGCCCCACCGCGGGCAGCAGTGTCATCGATCTCGAACGGACACTCGTGAGGACGCGATGAGCAGATGATGATGATGACGGATAAGGCGTCGGCGGCGCGCTACGGCGCGCGGTAACGATACCCGTAGCGTACGACTGTTTCGATTGCGCTCGCGCGTACGCCGAGTTTCTTTCGCAGCGAGAGCACGACCACGTCGATGACATTGCTGCCACCCTCGTAATCTCTCCCCCAGAGATCGTCCAGCAAGTCACCCCGTTTGACCGCCTCACCGGCTCGAACCATCAGGTATTGCAGCACTTCGAGCTCGCGGCCGGTCAAAGCCGTCCGCTGTCCGTCGACCACCAGCTCGCGCGAGGCCTCATCGATCCATACGGCAGGCGTCGAAGGCTCGCGCACGGCTGCGGCGACCAGCCGTCCGAGCCAGCCGTCGACCGATTCCGGTCCGAAGTCGAGCACCGCTGTCCCATGCTCGCGCTCGCCCCAGCGTACCGGATGAGTCGGCACGGCACGAAAGCCCGCCGGCCGAAGGAACGTGTCGAAGTCGAGATCGGGAGGAAGTTCGGAATACAGCCTTCGCAGCCGCGGACGCAGCTCCAGATAATGGCGCTTCAAGTGAAGAATCAATGCCGCCTGTTCGAGCGATGTGCCGAGCTGGCCGGGACCCAGCAGCCGGGGCATCATGAGCACGCGCTCGTCCGCTTGCACGGGCTCCTCCGCAAGATGGGCTAGCCATACTCGTGTCGCTGGATCCTGTTTCAGGGTATCGGCAGCGAACTCGTCCACGCGCAGCACGCAGGAGAATGCGATGACCTGACCGCCTGGGTCGCGAACGCAATGGAACGCCCGAGGAGCGGCACGGCACCAGTGCGCGATGGCACGTGCGGCGTCTCGGCCCTGCATGCGCTCAGTGAGAGCGATGATCCGCTCGAGGTCCACCGCTGTAGCCGCCTCGACGCTGAGGACGTCGCTTCCGCGCGGGAAGAAGGCCTCCCGCACCGTCGGGGCTTCTACCAGATAGAGCATGTCGGCGGTGTAACGCCACAAATCTGCCGCTCCGGCACTGCGGCTTTCAGCCAGAAGCACGTGCCACGCCCTCTCCCGCGCCGAACGGTGCCCGGCGGGGTCGCTTGCCTTGAAATGCGCGGCAATCGCCTCACGGACGGTGTCGTCCAGGCGCAGTCCGTCGACGGTCAACGTCGTGAACGGCAGAGCGGACAGCCGATCGAAAAGGTCGTGCGGGTCGCGACCCTCGACCAGGCCGCGCAAAAGCGACTTGGTAACTCTGCGCACGACACTCGCCTGTCGCAGCGCCTGGCGCGCTTCCTGGTCCGGCAGCTCTTCCAGCCACTGCGAGACGAGCGTGCCGAGCACGGTTTGCCAGTCCGAGGCCTCCAGCGCCACAGCCCGGTTCAAAGAACCGGCGGCGAGACGAAGAGCGAGCGGATGTCCTCCTGCCAAACGCAGAACATGCTGCGCGCCACTGGCAGCAATACCGAGAGCGGACAGCATCGACTCGGCGTCGCGCGGTTTCAGCGGTCCGAGCTCGAGACTGCGAAAGAGGCCCCGCCACTCGACCGCGCCGCGCCAGCCGATCGAAGGCGCCTGGCGTCCGACGACGAGCAGGCGCGTTCCGAGTCCCTGGTGCGGAAACCACTCGCGACGCAACCAGTCCTCGATCAGGCCACACCTTTCGAAGCCATCGATCACGACGAGCTGCCGCCTGCCGCTGCTTGAGAGCGCCGCCGCCACGGCCTCGACCGAGTGCGGGAGCGCCGGATCGAGTTGACGAATGAGTTCCCCGAGGAAGCCCAGCGGCGTCGGTTCGAAAGTACCGCCCTCGAGCCAGAACGTGGTCGCGGTCTGGCGTGCAGCCCGCACTGCCGCCGCGCGCGCGAGCGTGGTCTTGCCTATGCCGGGCGGCCCGTGAATAGAGGCCACCAACGGCACTTCGCCTTCAACAAACGCGTCCAGCTCGCGCAACTGCTCGTCGCGACCCACGCAACCCTGGGCAGTACGCTCGTCCAGCAGGTCCTGGATCCGGCGCACCTGCGGCTGAGCGGGTGGAGGCGACGGACGGTTCGTACTCGGCATACACGAATTCCACACGGAGCGCGCTGGGGGTGGTGCAACGAGGAGCGAATCCGTATGGCGCTCCCTAATCCTATCTTCATCGTTGGATCATGACCAGCCAGCCGGGGCAGCTCAAAGTCGATGGCAGCATTCGATTCCACCCTCGGAGCCTCGACAGCCATGCCGCCATCCCCGCTTGCCTCCCCCGGTCCGACGCAGCACGGAAGCCCGATCCGCCCACAAGCTTCGACCCTTGTGATCGTGCGCCTTAGGCCTCCCGCGGATGCCAGGACGGAAGACATCCGTAAGGTCGCGGAACGCGTCCGTGAACTCTTCGTCGGGATGCCGGGACTTAGACGGAAATACTTCTCGTATAGTGCCGAGCGGGGCGAGGTCATCAATGTGTATGACTGGCAGGACTGCGCCGCTGCCGCCCGGGTACGAGACCGCGAGTTTGTAGCGAAGATCCGTGCTGCTTAC